>Ga0187846_10001585_pt1 | contig 12790 bp, 24 predicted proteins | sample TC_taG_FD_161473 | JGI IMG/M metagenome (GOLD analysis project Ga0187846, IMG submission 161473) | Biofilm microbial communities from the roof of an iron ore cave, State of Minas Gerais, Brazil - TC_06 Biofilm (v2) | ecosystem: Environmental > Terrestrial > Deep subsurface > Cave > Wall biofilm...
CGCCCCGGATTGTTATGTTTCTTACTGGCGATGCCTATTCCGAGACTCAAGCATAATCCGCTTAGTAGGCAACGGGGACGAAGGCTTTGGCGCGTTCATCGAGAGGAGCAACGAATATATAAGCGCCGTTATTACACTCGATTAAGGAAGCGTATTTTCGAGATTCTCGGAGGACGTTGTGTGGATTGCGGATGGATTGACCCCCGAGCATTGGAAGTGGATCACGTGTATGGGGATGGGGCTATGGCACGGCGAGGAAGGACTCCTATCGCTTACCTCCGTTATATTTTGAGAACCGCGCATCTCGGACTGTATCTCCTTCGATGCGCTAATTGTCATGCTATTAAGCACACAGGATGGACCGAGCCATGAAGTTCTCCGACGCGTCAGACGCTCAGGATCGGCTCATCAGCAGCGAGTACCGGAAGAGCGGCGCGCTCGCTATGCAGGTGTATACCGAGATCGGCGAGTGGGTCGCCTCCGAGTTCTCGATTGACGCCGACCGGCCGTGGTCGCTCGATGCCTTTATCATCATCATGGTCGCCCTCGCTCGCCTGTCCGCGTTCTATATCGCGCAGATGAACGTCGCCTCCCCGGCACTGGGCAAGAACGGTGATCTCGCGCTCGGGTGGAAGGTGCTCGCGCAGATGGCCGATCTTGTCAAGCGGTTAGTCCCGCAGCAAGAACAGGTGATCCGTGCATACCACGGCACGAAGCCGCGTGTGTAGTCATGTGTGAACCAAAATCGCTCGGCGGAGAGGTGAGACCGTTTATGAAGACCGGCAGGAACATCGTGGATCTGGCGAAGGAGTTGCAGCGGCAGGTCGAGTCGAAGCACGACTATCTTGTCCCGACTGAGAAGGTCCGGATGACGGACAAGGCGACCCTGGCGTCCGTGAACGGTGACAAGTTCCCCGAAGTGGCGCTCACCCCGTGGGCGCACCAGCAGATGGCTCAGGACCTGGAGATCCCGAAGCCGTACTACGACCGGATGTTGGAGCAGCGTCCAACGCTCCTGGCCGAGAACGTGAACGCGTGGCTACACGCCGAGGACCGGACCCGGTTGCTCAGGACGCTCGACAGCGGCGGGCGGGCGTGGCTCAGTGACCGCTACCGGCCCTTGGATAACGTGGATCTGGCGGAGGCGGCGTTCCCGGTCCTCCGGGATCTCGGAACGGAGATCAAGAGTGCGGAACTCACGGACACGCGGCTCTACATCAAGGCGGTCAAGCCGACCATGCAGGCGGACATCGTGCTCCGGCACGCGGCGGCGGTGCGAGCGGCGGGCGGACACGAGTATGATGCGGGTCGAGGAGTGCGCCACGCGGTGGCGGCGGGCGTGAGCCTCCGGAACAGCGAGGTCGGCCACGGCGCGGTGGCGCTGGAGTTCTTCCTGGAGATCCTGGTGTGCAGCAATCTCGCCATGATGACGAAGGCGCTCCGGAAGTACCACATCGGCCGGAGAGCGGGCGAACTGGAGGGCGACGGGATCGAGGAGTTCCTGTCGAACGAAACGCGTCGGCTGGACGACCGCGCGTTCTGGAGCAAGTTCAGCGACGTGCTCACGGGCGCGTTCAACCAGCAGACATTCGACCGGCTGATCGCCAAGGCCCAGGACGCGGCGGATACGCCGATCACCGCGACCATCCCGGACATCGTGGAGATCACGGCCCGGAAGTTCACGCTCACCGAGACGGAGAAGTCGAGCGTGCTCACCCATCTCAGCGCGGGCGGCGACCTGAGCCAGTGGGGGCTGTCGAATGCGATCACCCGCGCCAGCCAGGACGCCGACCAGTACGAGCGCGCAACGGAACTGGAGCGGATCGGCGGCGAGATCATCGAACTGCCGAAGCACGAGTTCGCGGCGCTCCAGAAAGCGGCGTGACCATGAAGCCCGCCGCCATTGTCATGCGGTCACAGATGGATCTCCGGCGTGCGCTCCGTCTGCTTGGCGAGATCAAGGTCGAGCCGGACGGTGGGAGTGAGGCGGACATGGATCTCGCCGAAGCGCAGAAGATCGTTCGACGGGCGCTAGATCGACTGGAGCGGCTTTCCAGAAAGGAGGGACAATGACGGGGGGAACTAGCGGCTGGTGCCAGGAATGCGGCGCGGAACTCCGCGCGGAGGCGGACGTGTACCGCTCGGGCGCTCCGCCCAGGTACGTAATCGTCCTCTGCAGGCCGTGCGCGGCGGACTCGAAGGTGCTGGACAAGCATGATCTTCGGGCGCTGGCGCACGATCGGAGGACACAGACACAGACGACGTAGAGAAAGGAGGGGCACGGATCGGAATACCACGTCGGAATGAAAAGGGGGTAACGTATGGACCCTGTGAGCATTTGGGCCGTCTTCACCGGCCTCGCGTTGCTTGAGAAACTCGCCGTCTCGCACATCATCGCAGCCGTTCCACAGGCGCCACTGCTCGCGTATCATCTGGCGAATCTCGCGCACTGAGATCGGTGTCGGCTCGTGTTCCGGTAGGTGCAGGACCCGGTTGCGCGACGTTCGGGCGAAACCCGCTACCCACTTATCGAACAGGCGTGGATGCGGGCAATTAGCCAACGGTGGGCGAATCGGCTGCACCTGCCGGTTTTCCATTCCGAAGACAGGAGGTGCCCGGATGAAAGTCAGGATCTCGTTCACGTATGAGGCCCGGTATCCCGAGAACCCGTACTTCGCGTGGGCGACGTTCGATGATGACGGCACCAACAAGACGCAGTACGCAGCGGCGTCGGCCATATCGTGGGAGGACGCGAGACAGAAGGTCGTCGTGAAGGCAGAGGCGCACATCACCGCGTCCACCGTCCCCGTGCCGGAGCCGTTCGATATGGAGATCCCGAGTCTGCTCTCCCGGCTCCCGTGTCACGTGTGCGGCACGCGTCAGGAGACACTCGCGTCAACCGCTGTGGGCGATCTCTGCGATACCTGCCGGAGCGCCTATGAGCGGGGCGACCTGGAATTGCTCCACGAGCGGCGCGGTGTGTAGTCTCTGATGCACGACCAATCTCGCGCTAGGAGGTGGCGGAAATGAAAGCGATCCATAAGCGGCGGTTGCTCCTGCTGGCAGCGTTCCTCCGGAAACTGCCCCGCATCATCAATGGGCAGTTCCCGAACACCAGCGCGGTGTATCCGGCGAGTGAGCCGAAGTTCCGGGTCGCCGTGGACGCGCTCAAGTTCGCGGAGTCGCTCAAGGCGCTCGCGGCGCTGGCGAAGAACTCGGCGGTCGTGCTGGAGTTCTACGGGGGTTTGTCGCCGTTCAAGGTGACGGTCTCGGAGCCGATTGACGGGTACACAGTCGAGGCGATGTTCGCGCCGTGCAGGGTGCCCTGACATGACTAAGAAGGATTACGTGGCGATTGGACGGGCGCTGCGACAGACGCGCGAAGAGGGGGGGATCGGCTCTATCGCGCTCAGGAACGTAAGCGCAAACATCGCGGACGCATTCGCGGTGGACAACCCCGACCGCTTCGACCGACAGCGGTTCCTCCGGTTCGTGGAAACGGGGAAGGATACCCGCCATGCTGGATGACAAGGAGCGCGGGGATTCCCCGGATGCGATGGATTCGCTCATTATCATGCGGCTGTTCATGCGGCTTAGTCAGGCGATTGACGGTGAGGACAAGCAGGCGGCGCTCAAGGCGGCCGTGACGCTGCTCGGGATGCTCGCAGCCGAGATTGCGCTCACCCGGCCAGACCGGCAGACGGCGCTCGTCAATATGCTGTCGAACGTGTCCGGGAACTTCCTGGAGGTCGCGGCGCACCGGTTCAGCCGTCAGGACCGGGACGCGTTCATCCGGGAGATGCGGGAGGCCTGTGTCACGCTGGAGGCGCTCGCCGAAGGCGCGAAGCGGAAGCCCCCCGATCCCCGGTTGCAGTAGGTTGTGTAGTCATGGGTGGGCGGGTGCGAACTCGCTCACCCATTCTGCATGTCTGGAGGTGTAGCGATGGAGTTCACGGACAGTCAGTACATGACGGCTCGGGAGAAGGACTTGGTGCTCAAGGCGTGGGTCCGGTTCCTGGCGAACGGGCTCCGGCCGCAGGACTTCACGAAGCGGCTGTATCATCACCTGTCGCAGCACTGCTCGTTCATCGCGCACTACAACTGTGCGGGGTTCTATCGGGTGTACTTCGGTCCCGGCCAAGCGGAGGCGACCAAGCGGTTCCTCCGCCAGTTCGACCCCGCCGGGGATTGCCGGAGCGCCGAGTACGGGGGCACGTGGTGGCTCCAGGGGGATTACGAGGACATCAATAAGGCCATGTGCCGGACGGCGGGGCCGTATATCGAGGGTGTCATGGACGACGCGATGACGCGTCAGCGTCAGACGGATCTGGCGACCGCTAGACGGCTCCTGGAGAAGTGGGGTGTCAGCCCGCCGGAAGATGCTGTGTAGTCGTCTGTGGGTGCCAAGGCTAGATCGCTCCTTGGGGGCGCGGAGGGATAGATTCCCCGTGCCCCCTTCTCCGTTTCACCCCCCACTGCCAGCCGCCGCCTCCCGCCCTTACCGAGCCCTCTTCCTCGGTACTTACCGCTCCCTCTTCCCGGGCAGGTGTAACGTCGTCAGGCGCTCCCGGCCCCGCGTAGACGCCCTCTGCTCGTGCGCTACCGCCCCGCCTTGCCCCCGATCGCCTGCGCAGGTGTCCACCCACGCCCCCACCCGCTAGCGCTCGTCCTTGGGGGCACCTAGAAGCGCTCCTGCACCCCCCGCACAGCGCCGACTCCCCTGTACCACGTCCCCCAGATCCACCGGCACCCAAAACGAACCCCCGTGGCGCGGGCCTGCGGCGCCGCTCGGGGGAGGGATCTAATGCCCGAGGATACGGACGGGGGGCGCGTAGGAGAGAAATGGGGTATCCAGTTTCCGTATAAATCGCATTGTTGACTAGCGCAGAAAGTTACCCCGGAAGTTTGCAGGCGTGGCGCGGGTTTGATTGTTGACGAGGCGCGTAGAGGAGTCTAATAGAAACGCCGCCCTCGTGGAAAGGTTGGAGGCACCGAGGGCGGCAGCGTCCGCACCGGAGAGGCTTGGACAGAGTCCATGATAGCGCCTACCGATCCCATAGTCAACCGCTCGGAACACTCGTAGATGGGTGTAGAGCCTATAGAAGGGATCTACGGAACTGGTAAAGATGAATCTAGGGGAGAATATCGGGGGACGGCACTAGCGCGGCCGCAGCCGACGCACCTGGACAGGTATGAAGTTGGAGCAAGCGCCACACCTGCGGCCGCTACACCGAGGAACTTCAGGAACTCGCGCCGGTTCACGGGATGCGGCTCGGGTAGATCGTGAAGAAGATACCATCGGGATCAATCAGCGCGTTCTCAAAATCGTTGATGAGTTCCCAGGACGGCGATCGCTCATTCGGGCGCCTCCTCTTCACGGAGCAGATGGATGTGCTCTGTGTGCCAGAGCCAGTTCGCGTACCGGCGGAAGCGTCTGCCGCAGATCGCGCACGGATACCAAATGCCCGCTTCCGAGGTGCGAGCGCGTAAGAGGCGCCTCCGCAAGCGGCCTACGGGAAGGATGATGGGGTTCGGCTCAGATGACAGTGGCATCGGTAAGATCGACTCCAGTATATCGGCCGTGGTAGGATCTCGGCAAGATGGAGCGGACGGAGCAGGAGCGGCTCTTCTTCGAGCACTACCGGATGATCGGCGTGATCGCTCGCCGGTACGCGCCTGCACCCGACCTTGGGCAGATCGGTGCGCTCGGGCTGTGGAAGGCGTGCCTCCGGTACGAGCCAGCGAAGGGCAAGTTCAGCACGTTCGCGTGGCGGTGCATCCGCACGGAGATCGCACACGAGGTCCGCGCGAGCCGGTACGCGCACCGGAAGGGCGTGACGTGTGTGCTGCCCAAGTGCGCCGAGCGTGGGCATCTCCGACCGGAGATAATGGAGTTCGCCAGTGACCGTTACCCGCTCGATGCGCCCGGACCCGAAGATCTCGTCATGGACCGCATGATGCTCGCCTCGCTCCTCCAGCATCTTCCACGGAAGCAGCGGATGGCGCTCCTGCTCCAGGTCGCCTATGCGCTCCCCCAAGTGCGCGTGGCCAGCATCCTCGGATGCTCGCAGAAGCACGTGAGCCGACTCGTGAGCGCGGGACTTCGCCGGGCAAGAGAGCAGAGCACGAGGCATTAGGTAGCGGAGGAGCATGACGCCGTTTTATTCTCTGCTACACCTACATAGCGATTGCACCGCCGGTGCGCCAAACAAACATTGTCCTTGTGGTTATGGCCTCCACGTATGATAGGAATGACATGGTGGATCTCAATAAGTCCGGCATGTCGATCGCGGCAATTAAAGTCGAGGCACTCTCCGCAGATTCTACACGCGTCTCCATCACGCTTTCGTAGGAATCCAATGATGATTCCACGATAGTCACCATACATGCGCTTGAGCGCGGAGAGCGGAAATGGCCCGTACTCCGGTGGAAGATCTTGAAGAAACGATACTATGATTTCGAGTTTCTCTCGTTGGCCGATACGCAAAGGATCTACACTCCGGGCGAGGACAGGCCCTTGCTGGCCTTGCGCAGGATCTTCTCCAGAACGTCGAGGCACCAGCGGAGATCGGCTTCGGCCTGTACAGGGTTCGCCCTGATGTACGGCGGGGCTCCTCCAGGGGTATTGCGGCTGACATTGAGACGGCTTCGGATGCGTCCGACCGCTTCGTAGATCGACTGGAGATTTGTGCTACTTCTCTCTAATACACTCATATATACCTATACATCTACTATATAGTAGTAGTCCTTGTAGTAGTAATAGTCCTGTACTTGACGTGGCCTCCCTGCCCCGGTTACAGCGCCCCTCTTCGGAGCGGGAAGGCCATATTCCTGCTAGGGCTTGTGTTCTGCAACGCCCTGTGATACAAGGGAGCCGAGGGTCCGTGGGCGAGTCGGTGCCAGAATCGGCGGGAGTGTCGTGGGCTATGTGATATCCAGGCGGGCGCGTCCGGGATCGTGCCCGCACGCAGAATCCGATGCTGCGACATTGAAGGCCCGCAACGGATTCAGACGAGGAGCCTGGGCAGGCCGATATGCCTGGCAGGCCGCCGGGTTCGAGTCCCGGACGGTCCCTCGCACAATCAGGAGAGGAGTCGAATCTGATGCCTGACCGGACGGTCTACTCGCCAGGAACGTGTACGAAGTGCGCGTACACCGAGCACGGGACGACCCCGGCGCTCGGATACGTGGGGTTCGACAAGGCGTTGGGATTGGACATCTTCGAGTGCAAGAACCCCGATTGCAAAGCGCGCTATCACGTGAAGGGGAGCATGGTCATTCGCGATGCCGACACTGCTAGAGCGTGAGATCGAGCGCGCCGCGTGGTATACCGACCCGGCCAGACGCGCGCAGATCGCCGCTGACCGGAAGCGGACGCGCGCGCTCCATGAGCGGATGGGACTTATCAAGCCTGCTGACATGGCGGCGGTCGGAGCGCTCGGCGGCAAGGCGTTTAAGGCGAAGTACGGGATGAAGGGCGTCACGCGTCTCGGCGGTGAAGCCCGAGGGAAGCAGTTGCACGAAGCGTCCAAGCGGGTCCGCATGGAGCAGACCCGGAAGGCCCGTATCGCGTGGAAGCGGCGGGCTGCCAAGCGGCGGCGTATCCGCGCACGCGCTCGGCGGAAGGGAACGTAGGCATGACAGAGCCCGCGTACCGGCAACTCTTTCCCGGCTACGAATGGATCACGCTCACGCGCTCGGCGGACGGCGTAGTGGCGGAGATGAAGTTGACGGTGCGGCGCGAGGATGGGCAGAAGGTACTCATCACGCGTGAGATGTACGAGGATCTCAAGAAGAACGGGTGGGGGCCGCTCTCCCTGATCCCGGAAGAGTGCCTGCCGTGGATGGAATACACGCCCGCGTCTCCGCCAGCGGAGGATCTTCTTCAGGATGATCGCCTTCCGCCCGAGGATGATGATGCCCCGTTCTAAACCGAGGGAACCGAGCGGCATCACCGTTGAGGTGCTCCGTCAAACCGCGTTACTCGCGTTATATAATGTGCTACGACGCGCGGGCAAGAGTTCCGGTTTAGAGCAAGTCGTTGTGGACGCCGCGAGGCTTATTCTCGATCATTTCCCTCAAAGCGAAGGTAGCGCATCGCGCGATCGTAGTCGGCCCATGATACCCCTTGCCGGGACTTCCGGATTACTCCATGAGCGATTAGTGACTCCAGCGCCGACCGCACCGGCACGTCCACGCCGTCCAAGGGGATCGTCCGTAAGGCTCGCGAGTACCACCGCAACGACAAGACTTCCCCAGGTCCCATCCGTTGCACCAGGAATACCAGGAAGCGACGTGAAGACCTTTTGAGCCGCATCGACGGGTACATCGTTCTTCATGGATGGGTTGGCGTCGGTGTCGTCATTCTCCTGTGGGTGGGCGTGCTCGCGCTCGGCACATACCTAGTCTATCGCGGGTTGACCGACGAGTTCCGTATCTATCCGTAAGGGGAGGTGATATCGTGAAACTTCATTGCGTGACATACGCACTGATGGCCGCGACCGCGTTCGCGTTCCTGTTCGTCACGATCCCGATGGCGTGGGGGCAGACGACGACGGCCGTACCGGCACCGACCGACGCCGCGATCGCGGCGCTGCTCGGCGGGTTCCTCGTCACAGGCATGACGCAGATCATCAAGAATTTCGCCAAGAACGTCGGCGGGAGCATCCCGAAATGGGCGCTCCCGATCATCGCCGGGCTCATCGCGACGGGCGCCATCAACGTCGGCAATCTTCACATCTTCACCGGCACGAGCCCCTATATCGGCATTCTCAATCAGTTGGTCGTGTGGGCGCTCGGATCTTTTATCAATGACCTTGCATTGTAGTTATGCCGAGTGCGAAATGGTATTGGAAGTACCGTGAACGCGATTTGCTTAGGCAGAAGCGATATCGCCAACAACACAAACAGAAAGTGATCGATTGTTCGCGGCGCTGGTTGGATAGCCATCCTGACAAGCGGCGAGCGTATAGGCGTGCATATCACGAAAGACTCAGGAATCAAGTACTGCAAATGCTCGGTACGTGCTGCGCGATATGTGGATTCGCCGACGTACGAGCGCTTCAGATAGATCATGTGAACGGTGGGGGACGTCGGGAGAAAGCAGGCATGCACAATTCCCTCGCGTTCCATAGGCACATACTGAAAGTGCATGGACTCGGGTACCGTATGCTGTGCGCGAACTGTAACGTCATCAAGGCACGGGAGCAAGGGGAATACAAACGTACACTCATCAACGACCTAGCGCTATAAAGCGAGGAGGTACGACGATGTTGTCCACAGTATACGACGATCCGAACAACCCGCCCCCGGGGGACTGGGTGTGGGATGACGGCCTGGGCCGGTGGCGGCCCAAGGGTGGAGGGACAGACGCGGGCCAGGGGGGTGAAGCGCCCGGTCCTGAAGGTGGCGCGGTAGGTGGTGGCGGACCCGGTGGTGGTGAGAAGCCCGGAGGCGGCCAGTCCGAGGGACAGGAAGGCGACCAGGGCCACAAGGGAGGCCGGGAGGACGATCACGGAGGCGACCGTGAGGAGCATGAGTAACGCAATCGGAGCAATTCTCATCGCGCTGCTGGCCGCCGCGCCTGTGATGGCTGCGCCGCGCGCCGATTGGGAATTGCAGTACTGGCAGGTTGGGGATCACACGTCCCTGCCCGTCTATGGAGTGGACGCGCGCTGGTATGTCGATCAGCCATTGTCGATCCATCTCAACGCCTTGTGGGCGGCGGATCACGCGACAATTCCGGCCTCCGGCCATTACAATTCTGTCTACGTGGCAGACTATATCTTCGAGGTCGGGTGGGATGCGCTCCACGTTGGTCGCAACGACCTGCGGCTGTTCGCCGGGTACGCAGGCAACGATCTTGCTCAAGAAGCGCACTCGTGGCAGGGTGTGCGCGTCGGTACAGATGTCGTGCTCCCAATGGGTGACATCACGCTCCAGGGGTCATTCGGCCAGTATCTGCACCCGGTCATTTGCATCGACGGATGTCCAAATAGTCCTGTTGGGGGCGTTGGTGTGTGGGGAGGCGCCGCGCAAGATTATCAGGTGAGCCTGCGATACACCACTACGCACCAGCAACTGTACGAGGTCGGCTACCGCTGGTCGAATGTAACTCTGCCCGATGGACAAGCGGGTACGTTTGCCGGGCCATTTGTCGGGCTCGGGTATGAATTTTAGGGGGGGTGTCGGATGAGAGGGCGCTTGCTGCGATGGGGGCTATGGCCGACCCTGTTCGCGGTACTGGTTCTGGCGCCCCTCTCTCCGGCATTTGCTGCGACACAGATCGAAACGGATTACTGGGCGGCCATTGATGGTGTCGCGTACACGCTCACGTCCGACCAACTCTTCGGAGTCCAGCACACGATCATCTGGACGGTCACGGGCACCGACGAGGGATGGAATGATACATTCCTCCGCCTCGATACGGGGATTGGGTTTACCAAGGACGTGTCCATCTTTATCGGGACGGAAGTGTTCCAACGACAGATGGGCGCGCTCTCGATGTCGCACGCAGGGCCGTATGCCGGAGCGCGGGGTGTGGTGCCGCTCAATCCGGGACTTGAGTTTCGATGGGAAGTCGCGCTCATGTTCCTCGATGACGTGACGCTCCCGGCCGCCAACGCGATCGGCGGGACGGGCTATCATTGGGATGTCGGCGTGAGCCAGATCTTGAGTCCGAGCATCCGGGCTACCGTGGGCTATAGCCTGTACTATTTCTTTCTCCCTACTGCGGTTGGAGGCGGAAGTCATGAGTGGCTAGGACCATATGGAGGCATTACGATACGTTTCTGATGCCCCATAAGGATAAGCAACGGCGCAACGAATATCAGAAATGGTATTACCACAATCGAAGGAAGGAGTGGGAAAAGTGGTCTCATATCCGAAGAAGATATGGGATCTCACGGGAGCAGTTTGAGACGCTGTATAAAAAGCAAGGAGGCGCGTGTTGTTTGTGTGGGCGGCGGAAGAAATTGAACATAGATCATTCGCATACGACGGGTCGTGTGCGCGGATTGCTGTGTTGGAGATGTAATGTATTACTCGATGCGTTGGAAAATCAGGAGTGGCTAGGAAGAGCCCTAAGATATCTTGCGGATGCTAAAAGCGTGATATAATCGAAGCCGATGAGGAAACCGTCTGCTCGTCCTAGTCTTCCGAGTGGGAACGGATCGAGCCCTAGTCTGATTACAGTGCCCCGGGGTCTTACGATGGCCCAGAGGATCGAGCACGGCCTTGATGCTCTGTATCGGTGCATAGAGGGGGGGCCGGATAATGTCCGTCTCGAAGCCGTCCGGATCTTATCCACCTTTGCGAGAAAGAACGAGGACGGTTCCGGTAGCGGCTCCTACGACGACGAAGTGGCACGACGGGCTGCGCGCCGTTAGACCCGCGCGCGATCTCGTCCTCGTCGAAGCCGAGCCCTACTTTAAATCCTCCACCGTTATCATTCCCGAGTCGGCCGCCCGGCCCGGACTGTATCAGGGAACAGTCATCGCGATTGGTCCGAAGGCCGCGCTCGGCGCGAACTGCAAGGTGGGAGACCCTGTCGTCTTCTTCCGCTACGAGGCCGTGGAGATGGATCGCGGTGCGCGGCGTGGGTACTTCTTCGTGCCGGAAGTCGAACTCATCGGCGTGCTTTCAGAGATCCATATAGGTCCGAAATTGGAGTTTCATACGCGGACGTGACCCGGCGTGGCAGTGGCACGATCGACCTGTCCGTGCTTGATACCTACGAGACCTATGCCGCGAATCTGCTGAAGATCAAGACCAAACAGCAAGGGCTCCTCCCACTCGTTTTCAATCGCGCGCAGAAGAAGATGTACGCGCTCGTGCTCAAGGCGCAGCATGAGCATCGGCCGCTCCGCGTCGCCGCTCTGAAGAGCCGTCAACTTGGTTCGACGACCTTTTGGGAAGGCTTCGTGTTTTATCGGACGGCCACAGTGCCGAATACGAACTCGCTCGTCGTGGCCCACGATCGGGAGTCTACGGAATCCATTTTCGATATCAGCCGGATCATGCGAGAGGAGTTGCCCGCAGAGTTTCGGCCGATGACGAGGCGTGCCAACAAGTTTGAACAGATCTTCGAGAATCCGGATGATCGGTCGCGGCTCAATCGGCCGGGTCTGCGGAGCAAGATCGAAGTGCGGACAGCAGGAAACAAGGAGGCGGGTCGAGGCTCCACCTTCCACCATTTGCTCCTGTCCGAGATCGCGTCGTGGCCGGACGCTGAACTGCTGTGGGCCAGTCTTCAACCGACCGTACCCAATGAAGAAAGCACGACGATCATCCTCGAATCGACCGCGAAGGGCGGTGGCAACTGGTGGCACGATTTCTACGTGCGAAGCAAGAATGGCGAAACCGGATTTGATACGATCTTCCTCCCGTGGTTCCTAGATCCGGGATATGTGCTTCGTGGAGGTCAGATCGAGCGGTGGATGCCGGAGGGCGCGGAGTTGGATGAAGAGGAACAGGTACTCGTCCGCGAGCATAAGTTGACGCGTGCGCAGTTAGCCTTCCGCCGCAACATCATCGCCGATCAAGGGATTGACTACTTTCACCAGGAGTATCCGAGTAATGACGAGGAAGCATGGCTCGGCATCGGGACGCCGGTCTTCAACCGCCGGACGGTGCGGGAGATGTACGAGAAGGCCCTCTTGACCCGGCCGCAGTGGCAGGGCGCCCTGTTGGAGACTGGTGAGATGCGGGCGACGCCCGAAGGCGACTTGGTGATCTTTGACCGGCCCGAGCCGGACGTGGACTATGTGGTCGGCGTCGATGTCGCGCAGGG
>Ga0187846_10001586_pt1 | contig 12787 bp, 12 predicted proteins | sample TC_taG_FD_161473 | JGI IMG/M metagenome (GOLD analysis project Ga0187846, IMG submission 161473) | Biofilm microbial communities from the roof of an iron ore cave, State of Minas Gerais, Brazil - TC_06 Biofilm (v2) | ecosystem: Environmental > Terrestrial > Deep subsurface > Cave > Wall biofilm...
CCGGATCAATCCATTCCGGATGGCGTAGCGGACCAGTTCGGAGAGCGACTTCAGTTTGAGCTTGCGCATGATGTCAGCGCGATGTGCCTCCGCAGTTCGCGTGCTGATACCCAGGATGCTCGCCACTTCCTTGTTACTCTTGCCTTCGGCGAGCAACTGCATCACCTCGCGCTCGCGGGCAGTCAGAACTTCGTGAGTTGGAGCTTCCCCTTCGGGTTGCTTGGCGCGTTGGGCCAGATACGCCTCAAGCACCGTTTCTGCCACCCGAGAGGTGAAGAAGGGTTTGCCCTGGGCGACGGTCTCCACGGCCTGCACAATCAAGGAACGCGCCTCCGACTTCCGCAGAATCCCCTTGGCTCCGGCGGAGAGGACGTCGTGAACGACCTTTTCAGATTCGTCCATCGTATAAATCAAGACTGCCGTTCCGGGGACCTTCTGAACAATCTCGCGCGTCGCTTCCAAGCCGTTCAAACCCGGCATGCTTAGATCGACGATGACGATATCCGGCGTCAGGGTGGCGGCCATCTCGACGGCTTCACGTCCATTCGACACTTCACCACAGACCTTCCACCCCTTCCTACGTTCCAGCAAGTGGCGCAGTCCAAAGCGAATCACGTTATGATCGTCGGCCAGCAGGATGCGCAGCATTAACGCCTCCTAAAAGCCAAAGAGTCACCGAAAGGCAGTGGTTAGTGGTCAGTTGCTGGTGGCTAGTCACTAACCACTGGCCACTGGTTTTCCGTGTCTCCCTCTCTTTGTGGCTGATCGTTGGTTTGCTGGCGAGCAACCGGGACTGAAACCAGAACCGTTGTGCCCGTGTGGTCGGAACGTACTTCTAACTTACCGCCGAACTGCCGAACGCGTTCACGCATGCCGGCAACACCCACTCCCATCGTGGCGCCGCTCTCAAGGTTGGAGAGTGCCTCTTCTCCCATGCCGTGGCCGTTATCCTTGATCTGCATTCGAACGGAGCTGGAATCCCGTTCCAAACGCACCCTGGCCGCGCTGGCGCCGGAATGACGCAAAATATTTGAGACGCTCTCCTGCACAATCCGGAACAGGGCACTCTCGACCTCCGGTGGCAGCCCATTGATTTCGCGCGGCGCATCCAGAATAATGCTGAGGTTGGTCCGCTTCAACAACCCATCCATGTACCAGCGGAGGGCGGGAACCAGCCCTCCTTTTTCCAGCATCGGGGGATGAAGGGCATAGGACACGCTACGAATTTCCTGCAGGGTCCTGCAACTGAGCGCGTTTGCTTCCTCCAGCAGTTGACGAGCCCCATTCTGGGCGAAGCCGGCCTCCTCCAGCACGTCACCCAGCTCGCCCAAGCAAAGAGCAATTCCAGCCAGGTCCTGCGCCGTTCCGTCGTGAAGCTCGCGCGCCATCCGCCTGCGCTCTTCATCCTGGGTTTGCAGTAACCGCCCGGTAAGCTCCTTCAAAGACCTCTCCGCCCGGCGGCGGCGTCTCAGGTTCGCGAGCAGGCTCAGAATCAGAATTGACTCCAGCACCAGCAGTGTGATGGTACCGACCACCTGCCACTTGTATTGTTCCCACAGAGAAGGCTGGCGGTACAGAACGATGCTACCGGGCGGAAGGTCGCGTTCCTTGAATCCCCACCGTTGCAGCGCCCGCCAATCGAACATATAGACATTGGTCCCTTCCACGACAGGGATGTCCTGTGGCCTCTCCCCTTGAAGTACTCTCAAAGCGATCGCGCCAACCGCCTGCCCTTGGGCGGTTACACTAGTCACGTACCCGCCCACCGTGCCCTGACCAACATGCAGGTCGGCCCAGGCAAACACCGGCGCATTCGCGGCGGCGATCACCATCGGAAGTGACTGGGTTAGGTTCATGAAGCGCGTTCCCGCGGCATCCTGCCCGAACGATAGAAAGAGAATGATCGTGTCACTGGGCAGGTGTTTTAGTCGTTCGAGAAGCGCGGGCATTTCCAGGTCGGTCAGATACGTGAACTCCAACCTGTCTTCATAGCTGCGAAGTTCCTTTCTGGCAAGGGCCTCGAACCGCCTGTCCGCCGGCCCCGAACCACCGACCACAACCACCTGCTTGGTGCCAGGTTGCAGTTGCAACGCTGCGTCCAGAGTCTTCGCAAACTGCAGAGCAATCCAAACGCCGGCGAAACTAGAGTCGAGCTTGGAATAGTCTGCCCACTCCTTGATACCTCCAGCAAAGACGATCGGAATCCCAGGAAAGAATCTTCTGTGCGATTCAACCATGAACTTGAGGGCAGCGTTCGCGAGGGCAACGATCAGGTCAGGCTGCCGATTTCGATACTTGCGAACGTACCACTCACGGATTTCTTGCTGGGAAGCCGCATCTAAAAATAGCGCGCTTTCCAAGTACTCGGTATAGAGCTCGAGCTGGTAAGGCGATTTCTGGAGGGTAGCGCGGATCTCCTGCTCGGCTCGAACGCTGGCGGGATCCGAAGGACCCAGTCCGTTAAGAAGAAGGACGCGCCGAACATCTTTCACCTTTGCTGCAGTAGCGGACTGCACTGGGAACGAGGCGGCAATGGGTAGGAGCAGGCACACCAAGAGTTTTCTGACCGGATCCACAGAGAATCTGGCCGCGAGAACACAGACATCTCTACACGAAGTCTTACCCAAAGACTTGTTACCTGCGCAGCCGCACCAGACGCTAGGGAAGGGATTTTATCACCGTTTTTCCTACCGAAGTCCATCAGGATTGCAAATCGGTTTGGGAGGTTAGAAGCCACTTATTCAACGAAGGGCTCGAGGCCAGTTTGACGAAGCGATTGAGCCACGGTTTCCAGTTCCTCGTTCAACCATCCGCACTCCTCGAATCCTGACAACAACTTCACTTCACTCACCTCGGCGTGATCACTAGCACGGCTGTGAATGCGCGTGCTGGACAGCTGGCGCTGAAGTTTAATTTCTAGCCGCGGACGATAAAGGTCCGACGGCAGCAACCATTTTTTCAACTTGCTGCTCCAGCCTCCTGTTTTAGGCTAGCAAGCTGATGAAAAGGTGCGTGTCATCCTGAGCGTCCTGCGCCCCAGAGCGGGCTTCGGGCGCCGGGGCGCAGCGAAGCACCTGTGGTTTGTTGCTGAAGACAAACAAAAGCAGATGACTCCTGCCGATTGCAGTAAGGCCTTCTAATTGGAGATCGGCACGTCGCTCTGCTCTGGATGACATCATCGAGGCCTTTTTCATCAGCCTGCTACATACCTTCCTCAACCCCAACCTCGTAGTTTCCGCAGCCCAAAATACGTAGTAATACGAATTGAAAGCACGCGTAGTAATGCGAATTGACACAAACCACCCCACGGTTCCAATCTTGCGCCGTACGACATTTGCAGCGATTTGCCTTGAACGGAGGTTGCCGCAAAATGCTTGGCTGCTCGAAGTCGTTCACCAACGAGTCACAGAGCGGTCCAAGGCCGCACGCAAAGCAGATTCTCCGGTTGCTGGAGTCCGATGGACTCCACCGGAATCCTGAAATCGGACCTCGCTCCGCTCGGAATGACTGTCGTCCTGATCCCACATACGGGAGAACGATCTGCTTTTTCTTGGCGACGGGAGGCGAGGTTTGACCGAACTCGTAGTTATGGGATTCACCGATCGATATCGCGCCGCCGAAGTGCTGGGGCAGTTGCGGCAACTGGAATTCGGTTGGGCGGGCGATTTTGACGGTGCGGTGGCAGTCGAGGTCGACCCCGAAGGACGGTTGAGGCTCTCGCACAGCCGGGTCCTGGATCCCGCCTTCGCCGATTCGGCTCCGGCGTGGAGAGCGCTTTTGGGTGCCATCCAGCCACGGGCGGCCTCGCGGCCGTCGAATGCGCGAGAGACGGCCAGCGAGGCGCAGGGCGTGAATGCGGAAGCCCAAAAGTGGCGCCGCGAATTCATGGTGAACCCCGACTTCCTGCGAGACTTGGACGCGGTCCTGCGCCCGGGTGATTCGGCGATCTTCGCCGTCCTGGGTGATGCGGACGCAGCCGTTCGGGTCCTGCGCGGATACAGCAGCGTCCTGTTGCGCGGTTCGCTCACCGAAGCCCAGTCGAGCAAGCTGCGAATGTCGCGCCAGCTTAAATGATCGTTCGGCGGAGCGCAAGTCTACGTAGCGTATTTTCGGAATGTAGCGGTAGGGCAAGCCCTACCCGTTTTGAGTTTTTAGGCGTCCGCCAGATACGCCTGGAGCAGGCTTGAGGAGTCCTAATGACCAGAAACAAACGCATCGCAGCGCTGATGGTTGTGGTCCTGCCGGTCATAGCTGTTCGCATGGTCGACGGGCCTGCGGGTTTTTCTCAGGGCGGACCCAAGAAACCGAACATCCTCGTGATCTTTGGCGATGACATCGGCTACTGGAACGTCAGTGCCTATAACCAGGGCATGATGGGTTACAAGACTCCGAACATTGACCGCATAGCCCATGAAGGCATGATCTTCACGGACTACTACGGCCAGCAGAGCTGTACCGCGGGCCGCGCCGCCTTCATCACGGGGCAATCTCCCTTCCGAACAGGGTTGCTGAAGGTCGGCCTGCCAGGGGCGAAAGAAGGGTTACAGAAGGAAGACCCCACGATTGCCGATTTGCTGAAGCCCCTGGGCTATGCCACCGGCCAGTTTGGCAAGAACCACCTCGGCGATCGCAACGAGTTCCTTCCCACCGTACACGGCTTCGACGAGTTCTTCGGCAACCTCTACCACCTGAACGCCGAGGAGGAGCCGGAGAGCCAGGACTATCCCAAGAATCCTCAATTCAAAGCGACATACGGACCGCGCGGCGTCCTGAAATGCGCGGCGACAACCACCGACGATCCCACCGAAGACCCGCGCTTCGGGAGAATGGGCAAGCAGAAGTGCACAGACACTGGCCCGCTCACCTCGAAGCGCATGGAGACCGTTGACAAGGAGTTCCTCGACGCCTCCTTCGACTTCATCGACCGCGCGCACGCGAGCGGCAAGCCCTTCTTCGTCTGGTTCAATACCACTCGCATGCACATCTGGACACACCTGCCACCGGCCTACTACGGCAAGACCGGCTTCGGCATCTACGCGGACGGCATGGCGCAGCACGACGACCAGGTGGGCCAGTTGCTGAAGAAACTTGATGACCTTGGCATCGCCGACGACACCATCGTGATTTACACCACGGACAACGGCGCTGAAACTATGAGCTGGCCGGACGCCGGAACCACTCCCTTCCGCAGTGAAAAGAACACCAACTGGGAAGGTGGCTTCCGCGTGCCGTTCGTGGTTCGCTGGCCTGGCATCATCAAGCCGGGCTCGATCTCGAACGACGTCTGCTCCGCCGAGGACTGGCTGCCGACGCTGCTGGCCGCGGCCGGCGCGCCTGATGTGACCGAGAAGCTCCTCACCAGCTACACGGCGGGTGGCACGACCTACAAGGTGCATCTGGACGGCTACAATTTGATGCCGGCATTGAAGGGGGAGGCTCCCTGGCCGCGCAAGGAGTTCTTCTACTTCAATGACGACGGCAGCCTGGTGGCTATGCGTTACGACCGCTGGAAGCTCGTTTTTTCCGAACAGCGCTCCCACTCCTTTGACGTGTGGCAGGACCCCTTCGTCACCCTGCGCGTCCCCAAGCTCTTCGACCTGAGGGGCGATCCGTTCGAGCTCGCCGACCACATTGGGATCGATTATCCGCACTGGCGAATCGATCGCATTTTCCTGCTCGTCCCGGCGCAGGCCTTCGTGGCGAAGTTCCTGGCTACGTTCAAGGAATACCCGCCTCGGCAGAAGGTGGGCACCTTCAATCTCGAGCAGGTGCTACAGAGCTTGATATCAACGCCAGGTCCCTACGCGAACTGACGGGAGCGCGGTTAAGGTAGTGGTTCGTCCAGTGCTTCTCAGAACGGGAGCTACGGGAGAGGTGAAACAAAGTGGAGCTGTGAGACTGACTAGAACGGCACAAGGTGTGAGAGTAAATCCCGAGGAGGTGGACACACGATGATTTGCAAGCGCTTGACGTTGGTTGCCGTGGCCTTTCTGATCTTCGGCGTAACCGCGCATGCCGATGAGACCGTCAAAGGGCAGGTCCTGGGCGGAGGCGCGCCGATCGCCAAATCGACGGTGACTCTGTGGGAGGCCAGTGCCGACGCGCCTAAGAAACTGGCCGAGACCAAGACAAATGAAGATGGCCGGTTTGAAATTCGCAGCCAAGGGGCATCCGCTGAATCCAGTCTCTATCTAGTGGCCACAGGTGGCGAACCCAAAGCCCGGGGCGTTAGCGACAACCCGGCCATCGCCTTGTTAACGGTTCTGGGCAGCCGGCCCCCGGCGCGTCTCGTCGTGGACGAGATGACAACAATCGCATCGGTCGTCACGCATAACCAGTTCATCGACGGCACGGCGATCACGGGCCCGCCACTAGGTCTGCGGATTGCCGCGGGCAACGTGCCCAACTTCGTCGATCTTGAAACCGGGGATTACGGCACAACCATTCTGGACGCTCTCAACAGCAGCCAGTCGCCCACGATCGCGAACTTCGCCACCCTCGCCAATATTCTTGCGGCCTGCGTCACAGGGCTGCGCTCCGATGCGTGCAGCAGTCTCTTTTATGTCGCGACTTCCCCGACCGGCGTCTACCCGAAGGACACGCTGGCAGCGACCGAGTCCATCGTTCGTTACCCTTCGTACCAGGCGGATAAGATTTTTGGCCTGCTCAACTACTTCTATCCATTCCCGAAATTCGCGCCTGGCAAGCTCTTACGGCCTACGCCTTTCCTGCCATATCTGACGTTCGCTCCGAGCGCCTGGATATTCCCGCTCAGGTTCTCGGGCGGCGGCTTGAGTGCTCCGGGCAAACTGATGCTCGACAGCGAAGGCAACGTCTGGCTCGGTAACAATTTCATCGTCGGCGCTCAAAATCAGGAAGAGTCATGGACCGGCACGGTAAGTAAGTTTGCCCCCAACGGTAAGGCGCTTTCGCCCAGCCCATTAGGTTTCACGGGCGGGGGTGTAGCAGGCGTAGGCTTCGGTTTGACCATCGACGCACACGACAACGCGTGGGTTACCAGCTTCACGGGCAGCACGATCACGGAGTTTGACAAGACGGGCAAGCCACTTTCGCCACCTGAAGGCTGGAATTTCGGCGGGAAACTCAAGCAGATGCAGGGCATCATCGCCACGCCGAATGGAGATATCTGGGCCATCGACACATTCAACATGCAGGTGGTTCGCCTACCCAACGGTGATCCTTCCAAGGTGCAGTTCTTCTGTCAAAACACGACCGGCGATCCTTTGAAGAACCCGTGTAAGTTACTTGCTCCTTTCGGCATTGCAATCGACCAACAGGACCGAATCTGGGTGACCAATATCGCGGGCGATTCGGTCACACGGTTTCCGGCCTCCGATCCAAGCAAGGTTGAGACCTTTCAGGCCGGTTATTCAGGGACCGGCCTTGCCGTCGATAGCTTGGGCAACGTTTGGATCGCCAACAAACTGGGAAGCTCAGAGCGAGGTCATGTGAAGCTGCTGGAATCTTTGGCCGCGTTCAAAGTCAATTACGATCGCGACCCTAGCGCTGCTTCGCGAATGACCAAAGTGCTGGTACCTGCCCTCGCCGCGCAGACGCCGGGATTCGAATCAGGTGGCAGCATCACGGTATTGCGCCCCGATGGCAGTCCGGCATCTTTCTCGCCCGTGTACGGCAAAGGCATTTTCACCCCATGGGCGATATCAGTCGATGGCAACGACAATATCTGGATCAGTAACTTTACCTCGTCAAAGGCCGGGATCGTGCAGCTGTGCGGCTTCCGCACGGAAACATGCCCCCCGGGAATGAAGACGGGCGATGCAATTTCACCGCCTGGCGGCTATGTCGGTGGCGGATTGCAGATGCAAATCGATCTGGGCATCGGTCCCGCCGGGGATGTATGGGTCGACAACAACTGGGAGGAGTACCAAGCGGCCATGGGCCAGGTTGCTGAACCGCTATCGACCCTCGGCGCAGGTCAAGGCGTGGTCGTCTTTTACGGCATGGCGAAGCCGGTCAAAACGCCGCTGATCGGACCGCCTCGCCAGCCGTAGCCACGGCAGCGCAGGGTTCCGCCCCGCAGGAACTCTGCTGCTCTTGTCTTGGAATAGCGAAACGCGAGACGCACCCGTCCCGCGAACCGGACACCGTGAGTAGCAGTAGGTGAAACCCGAGACGTGCCCTGAAAGGGCGCAAATGTGGCTCTTCAGGATTCGAGTTATGAAAAACCAGAAATGACAAAGGAGATGATTCGATGCGAAAGAACACCACAAGGTTAGTGCTTTGCGGGCTCACGACGGCCTTGATGCTGGCCGTGGCGGGAACCGCGTTGGGACAGAAGCAGACCATCAAGGGCCTGATTACGGGACGCAACGGCGAGAATGTGATCATCAGAACTCTGGACGGAAACACGGTGACTGTCACCCTGAACGACTCCACCAAGATTGAAGCGGCCAAGGGCAAGTTCGGAGTTCGGAGGCAAGACTTGGGCATGACCGCCCTCATCCCCGGCCTCCCCGTTGAGGTTCAGGCCGAACAGAGCGGCGGCCAGTTAATGGCCAAGAGCGTTATATTCAGGTCCAGCTCCCTGAACACCGCCAACCAAATCCAGGCCGGTCTCCAACCGACCGACGAGGAGCTGAAGGCTGCCCAGCAGGAAGAGCAGGCCCAGGCGGCTCAGATCGCGGCGCAGCAGAAGCAGCTCCAAGCCCAGGAGCAGCAGACCCTGGCCAACCAGCAGAAGATCATGGCCAACCAGGAACAGATTCAGAAAAACCAGGCCGAGCAGGCGGCGATGAGCAAGCGCTTCGGTGAGCTGGGCGACTACGACGTGAAGGCGACCGCCACGGTTTATTTCGCCGTGAACAGTCATACGATTAACGCCAAAGGCCAGCAGGACCTGCAAGCGCTGTGCGCCCAAGCGAAGCAGATCAACGCCTACATGATCCAGGTGGCGGGCTACACGGATTCGTCGGGGAACGCCGCCTACAACCAGCGACTGAGTGATGAACGCGCCGCCGCCGTCGTCGCTTATATGCAGCAGAAGGGCAACATTCCACTGTTCCGAGTGCTGGCACCTGCCGCCATGGGCACGTCCCACGCCGCCGCCACGAACGAAACGGCGCAGGGCATGTCGGACAATCGCCGCGTTGTGGTGAAGATTCTTGTGAATAAAGGCTTGGCCGGTGGAGCCTGAGTTTGGGCGCGGTCTTGCACGGCCCATGGAGCTCTCGCCGGAACTTATAGGAATCCACGGGAGAAGGAGCTAGGAAGGTCGCTTGATAGGTGATGAAAGATGCAGATCCAAGAACGAAAATGTAACTCAAGGAGGAAAACATGATGAGCGTAAGGACGAAGAAGTCAGTTCAAATTGCGGCAGGACTCTGCGTAGCCCTGCTTGGTGGTTGCGGGCTCGGCTTGGCGCAGGACACCACTTACAACTTCATGCCGGGCACCAACTTCTCGCAGTTCCACACCTTCAAATGGGTGACCATTCCGGGCGGCATACACCCCAATCAGATCGTTGACCAGGAAATCCAAAACGCTGTCGTGGGGCAATTGACCGGCAAGGGGCTCACCCAAACCCAAGCCGACAACGCGGACCTGTACGTAGGCTACCAGTGCGCGGTGGATCAGGAAAAACAGTGGAATGCCTTTGGAATGGGTGGAGGCTTCCGTTTTGGCGGCATGGGAACCGCCACCAGTTCGACCATTAACAACGGCACACTGGTGGTCGACATATACGACGCAGCGAACAAACAGTTGGTCTGGACCGGGCGGGCAACCAAGGTCATAAGCCCGAGCAAGAATCAGGAGAAGAACATGAACAACCTGGACAAGGCCATCGCCAAGCTGCTGAAGAACTTTCCTCCGCCCATGAAATAGGGCCATGAGGTAGGGCCGTGAGATAAGAATGTTCAGCGGCAGGCTCGGGGTTGGCAATGGCGACGAGGCCGGCTCTTATTATCCGGCTGATCGCCCGGCTTTGTCATCAGGGAGGCTCCCGCATTCCCACCCGCATGCTCAATCAGAAGGGCCCGCCGCGGCGGGCGTTTTTTCAGCAGTGCTGTCATGTCAGAGACGAAAGGAGAGAATATGCAAAGACAACTAAATTTAGTTCTGTCCAAACCAGTGACTCTTGGGCTATTCGCGCTGATGGTTGCTGTGCCCATATCGCGTGGGCAGGCGCCGGGGCCGCCTTCTGCGGGGGTGCAGAAGCTGGCAGCGGTGGCCAAACAGTTGAATCTGACTCCGGAGCAGAAGATGAAACTTCTGCCGATCCTTGAGGCCGAAGCGCCGAAATTGAAGGCGATCAAGGCAAATACTTCAATGCCCCCTCTTCAGAAGCTGGACCAGTTGAGGGCGATACATCAGCAGGTCGATCCTCAGGTGCAGAGCATCCTGACGCCTGCGCAGTACGAGCAGTGGCAGGAAATTCGCAGGCAGGAAGTCCTGCAGGTGCTCCAAGAAAGGGCTGCTGCGCAGCAGCAGTGACCTCGCGCGGTCGACCCATGTCACGGCTTCCCACCGCCCTCCCGAGGCCCGACGCTTCGCCGTTCGACACGGCGGCGGGAGAGCACAGCAAGGGAGAGAAAGAGCAGACAGAAAAGGTGGGCCGAGATTGAGGAGACTCGGGGCAGATCCGAGCCTCGGTTCGTCCTGGTGGCCCGACAGGAGGATCATTGATGCTCGCGTGCGGACCTACTGTCAGCAGGAACCGGAGAGCTCTAATGAACGGGAACCGGCTTAGGGACGCCTTCTGCACGCTGTTCCTGATGGTCACTCTCTGGAACTTGGCTCACCACATTTTCAACCTGAACGGTGACGGCTGCCAGCAAACGGCTCTAACCGTCAACCTGGAGGAAAAATGACAGACCTTTGCTTCTCGTAAGCTCACCGGGTGCTCTCTCTTGGTCCCTTGGGGAGAGGAGTACGGGGTCGGGCCTCGGATGGAACAGTTACTCCGTCACGGCGCCTTCGCGACCGGGCCTGCCACACTCTGCGGTGTTCGAGGTTTGAAAACCAACAAAAGGAGATGATTTCGATGCGAAAGAACGCTACTAGATCAATACTTTGCGGACTGTTAACGGCCTTGATGCTGGCTGTGGCGGGGACCGCTTGGTGCCAGAAGACGACTGTCAAGGGCCTGATCGTAGGCCGCAATGGCCCGGACATGATCATCCAAACCCAAAATGGAAACATCACCGTAACCCTTAACGACTACACCCAGGTTCAAGCAGTCCAGGGCGCGTTCGGGTTTCGGCACTCAGACATGGGCCTCACCGCCCTGGTACCGGGACTGCCAGTGGAGGTTCAGGGTGAGCAGAGCGCCGGCCAGTTGATCGCAACTACCGTCAAGTTCAAAGCCAGTGACCTAAAGACCGCCAACGAAATCCAGGCCGGCCTGACACCCACCGAACAACAACTCTCTGCAACCCAACAGCAGGAGCAGGCCAACCAGCAACAGATCCAGGCCCAGCAACAGCAGATGCAAGGACAGGAGCAGCAGATCCAAGCGAACCAAGCCAGGATCCAAGCCAACCGGGAACGGGAAGAGAAAACCCAGGCCGAAGAGGCTGCTTTAGCCAAGCGCTTCGGTGAACTCGCCGACTACAACGTGATGGGTGAGGCCACGGTCTACTTCGCCTCGAACAGCACCGAGATCTCCGCGCAGGCCAAGCAAGACCTGCAAGCGCTGGCGGCGAAGGCAAAGGGCATCAACGGATATCTGATCCAGGTGGCTGGCTTCGCCTCCGCGACGGGGAACGCTGCCTACAATCAGATGCTGAGTTCGGAGCGCGCCGCCGGTGTCATTGCCTATTTACAGCAATCGTGCGGGGTTGCCCTTTACCGGGTGCTGGCGCCGGCCGCGATGGGTGAGAGTAACCCTGCCGCCTCGAACGCAACCCCGGAGGGAAGGGCGGAGAATCGCCGCGTGGTGGTGAAGATTCTCGTCAATAAAGGCGTGGCCGGCGGCTAATAAATCAGACCGTTATGTGCTGGCCTCTGTTTTGGAGCCCGCCGCCGAGCCCGGACAAAGTGGGCTACCGCTTCGAGGATAGCATCAGTCGAAGAGCGCGTCGCGGATACTAGCGATCCAGCATTTTGCGATTAGTTCAGACCAGCAGCCTGATGAAAAGGGGTACCTGTCATGCTGGTCCCGCATGCGGGAGAAGCATCTGCTGTTTCTTGTCTAAAAAAAGCAGATCGCCCGCCCGCGGCTGCGGGACCGGGATGACATCATCGGGGCGTTTTTCATGAGACTACCAAGTTAAGACAAACATTGAGGAGGAAAAACAATGAAGAACAAATGTTACCAGCTTGCCTTGGTTGTTGTGCTGATGCTGATCGTGGCGGTCCCCACAACAAAGCCCCGGGGGCAGGGCCAGTACCCGATCATAGACATGATCGCCAACAAGCTCATCCAGAAGTACCAGCAGTCCACTTGCGAGCAGTTGTGGCAGAAGAAAGAGAAACCCCAGCCGAGGCCACAGATGGAACAGGACGCCATACAGGCGCTGAAGAACGATCCGCAGATGCGCACCGTATTCATCAACAAAGTGGCCCCGCCCATCGCCAACAAACTGTTCGAATGTGGGTTGATTCCATAATCGCCGCTGGGCGCGGGCTTCGATTCTGTTGCCTTTCGGGCGCGTGATGACACGAGGGGAGTCCCCTGTCCGCGAAGCGTGCAGGTCCAGAATCTGAATGACCGGATGCGGTAGAGGCTAGCATGAGCCTGGAATTCTCGGTGCACGGCAGGAGAACAAACATGAAATCGCTGACTCTGATTCTGATGAGCATAGCA
>Ga0187846_10001587_pt1 | contig 12783 bp, 9 predicted proteins | sample TC_taG_FD_161473 | JGI IMG/M metagenome (GOLD analysis project Ga0187846, IMG submission 161473) | Biofilm microbial communities from the roof of an iron ore cave, State of Minas Gerais, Brazil - TC_06 Biofilm (v2) | ecosystem: Environmental > Terrestrial > Deep subsurface > Cave > Wall biofilm ...
TTCATCTGAGATCTCTGCAAGATACTTTCACCTCTACAGAGTCTCACATTTGAGAGCCAGGTTCATGAAGCTTTTTTTATCCAGTGAAAGGATTTATGGTTCAGTTTCTAAGTGCAACTGTAGTGATCAACACAGTGTGAGTTGCTTGTGAGGTTGGTTCCTCCTTCTGTGATGTCCCTGTGATAGCCTGCGGTTATCCTTCTTATGTATAGGGAAGAAGAAGCAGTACGCCCTACACAGAATGGAGATAATACGCTCGTACAACATGGGAGAGGAATCAACCATTAAGGAGGATGATCATGTTTAAACGAATTCTTGTACCACTAGATGGATCAACTCGCGCTGAGCGTGCTCTCCCTGTGGCTGCACGCATCGCACGCGCTGGAGGTGGATCGGTAATTTTGGTGCAGGTAGCCACTCTTCCAGCCACTTACAGCACTTACCTGGCAGCATCGGCCTATGCTGAAGCCATCGAGACAGAACTTAAGCATGCAGAGGATTACCTGAACGCTCTTGCCAATTTAGAGTTTCTGGCGGGCATCGAAATAGAAACTAAAGCTCTTTTTGGTGCAGCGGCTCCGACGATCCTTTCAGTTGCTTACTCCTACAGTGCCGATTTAATCGTTATGTCCAGCCAGGGAAAAACTGGCTTGAAACGCTGGATGCTGGGAAGTGTAGCCCAAAAGGTGGCGCGACAAAGCCCTCTGCCTGTCTTTGTGCTGCATGAGGGAGGGCCTCTACCTGCTCAACCACAACCGGATGTCCATCATCCGCTGCAGGCGCTCGTGACGCTAGATGGCTCCGCGCTGGCGAAGGCTGCGCTTGAGCCAGCCGCGAAACTTGTCGCTGCACTATCAGATCCTGCAAAAGGGGTAGTGCATCTTTTGCGGGTTGTGAAACCACCAGCCCTTGACATCAAGGGGAGGGAGGATGATCAGGAGTATATCGAACGCATGAAAGAAAATGCGCTGCACAAGGCAAAAGCGTATCTAAGCTCTGTTGCTGATAACTTGCGAGAAGGCCCTCTAGCAGACCTCAAGCTCTCGATTACCTGGTCCGTAGCAATTGATGATGATGTCGCCCACGCGATTATTCGCATGGCGGAAAATGGTGAAGACGCGAAAGGCGTTGGCGTTTTCGGTCGCTGTGATCTAATAGCCATGGCAACACATGGGCGAGGCGGTTTTCAACATTGGGTCCTCGGTAGTGTGACCGAACGAGTGCTGGGCGCTACAAAACTCCCGATCCTAATTATACGACCTGAATCGACAGAGTTCGAGCGAGCCTTCAACAACGGCGGAATGAGTGAGGCCCAGATACAGACCAAGACCTCCCTGTTCTAGTGCTCTACCATGCTTCAACTGGAAATATACGGGAAGCATCAAGCTTCCCGTATACCTATTTATTATCCTAACTGTCGACACTATCTCATTACTCTACATCATACCATCGAATTTCACCCATTTTGTAGGGGTTCGATAAAATCGAACCCCTACAGGCTTAGCCTGGTCAATCCATCACGTTACAAGGCCGTCATCAGGTCGTAGCTGGAATGGGGGTTTTGGGCTTCGCCTCTTCTTCCTTGGTCAGCGAACCAGTCCAGGGGGTTCCAAGTAGTGGCAGCAGCCAGCGGTCAACGCCATAGTAGCCAGCGATACGCCACGCCAGTATCAGGAATATGGCGAGGCCACCAATGATCGGGTTAATGCTGACCGCGCCGGCAAGCATGAAGTTCATATTCATGAACACGCCGAAGAACGCAGCGATACCGGTCAAGACACCAAAGATCAGGCCCAGGCCAACGGCCACCTCACCAAAGGTGACGACATAGGCCCAGAACGGCGTAATTGGCTGCACAAAGGTCTGCAGGAACCAGGCATACCAGCCTTGAACAGCCGGATGCGCTCCTGCCGTTTGTGCGATTGCGCCGTTGACAAAGCCCGATAGACCTGCACCAGGGTGCGAGGTGAAGATCCACGAACTACTCAAGCTTCCAGTACCAAAATTCGATCCAGAGAAAGGATCGATGTTGTAGCCGAACAGTTTTTCCGTTCCAGCTACCAGCCATTGCCAACCTACATACAAACGAACGATCAACCAGACCCAGGCCATCCGTGTATCGGCAAACAGGAACCGGGCTAGCGGTGGCTCAGGAATTTGTACTACTCTTCTAGCAGTGCTACTCATGATCTCTTACTCCTTTTTGAACGGAATACTCAATTCTCACACCATGTGAGACTTTATTCATGATTACTTTCCATTCCGTTCGTTAGTAAAAGCATAACCGCTCCACCTCACAGCAAAGTCACAGCGAAAGGGTGTTTTATCACGAAAAAATCACGAGTAACAGGAATTACCTCTTCAAGTACTCCGCCAGTTCCTCGCGTCTCATCACCACTTGCTTACCCTCCGTTCCCATCCCCTGCGCTTGCAGATCTTTTACTGTTACAAAACCACCCTTCAACTCCTCCTCCCCAATCAGCACAGCGTAAGCCGCGCCAGAATTATTAGCCTGCTTCATCTGGGACTTTGCGCTGCGCTCGCCATAGCCCATCTCCGTCTTGATGCCAGCGTGTCGCAATTCCGCCACCGTCCTCACAGCAGCCTCCTTGTATTCGAGCGCCTTGCCAAAGTAGACCACAAAGGCGCGCGGCCGCTCCTCTTCTGGTGGCGTAATCTTCTGTCTTTTCATCTCCGCTATGGTGCGCTCTATGCCCGCGCCGAAGCCAATACCGGGCGTCGGAGCGCCTCCGAGTATTTCAGCCAGGCCATCATAGCGCCCACCGCCATTGAGCGCCAGCTTCTTGTCGATCTCAGATGTAAATTCGAAAACCGTGCGCGTATAATAGTCCAGGCCGCGCACGATCAGTGGATCAAGCTCGAAAGGCACCTCGTATAGCTCCAGAAAGCGTTGCACTGCGGCAAAGTGTTTGCGGCAAGCATCGTCCAGGTAGTCCACTAACTTGGGCGCAGCGGCAATCTTTGGCTGGTCCTGCGGTTCTTTACAATCCAGAAGGCGTAATGGATTCTTGTAGAAGCGCACCTGGCAATCCTGGCAGCAATCGCTCAGCAGGGGGCGATAATAGTCTTTCAAGCGCTCAATATACTGCGGGCGGCAGTTGCTGTCTCCAATACTGTTGATATAGACATGGATATGTTGCAAACCCAGGCGTGTATAGAACTGGTACAGCAGGCCAATCATCTCCGCATCAATCGCCGGGTCCTCCTCTCCCAACGCCTCGCAGCCGAACTGGTGATGTTCGCGCACACGCTCAGCTTGTGGTCTTTCGTGGCGAAACATCGGTTCGCTCAAGTAGTAGAGCTTGACGGGCCGGGGCAGTTTGAACATCCCGTGCTCCAGGTAAGCACGCACAACTCCAGCCGTTCCCTCCGGGCGCAGCGTGAGGCCGGTGCTATGGCCCTCCTTATCGGGACGGTCATCGAAACTATACATTTCTTTTTCGACTATGTCGGTGCCTTCACCAACTGTGCGGCTATAGATGGCGGTTTCTTCCAGTACTGGCGTCTCGATACGCCGGTAGCTGTAGAGTTCGGCCACCTCGATAGCCACTTGTTCGACTGCACGCCAGTAGGGTTGCTCACCGGGCAGGATATCTTTGAAGCCTTGCAGGGCCTTGTATTGTTCGGACATGGATATTCCTTCTCTTCAACGTGTGATTATGTGCGGCTATTATATCAAATAAACCGACCCGTGTACATGGTAGCGATCGCGCTCCAGAGGCTGCGTTAGCGGTGATATGTTGCAAGTATGTTGCATTCTGCAACAGAATTTTTTTGGCGCCGCTTTCCCCTCGATATTGATCATTACCAAATTATGCGGGATAGCGGAATATCCATCGAAGGCCGATAAATCGGCGGTGGGCGCGATAAATCGGGCCCCTACGGATGGGTGGATTAATTTGTTCATCTCCATAATCGAGGGTCTACACTCGGTATGGGTCTTCCTTGTCAGTACCTGTGCGTTCAGACCCGGCTTCATGGTGTTACGCTCTCACTTCTTGTTGGTATTGTGTGGGTGAAAAGCAGATATATGCCTTTGCCTTATTAGTATACCCCAGCCTGCCAAATGAAGCTGTGTAGGATGAGCTTTAACAAATTCGGTGGGATGGCGGAACATCGGGCGCGATAAATCGGGCCCCCTAGTACACTATCAATGAACAACCGAGGTGTGCTGGTATGCAGAAGCGCTGCGGCGGCAGCGCTTCTACATGCAGATGGAGATTAGACGCCGGTTTGGGCTTGCACGCGTCCCTCTTTGATGGCGGCAAGCAGGGCTGCGTGGTCGCGTTCGGTCTGGTCCGCATACGCCTCAGCGAACGAGGCGATGGCCTGGTCGAATGAATCGTTGTTGCCCAGGTAGCCGCTGATCTGTGCCGGGTCACTCGTGCGCGCGTGCGTATGTGCCAGCGTTGCCGCACACAGCGCGACGTACCCGCTAAACAGTGGCAGATCCATCGTCTCGACCTCCGCCGAGTACTTCATATCACGCAACTGCCGCCCATAGTAGTCCCTGCCATTGAAAGTCGTCCAGCCCAGTAAGATATCGCTGGCGGCCTGCATCTTGCGCTGCCCTACCACCACTCGCTCCCCGTGATTGGGATAGGGGTTCGCCCCAAGGTACGGCTCGAGCACCGATGCTTGCGCTTCCTTCAACTGCATGAACAGCGGATCATCGGCCTCTGATCCTCCTAAAGCCAACACGATCGCGCAGCGCGTGCCCACGCTGCCCACTCCCACCACTTTCTGCGCGACATCAAGCGAGCGGTAGCGCATGACGAGAAGGCGTCGCTCCTCCGGCAAGGACGCCAGGTATTCTATCACCATCGCCCTCCACTCATTGCTGTCCAGATCATCTTTGTTGGGGTGCAGGGGATCGTAGTGATAGATCAACGGCGGCTCATCCTTGATGCGATACTGCCCATTCACAACTTCGGCCAGCTTGGGAAAGGTTTCGAGGCTGGTGCGTTTGCTTGCTCGTTCCGATGCGTGTAGCATCGCTTTTCTTCCCTCTTTGCGACGTGCCATCGCGAGAATGGCCTCCACGTCGAGATGGAAGTACCACACATCCAGGTGGTTCATCAGGGCAAACTGCTGCATATACTCACGGTAACTTTGCACGCACCTCAAGACGGCCTGCCTGATCTCCTGGGCGGTGTAGCCATTCTGCCGGCCCGCCAGGACAACGCTGGCAGCCAGGCGCTTCACATCCCATTCCCAGGGACCGGTGAGCGTCTCGTCGAAGTCGTTGACATCGAAGACGATCCTGCGCTCCGGGGAGGCAAAGACGCCGAAGTTGCTTAGATGCGCGTCACCGCAGAGCTGCGCCTGGATGCCGGAGACGGGCGTCTTCGCCAGGTCGCTCGCCATGACAGTCGCTGAACCGCGCAAGAACACGAACGGGGACATCGCCATCCGCCCATAGCGGATGGGCACCAGGTTCTGCAGGCGCGTCTTGTTTGACTCTTCCAAAAGACTAATCGGGTCGGGTCGCTCTGGGTCTGGCGCCCACTGTGCATGGCTGGAACGGGGTGCGTTGGCACGCAGCGCCTTGCCGGCGGCATAGCGCTCAGCTCTTGATGATAAACTCCGATCCCACTCACCTGGTACAGAAGATAGGGAGGTTGTGGTCGTCATAAAGCTTCTCCTCTTTTTGTTGTCGGGACTGAGGTATTCGAATCACTATTCATAAGTATACATTCCAGGAAATGAAAACACATCCTGAAAACGCACTAATTTTGCATGCTTCTACAACGAGCATGTAGAAGCTATCGCGGGCAGTGTAATGAGTTCTCAGTAGTGCATATATAAGGGAACGTTAAGGAAAGAAACTCAAAATAGCGTGTTCTGAAGTTGCGTGATTGCCCCTGGGATAGGTATACTGGAAACAGTCATTGGGCTACACTCCATGCGAAGCAACTCAAAGTTGCGCTCATGGTAATGAAGATGTGAAACATGGAAAAAGTAGCAAAGCTATGACAACGAACAACCAGACGGAGAAATCAAAGCAGAACCAGAATCCGGTTCGTGGTTCTCTGCGCACCCTCGAAAGAGTGGTACCAGGAATCAGGGCGGCCCGGACCTACCAGCGGAAGTGGCTGTGGGTCGACCTGTTTGCGGGGGTCACGATCTTTGCTATGCTCGTGCCGCAAGGGATGGCCTATGGCGAACTCGCCGGGGTCGCTCCGGTAGTTGGCCTGTATACTGCCATTGGCGCACTGGTCGGCTACGCGCTCTTTGGCAGTTCGCAGCGGCTGATGATCGGTCCGGAGTCCACTACCGCGCTTATGGTGGGCACAGCGGTGGCCTCGGTTGCTGCTGGAGGTAATCCTGCACGCTTTGCTCTACTAGTGGCACTCCTGGCCCTGCTAGTCGGCGTGATTATGCTCGTCGCTGGCCTGGCCAGGTTTGGCTTTCTTGCTGACTTTGTGTCCAAACCCATCCTGATTGGCTACATCACTGGCGTTGCCATTATCATGATTGTGGGCCAGTTAGGCAAGCTCTTCGGCATCAAAATCGAGAGTGAAAATTTCTTTCTGCAGATAGCCGAACTGTTCACCCGCCTGGGTCAGGTGCACGTGTTGACACTTGTGATTGGGCTTGTGCTTCTCGTCTTCCTCCTGGTGCTCCGCCGCTTCGCACCGAAGATTCCTGGTGCCCTCATAGTGGTGGTCATCATGACCATCATTTCAGCACTCTTGCACCTGGACACATACGGGGTCGCTGTGGTTGGTCCGATACCATCCGGGCTTCCAAAGCTAGGCCTGCCTGATCTTCGCTTCAGCGACGTGTGGAACCTCCTGCCGTCGAGCCTCATCCTGACCCTGATTGTGTTCACGGATGCGATACTCACAGCGCGCTTATTCGCTGAGAAGCATGGAGAGAAAGTCGATGCCAGTCGTGAGTTGATCGGGTTGGGCGTGGCAAACATCGCATCTGGGTTTCTCCAGGGCTTCCCAGCAGGGGCCAGCCAATCACGTACGGCTGTCGATGAAACGGCAGAGGGGAAGACCCAACTGGTAGGGATCGTTGCTGCAGCGTTGATGCTGGCCTTCCTGCTCTGGTTCACCCGGTTGCTACAAAGCCTGCCACAAATGGTGCTGGCAGTCATCATCATAGTAGCCGCGATCAACTTGTTCGAGTTCAAGCCGCTGCAGAAGGTCTATCGCGTGCGGCGGGTCGAGTTCTATCTTGCGCTGGTGACGCTCATTGGCGTCTTGAGCATCGGGGTCCTCGCGGGCATCCTGGTCGCGGTATTACTGGCGCTAATCGTCGTGATAGGTCGAATCTCGCGCCCGCATGATGCGGTGCTAGGTTCGGTCGAGGGAGTCGACGGGTACCAGGATATCGAGGTGTATGCCAACAGTGAGACGGAGCCGGGGCTGATAGTGTACCGGTTCGATGCGCCACTTTTCTTTGCCAACGCGGAATATTTCCTTACTCAGGTGCAAGAGTTGATCGATGCATCCAATCCCCCCATCGAGTGGTTGTTGATTGATGCCGAGGCAATTGTAGACATCGACGTAACTGCTGCCGAAGCGCTCAGCAAACTCCAGAGCGAGCTTGAGCGCAAGGGGGTCATCATGGCCATTGCCAGAGCAAGCCACCCTCTGCAGAGGATGCTCACGCGCGCCGGGTTGACCGAACGGATTGGGCCTGCCCATTTCTTTCCGACGGTACGCACAGCGGTGCAGGCATACCTCGACCACAGGGGAGAACAGGATGGGAAAAACAGCGAGCGGGAATGAATGTCGAATAGAAAAGTGTATAATTATGTGGCTATATTCTTGAAGCTGCGTCTTGCCCTCAGGAAGCTGTTTCGTCATAGAAAGAAAACGCTCATCATATGTTTCATGCAGCCACAACCGAATTGCAGCACTTTCTGGCGACCTATGGCTATTGGGCCGTCCTTGTCTCTGTTGCAATTGAAAGTATAGGGATTCCATTCCCTGGCGAAACGATGCTCCTGGTTGCCGCTATCGATGCTGGGAAGACCCATCAACTATCTATTGTGCTCGTGATTGCGGCGGCAGCCTGTGGTGCCATCGCCGGTGATAATATTGGCTTCTGGATCGGCCGCGAAGGGGGCTTTCGCCTGCTACGCCGCTACGGCCGTTACATCGGTTTCAATGAGCGAAAAGCGAAAGTGGGATTGTATATGTTCCGCAAATATGGCGGTGAGATTGTCTTCTTCGGGCGCTTCGTCGCCGTGTTACGTGCCTGGGCCGCTTTCCTGGCAGGAGTGAACCGGATGCAATGGAGCCACTTTTTGCTTTTCAACGCCCTTGGGGGCATCCTCTGGGCCACACTCTACGGGCTTGGGGGGTACTTTCTCGGCGAGGAGATCCACCGTTTGACCGGGCCCGTAGGCATTATCAGCCTTGTGCTGGCGGCGCTGATCATCATCGTGTTTCTCATCTTTGCATGGCGCAATGAGAGAAAGTTGGAAGAGAAGGCAGTTAAGGCTTTCCCAGGACCGATTGAGAAATACTAATGGTCAGATCACTAACCGGAGGGATTTGAAAGTGCAAGACGAGAACAGTACACAAGACGCAGCAAATATTGGTGATGAGAATACTATAACAGAGGAGACGCATGCGAGTTCAACTGACCGGCCTCCTACTCCCGCTGCGGAGCTAGAAACAAAACCTCTCAATGAAGCCTTACCTCCCGTCAAAGCTCCTAAACCTCGTGGTTCTACAGGTCGGTTTTTGCTAGCCGCTATCACATTCGTGATCGGCATTGCTGCCGGTATAGGAGCAACGCTGTTGTTTTTACTGGTAATTTCTGGCAATAAGCCACTGCTGCCCGTCGCTACGCCATCCACTTCCCCTACACCGGGCAGTATTACTGTGCAAGCTGACTCAAAAGTGGTTGCTTCCGCGTTACAAACAGCCCTGCAAGATGCGCAAATACCTGGAAACATCAGCAATATCCAGGTTCAGTTTACGAGTGGCGATCAGATGACCGTTACTGGAGATTATGTGTACAAGGTCTTGGGTGTGAATGTGATTAACCCTTTTACACTCGAATTGCAGATCGTAGTAAATGCATGCCAGTTGAAAATCCATATCTTACAGGCTAATTTCGCCAATCTTCCCGTAACCGGGTTTATAGCTTTATTTGAGGACAGGATCAATCAGAAATTGAACCCCTCATCAAGTACCTTACCGGGCAATATTGAGTATTGTATAGTCGATGTACACACCGACCCGGTGACAGGGATGTCTGTAACTTTGGACGTGGTTTTTCCGACCTCCAGCGCGGCTGCTACTCCAATGAGCCTGGCTCTCAGGAGCTTGCTGCAACTGAGCGTGGCTTGAGTTATCCCGGTTTCTCTTTCCAACAAATGACCGTAATAGATGCGGAACCATTTGTTACAAGCTGAAGGCAAGACACGTTTCTGTAATGGAGATATGCAAATCAATAGAATCGGAGACATTGCATGACCCAAACAAGCGGCGCAGTAGGACAAAGCGACGCAATAAAACCACCCGGTCAGACACGCCAAAAACCAGCATTGCAAGGGATGAAGCAACGGTTTTTGCCATACTTCTCCTCGAACTGGGTGCTTTGTCTCCTCATCGCTGCTGCCGCCCTGGCATTTAACCTGTACCGCCTGGGGTCTCCGAGCATCTGGTTTGACGAAGCATTCTCAGTTGAACTGGCGCGCCAGCCGCTACCGCTGCTCTGGCATATCATCTGGGGGCCAGAGCCGAATATGGAACTGTACTACCTCTTTCTCCACTTCTGGTTAGGCTTCACCGGCCTGCTGGGGCTGCATCCAACGGAGTTGGTCGTTCGCTTCCCCTCGGCCATCTTTGCTGCCTTTAGCTCCGTGATGGTCTTCCTCCTGGGTCGTCGTTACCTGAGCATCATCGCGGGTATCGTTGGCGCTGGGCTCTATCTGCTCAATGACCTGCAACTCACTTATGCGCAGCAAACTCGCGCTTATAGCCTGCAACTCTTGCTGATCTGCGTCGCCTGGTATGCTCTCTTCGCAGCACTTACTCAGGCCTCGCATCAGAAACGCTGGTGGGCATGCTTCATTGCAGCGACGGCCTTAGCGATCTATGCTCACCTCTTCAGCCTGGTTATCCTTCTTGCCCAGGCAGTTGCTTTCGCTGGCCTGTTGATCCTGGCGGGTCCATGGCGCGCTACAGCACGCCAGCAATGGCGTGCATTCGTTGCCAGCCTTCTCGGTATTGGCTTGCTGGTTATACCCATGCTGCTTGTAAGCAGCAATGGCTCAAAAACAGGATGGCTTTTCGCACCGCAGTTGCAAGATATTTATACCCTCTTTCTCACGATCAGCGCGAACAGCAAGATATACCTGCTCATGATCTTCGGCTGTTGCGCGCTTGGCATACTTGCTTCGATGTTCGTGTATTTGCCGTGGGGGAGGGAGGCGGGAGGACAAGCACAAGGCCCCCACCAGGCCCCCACAGCGCCCCTTGTCCCTACGGACGGGAGAGAGGGGTTCCACCAAGAATCGGGGGCGAAGCGAGGTTACGAGGGCGGCGCGGGCACATATCTGAGGAACAGGGCGGCGCAAGCGCCCCCTCCCCACATCCACACCTCTCCCGCCCCTACGGACGGGGGAGCCACTCGTGTGGAGGTAGCATTTGCCCTGCTTTGCTGGCTTGTCGTGCCAGTCGTTGCCAGCTTTATCATCTCTCAAGGGTCAACACGCCTTTTTTCGAGCCGCTATCTTGTCACCATTCTCCCTCCACTGTTCCTGCTTGTGGGTATGGGTGTATCAGTGGTGCGCTGGCGCATGGTTCAGGCAGTGCTGATCCTCGGCCTGTTCCTGATTGCTTTGCATCACGTTCCTCAGTATTACCAGACTGCGCAGGTAGAAGATTGGAACTCTACGGTGCATTGGTTGGAACAACGCTACCAGGCCGGCGATGGCCTGATCTGCTACGATAGTGATGTAGAGCAGGGCTGCCAGGTTTCCGTCGAATATTACCTGCATGCCTATCCAAGCGCTGCCCACTTTACGGGTGATTCCCCAGGCGAATTTTCCTGGACAAACTTTGGGCCAGCCAACCCACGATTGGGTCCAGAAGCTGCAGTTGATCCAGGTGCCCTGGCAGCATACGCAGCACAGCATCCTCGCATTTTTTACGTTACCGGGCGTATTCCCGATGATGCAGCAGGAGCCCGGGCCTCGGCAGCCCAACACTGGTTGGATGGCCACTACTACCTGATCGACCGGATTGTCACTCGAACTGTCACCATTAGCCTGTATGACACCAATGCAACGTGAACCACCTTTCATAGAGACCTCGCCATGCAAGGTCGTCGCATCCCGGCAGTTACACTGACAGAGAGCCCCTGATCTTTTTGCTGTCTAAGGTTTTGCCTAGGGCGTTACGTCATAGATGAGACAAAGCATGCTTAGGTCATCACGTTGTATCCTTTCTGAGCATACGACGCGCAGTTTCTGAGCTATGCTGCAGATACAGCGCCTGCACAGACACATAAATCGCACTCCAGTGTGATGGGGTGATGGTTACACTTTTCTTTCTGAGGTGGCTATGCTATACTCATTTTGTCTTCCTCACTACAAATCCTTGTAGAGCTTAATCACGTCTGAACAGGGAGGTGGTGCGTATGCCACTGGAAGGGCTGTACCTGGGTCACTATCGCCTGCTGCGCCTGCTGGGCAGCGGGGGCATGGGCGAGGTCTACCTGGCCGAAGATGCCCGCATCGGCCAACAGGTCGCCATTAAAGTCATCCGTAGTGAGGGTATTGCCTACCCGCAGAGCGAGAGCGCCAAAGAAGCGGCGCGTCTCTTCGAGCGGGAGGCCAAAGCCATCGCCCGGCTGGATCATCCCAATATCCTGCCCCTGTACGCCTATGGAGAGGAGACGCTCCACGACACCTTGCTCACCTACCTGGTGATGCCCTACCGCAAAGAGGGCACCCTGGCGAGCTGGCTGCGGCAACGCGGCGGGGCTGCACCACTCTCGCCCGTCGAGGTAGCTCCGTTGCTCCGACAAGCTGCCGACTCGCTCCAACATGCCCATGACCAGCACGTGCTTCACCAGGATATCAAACCCAGCAATTTCCTCATCCGCCTGCGCAGCGACCAGCCAGAGCGGCCCGACCTGCTACTCGCGGATTTCGGCATCGCCAAACTCACCAGCGCAACCGCCAGCGCGAGCCAGAGTATCCGGGGCACGCCGACCTACATGGCTCCCGAACAATGGGATGGGCACCCGGTGGCAGCTAGCGATCAGTACGCCCTGGCCATCATGGTCTACGAACTGCTGGTAGGTCGCCCGCCCTTTGTTGGCAACCCGGGTCAGGTCATGCGCCAGCACTACATGACACCTCCTCCCGTGCCGAGTTCGCTCAATGGGCACCTGCCGCCTGCCATCGATGCGGTGCTGCTGCGTGCTCTCTCCAAGCAGCCCGAGGAGCGCTTTGCCTCGGTGGCCGCCTTTGCGCGGGCCTTTCACGAGGCGGTGCAGAGCGATGGAGAACTGCATGCGACCCTGGCTCTCAGTCGGGCCGAGGCAGAGAGCGGAACCACGCGCACCCTGACCTTGCCAGGAGGACGACAGGTGAGCGTCACTGTGCCCGCAGGAGTGGGTGATGGCACGACCGTACGCCTGGATGGGCAGGGAATGCCCTACTACGCGGGGGGCCCGGCAGGGCCGCTGGTGCTGACGATTGCCATCCCAGCGCAAGCCAGTCCCGAGCCGCTGCCGCAAGACAGCACGGACCCCACCGTTGCCATGTCGAGGTCCAAT
>Ga0187846_10001588_pt1 | contig 12776 bp, 13 predicted proteins | sample TC_taG_FD_161473 | JGI IMG/M metagenome (GOLD analysis project Ga0187846, IMG submission 161473) | Biofilm microbial communities from the roof of an iron ore cave, State of Minas Gerais, Brazil - TC_06 Biofilm (v2) | ecosystem: Environmental > Terrestrial > Deep subsurface > Cave > Wall biofilm...
GGGACCAACAGTAGTGTAAAGATGATGCAAGAATATCTTACGGCCAGGACCGCGCCTTAGACACCGTCCGATCCACGACGTGCGGTAACGTTGTCGCGGTAGAGACACTTCTCCCGTCCGCGTCGTCACCCCTGATGTGATCGGTCAGATGCCGTGATGTGTGCCTGAAAGTGCCTATCGGGTCATCGACCGACCTCCGCAGGTGCTCTTTTGCTTGCATTATCGGGCGGGGGCCCGATACCCGGAAACGAGGGTCACCCCTATGCTTAACGTAACGGTCCGGGCGACATCCCCGACCGGTGCGGGTGGGGCGGACTATATAAAGTGAGAGGAGGGACTATGGCAATGCGAAACGCAGGGCAGATCACTTTCGCACTCCTGGCGGCTGCGGCGGTGGTCCTGGGGCCCAACCTGTGGGCACCGACCTATCCCCTGCAGGCTGGCCAGCACGCGATCACGATTCCCAGCGACTCGTACGTCCCGGCGGCGATCGTGATAAACGCAGGCGACACGGTCACCTGGATAAACAAGGACAGTGACAAGCATACGGCCGTCACGGTGCCCGGTGCGCCGGAGGCGTTCACGCTGGCGGCGTACCCGGGCAAGTCGGTGACCCACAAGTTCACCAAGCCCGGCGTGTACGTGTATTACTGCCAGGAGCACTCCACCTACGATCCCCAGCTCCGACGCGTCGTCGCGCGCAAGGAATCAGATGCATTCCCGATCGCCATGGAAGGGATCATCGTCGTGAAGGGGCCGGGGTTTACAGGGGGGCCGTCGGCGTCCATCGATGTGTCCGCAGGCGCCTTCTCGCCGGACGTCGTCGTCGTTCGGGCAGGGGGCAAGGTGACCTGGACGAACGCGGACACGGATCGATACCGGGTAACGTGGACGAGCGTGGGCTCCGAGGAGCAGGGAGTGGGAGCGAGCGCGGGAGCACCCAGGCTGGACCTGGCCGCGGGGAAGGGCCAAACGGCCACGTTTGGCCAGGCAGGCGTCTACCTCTTCTACTGCGAGCTCCATGCTACGTACAACGGAAAGCTGGGGCTTGCCGCGGCCAATAAGGGCGCGCGCACCTTCCCTGTATCCATGGAAGGATACGTAATCGTCCTCTAGCGATCGGGAGGGAGTGCGATGCGGATTGGAGGAGGTGGAATGAGGATGTGGGGGCGCAGAGGGCGGCTCATCGTGATTGGTGGCGCCCTTCTCCTCGCGGGAGTGTTGTTGCAGTTACACCTGGGAGCGTCGCCCCTCGCTTCGCACGCCCGGGTGATCGCCATTAAGGCCGGTCAATGGCGGTACTCCCCTGGCGTGATCACGGTCAACGAAGGGGACCCCGTGACCCTTCGCCTGGAGACCGACGACGTCACGCACGGCTTCTACCTGGATGGATACGGGCTCTCGCAGGCTGTCCTCCCGGATCGGCCGGTGGAGGTCCACTTCATTGCCACGCGCGCGGGTCGGTGGATGTTCCGGTGCTCGGTCACGTGCGGCCCCTTCCACCCCTACATGGTTGGGTGGCTCCGTGTGCAGCCCAATACCACGCTCCGGCTGGGATGGGTGGCCGTGGGCACGATCGGCTTGGTCGCGCTCTACGCCGCCTGGGAGGAGGCGCGTGGCCGGAAGGAGGAACAGGACCAATGAGCCTTGAGGCGCGGGCTGTCGACATCCCGGCGGAGCAGACACCGGAGCGCCAGGAGCGGTTCCTCGGCGTCGTCCCGGTGGACGCCCGGTTGGAACTGACCCGCATCCCGGGAGTTCGCGCCACGCTCAGGAGCCGGTGGATGACCTTCATCCCCACCACGGTGAACCTGTTCCTGTTCCTCGTCATCCTCATGGCCGGCGTCGTTGGGACGCAGGTGGGGAACGCGAACATCGCGATCGTGTTCATCTGGATCCTCTGGTGGTCGGCCCTCATGCTCCTCCTTGTCCCGTTCGGCTCCAGGATCTGGTGCGGCGTGTGTCCCCTCCCGATCATGGGCGAGTGGTTGCAGCGCAGCGCGCTCGTCCGGCTGGCCGCAAAGGCGCGCGGCCTGGGCTGGAAGTGGCCGAAGCGGCTGCGGAACATGTGGGTCGTGAACGGCGTCTTCCTGGGGCTGGCCGTGTTCAGCGGAATCCTGACCACGCGTCCGTGGGCGACCGTTCTGATGCTCGGTACGATCATGGCGGCGAGCACGGGGCTGTTCCTACTGTACGAGAGGCGGACGTTCTGCCGGTACCTGTGCCCCGTCGGCGGATTCCTCGGACTGTACGCCAACTTTGCCGCGGTGGAAGTGAGGCCGAAGAGCGTACCGGAGTGCCTGGCGCACAAATCGAAGGAGTGTATCCTCGGGAGCGCCAGCGGCTACGGCTGCCCGTGGCTCGAACAGCCGACGAACCTGAAGCGGAACACGTACTGCGGCATGTGCTTTGAGTGCTTCCGGTCATGCACCCGCGACAACATGGGGCTGTTCCTGCGGCCGTTCGGGACGGATCTGCTCGTCGAGTCGCACCGCGGACTGGACGAGTCCTGGAAAGCGTTCATCATGCTCGGCGCAGCGGCCGCCTACTCCGCGACGATGATGGGCCCGTGGGGCTGGCTCAAGGACTGGGCGAACCTTCGCTCGTTGGGCGGATGGGCCGTGTTCGCCGGAGGACTGGCCGTTCTGCTGCTCGTGGTGCTGCCGGCCCTTCATGGGGCGTTTGCCTGGGCGTCGTGGCGCCTGGGAGGCCGGGCGGTACCGCTGCGCCGGGTGTTCACCAACTTCTCTTATCATCTCGTCCCGCTCGGGCTCCTGGCCTGGATCGGGTTCAGCTTTGCGATCCTTCTGCCGAACGGGTCCTACGTCCTCAGGATTCTCTCTGATCCGTTCGGGTGGGGCTGGAACCTGTTCGGCACGGCTCACGTCCCGTGGACACCGGTCCTGACCGCGTGGCTGCCCGCGCTCCAGGCCGTCAGCCTGCTCTTCGGGTTCGTCTACTCCCTGGACATCGCCTGGAAGCTTGCCCGGCAGACATTCCCGAGTTCCCCTGCGGCGGCACGCGCCGTGATCCCCCAGATCGTGCTGCTGGCAGGATTGACGGGCGCCTTTCTCTGGCTGTTCGTAGGGTAGGGAGGGAGACGCCATGGTCGTCAAGGTCCTCGAACGGCTGGCGGGCTCAGGTCTCGGGAAGCTGGCCCGCTTTGTCGGGGAGGTGGCGGGCCGGGCGGCGAGGTCCTGGAAGCGCGTGCACATATCAGAACGGATCGCGATCGGCATCGTGGCGCTCACGCTTCTCGCGGGCCCGGCGGCGGTGATCGGCTATGGCCGGTGGGTGGAGCGCAACGTGATCACGGTGAGGGCTGTGCAGTGGGCGTACCTGCCCAAGACGATCTACGCCACCGAGGGGGTCCAGGTGCGGCTCCGGATCATCTCTGAGGACGTGGTGCATGGGTTCGCCATCGATGGCCTGCCGGTGAAGATTGTGGAGCTCATTCCCGGCAAGGCGGAGGATGTCGCGTTTACTCCGCAGGCCGCGGGAACCTACTACTACCAGTGCACCACGTACTGCGGAGTGCGCCACGGAAAGATGTTCGGACAGATCATCGTTCGCCCGAAACGCCAAGCGCTTACTTCCCCACCCCAGGAAACCAGTCTGCAGACCAGATAGCGACCCTCAGTTCGTGGGCTGTCCCCGGCTCCCTGAGCGTCCCCGTCCTCCTTCCTGATCCGAGTGCCGCAGCCCGTGCCAGCCGCAGCAGAAGATCATCGGGCGGCGGCCCGATAGGCAAGGCCCCCCCCGCATGCTAAGAGGTGTGTGCAGGGGCATTCACTCTGGCCGGCCCTGGCTGGCGAAGGGGGAGACGGAGTAGGGAGGGAAATGCGATGCAGCGCGCACGCTCAGTGGTCTCGGCACTCCTGACGGCCGGGGTAGTTGTTCTGGGGCTCAATCTCGAGGCTGCAGTCGCCTTTCCTCAGGAGTACAACTCCATCGTCGTCATTCCCGGTGAATTCTTCAGCCCCGCCGCGATCGTGATTGACGCCGGCGAATCGGTGACCTGGGTAAACACGGATACCGAGACACATGCCCTTATGACGGTGCCCGGGGCGCCGGAAGCGTTCGCGCTGCAGCTGTCCTCGGGGGAATCGGCGACCCACAAGTTCACCCGAGCGGGCGTGTACGTCTACTACTGTCAAAACTACGCCACCTACGACCCTCAACTCCAGCGGGTCGTCGCGCATAAGGATACCGACGCATTCCCGATCGCGATGGAAGGGATCGTCGTCGTGAAGGGACCGGGGTTCGCAGGCGGGCCGTCGGCATCTATTAACATCTCCGGGGGGGCCTTCGCGCCCGACATCGTCGTAGTGCAGACCGGGGCCACCGTGACCTGGACGAACGCAGATACGGAGCAGCATGATGTGACCTGGGCCGCCGTGGGGAGCGGATGGCGCGGCAAGAGAAGCGTTGATGCTCCTCTGCTGAACCTCGAGGTCGGGAAGGGCCAAACCGCCACGTTTGCCACGCCCGGTGTGTACCTGTTCTATTGCGAACACCATACTGCTTACGACGCCCGGCTGGAGCTCGCCGCCGCCGTCAAGGGAACGCACGCCTTTCCCGTATCGATGCAGGGGTACGTGATCGTCCTCTGACGGGACACAGCGGGGGGCGTCGTCGCGGCGGGGAGGTTCCTCCCCGCCGCAGCGTTGAAGAGACCCCGCACCCCGCACATGGAGGCCGCCTATGCCTCAGACGCCGCACGTCGAGCGCCACTTCACAGCCAGCGAGGTGGTGAGGGATATCGTTATCGGGATGTCAGACGGTTTGACCGTGCCCTTCGCCCTCGCGGCGGGGTTGTCGGGTGCCGTCGCGTCGACGCGCATCATTGTGACGGCCGGCCTCGCCGAGATCGCCGCGGGATCGATCGCCATGGGGCTGGGTGGGTACCTGGCGGCCAGGAGCGATGCGGAATACTACGACAGCGAGCGGGCGCGTGAGCAGCGGGAAGTCCAGACGGTCCCCGAGGTCGAGGCGGATGAGGTCCGGCAGATCTTCCAGGCGTATGGCCTGTCCGCAGCGGAGAGCAGGCCCGTGGTGCAGGCGCTGCGGCAGCGCCCGACCGCCTGGATTGATTTCATGATGCGCTTCGAGTTAGGGCTCGAGCAGCCCGACCCGCGGCGCGCCCTTTCGAGCGCGCTAACGATCGCGGGAGCGTACATCACGGGTGGATTCATTCCGCTGGCCCCGTACATGGTCTCCGCGCACGCGGCGACCGCCCTCCCATTTTCGGTGGTCATGACCCTGGCGGCCCTGGCCGTGTTCGGATTCATCAAAGGGCGGTTCACGGGTACACGGCCTGTACGAAGCGCGCTCCAGACCGTGCTCGTGGGCGGGCTGGCCGCGGGAGCGGCATTCGGACTGGCCCGGCTGGTCTCATGAACCGACGATGGAAGCGCGAGCACCGCATTCCATCGCATCCAGACCTGGGTCATACATGACCCGCACGGCTTTTGAGGCTGCACTGACAACGTATTCGCGAATACAGCGGGCGCCCGATGACGCGCCCGCTCCGGGCCGAGTATGCTCAGCATGGCGAGCGGATCTCGATTCCGGGCAGTGACCCGATGGGAGGGGCCAGCGATGATCAAGACGATGAACGTCCCAGTGACGGAGAAAGCCGAGAGCGTCGCAACCGGCAAGGTCTCGATCATCATGTTCAGCGGAACCGCCGACAAGTTCATCCCCCTTGGGGTGATCTCACAGGCCGCGGCGGCCATGGGGATGCAGGTGAACATTTTCGTCACCGGGTTTGCCCTGCTGGGTTTCACCAAGCAGCCGCACGACCTGCCGTTTCCTGCCGAGTTCGCTGAGATGGCTCCGGCGCTCGCACGAGGCCTTCAAACCAGCCGTGTCGCGCCGTGGGGCGCGATGCTGGGGCAGGCCAAGGAGCTGGGGGCGCGGGTCTATGCGTGCTCGATGATGGCCGGCGTGATGGGGCTCGGGAAGGGCGACTTCAACGACCTTATCGACGACGTGGTCGGCGCGGCGACCTTTCTACAGGCAGCCGAGCAAGGCCAAACGCTCTTTATCTGAGGTGCAGCCATGGAGACCACTGCGGCACCTCGAACGATCGTGGATTCGCGGGGCTCTTCGTGCCCCGGGCCGATCACTGATTTGGCGATGGCATACCGGCGCTCGAAGGTCGGCGACGTCATCGAGCTCTGGGCCACGGATCCCGGGGTCAAGCCTGACGTCCGGGCATGGGCGGCGAAGACCGGGAACCAGGTCGTGTCCATTGAGGAGCCGGAAGACAAGATCGTCGCTGTCGTTCGAATCGTAAAGAGGTGACCCAATGAAAAAGGTGCTGATCGTTGGCGGGGGCACCGGAGCAACGATCCTCGCCAACTCCCTCGACCGGCGGCGGTTTGATATCACGGTCCTCAGCAAGTCGCCGGCGCACATGTTCCAACCGGCCCTGCTGTACGTTGCCTTCAAGGACGCGAAACCGGACGTGTCGCGGGACGAGCGGGGGTTGCTGGCGCGACACGTCCGGTTTGTCCAGGAGCCCGCAACGCGCATCGATCTGCGCGGGCACGTGGTCATCACCGGCAACGGGGCGCGCTACGATTATGATGAGATCGTCATAGCCAGCGGCGTGACGACGGACCCGTCGCAGATCCCTGGGCTCAGCGAGGTCGACGCGGAGTTCGGCAATTACCACACCACTGTCGCCCAGGCGCAGAAGGTGTGGACGCGTCTCGGCGCCTTCCGTGGCGGCACGATCGCGTTGGGGCAGAGTTCCCCTATCATCAAGTGCCCGCCGTCGCCTGTGGAAGGTGCCCTGCTGGCCGAGGAGTTGATCCGGAGGAAGGGGCTGAGGGAGAAGACGAGGCTGGTGTTCTTCACCCCGTATCCTCGAGCCTATCCCGCGGAGCCAATGAACGAGATTGTCGAGCCCATCCTCCGAGCCCGCGGGATCGAGATCCTCACGTTCTTCGACGTCGACCGTATCGATCCGGCGACACGGACGATCTTCTCGATCGAGGGGGAGAGTCTCCAGTACGACCTGCCCATCATCATCCCACCGTTCGTCGGCGCCGACATCGCCTACGAACCCGCCGATGTCGTGGACGCGAACCGCTTCATCGTGACGGACAAGCAAACGCTTCGCATCAAAGGGGTTGATGATGCGTTCGCTATCGGGGATGCAACGAATCTGCCGACCTCGAAGGCGGGTGTGGGGGCGCACTTGGAGGCGCGGGTGGTGGCGAGGATCCTGAGCGGAGAGCGCGCGGCGTTCGACGGCCGGACCCACTGCCCGGTGGATCTCGGCGGCGGTCGGGGGACGTTCGTCATCGGCTCCTATACGGCCCCTGTCGTGAAGTACCCCCCGAGCCGCCTCAGTCACGTAATGAAGATGGCCATGGGGCGCATCTACTGGCTGAGCCTGCGCGGGACGCTGGAGCCCGTCTTCGACTGGTACTTTAGGCACACGGATCCGGGGAAGCTCAACGGGCGATTCCGCGCCCCCAGCGCACCCGCTGGCGTCCGCTAGTCATGAAGAAGATTAAGGTAGAGTCGGCGCCAGGTTCTCTGGGCATTCTGTGGGTCGCGGGATGGCTCTTCACCATCGGGTTTCTGCACCTGACATTTTGGAAGGGCGTTCTCGCGATTGTGCTGTGGCCATACTATCTTGGGGCGGCGCTCAGCCTGCTCATGCGATAACCCGACCTCAGGTCGTAGCAGGATTCCTGGTCGATTCCGCAACCGATGGACGCCACATGTCGGGTCCTGTAACGTGCAAGAGGGGAAGGGACATTGACTCCCCGGGAGGTGAGCGCGATGGCACGGGAAATGTTCCATCGGGCGCAGATTCCTGATCCACCAATCGCCCAGTTTCTATTCGCGGACACGCGGTTGGCCTGGTTCTGGCTTGCCGTGCGAGTATACGCGGGCTACGAGTGGCTTACCGCTGGCCTGGAAAAGCTGGGCAATCCTGCGTGGACGGGGTCGAAGGCGGGTGCGGCGGTCACCGGGTTTGTCCTCGGCGCGTTAGAAAAGACGACCGGCGTCCACCCCGATGTGACTGGGTGGTATTCGAGCTTCCTGCACTCGGTTGTGCTCCCGCACGCGGCCTTTTGGAGTTGGTTCGTCACGCTGGGCGAGATCGCTGTGGGTGCCGGCCTGATCCTCGGCCTCTTCACGGGTATCGCCGCCTTCTTCGGCGGACTCATGAACGCCAACTACTTGCTGGCCGGGACCGTGAGCACTAACCCCATCCTGTTCATTCTTGCCACGTGGCTTGTCCTGGCGTGGCGCGTCGCCGGATACTACGGACTGGACCGGTGGGTCCTCCCCGCTCTGGGTGTTCCGGGCTACCCGGGTGCGCTGTTCGAGCGAGCGGGGCTATCCACCCACAAGGTCGTTGCGCAGCCACGATGAGAGTCGGGGCGGACCCACCGGTCCGCAAGATAAGTGGGGGGCCTGGCCGATCTTCTCGGGTCGGCCAGGTCCGGAGGTAATAGTGCAGCGCGGTCCCTTCTGGGCAGGAGCGAAACGACTGAGCTTGGTTAGGACATGGGCGTGATCAGGAGGTCGAGATAGTTCGCCCATGTCAAAGTGGGTATTGGGCATCGCCTTTCTCGTCGGGAGCCACTTTTCGATTTCGTATCTTGTTCCGCTTGACGAGGAGGCACAGACGACCCTTTGGGGATTGCTCAGGTGGGCGTGGCCCTGGGCGTACGGAGATCGCGGACTATTCGGGACGCTCTCGCCGCAGCCTTCAGGATTTCCGATCGCTGGTTTCTTCATCGCGGTAACGAGCGGGACGCTGCTTTGCCTGGCCGCATTCGCGGTACTGCACTGGTGGGTGCCGTCTGGATGGTGGCGGCCGCTCGCCATTGCCGGGGCTGTCCTTCAGCTTGCTCTTATGGCCTCGTTTCTTGCGCTGACCAAGATTATGCCGATGGCGCTGGATGTTTCCTCGTATACATTACGATGGTCTCATGACACCGCGTAAGGTTTTCGTGGACCTGCCACACGAGACTCAGGCATATTGAGAGGGTTTGAGATGTCGAACAAAGAATCCGATCGTTCCGCCCTGGTCACGGCCTTCACTACGCCGCTGTCCCCGGACGAACTCCGCCGGGTAGACGCCTATTGGCGCGCCGCCAACTACCTGTCGGTCGGACAGATCTACCTCTACGACAACCCGCTGCTCCACGAGCCCCTCAGACCGGAGCACATCAAACCCCGGTTGCTCGGGCATTGGGGGACCACCCCGGGACTCAATTTCATCTACGTCCATCTCAACCGGCTGATTAGAAAGTACGATCTGAACATGATCTACGTCACCGGGCCTGGGCACGGCGGCCCGGGCCTCGTGGCCAATACCTACCTGGAAGGCACGTACAGCGAGTTCTATCCGCACATCCCCCGCAATGCGGACGGGCTCCGGCGGCTGTTCACGCAGTTTTCCTTTCCGGGCGGCGTCCCCAGTCACGTCGCCCCGGAGACGCCCGGGTCGATTCATGAAGGCGGGGAACTGGGCTACGCCCTCGCCCATGCCTACGGCGCTGCGTTCGACAATCCGGACCTGCTCGTCTGCTGCGTGGTCGGCGACGGCGAAGCGGAAACCGGACCGCTGGCGACCAGCTGGCATTCGAATAAGTTCCTCAATCCCGCGCGTGATGGTGCGGTGGTGCCGATCCTCCACCTGAACGGGTATAAGATCGCCAATCCCACGGTGCTGGGGCGCATGAGCGACGAAGAACTGGCTCAGCTGTTCTGCGGCTACGGCTACACCCCGTATTTCGTCGAGGGGGCTGATGCGCCTGCGGTACATCAGCGCATGGCGGGAACTCTCGACGCCGTGATTTTCGAAATCCACCGCATTCAGCGGGAGGCGCGCACCAACGGGTTTACCGGCCGTCCTGCCTGGCCGGTGATCATTCTACGCACGCCGAAGGGCTGGACCGGGCCGAAGATGGTCGACGGCCAACCCGTCGAGGGCACGTGGAGGGCACACCAGGTGCCGCTTGCAGAGGTGAAGTCCAGACCTGAGCACCTCGAGCTCCTGGAGGAGTGGATGAAGGGGTACCGGCCGGAAGAACTGTTCGATGAGAACGGCACCTTGGTTCCAGAGCTCGCGGAGCTGGCACCGAGGGGCGACCGGCGGATGGGGGCCAACCCCCATGCCAACGGTGGCCTGCTGCTCCGGGATCTGGCGATGCCGGATTTCCGCGCCTACGTCGTTCATGTCCCCAAACCCGGAACGGTCACCGCCGAGGCGACGCGGGTCCTCGGACAGTTTCTACGCGACGTGGTGAAGCTCAATCCCAAGACATTCCGTGTGGTGGGTCCTGACGAGACGGCCTCGAACCGGCTCGCCGCGCTGTTTGAAGTGACCGACCGGGTCTTTACCGGTCCCATTCTCCCGACCGACGATCATCTCGCACCTGACGGGCGCGTGATGGAAGTGCTGAGCGAGCACCTCTGCCAGGGATGGCTCGAAGGGTATCTGTTGACCGGACGCCACGGGTTCTTTTCCTGCTATGAGGCGTTCATCCACATCGTGGACTCGATGTTCAACCAGCACGCCAAGTGGCTCAAAGTGACGCGCCAGATTCCCTGGCGCCGGCCCATCGCGTCTCTGAACTACCTCCTGACGTCCCACGTCTGGCGGCAGGATCACAACGGCTTCAGCCATCAAGATCCGGGCTTCATCGATCACGTCGTCAATAAGAAGGCGGATATCGTCCGCGTCTATCTGCCGCCCGATACGAACACACTCCTCTCGGTGGCCGATCACTGCCTGCGCAGCCGGCACTACGTGAACGTGATTGTCGCCGGCAAGCAGCCGGCCCCGCAGTGGCTCGACATGGACGCGGCCATCAGGCACTGCACCGCCGGGATCGGGATCTGGCCCTGGGCATCCACCGATCAGGGCACGGAGCCGGACGTCGTCATGGCCTGCGCCGGAGACGTGCCAACATTGGAGACCCTGGCCGCGGTGGCTTTGCTGCGGCAGCATTTCCCGGGCGCCAAGATCCGAGTCGTGAACATCGTCGACCTGATGACGCTCCAGCCCCCGAGCGAGCACCCACACGGCCTTCCGGATCGCGAGTTCGACTCGATGTTCACCACGGACAGGCCGATCATCTTCGCGTACCACGGCTACCCGTGGCTGATCCATCGGCTGACCTACCGCCGCACCAACCACGACAATCTCCACGTGCGGGGCTACAAGGAGGAGGGGACGACGACGACCCCGTTCGACATGACGGTGTTGAACGATCTGGACCGGTTCCATCTTGCCGGGGACGTCATCGACCGTGTGCCGAGACTCGCGCGGATAGGCGCGCACTTCAAGCAGTTTCTCCGGGACAAACTGGTCGAGCACCAGCAGTACATTTGCAAGCACGGTGAGGACATGCCGGAGATCCGCGAGTGGCAGTGGCCGTATTAACCCGGGCGTCACGGCTCACGGTATCTCTGGCTCACGCGCCCTTTCGCCGCGCGGTCGGCGCAGGCCCGGGAGTCGTATGAGCCGCCTCGGCATTCTGGCGGTGAACGTCGGCTCTTCATCCCTGCGCGTCGACCTGTGGGAGATTCCCGGGACGAGCCCGCGAGTCGTGCTGAGAGCTGACGGGATCGGCGGCCAGCACGGAACCGTGTCGGTAGGCGATCGGGCCGAGGAGACGACGGGACTCCCAAACCATACAGCGGCGCTCGATGTCCTGCTCCAGCGTCTGGAGGAGCCGGCTCGGCTGGACTGCATCGGCCACCGGGTGGTGCACGGGGGGCCGAACTACCGCGAGCCGGTGTGGGTGGACGATAGAGTGCTCGCGGATCTCGACGAACTTGGCAAGCTTGTCCCCCTGCACGTGCCCCCGGCGCTGCAGGTGATCCGGCATGTGCTTCGAAGGCTGCCGTCTGTTCCTCAGGCCGTGGTATTTGATACTGCGTTCCACGCAACCCTTCCCGCCCGAGCTTTTGAGTATGGGCTGCCGGCGGCCTGGCGAGAGCTGGGGATCCGGCGGTACGGGTTCCACGGGCTGGCATGTGCGGATGCGGTGGCACAGCTGGGGTCGGGACTGCGGGAACGCGCCGTGCTCCTCCATCTGGGCGCCGGATGTTCGGCCACAGCACTCCTCCGCGGCCGAAGCACCGATACCACAATGGGTCTGACGCCACTCGAGGGGCTGGTGATGGCGACGCGGTCCGGCGATGTCGACCCGGCCATTCTGCTGTACTTGCAGCGGGAGCAGGGGTTGTCCGTGGATGAGATCGACCATGCGCTGAACCATCAGAGCGGCCTGCTGGGGCTCTCGGGTGTATCCGGCGACATGAAGATGCTCCTCGGCCGCGCGGACGAGGCTCGGGTGCGGCTCGCGCTCGACGTGTTCTGTTACCGGGCGGCCAAGGCCGTCGGGGCGATGGCGATTGCACTGAACGGGTGCCACCAGCTGATTTTCACCGGCGGGATCGGCGAGCACGCGGCGCCGGTCAGGACCGAGATCGTCGCGCACCTTGCTTTCCTCGGTGCCCGACTGGATGAGGACGCCAACTCGGCGAACGCAGCGATCATCTCCCACCCGCAGAGTTCCGTCTCGATCCACGTCGTCCGCATCGACGAGGGACGGCAAATTGCGCACGACGCGGCGCGGTTGCGGGGGTCCAGTCACGGGGCGAATTCATAGGTCACGCTGGTGACGCAGCCCCGCCAGTAGGGCTTCAGCCTGTCGGGGAGTTGCCATGCCACCTCGCCTTCGAGCGGTATTCGCATACCGTCGCGCAGATCGTAGTGCCACCCG
>Ga0187846_10001589_pt1 | contig 12762 bp, 9 predicted proteins | sample TC_taG_FD_161473 | JGI IMG/M metagenome (GOLD analysis project Ga0187846, IMG submission 161473) | Biofilm microbial communities from the roof of an iron ore cave, State of Minas Gerais, Brazil - TC_06 Biofilm (v2) | ecosystem: Environmental > Terrestrial > Deep subsurface > Cave > Wall biofilm ...
GACAGCATGGGCGCGATCGAGGTGCCTGCCGGGCATTATTGGGGCGCGCAAACTCAGCGCTCGCTGCATCACTTCAATATCGGGCACGACCGGATGCCCCGTTCCGTCATCCGCGCCTTCGGCATCCTCAAGAAGGCCGCCGCCCAGGTCAACCGCGAGCTCGAAAAGCTCCCATCCGATAAGGCTCGGCTTATCGAGCAGGCCGCCGACGAAGTGGTCGCTGGCAAGCTCGACAGCGAGTTTCCGCTGCGCATCTGGCAAACCGGCAGCGGGACCCAGACCAACATGAACGCCAACGAGGTCATCTCCAACCGCGCCATCGAGCTTGCCGGCGGAGAGATGGGCAGCAAAAAGCCCATCCATCCCAACGACGACGTCAATATGTCGCAGTCGTCGAACGACACCTTCCCGACCGCGATGCACATCGCGGCGGCCGAGGAGGTCGTTAGTCGGCTGAGGCCCGCCGTGCAAAAGCTGCGCGCCGCCTTGCACGCGAAGGCCGAGGAGTTCCGCGATATCGTAAAGATCGGCCGCACGCATCTGATGGACGCGGTGCCGCTGACGCTGGGCCAGGAATTTTCCGGCTACGTCGCCCAGCTCGACGCCGGCCTCAAGCGAATCGACGCTGCGATGCCTGACGTTTACGAACTCGCAATCGGCGGTACCGCCGTCGGCACTGGCCTGAATACGCATCCCGAGTTCGCCGAGCGCGCGGCAGCCAGGATCCGGGCGCTGACCGGGCTGCCGTTCGTATCCGCGCCCAACAAATTTGCCGCTCTCGCTTCGCATGACGCGATGGTGATGCTGAGCGGAGTCCTCAGGACGCTCGCGTGCTCGCTGATGAAGATCGCTAACGATATTCGCTGGATGGGGTCGGGGCCGCGCTGCGGGCTCGGCGAGCTCGTGTTGCCTGAGAACGAGCCGGGCTCGTCGATCATGCCCGGCAAGGTCAATCCGACCCAGTCCGAGGCGATGACGATGGTCTGCCTGCAGGTTATCGGCAATGACACGGCGGTCGCTGCCGCGGGCGCCCAGGGGAACTTCGAGCTCAACGTCTTCAAGCCGCTAATCATCCATGATCTGCTGCACTCGATAACCCTGCTCGCCGACGCCTGCGTGTCGTTCACCGACTTCTGCGTGCGTGGTATCGAGCCCGACCGCGAACGGATCGCCGGTTACGTGGAGAACTCGCTGATGCTGGTCACGGCGCTCAGCCCCCATATCGGCTACGACAAGGCCGCCCAAGTCGCCAAGAAGGCTCACGCGGAAAACAAGACCCTGCGCCAGGCGTGCATCGAGCTGGGTTTTCTCAAGCCGGAGGAGTTCGATCGTTACGTGCAGGCGAACAAAATGTTGGCGCCGGAGAAATAAGGATTCGCGCGCGCGACGCCATAAACACCCAGGAGGAAGCCCACCGTGGAGAAGTTGCCGTCAGCCTACAAGCAAGTCGGAGCCAATCGTTACCGCGAGTCCTACGGCCTGTTCTACGAAGATTTCGCGCCCGGCGATATCTTCGAGCATCGACCCGGCCGCACGCTGACCGAGACCGACAACGTCTATATGACGCTGCTCACGATGAACTCTCATCCGCTGCACTTCGACGCCGCCTACGCCTCGACGACGCAATGGAAACGGCCGCTGATGAACTCGCTGGTCACGATCGCGGTGATCACCGGGATGAGCGTTCACAGCACGAGCCAGAACGCCGTCGCTAATCTTGGTTGGGACAAGGTCAAGCTTGCTAATCCAGTCTTCGCCGGCGACACGCTCTACGCCGAGACGACAGTGCTCTCCAAGCGCGAATCGCACAGCCGTCCGACCCAGGGTCTCGTCACCGTGCATACGGTCGGGCTGAAAGTCGACGGGCAGACCGGTGAGTCGGGAATCGTGGTGATCGAATTCGATCGAACGTTCCTGGCCTATAAACGCGAACACGCGCCGTTCGCCAAGGCCAACTACTGAATCAGCAAGCCGCGCCGGGTGATTTTTCCGGCGCGCCGCTACATCCGGAAGACGCCGAAGCTGGTGGGCGGCGGGATGCCCGCGTTGAGCGAGGCCGCGATGCTGAGGGCGAGCACCGTGCGTGTCTCCATCGGGTCGATGACGCCATCGTCCCACAGCCGCGCGCTGGAGTAATAGCAACTCGACTCGTATTCGTATTTCTCGAGCGTCGGACGCATGAACTCGGCCCGCTCCTCGGCGTTCATCGTCTGGCGCTGCGCCTTTAGCTGGTCGAGCTTCACGGTCAGCAGCGTGTTCGCCGCCTGCTCGCCGCCCATCACCGAAATCCGCGCGTTGGGCCACATGAAAAGAATCCGCGGCGAATACGCCCGTCCGCACATCCCATAGTTGCCCGCGCCGTTGGAGGCGCCGATTATGACCGTGAACTTGGGCACTTGCGCGTTGGCTACCGCGTTGACCATCTTGGCGCCGTCCTTTGCGATACCGCCCTGCTCGTAGCGCTTGCCGACGATAAACCCGGTGATGTTCTGCAGAAAAATCAGCGGAATCCGCCGCGCGCAGCACAGCGCGATGAAGTGCGTCGCCTTGAGCGCCGATTCGCTGAACAGGACGCCGTTGTTGGCGATTATCCCGACCGGATAACCGTAGATGCGCGCGAACCCCGTGACGAGTGAGGCCCCGTAGCGCGGCTTGAACTCGTGCATCCGGCTGCCGTCGACCAGCCGCGCGATAACCTCGCGCACCTCGTACGGCTTGCGCACATCGGCGGACACCACACCATAGATCTCGTGCGGATCGTAGTACGGGTCCTCGGGCTCCTCCTGTTGCAGCGCATACTCCGCGACGGTGCGCAGGCCGAGGCTCTCGAAGATCGACCGCGCGATCGAAAGCGCATGCTCGTCGTCGTCGGCCAGATGATCGCTCACGCCGGAGAGCCGCGTATGGACGTCGCCGCCGCCGAGTTCTTCGGCGCTGACCTCCTCACCGGTGGCCGCCCGCACCAGCGGCGGGCCGGCGAGGAAGATCGTGCCCTGCTCGCGCACGATGATGTTTTCGTCGCACATCGCCGGCACGTACGCCCCGCCCGCCGTGCACGATCCCATCACCGCGGCAACCTGCGCGATCCCCATCGCCGACATGCGCGCCATGTTGTAGAAGATACGCCCGAAGTGCTCGCGGTCGGGGAATACCTCGGATTGCAGCGGCAGAAAGGCCCCACCCGAATCGACCAGGTAAACGCACGGCAGCCCGTTCTGCATCGCGATTTCCTGCGCGCGCAGATGTTTCCTGACGGTAATCGGGTAGTACGTCCCACCCTTGACCGTCGCGTCGTTGGCCACCACCACGACCTCGCGGCCGTGAATTCGCCCCACTCCCGTGACAATCCCGGCCGACGGCGCCTCGTCCTCGTACATAGCCCAGGCGGCAAGCGGCGAGAGCTCCAGGAACGCGCTCTGCGGATCGAGCAGCTTGCGCACCCGGTCGCGCACGAGTAATTTCCCACGCTCTTGATGGCGGCGGCGGGCGTGTTCCGGCCCGCCCTGACGGACGCGCTCGACCGCCTCGCGCAGTTTCTCAGCCGCCGCCTCCATCACCGCGAAATTCTGCCGGTATTCGGGACTCGACGTGCTGATGCGGCTCTCGATTCGATCCATTGGCCTACCTCGATTCGACTCGGCGGACGACCACCTGATGCCTGCCGGCGCGCCTTAGGCTAGATATTAGCTTGACGAAACAGCCGACCGCGAAGCGGCCGGTGGAAGCGAAGCACCCCAACGATGCGCGATAGGGACCTGCGAGCACTCGAGTTCCACAAGGTGATCGCGCTGGCCGCCGCCATGGCGGCCTCCGAGTCCGGCCGCGCGGTCACGCTGGCGCTCGAGCCGTCGGATGACCCTGTGGAAGTCAGCGCGCGGCTGCGCGCGACCGCGGAGATGGTCGCATTGCGCGCGCACGCCGGCGCGCTGCCGATGCAGGAGTTCGCCGACCAGCGCGAGACCCTGCTCGCCGCCGCCCGCCAAGGCGCGGTGCTCGACGGCCCGTCGCTGCTCAGAATGCGCGACTTCGTACTCGCCGCGCGTCACGTAGCGGCGTTCATGCGATCGCGCGTCGAGCCTTTCGTCCATCTCGCAACGCTGGCGCAGAACCTGGTGGCGCCCCAGGAGCTGGCCGATGCGCTGCTCGGTGCGATGGACGATGGCGGAGGCCTGCTCGACGAGGCCAGCGCGGAACTGAAACGGCTGCGTGAGCGCTTGCGCGCCGGGCGCGTCGATCTGGAGACCCGCCTTCTCCGATCACTGAGCGGGGGTGGGATGGAGCCGTTTGTCTCGGACTATCTGGTCACCGTCCGCAACCATCGTTTCGTCCTGCCGCTCAAGCCCAATTATGCCGAGCGCCTGGAAGGAATCGTCCAGGATCGCTCGGTATCCGGCGAGACACTGTTCGTTGAGCCGATGTGGGCGGTCGAGCTGAATAACCGCCTGATGATGCTCGAGCGCGAGGTCGAAGCCGAGGAGCGCCGCATCCTGGCCCGCCTTACGGCGATGATTCGCGGCTACGGGGCCGAGCTCAGGATGACGTTCGAGGCGATGGTAGCGCTCGACGCGCTCAACGCCCGGGCGATCTTCGCCGAGCGGTTCCAGTGCGTCGAGCCGGCGATCGGCGACCTCGGCGAAATCGGGATGGAGCTTATCGAGTCGCGCCATCCGCTGCTGATGAGCGGCGGACGGGAGGCCGTGCCTATCGATGTCCGTGTCACGCCCGGGCTGCACGGCATCGTCATCTCCGGCCCCAACACCGGCGGCAAGACGGTCGCACTCAAGACGATCGGCTTGCTCGCGCTGATGGCGCAGGCGGGACTGCTGATACCCGTGCGCGAGGGCAGCCGAATCCCGGTGTTCCGCAGTATCTTTGCGGATATCGGCGACGAACAATCGATCGAGGCCAACCTTTCCAGCTTCGCGGCGCATATCGAGAATATCCGCGAGATGACGGCGCGGCTGCAGGAACCGGCCCTGGTCATCCTCGACGAGCCCGGCGAGGGAACCGACCCGGTCGAGGGTGCGGCGCTCTGCATCGGCCTGATGTCCTACCTGGGTCGGCGGCGATGCCTGGTCGCGATCGCAACGCACTCCGCCGCCATCAAGCTCCACGCCTACTCGCGCGCAGGCTATGAGGCCGCGGCCGTGGACTTTGACGCTGAACGGCTCCAGCCGCTCTATCGCCTGAAGCCGCACAGCATCGGGCAGAGCTATGGACTCGCAGTGGCGGAACGCCTCGGCATGCCTGCCGAAATCGTCAGTGCCGCCCGCGAGGCGATGCCCGCCGGGACTGCCGAACTGGAGCGCGTCCTCAATCTGCTCGAGGACGAGCGGGGGAAACTACGCGAAGAGACGGATCGGCTGCTTGCGCAAGAGCGCCAGGCCGCCGAGCGCGAGGCCCAACGCGAACGCGCGCTTGAACGGGCGCGGGAGCGCGCCGAGGCTGAGCGCCAGCGTGTCCTGGCCGAGGGCAGAGAACTCATTTCGCAAGTCAGGCGCGAAAGTGCAGCGCTCGCAGAAGAGATTCGCTCCGGACGCAAGGCGCAACGCGAGCTTGGCGCGATGCTGAACAGGGCTGCCGAGCGGGTTGAACAGATTGCGCCGAGCGGCGCCGAGCATGCCGCGGTGGCCGAGCCGCTGCGAGTCGGCGACCACGTCGAGTTTGGCGAGATCCGCGGCGAGCTTATCGCGCTGGAGGTAAACCGGGCGGTCTTGAGCCGCGGCGGTCTCAGGATCGAGGTGGCTCCCGAGCGCCTGCGCCGCGTCCAGGGTGCAACCACCGGGCGCAGCGCGCGAAAGGTTACGGTCAGCGCCGTGTCGAGCGAGACCGACGGGGGCGAGCTGAACCTGATCGGGATGCGCGCGGCGGAGGCGCTGCGCAAGCTGGAGGAGTTTCTCGATCAAGCTTATCTGACGAATCGCAGCGAGGTGCGGGTTGTCCATGGAATCGGCTCGGGCGCGCTGAAGAAGGCCGTCCAGGACTACTTGAGCAATTCGCCGTACTGCGCGGAGTTTCGCCAGGCCGAGCCGCATCAGGGCGGCGCCGGCGCCACCGTCGTCCAGCTAAATCTGTAGTGCCGCCCAGGATCGGCGAGGCGCGACGCTACCCACCGTCACGGCGGCCAGGCGTTAATGGAAAAGATTCTTAAGCGGCGAGAGCGGATTTGATGGCGCCGCGCCCCCGCCGCTCCCGCTCGAACCGGAATTCATCCCTGGAATTTTACCGACGAATTTGTTGAGAAATTTGTTGGCCTGCTTCTCGGCCAGATGCCCAGCAGCGCGCTGCGCAATGTCCTGCACGTCGGGCGTTACGTTCGGTTTGGGCAGTTGGCCGGTGACCCGCACCGGGAAATCGACCTGGCTCTGCTGATTTTCCAGGTAGGCGACGTTTTTGCGCTCGGCGACGATCTCCCGGCTGAGCTCGGGCGACAACAGGACGCGCGCCTGCAAATCGATCCGCTTGTCGAGGTCGAACCATCCGTCGCCCTTCACGATGTAGTCCGCGGTCGCGGCCTGGATATCGTGCGACGTTATCCTAGGGCCCAGCATCACGAAGCTCATGCTGAGCTGTCGAAGGTCGGTATCGGGCGAATTGAACAGTTCCGGATGGCGTGACGCAATCGAGGCAGGGACCAATGTGTCGATTCCGGGAACGCCCTGAACCTTGCGCATCGCCTCGGCCACGACGTTGACGCCTTTGAGCTTGGCGTTGTCTACGGAGATACGGCCGTTGCCGTTGAGCGTCGGCTTGATCTGATCGAAGGTGGTGCCGCGGCCCGACGCGCGCACTTGCCCGGTCAGCAGGCCTTGCACCATGTCCGCCGCCTTCGACTTTTGCGGTTCCAGCGCTTGTTGAAGGTTGACCCCGTGGAAATTGAGCGCCGTCGTGAACCCCGGGACGGCCCCGAACGCGGCCTGTGCGTTTCCGTCGAGCGTCCCGCTGAACGCGGCGAGCTTGAGCGAACTTAGCGTTACGCGCTGCCCACCATATAGGGCATCCACGGCCAAGTTACGGTAAGCGACGTTTTGCATCGTGCCGCTGGGCGAGGTCACCTGCGCGGTCACCGTCGGCGACGATGTGGTGCCGCCCAAAGCTCCCTTGACTGCGAGCTGATCGAGATGATCCGCCGCCGCCTCGGGTTTGGGGTTCGTGCTCAGCTCGGCCGGTTTGACCACGTCGGCGTTGAACGCGTACGTGGCCGACAGCGGCTGAATCGATCGCGCGTAGGCCTCGAGCTTGGCGTGGCCTGAACCGAGGTCAAAGGTCATCGGGCCAACCACGGCGCTGTTTCCCGACATTTTGATATCGCCGCTGAGTCCGCGCAGAGCCGCTGGCTTGCCCGGCGGCACCAGCGTCACAGAGGCCAGCGTGACGACGCCATCAAGCTGCGGCTTCTTCTCCGCTACCTTCACCAGGGCATGAATTTCGGCCTTGCCGGAAGCGTCGTACTTGCTCAGCGCAACCAGCATCTTCGCGAGTGAGGCAAGGTCGAACCGGTTGCTGTTCAGCCTCGCGCTGACCGTACCCGGTCCAAACCGGATCTGGCCGGCCTGAAGATTGAGGTTGCCCAGCGTGAGCTCGGCCTTTTGGATTTCCGTCTCGGTCTGAGGACCGCCGCTCCGCCGGCTGCCCGCAGCGCTAAGCTTGAGCGGCACTCCCGCTGCCTTGTCGAGCACGCCGATGTAGACGACCTGGTTGCCCGTCAGGTCGGTCGCGAGATTGAAACCGAGCGCTTCAGTGGTGCCGTCCAGTTTGAGGTTCGCCGATACGGGATTGGTTATCTTGACCGCCGGTGGCAGTGCCTTGGCAAGCTGGGGAATCGCTTGAAGCTGATCCATCGTCAGCGGCCCGAGGTCGAGGCTGAGTGCGAGCGGGACCGCAGCCGTGTCGATGATGCCGTTTTTCATCAGCGGCCCGACCGTCCCTGCGAGCGAGAAATTCCGGCTCGTTCCCAGCGCCGCCAGGGTGAGCTTTAGATCGACGGGCGAGGTGAGATTGAGATTTTCGACGTCGAGATTCACCGAGCTTACCGTCACCGGGCGCGCGCCGGGCTCCTGATAAGCGATGGTTCCGTCATCAATCGTCAGGCTGGAGACCGACACGCCGGCGAGCGCACCCAAACCGCCGGGCTTCTGTTCCTTCAGCGGAGCCGCATTCATCGGAGATGTCCCCAGCGGCGCCTGCGGTGCCGCGGGCGCGCCGGGCCCCTGCAGCGACGCAGTCGTCTGAGGGTTTTTCCCGATGGTGCTGACGTTCAGCTTGCCGCTTTGGTCGCGCACGATGCGCACCACGGGCTGCTTGAGCGAGACCTGCTCGACCTCGATTTCACGGCGCAGCAGCGGGAGCAACGCGACCCTGGCATAAATGTTCGCGGCTTCGACGAACGGCGTCTGCGAAAAACGCGGGTCGTCCGCGATGGTGACGCCGCTCAGGTCCGCCTTGACGCCCCATCCGAGACTCGCATGAATCTCACGGACGTCAACCTTGCGGCCGAGCGAATCGCTGGCTTTAGCCAGGATTAGGCCGCGGTTTTCCTCGATCAGTCCGTTGAGATTGAGAACGGCATAGACAAATACGCCGATCACAACAACGATGATCACGCCCGCCACGATCAAGGCGGCCACAATTGGCTTGCGCATCGCGATGTCCTTCTTCCGTTGAAGAGTCTATTGTCCGCAAAGCATCCCGCTTTGCCAACTAAAGTTCCGCTCCCGACGTTGATTTGGAATCCGCGCCGGAGATTGTTGGTGCCCTTCGCGCCCACCAGTCCAGAAGGTAGGCTTACGTTAGGTGGCTAAAAAAAAGAAGCCGGCGCGGCCGCGACGCGTGACCGCGCCAAAGGCGGAGAAATCCGTCTTCGCCTCTCCCTTCAAGGACCTGAAGAAGATGCTCAAGGAGCGTCCGGCGCCAAAAAACGTAGTCGAGCGTCTCCGGGAGACGACCGCCGCGTCTACAGCGCGAGAATCTGCGCCTGTGGTGGTGGACGACGAGACGATCTTTCGCCAGGCGGTCGAAGGCGTCCGACGTCTTGGCGACGCACGCGCGACTAGAATCGTCCCGACGTTGGAGGTAAATCGTGAAATTGTCAGCGAGGACGCGGAGGTCCTCGCGCGGTTGTCGGACCTGGTCGCCGGCACAGCGCCCTTCGAGCTGAACGAGACCGAAGAATACGTCGAAGGAACGCGGCTCGGCCTCGATCCGCGCCTGGTCGTGCGACTGCGCCGGGGCGAGTTCGCGGTACAGGCCCATATCGACCTTCACGGCATGGTCCAGAGCGACGCGCGTGCGGCGCTCGAAGACTTTGTCATCGACGCGGTGCGCAAGGGGATGCGCGCGGTGCTCGTCGTGCACGGCCGGGGCTTGCGCTCGCCGGGCGGAATGCCGGTGCTCAAGCACGCGGCGGCGCAATGGCTGTCGCACGGCCGGATGGGCGGATATGTGCTGGCATTCGCGACGGCGCGTCCGGCCGACGGAGGCGCTGGCGCGATGTACGTGCTGCTGCGGCGCGAGCGGCGGCGCGCCCGGTTCGACGTTCTTCTCGGCGCCAAGCGCCGCGGCTGACACACGCAGTGCCGCCTCCAGAGGTGGATGTGGGCGCATCGGCAAGATTCAAAAACGGGGCCTCCATCGGCCCCGTTTTGGACATTTTCAGCAGCACCCAGCTAGATCTTGCCTTGCAAAATGAACGAAATGACCAGCGAGTACAGAGTCAGGGACTCTATGAACGCGAGCCCGATAATCATCGGGACAAAGAGTTGATTGGTGCTGTTCGGATTGCGGCCGATCGACTCCATCGCTGACGCTGCCAGCTTGCCCTGCCCCATTCCGCATCCGAGCGCCGCGATTCCAATACCGATGCCGGCACCGAGGCCGATCAACCCCGCACGAAGATCCCCCCCGCCAGCGGCGCCGGGCACCTGCGCCAGCGCGAGCAGCGGCGTGCCGAGCACGAACGCCACCATCAGTCCGATCATCCTGCCTAGCCGTCGTAACATTCTCCTGCCTCCTTGGTTTGCTCGCGGCCATCGGCAAGGTCCATGGCTCTTCTTCCTCTCCTCTATCCTCTTCCACTCCGCAAACCGGACCGGACCTGGTCGCGAAAATTCCACGATTGGGATGGACTTACCGCAAGCCGCGCGTCGACGACCGTCAGTAATGCGCGTGGCTCACCATCCTGACGTATGCGATCGCAAGAATCACAAAAACCAGAGCCTGCACGATGCAGACGATCGTGCCCAGAGCGTAGAAGGCCAGTGGAACGACCAGCTTCGTCAGTCCGGTGAACAGGCCGAGCACCTTGTGGTCGGCGAACATGTTGGCGAAAAGCCGGATACCGAGAGAGAAGGGCCGAAACAGGTTGTCGGCGACTTCGATCACTACGAAGAACCCCGACAGCCACCATAGCGGCCCAAGGAAGCTGCGCAGATAGTAGAGGCCCTGATGCGCGAAGCCCTGGTAGATGTAGTAGACGAAGCAGATGATCGCGAGTGCGAAAGTGAGGTCAGTGTCGTTGGTCGGCGGCTCCATCCCGGGTATCAGGCCCAGGAAGTTGGCCGTCAGGATGAACATGAAGAGCGTGCCGAAGAAGGGGACGTAACGGCGAGCGCCGTGGGTCTCGAGTACGCCATTGACGAAACCATCCAGCCATTCCGCCATCACCTCGGCGAGGGAGCGCAACGTGATTCCCTCCTCGGGAACCGTGGGATCTGCCGCCGCCATCAACGCCTGGCGCGCCAAAAGACCAAAGACGACGAGAATTCCCATCACGATCCACGTGCCCACCACGACGGGAGGGATTTTCGACGCCTCGGATATGAGGTCGATGAAATTTACCGGGTTCAAACTCGTGCTCCCGCATCCCCTCGCCGACGCCAGGCCGCGGGAGTCGAGATGCGCCACGCCGCAACGAAAATCGCACCCGGCTGAGTCAGCGCGCCGAGCACAAAACCCGCCACGCTGAGATTCGTACGACTCAAGAGCAGGGCTACAACCGTGACAATAAACAGCAATTTCAAAGGCGCCGCAATAACGCCCCAACGGCTGACCCCGCCGCTGTGCGCGGCCGCAGCCAGGATCCATCGCCCGATAGCGGCGAGCAGAAACAGATTGACGATCATAACGGCTGCACCGATCGCACATCCCACGGCCAAACCTGGCGACACGAGCGCGAGCAAGAGCAGGCTTAGCGACGCAGCAAGGACAGCGTTGGTTCGCTGAATAGCGGCGATCGTCGGAACGGCGGACATCACTGACTCATACCCTTGCGAAAATCGCGCAGCTCAACTACCAGCCGGTAGAAACCCAAAAACACCCCACCCAGCAGGCCGACCAGCGTCCAGATTGAACCTGTACGAAAGTGCTCATCGACATAATAGCCGGCCACTGAGCCGCCGATAATCGGGGAGAAGAACTCAGCGCCGATTGCAGCATATCGCCACAGATTGGGCGGCTTCGATGAAGGCGAACCGGTTGCGCCCGAATTCGAGTCCTCCGGCACTCAGCGCCGCCCCGCTTCGGCCAACGATTCGCGGGCGGCGATGATCGTACGGTCGATATCGGTGTCGCTATGGGCAAGCGAAACGAACATCGCCTCGAATTGCGAAGGCGGAAGGTAGATTCCGCGCTCGAGCATCGCATGAAAGAATCTCGCGAACATCGCAGTGTCGGCGCGCCGTGCCTGCTCGGCGTCGCAGACGGCGTCCACTCCCACAAACAGCGTCAGCAGAGAGCTGTGCCGGTTGACGCAACCACGAAGCCCCGAAGAGCGCAGCGCCTCGACCAAACCGTCCCCAAGCCGCGCGGACGCCGCCTCGAGGCGCTCGTAGCTGCCCGGGCGAGCCAGGATTTTGAGCGTTTCGATTCCCGCACGTACCGAAAGTGGATTCCCTGAAAGCGTTCCGGCCTGGTAGACCGGGCCGGCGGGTGCCAGCAGGTCCATCAACTCCGCCCGTCCGGCTACCGCACCGATCGGCATCCCACCGCCGATAACCTTACCCAGCATCAAGAGGTCCGGCTTGGCCCCGAAGGCCTCCGAGGCAGCCCCGTAGCGCAGGCGAAACCCGCTGATGACCTCATCGCAGATAAACAGCGCACCGTAGTGACGCGCGAGGTCGGCCAAATCCTTCAAAAAGCCAGGCGCAGGCGGAACCACACCCATATTGGCGGCCACCGGCTCGACAATAATCGCTGCGATTCCGCGCGGTTCCGAGCGGAAATAACGTTCTACAGCATCCAAGGAATTATAGGGTGCAACACGCGTGAGCGCTGCCAACGCCTCCGGGACCCCAGCGCTGTCGGGCACGCCCAACGTCATCACACCTGAGCCGGTGCGCACCAGCAACGCGTCGCTGTGGCCGTGATAGCAGCCGTCAAACTTGATTACGTGCTGGCGGCCGGTGGCCGCGCGGGCTATCCGAATCGCTGTCATTCCGGCCTCGGTGCCCGAGCTGACAAGACGAACTTTAGCGGCTGTCGAGATAGCCGTGGCGATCCGTTCGGCGAGTTCAACCTCCAGTTCCGTCGGCGCGCCGTAACCGAAGCCGCGGCGCGCCTGGTCGGCTATCGCCGCGACGACCTCCGGATGCGCATGGCCGAGAATCGCGGGACCGTAGGAACCCACGTAATCGACGAACCGGTTGCCATCCGCGTCGACAACGGTCGCGCCCTCGGCGCGCGCGATGAAGAGTGCGGTACCGCCGACCGCCTTCCATGCGCGCACCGGCGAATTGACGGCGCCGGGGATCACCGACGCGGCGCGCC
>Ga0187846_10001590_pt1 | contig 12755 bp, 11 predicted proteins | sample TC_taG_FD_161473 | JGI IMG/M metagenome (GOLD analysis project Ga0187846, IMG submission 161473) | Biofilm microbial communities from the roof of an iron ore cave, State of Minas Gerais, Brazil - TC_06 Biofilm (v2) | ecosystem: Environmental > Terrestrial > Deep subsurface > Cave > Wall biofilm...
CGCAGGGCGAAACAATCGTGGACCGCGTGTACCACATCGATCGCGGCTACGAGCGCATCGAGGAGAAACTCTCCGCCCTCGGCGCGCGCATCCGCCGCATCCACTAGCCTAAATTCTCGCAGCGTAGTGGCCGCAGGCTTCAGCCTGCGAGGCGGGTCTGCCGGCAGGTCCGCGTGGGGTTGGGCACGCGCACGCCGGAGGCACTGGAGCAGAAACGCCGGGCCATCGGCCGGTCTCAAAGGCTGAAGAGTCTGTGTGGCCACTTAAAAATCGGACCGCCAGCGGCTAAAGCCGGGTTGATTTTGCTGGCTTTATGGCACGGCTGAAGCCGTGCCCTACAAACAATCTCGTGTTGCCACACAAACTCTGAAGCCTGCCTGCCGTCTGGCAGGCCTGTGACTACTTTTCCCCGGCGCTGCGCTGTTTTTCCCGCTGCTCGCGCAGCACCGCTTTCCGCGAAAGACGAATCTTGTTGCCCTCGATGGCCAGCACCTTGACGAGCACCTGGTCGCCGAGTTTCAACTCGTCCCGGACATCCCGGATTCGCTGCTCGGCGATTTCGCTAATGTGCAGCAGCCCATCGGTGCCGGGAAAGAGTTCGACGAAGGCGCCGAAGTCCGCCAGCCGCACGACTTTGCCCAGATACGTCTTGCCGAGTTCGGCGGAGGCGGTTACTTCACGGATCATTTGCAAGGCCTGGTCTGCGGCGGTGCCGTTGTTGGCGAACACGTGAACCTTGCCGTCGTCCATCACGTCAATCTTCACGCCGGTGGCCTCAATGATGGAGCGAATCTTCTTTCCGCCCGGCCCGATGAGGTCGCGGATTTTGTCGGTCGGGATTTGCAGCTGGTAGAGCCGCGGCGCGAAGATGGAGATTTTATCGCGCGGAGAGGAGATGGTCTGGTCCATGGTGTCCAGAATTTGCAGCCGCGCGCGGCGAGCCTGTTCGAGCGCCTGGCGCATCAAAGCGACGCTGATGCCGCCCACCTTGATATCCATCTGCATCGCGGTAATCCCCGCGCGGGTACCGGCCACCTTGAAGTCCATATCGCCGTAGTGGTCTTCGGCGCCGGCGATGTCGGTGAGGACCGCGGCGTTGTTGCCGTCCACAACTAACCCCATGGCGATGCCCGCGCAAGCCGAGCGAATCGGAACGCCCGCATCCATCAAAGCCAGCGAACCGCCGCACACCGTGGCCATCGAAGACGATCCATTTGATTCCAGGATGTCGGAAACCAGCCGCATGGCGTAGGGAAAATCGGTTTCGGGCGGCAGCAGCCCGAGCAGTGCACGCTCGGCCAAGGCGCCGTGCCCGATCTCGCGCCGGCCAGGACCGCGGAGGAATTTAACCTCGCCGACCGAAAATGGCGGGAAGTTGTAGTGCAGCATGAACCGCTTGAACGCCTCCTCCTCGAACAGCAGGTCCAAGCGCTGCATGTCTTCCTTTGTTCCGAGCGTGGTCGTCGCGAGCGCCTGCGTCTCGCCGCGCGTGAAAAGCGCCGAGCCGTGCACCCGGGGCAGCAGGCCCACTTCGCAAGTAATCGCGCGAATTTCGTCGAAGGCGCGTCCGTCGGGCCGGCGCCGGCGCTCGAAGATATCTTCGCGGAAGTACCGCTCGCGCAGCCGCTCAAAGGCGCGGTTGGCGAGGGTGCGTTTCTCCTCTTCTTCCTCGGGGAGCGCGTCCAGCATCTCCTGCTTGAGCGCGTCCACAAGATGGTAGCTTTCCTTCTTCGGATATTTGGCCGTGTCCAGGGCATCGTGCAGGCGGGCCCCGAATTTCTGCTCGATTTCGCGCGCCAGGGCTTCATCAAACGCCGGCGGCGTGACCGTGACCTTGGAGGGCTTGACCTGGCCTTGCAATTCACGGATGGAGGCGATGATGCGCTTGATTTGGTCGTGCCCGAATTGGAGGGCGTCGGCGACCGTGTCTTCGCTGACTTCCGATCCGCCGGCCTCGATCATCACGATGGCCTCCTCCGAGGCCACGACGACGATGTTGAGAAGGCTGGTCTTTTGTTCGGCGACCGTGGGATTGGCGACGAACTTGCCCTCCAGCAAGCCTACGCGCACGGCGGCCACGGGCGCCGTGAACGGCAAGTCAGAAATAAAAGCCGCCGCGGATGCCGCCGTAATGGCAATCATGTCCGGGTCATTTTCGCTATCGGCGGAAAGCACCATGGCAACGATTTGTGTCTCGTTGCTCCAGCCTTCCGGAAACAGCGGCCGAAGCGGCCGGTCAATCATCCGCGAAGTCAAAATTTCGCGCTCCGACGGGCGCCCTTCGCGCTTGAAAAATCCGCCGGGAATTTTCCCGGCCGAGTAGGTGTATTCGCGATAATCCACCGTGAGGGGCAGAAAGTCCTTCTCCGTCGGCTTGCTATCCATGCAGGCGGTGACGAGCACGACGGTATCGCCGTAGCGCGCCAGCACGGCGCCATTGGCCTGCTTGGCGACTTTCCCGGTTTCCAGGGTGAGCGTTCGTCCCCCGACATCGGTGGAGACTTGATGGGGGGCGGGAACAGGTTCTGGCATAAAGCTGATTCCTTTCGTTTCGCCGCGGCATCCGCAGCCCGTAGGCCGGGCATGCGCGGGAAGACAATCAAATACGGGATCACAGCATCCCGGTTTTTATTGGAAGAGAGGCGCGAAAACTGGAGCAAGAGGAAGGACGCTCCGCGCGTACAAAAAAAGCGGCCGGACAATTTCGCCCGTTGGCCGCTTGAGACACGCAGTGCTTCTAAAAGGCTCGGAGATTTTGGTCGTGCGAATTCGCCGCCGCTCGGAGCGACGGCTACTTTCGCAAGCTAAGGCGTTCAACAATCTCTCGATACCGATCCGGGTCTCGCCGGTTGAGGTAATCCAGCAGGCGGCGCCGCTTGTTGACCATCATGATCAACCCGCGCCGCGACGCGTGGTCTTTCAAATGCGACTTCAGGTGCGTTGTCAGGTAATTGATTCGCTCACTTAAGAGCGCGATTTGCACTTCCGGGGACCCCGTATCATTCACGTGAGTCCGGTATTGCTCAATCAGCGCTGACTTAGCTTCCCTCAAGCCGCCCCCTCCGCGGAACCCTAGCTACCCAGCCCTCGTTTCGTCTTCTCTTCGACACATTCAGCGTATCACAGCCCCGCGCTGGCAAGCAAAATTTTCTTGGGGGCGGCCCGCCCTTCTCGGCTACCGGGCGTACACCCTGCGGAGGCCGCGAGCGGACGCGCCACGCGCTCAGGGCTGCTTCTGGCCGATCAGCGAAAGAAACTCGTCACGGGTCTGTGCGTTCTCGCGGAACGACCCCAGCATCGCGCTGGTCACGGTCTGCGAATGCTGCTTCTCTACCCCGCGCATCACCATGCAGAGATGCCGCGCCTCGAGGACCACACCCACTCCGAGGGGAGTGATTTTTTGCTGGATGGCGGTGGCGATTTGGTTGGTGAGCCGCTCTTGTAGCTGCAACCGCCGCGCGAACATGTTCACCAGGCGCGGAATCTTCGATAACCCGACGACTTTCTTGTTCGGGATGTAAGCCACGTGGCACTTGCCGAAAAACGGGAGCATGTGGTGCTCGCACAGGCTGTAAACCTCAATGTCTTTGACGAGCACCATTTGGTCGTAACACACGCTGAACATCGCGCCGTTCAGCACCTTCTCCGGGTCCTGGTGGTACCCGCTGGTCAGGAAGCGCAGCGCTTTCTCAAACCGTTCCGGCGTGTGCCGCAAGCCGTCGCGATTGGGGTCTTCGCCGATCAGGCGCAGCATGCGCCGCAGCAATTCGGCGATGGACTCGGATTCCCCTAAGCTGCCAGGCTCAGCCAACGTTAGCTCTTGTGTGCGATCCGTTTTCTCGGTCATTTAGTGCTCCCGCCGGGTTCACCGGCATATTCAAAACTGTTCAGTCCTGTCTCCTCCAGCCGGACGCGTTCGAGTGTGGCGTGTGGAAATGTCCTCAAGCGCCGGAAAATCTCGAGGCAGAGATTTTCGCTGGTCGGCACGCGGCTGCGAAATTCGGGCACATCCTCATTGAGATAGGTATGATCGAATGGCTCGATCACTTCCCGCTCGACAAACGCATCCAGGTCGGTCAGATTCGCGATCATGCCTGTGGAGGGATCGACCGGGCCAGACATCGCAACCTCCACAACATAGTTGTGGCCGTGCCCGTAGGGGTTGTTGCACTTGCCGTACACGCGCCAGTTCTCTGCTTCGCCCAGCGTATCGCTGTGCAGGCGGTGGGATGCCGCGAACCGGTACCGCCGCGTGAGGTGCAGCTTCAACGCGCACCTCCCGCGCCGTTGCTCTCGCCATAACAATCCACAAACAGGTCCGGCGTCTCATACAAGCGAACGCGGTGTAGATGCCCGCGCTTAATTTTCGGCTCCAGTAAATTCCATATGACCGCAGCGATGTTCTCGCAAGTGGGAATCTGCCCGGCGAGTTCGGGGACTTCATAGTTCAAGAAGCGATGGTCCATACGGTCGGTCACTTCGCACTGCAAAATCTCTTTCAGCTCTTTGAGGTCCAGCACCATTCCAGTTGTCGGGTCCGGCTCGCCGGCCACCGTCACCTCCAGCACATAGTTGTGGCCGTGCGGGTTGTTGCACTTACCGAAGACGCGGCGGTTCTCCTCGGCCGAAAACGCCGGGTTGTGATAGAGATGCGAAGCCGAGAACTCGATTTTGCGCGTCAGGTAAACCATACGAGGAGGAGGAACCTGTCCTTTGCGTTGCCCCTCAAGTCAGCAAGAATTGAGCTAGCGGTGCGGGGAGTTGACCGGGTATTCGCGGCCCCTCCAAGCGACGCGCCCGCGTGAATAGCGCCACTCTGAGTCCAGCAGAGCCGCCGCATACAGCACAACCGCGGGCACATAGTATAAGACACATGAGAGCGGAAAACGATTCCTGCGAAGTGCAGCCGCATAGGCTGCGTGCCGCCCTGCCAGCAGCGCGAGTCCCAACACGCCAAATAACAAATGAGCCGGAGTGAGCAGAAGGAGAATGAGAGGAATCCAGGGCACTGCTGCGCGCAGTTCGCGGCCCACGGCGCGATGGCTTCCGCCCATCAAAGGGTACAGATTCTTCGTCCAGCCCTGCCACATGGCGCGAAACGTCGCATACATTCGCACCCGCACGATTCCAACGCCCGCGGCAAAATGCAGGGGGACTCCCGCTTGCTTGGCCTTTTGCGCTAGAGCCACGTCCTCCAGCACTTCACCGGCTACTGCTTGGTGTCCGCCGATTTTGTCGTATGCGTCCCGGCGAATCATTAAGTACTGGCCGTTAGCGGCGGCCACTGGAGACTGGGGATCGTTAACGGCGGCGTACGAAAATTTCTGACTCAGCCGCGAGTACACCAGTGGAATCAGGGCGCGCTCCCACCACGTCTCCATCCTCTGCTCGGGAGAATAGGACACCAAGCTGGCGCCAGTAGCAGCGCCGTCAGCCAGCGCCCGCGCTGTTGAACCCGGGAGGTGCAGGGCATCAGCATCGGTGAATAGCAGCCAATCTCCCGTCGCGTGGGAAGCGCCCAGCGAAGCCGCATAATTCTTGCCCACCCAGTCGCTGGGAAGACTGCCCGTTTCAAGCACCTTCACCTGAGGGAATTGGGCCGCTAGGCGTTGGAGTTCCGCCGCTGTTCCGTCGGTGGATTGGTCATTGATGACGAAAATTTCTCGAATCTCTGGTTGCGCCGCCAGCGACTCGACCGACCGGGCAATCGTGGCCTGTTCGTTGCGCGCGGGCACGATGGCGGACACGTTTCCAAATGGACTCATCGGATGCGCCGCGCCGGAAATCGGCTCGCGCGAAACCCCGTCGAAAAGGTATCATAGGGTACTGGAGCAGAAACGTTGAAGCACAAGATTCCAGGCATCCTCGGGCTGATTTTGGCGGCAGCGGTGTTGTATGTGTTCGCGGCGCCGTCCTACCGCCAAGGCGAGCCCAGTCTCGCCGGACGCAGAGCCAAGGACTTCCCCCTTCAGTACGAAGGAAAATCGGCGCGGCTTTCCGATTTGCATGGCAAAGTCGTGCTGGTGAATTTTTGGGCCTCGTGGTGCCCTCCGTGTCTGGAAGAGACGCAATCCCTCAATTTACTCGAGCAGGCCATCTCCCAACGAGGCGGTATTGTTCTGGGGGTAAGTGTGGATGAAGATGGCGCCGCTTACGAAAAATTCCTCCAGGACAACCACGTCGTCTTCCCCACTTACCGCGACCCCAGCAAGAAAATCGCGGAGATCTATGGCACTTCGATGTATCCCGAAACCTATTTGGTCGATCGTGAAGGCCGCCTGGCGCGCAAAATTGTCGGGCCGCAGGATTGGCAGTCGCCCCAAATGATGGCCTCGATCAACGTCCTGCTCAACCAGCCCTGAACCTCATCTCCCGGCCTCCAAACTTTGCGCACAGTCCTTATCTAAAAGCAGATCCCTCACCACCGTCCCCAAGCTGCGGGGCCGGGTTCGGGATGACGAAGTCGGGAGAGTGTCGCTCGAGCGTAAAAGCATCAGCAGGTTGTTAGATTGACCCTGCGTAAGCGGAGCGCGTTGGAAATGACGGAGACAGAGCTGAAACTCATTGCCGCCGCCGCGATCATCGGACTCAGCACCAGCCCGAAGAACGGATAGAGCACCCCCGCGGCTATGGGAACTCCTAGAGCGTTGTACACAAATGCCCAGAACAGGTTCTGCTTGATGTTGCGCATCGTTGCGCGGCTCAGCGCGCGCGCCCGCACGATTCCCCGCAGGTCGCCCTTCACCAGCGTCACGCCTGCGCTTTCCATGGCCACGTCCGTGCCCGTACCCATGGCGATTCCGACTTGCGCCTGAGCCAGTGCGGGAGCGTCGTTGATCCCGTCACCCGCCATGGCGACGAATCGCCCCTCGGACTGAAGCTGCTTAATCGTTGCGGCCTTTTCTTGGGGCAAGACTTCCGAGATGACGCGGTCAATGGGGAGTTGTTTCGCCACCGCTTCTGCAGTTGTCCGGTTATCTCCTGTAAGCATGACCACGCGAATGCCATCCTTGTGCAGTTGCTCGATGGCTTCCGCAGCGGTCCGCTTGATGGGATCGGCCACACCGATCAGTCCTGCGGGCTTCCCATTCACGACGACAAACATTACCGTCTGCCCGTTCGCGCGCAACGCTTCGGACGACTCCAGCCATTTTTCGGCATGTGGTACATGCAAATCCTCGAGCAGTTTTCGATTGCCCAAAGCGACCGAGGCCCCACTCACGCGGCCTTGCACGCCCTTGCCAGTTAGCGAATCGAACCGCTCGACGCCGGCCAGCGCAATTCCCTTCTCTTTTGCGCCCGCCACGATGGCCGCCGCGAGCGGATGCTCGCTGCCGAGTTCCAGGCTGGCGGCCAATTGCAAGAGTTTCACCTCATCGAATCCACCGGCAGGCTCCACGGCCACCAGGCGCGGCTTGCCTTCGGTGAGCGTTCCAGTCTTGTCCACGACCAGGGTGTCCACCTGCCGCAACTGTTCGATGGCCTCGGCGTTCTTGAACAGCACACCGGCGGTTGCGCCCTTCCCCATGGCCACCATGATTGACATGGGCGTGGCCAGCCCTAGCGCGCACGGGCAAGCGATAATCAGGACCGCAACGGCGTTGACCAAGGCATGCCCCAAGCGGGGCGCAGGGCCCCACACGCTCCAAGCAAGGAAGGTCAAGACCGCCGCGCCAATGACGATGGGAACGAAGTACCCGGAAACCTTGTCCGCAAGCTTCTGAATGGGCGCGCGGCTGCGCTGGGCTTCCGCAACCATCCGCACGATCTGCGCGAGCAGGGTGTCGCTGCCCACTCGCTCGGCGCGCATGATGAGCGAGCCTGTGCCATTCACCGTGGCGCCCGTGACCCGGTCGCCCGCTTGTTTCTCCACGGGAATCGGCTCGCCCGTAATCATGGACTCATCCACGCTGCTGTGACCGTCGAGCACGGCGCCATCCACGGGAATTTTTTCGCCGGGCCTCACGCGCAGCCGATCCCCTGGCTTGACGCGATCCAAGGGCACATCCTGCTCGGCGCCGTCTTCGCTGATCAGACGGGCAGTTTTCGGCGCCAGCCCCAGCAGCGCCCGAATTGCCGCGCCGGTGCGGCTGCGCGCCTTCAGCTCCAGGACCTGTCCCAGCAGGACCAGTGTGGTGATGGCCGCGGCGGCCTCAAAATAGACGCCGACCTGTCCGTTGGCGTCACGGAACGATGCAGGGAAAATGCCCGGCGCTATTGCCGCAACAAGGCTGTAGCCATAGGCCACCGCGACGCCCAGGCCTATCAGCGTGAACATGTTCAAGCTGCGATTGACCACCGACTGCCAACCGCGCACAAAAAATGGCCATCCGCCCCAGAGCACCACGGGCGTGGCCAGCAGCAGCTCGACCCAAGTCAGCCCGTGCACGGTGAATATTTTTTGAAGGTCAATGGCAGGGAGAAACTCGCTCATGGCCACGGCCAGCAGCGGAACTGTCAACGCGACGCCAACCCAAAACCTGCGCGTCATGCTGACCAATTCGGGGTTCTCTTCCTCGTCGAGGCTAACCACACGCGGCTCCAGCGCCATCCCGCAAATCGGGCACGACCCGGCCTCCGAACGCACGACTTCGGGATGCATTGGGCAGACATGCTCAGTCTTTGCGGCAGACGCCAGCGGGACCACAGGCTCAAGGCCCATCCCGCAACTCGGGCACGCGCCAGGAGCCTGCCGGATCACCTCGGGATGCATCGGGCAGGTGTATTCGCGCTGGTCGGGTGGAGGCGGCGGAGCGGACGGTTGGGCATGCGTGACAGCGGGACGCCGTTGGGCAGCCAACGACTGAGCAGGCGCCGGCGCCGGATGCGAATGCGCAGGGGCTGGGGAAATGTGCATGGTCGCCGTGGCTGCAGGAGCGATACCCATCAGCGGCTTGGGCGCCAAGTATTTCGCAGGCTCCGCGCGGAACTTCTCCTGGCAACCGCGGCAGCAAAAGTAGTAGGTCTTGTCTGCGTGCTCCAGCGTCGCCGCCGCGCGAGAAGGGTCAACCGTCATCCCGCAGACGGGATCTTTTTGGAGCAAATTTGGCTGAGTGTTCATGGGGTCCTCACCGGGAATGCTGGTCCATCAGGCGGAGCAACTCATCGTACATCGCCTCGGCGCGCGAGGCCGGCCCCTGCCGGATGGCCTGGGAGGCGCAATGGCGCAGATGGTTGCGCATCAATTCGCGGCCAACGGCTCGCAGGGCTTCTTGTACAGAAGAGAGTTGGACGAGAATGTCTGCACAGTAGCGCTCCTCCGCGACCAGGCGCTGCAATCCGCGCACCTGCCCTTCAATCCGCCGCAGCCGTTTCAGATTCGAGGCCTTAATTTCCGGGGCGACGGCGACTGCCCTGCGGCTCTCCCCGCGTGAGCCGCAGCCGCAGGCCGCCGCGTGCTTTGTGTTGCCTTTCTGTATTCGCATGGACTCTCCCGATCGCTCCGTCCAAGCCAAATGGTAATATACCCCCTACCCCTATGTCAAATCGCCAGGCGGATCCCCAGTCTTGCTACAATGCCTGAATGACTCTCGTGGAAATCACCTACGAATTGCAGAAGCCGCTTGGGGAGGAAGAGTTACGAGCGCTCGCCGGCTTTGCGAATACCTATGGACTGCGGCATTTTCGCTTGGACGAAAAGTCTCACCGCCTGTCGTTTGAATACGATGGGTCGCGGCTGAAAGAGACCGAAGTGGCGCACGTGCTGCGTGAAGCAGGAATTGCGGTGCTGCGCCGTGTGGAACCCGTTGCTACCGCACCGAAAGCTTAGGGTTGGAAAAAGGAGAGGGGCCCTTGCTTGGGAACAAGGGCCCCCAAAGCGCATTCCGTTTCCCGGTCTTTTTTTGACCGGGGCGTGGGGTCATCCATCCTAGCTTCCCTCTCAGAGGCAGGTGGGAACGACCAGCACAAGCCTAAGTGCGAGCCCCTTCCCCCTCGCTCGAAGACTCGTGAAGATCGTCTCTCGGAATGCGCCATCGCCACATTGCTGTGCACGCACGGGTCCAATCCCCCGCTTCCCGCTCGCACCAGATTCCCTTGTTTTTGTTCAGATTCCAGCGAGGCCTGCGCTTAGAAATGCTCGCGACCTATCGGCTGCGGACTGATTCGGGAATCCACGCTCCGCGTCGGGAATGCGCCGCATGCGTACCGCAAGGTCCTTTCCGCCGCAACTTCATTCCGACCTGATTTGTCTAGCTGGACTTAATCAGACGGTAAACGAAAGTGCTGAATCCGCCGTACGTTCCTTTCAAGACGTGGGCCCCTCGTTCACCAGCCGCAAAGCGTCAATCATTGAAGGCCGTTGCGCTGCCACCCAATAGGTCCCAATACGAAGCTCCACGGGCAAGCCCCAGACAGCCCCGAATCGTTTAGCAGGTGGAGGCCCTACCAGAACCGAGCCGCTGGATAGGCGTGAGGATCGCGGCACGATCCGCCGGTGCTAAAAAACTCTCGCAATCCCAATTCGGAACAACGAAGTGCACGCCGCTTCGTGCGAGACGTCCGCTGAGAGGACAGCCATTGAAAGCACAGAATTTACCTTCTTAAATTTAGCGCGGCTTGGCATTTGGCGTGCGTGAGGCGTCTGCGGCCTAACATTATGAAACGGAAACGGCTCGGGGAGGTCTTGCTCGAGCGGGGGAATATTTCTCCAGCAAACCTCCAAAATATAATTCAGGAACAGAGCGGCAAAGTGGTGCGTCTGGGGGAATTGATCCTGGAGCGTGGCCTGGTCGAGAAATCCGCTCTGGCGGGCGCCCTGGAAGAGATCTTCCGAGTCCCCTACGTGGACTGCTCAACGATTCAGTGTGAAGAGGGGGCTATGAAATCTGTGCCGGAGGGCATTGCGATCCGGTTGATAGCCTTGCCCATACGGATTGAAAAATCCCGGCTCATCGTGGCCATGGCCGAACCCCAAAATTTGACCTCGCTGGACGAGCTCCGCTTTATTTCAGGAAAAGAAATCACCCCGCAAATGAGCTTCCGGTCTGAAATCCTGGAAGCCATCGCCCGCAATTATCACCGCGCTTCGAGTCCTGCCGAGCCCGCCGTACCTGAAGATCCGGAGGCTGAAGCGGGGGGAGAAATCGAGTTCATTTCCACAAGCTCCCGGCAAAGCAACCAGGATGCTTTCCAGGAAGTTCAACAGGAAATCCGGGGCAAAAAAACGCCCGCTGTGCGCCTGGTATCACAAATTCTTGTTGAGGCGATCGCCAAAAACGCCAGCGACATTCACATCGAACCCCAGCTTCCAGAAATCTCTGTCCGGATTCGTGTGGATGGCATTCTGCGGGAGCTGCAACGCATTCCGCGCACGCTGCAAAGACAGTTAGTTTCCCGCATCAAGATTCTTTCCGATATGGACATCGCCGAGCGCCGCGTGCCGCAGGACGGCCGCTTCATGGTTGTTATCGGTGGCCGCAAAGTGGACGTGCGCGTCTCTTCTCTGCCCACGCAAAACGGAGAGAAGGTAGTGATGCGGCTGCTCGGCATGAGTGCGTCCCTGGCGAGTTTTGCCGACTTGGGGTTCTCGAAAGATATTTCCAGCCGCCTCACCCAAGTCCTAGCTCAGCCGCAGGGAATGTTGCTGGTGACTGGCCCCACGGGATCAGGCAAGAGCACCACGCTCTACTCGGCCCTCAATTTCCTTCGAAAACCCTCGGTCAACATCATCACGGTCGAGGATCCCGTGGAATACGAGCTTCCAGGCATCAATCAGGTACACGTTAATACGCGCGCCGGTCTTACGTTTGCGAACACGTTGCGGTCAATTCTGCGGCAGGATCCCAATGTCATCATGGTCGGTGAAATCCGCGATCTGGAGACTGCGGAAATTGCCATGAAGGCCGCGCAGACAGGCCACTTGGTTTTATCGACCTTGCACACCAACGACAGCACTTCCGCCATTGTCCGGTTGCTGGACCTCGGCATTGCCGGCTACATGATCGCCTCCTCTGTCTCCGGAATCCTCGCGCAGCGCCTCGTGCGCAAACTCTGTTCCTGCCTCACCATTGAGCCTATGACGCCGGAATATGCAGCCAAACTGGCGAAGTTGGGTGCCGTGCGCCCGCCCGAGAAAATATTTAAGCCGGGCGGCTGCGACGCCTGTGACCAGAGCGGCTACAAGGGCCGAATGGGGATCTACGAATTCCTGATGTTCGACGATACGATCTGCACGTTGATTCGGACCGGCGCTCCGATCCATCAGATCCGCGACGCGGCCCGCCGGAACGGGATGCGCCGCATGCAGGAAGATGCCCTCGACAAACTGGCCGCAGGAGTTACAACCCTGGAAGAAATCCGCCGCGTGGCCCCCGTCGAAATAGTGGCTGCCGGAGAGTGTTCCCACTGCGGCAAGGAGCTGCTCCACGGCTTTCAATTCTGCCCTGCGTGTGGAGCAAAGCAAGAAACCGGCGGATCTGCCTCTACCACGGAGTCCACTCAAAACTTGCCGAGCGAAATCTTGCAACCATGAAACGGCTTCCCGTCGAAGAGCTGGGCGTTTCCACACGCCGCGAGCAGCGCTATCCCCAATTGCGAGAACTGCATATGACTTACGAGGGCACGGAGAAATCCATCGCTCTGCACCCCCCGGACATCAGCCCCCGGGGAATGTTCCTGAACACCCCGGTCCAATTCCATGAGGGCGCCGTAGTGAATCTTCGATTTCGATTGAGCCGGTCCAACTTCGAGGTTCGGACGCGAGGAGAGGTTCGATATTGCCTGCCCGGAGTGGGGATTGGCGTCGAGTTCATCGG
>Ga0187846_10001591_pt1 | contig 12741 bp, 9 predicted proteins | sample TC_taG_FD_161473 | JGI IMG/M metagenome (GOLD analysis project Ga0187846, IMG submission 161473) | Biofilm microbial communities from the roof of an iron ore cave, State of Minas Gerais, Brazil - TC_06 Biofilm (v2) | ecosystem: Environmental > Terrestrial > Deep subsurface > Cave > Wall biofilm ...
AATGAACGACGCAATGGCGAAGCGCGCGAGTTGGCGGGGCAAAGAGCGCGCCAGTGTAATGACCGCCGTTCGCCGTGTCCAACGGCCGGCGAAGCGCGGGCGAGCGCTCGCGCTTCACTGCGCGCCGAGATACGCCCGCTCGAGCGCGCCGTCGGCGGCGACCTCGGTCGCGGTCCCGGCGGCGACGATGCGCCCGCTTTCGATCACGTAGGCGCGGTCGGCGAGGGCGAGCGCCAATCCCGCCATCTGGTCGACGAGCAGGATCGTGGTCGCCGCGGCGTGCAGCTGGTCGAGCGCCGAAAAAAGATCCCTGATCACCGTCGGCGCGAGTCCGAGCGAGGGCTCGTCGAGCAGCAGCAACTGCGGCTTCGCCATCAGACCGCGCGCGATGGCGAGCATCTGCTGCTCGCCGCCGGACAGGAGACCGGCGCGCTGGTGCAGCCGCTCGCGCAGGCGGGGGAAGCGCTCGAGCGCGCCCTCGAGCTCGCGCTCGGTCGCATCGTTCCGCAGGTAGGCGCCGAGGCGTATGTTGTCGAGCACCGAATGCTCGGGAAACACCTGTCGACCCTCCGGCACGAGCACGACGCCGTGCGCGACAACCTGGTGCGCGGGGAGCGCCGCGAGGTCGGTGCCGCGGAGATCGATCGTGCCGCGCACCGGCCGGTGCAGCCCAGCGAGCGCACGCATCAGCGTGGACTTGCCCGCGCCGTTTGCGCCCAGCACGGCGATGAACTCCTGCTCACCGACGCGCAGCGCGACCCCCTGCAGCACCGGCTCGGCGCCGTAGCCCGCCTCGAGCGCGCCGACTTCGAGCAGCCCGCCGCCTGCGGCCGGCTCGCCCGCGCGGCGAACCACGGGGCGTCCGTGGTCATCGCCGAGATAAGCGCTGCGCACTACGGGATCCCGCTGCACCGCTTGGGGCGCACCAGCCGCGATCGGCACGCCGGCATCCAGCACTACGACGTGATCGGAGATGGCCATGACGAGCGCCATATCATGCTCGACCAGCAGCACCGCGATCCCAGCGTCGGCGATGCGGCGCATGAGGACGCCGAGCGTCGATTTGTCGGCCCGCGACAACCCCGCTGCCGGCTCGTCGAGGAGGAGCACCGCCGGGCGGGTCGCGAGGGCGCGCGCGATTTCGACCAGGCGCCGGTCGACGTGAGGCAGCGCTGCGGCGGGGGCGTGCAGGTCGCCGCGGTAGCCGACGAAGGCGAGCAGCTGCGCCGCGGTGTGCGCGGTGCCGGACCGCTCGGGCGATGCGATCACGAGGTTCTCGATCACGCTCAAGCTGCCGAAGAGCTGCGAGGTCTGATAGGTGCGGGCGAGTCCCGCGCGCGCGATGCGCCAGGCCGGCTCGCGTGCGATCGAACGCTCGCCAAGCCGCACCGTTCCGGCATCGGGACGGTAGAAACCCCCCAGCATGTTGAGCACCGTAGTCTTGCCGGCGCCGTTCGGGCCGATCAGGCTGGTCACCGCTCCCGGCTGGGCGGAGAACGTCACGCCGGTCGCCGCCTTGACGCCGCCGAACGCAATCGTGAGGCCGTCCACCGCGAGCACTGCACGCTCGCGTGCGCCGGGCGGCGCGGCGTCGGCCGCGGCCGCCGGAGCGATTCGGCCGCGGCGCGATCGCAGCCAGCGCGTGAGCTCGCCGACGATGCCTGCCGGCGCCACCCACAGCACCGCGAGCATCAGCGCGCCGAAGATAAGGAGGCGATATTCCGCGAGCCCCGCCAGCGCCTCGGGCAGCAGCACCACCAGCGCGGCGCCGACGAGCGGCCCGCTCACGGTTCCCGCGCCGCCGACGATCACCACCAGGACGAACAGGATCGACTGCAGGAACGCGAACGTCGAAGGGGTCACGAAGCCCGCGAGCGGCGCGAAGAGACCCCCCGCCAGCCCGGCGCACGCCGCCGACAGCGTGAACGCGAGGGCCTTGATCGCGACCGGATTGAGGCCCACGGATTCGGCGGCCACCTCGGAGTCCTTCACCGCGCGCATCGCCGATCCCCAAGCGGAGCGCGCGAGCCGCCAGAATGCGTAACTCAGCACCGCCGCGAGGACGATGGCGAGAAGCGCGATGCCGCGGTCGTCGAGGGCGAGCCCGAACGCCTGCGGCTGCGGCACGCCCATGATGCCGTTTTGCCCGCCGGTGAGCTCGCGCCACTCGATCGTACTGTGCTCGACCACGAAGCCGAAGGCGATTGTCACCATGGCGAGATAGGGCCCGCGCACGCGCAGCGCGGGCAGCGCAAGCAGCGCGCCGGTGAGCGCCGCGAGCGCAATCCCCGCCGGCAGCGCGAGCCAGAAGGCGAGCTTCGCCTTCACCATCAGAATCGCCACGGTGTACGCGCCGATCGCGTAGAACCCGACGTGGCCGAACGAAACCTGTCCGGTGAGCCCGAGCAGGATGTTCAAGCCGATGGCGGCGATCGCGGTGAGCGCCATCGTCGCCATGATGAACACGTAGTAGCTGTTCGCGACCGCCGTGAAGCCGAGCGCCGCCGCGAACGCCGCCGCGAGGGCGATGGCGGGCAGCGCCCTCATACCTTCTTCACCGCGGCTCGGCCGAACAACCCGTTCGGCATCAGCGCGAGCGCGACGATCACCAGGCCGAAGCTCAAGATCTGGGTATAGGTTGATCCGAGGAGCGCGGTGATCAGCGACTCGACGACGCCGAACAGAATCCCCGCGATCATCACGCCCCAGGCGCTGGTGAGACCGCCAAGAATAGCCACCGCAAAGGCCTTCAGCCCGAACACCGTTCCCATGTCCGAATGCACGTTGAAGAGCGGCGCGATGAGGATTCCCGCGGCGCCCGCGAACGCGGAGGACAGGGCGTAGGACGCGGCAATAGCGCGCGGCACGTTGATGCCCATCAGGCGCGCTGCGTCCGGGTTTTGCACCACGGCGAGCATCGCTTTGCCGCCGCGGGTGCGGCGCGAGTAGAAGTGGAGCGCCGCCGCGAGGGCGATCCCTGCCACGGGGATCGCCAACTGGAGCGCGGACACGCCGACGCCGAACACGTGCAGCGAGCCGCTCGCCCACGGCATGTTGAAACCGCGCGGCTCCTTGCCGAAGGTGAAGAGGACCGCGTTGTCCGCCACGATGCCGAGCGCGACGGTTGCCATCAGCCACGCATTCGAGCCGCGGCGCGTGAACGGGCGCACCGCGGCGAGCTCCACCAGCGCGCCGTAGGCCGCACACAGGGCGAGGGCGAGCAGCACCGCGACGGGGAGCGGCCAGCCGAGCCGCACGGCGAAGGTGTAGGCGAACACCGCGCCGAGCATCATGGCGCTCCCTTGCGCGAAGTTCACCGTCGCCGACACGGCGTAGGTGACGTGGTAGCCGAGCGCGAGCAGCCCGTACATGCTGCCGAGCCCGAGACCGGTGATGAGAGCGGAGAGGACCAGCATCAAAACGCGGACGGCCGCCCAGAGCGGCCGTCCTCAGACGGTGTTGCCGGCGGTTCGCGTCAAGCGGTCACTTCTTCATGCCGACCGGAAGGATCTGGTTGTCGATGAATTGCGTCCAGATGTAGTCGTTTTCGGTGATGGCGTCGTGATTGTCCGGGGTGAACGGCTGGCGGTAGTTCTTGATCAGCCCGTCGTAGGCGGCGATCTTGTAGAACCCCTCCCGGATCTTGTCGCCGTCGGTCGAGCCCGCGAGCTTGATCGCGAGTGCCGTGAGCTGCATGGCGTCGTAGGCGTTCGCCACGCCCACCGCCGGGGTGACGTCACCGGGCCCCTTGATGTCGGGGTACTTGGCCATCAGCATTTTCAGTACCTTGGCGCCCATCGGCGTCTGGGTGCCGAAGAAGCTGTAGGTCTGCACGAAGTGGACCTCCTTCGCATTCGGACCGGCGAGCTCGGTGAAGCGGCCGCCGGCGGGACCCCAGTGCGAGACAACCGGCACCTTCCAGCCCATCCGGTCGAGGGACTTCACCACCTGCGCCGACGGGCCGACGTTGCCGACCAGGAACAAGGTGTCGGCGCCGCCTTCCTTCAGGCGCGTGAGCTGCGGCACCACGTCGACGTCGTTGCCCTCGAACATCTCGATGCCGGCGGGCTTCACGCCCTTCGCCTCCATCGCGGCGCGCAGGCCCTTTTCGTTCGACTGGCCCCAGGGATTGTTCACCAGGATCAGACCCGGGCGCTTGGTGCCGAAGGTCTGCTGCGCGTACTGCAGGATCGCCTTGTCGACCAGCTCGTCCACCGCCGAGACGCGAAACACATAGTTCGGATTGGTGCCGTTGTGGGTGATCGGCGTACCGGCGGCCCAGGGTCCCATGAACGGCACCTTGGCCTGGTTGGCGATCGGTATGATCGCGAGCGATACCGGCGTGTCGAGGCCGCCGAAGAGCACCGCCACCTTTTCGTTGAACAGGAGCTCCCGCGCGGCGATCACGCCCTTCGCCGGTATCGCCTCGTCGTCCCGGCGCACCAGCTCGAATCTGCGTCCGAGCACGCCCCCGCCGGCGTTCAGCTCGTCGATCGCGATGGTGAGGCCGCGCGTGATCGCCTCGCCGGCGCGCGCCGACTGTCCGGAGAGCGCGGTGACGAGGCCGATCTTGATCGGGTCAGCCGCGGCCGCCGGCAGCGACGCGGACATTGCCGCCGCGATGGCGACGCCGAGAAAACTGCGCCGGGTCCAAGCTTGAGTCATGGCCTTCTCCTCCCTCAAAAAAAGTGTCGACCGCATGAAACTAGGATGATCGAGCAAGCCACATGCCAACAGCGCGGACCGTGATAATCTTCCCGCCATGTCCGCCCAGCCCTCTTCCACGCCGGCCAAGGATCCGTCGCGCGAGGCGGTCGAGGTCGTCGAGACCTACCTCCGCCTGCACATGATTCCGGACCCGGACGCGGCGCGCGCCTACTGCGCCCCGAACCTCGAAATCCGGTTTACCGGCAATCGCGCGATGCGCGACCCGGCCGAGGCCACGGCCTTCAACCGCTCGCGCTACAAGTGGGTGAAAAAGAAATTCGGCCCGACCCATGTCGTCGCCGGCGGCACCGCCGAGCAAACCATCGTGTACCAGACCGGAACGCTCTACGGCGAATGGCCCGACGGCACGCCCTTCGAAGGAAACCGCTACGTCGACCGCTACGAGGTCCGGCACGGAAAAATCGCCAAAATGGAAGTATGGAATGATAGCGCGGAGTGGCTCATGGTCCGTGCCGGCCTCGCTGCGCCCTGATCCGGAGCTCGTCCATAACGACACGCCCCATCGTGGTGCGCCAGGGGCGGCGACCGCAACGTGACCCGATTGCTTAAAGGCCACGAGCGCTACCCCTATTCGGCCATCACCCGTCGCCCCGATTATGCTTGGCCGGGGGGCGCGCGACTCGCGCTGTACCTCGGCTTTAATATCGAGCACTTCGACTTCGGCCAGGGGCTCGGCACCGCGCTCGGCCCCAAGAGCCCGGAGCCCGATGTCCTCAACTTCGCTTGGCGCGACTACGGCAACCGCGTCGGCGTGTGGCGCTGCCTGGAACTCTTCGAGGGTCTCGAGCTGCCGGTCGGCGCGATCGTCAACACGGCGCTGTACGACTACGCCCCCGAGGTGATCGAGGCGTTCGCGAAGCGCGGCGACGAGCTGATCGCGCACGGCCACACCAACGCCGAGCGCCAGGACGCGCTGGCCGAACCCGACGAGAAAAGGCTCCTCGAATACTGCCGCGAGCGGATCGCCGCGGAATCCGGCCAGCGGCCGACCGGGTGGCTCTCGCCGTGGATCGCGGAGAGCTTCGTCACCCCCGATCTCCTCGCCGAGACCGGCTACCGCTACACGCTCAACTGGTGCCACGACGACCAGCCCATGCGCCTCGCCACGCGTTCAGGCCAGCCGCTGTGGGCGATTCCCTATCCACAGGAGGTAAACGATATTCCGATGATCGTCGCGCGGCAGATGGACGGGCGCGATTTTGCGGACTTGATCGTGGACAATTTCGACGAGATGCTGCGCCAATCTGCGGCGCAGCCGCTCGTCATGGGCGTCGCGCTCCACCCGTACCTCGTCGGCCAACCGTACCGCCTGCGGCACCTGCGCCGCGCCCTGCAGCACGTTGCCGCGCATGGCGACCGCGTATGGTTCACCACGCCCGGCGCGATTTGTGACCACGCCGACGCCCGCAAGGAATGAAACGGACTCGGGACGGGTGCCGCTGGAGCGTAGCTTGCCTCGCGCCGCACCGACCATCGTGACCTTACTTTGGGGAGCACCTCTCATGTTGCCGACTGCGTACCGTGTTGCCGTACTCGCCCTCATCGCCGCACTCGCCGCCGGCATCGCCCCCTCGGCCTCCGCGCAACTCCTGTCGCGGAAGGACTTGAGCTACGCCATCGCCCTCACGATTGCCGAGCTCGCGGTCGAGAACTGCAAGGCCCGGGGCTACGCGGTCAGTGCCGTCGTGGTCGATCGCGGCGGCGACACGATCGTGGCGCTGCGCGCCGACAACGCCGGCCCGCACACCATGGAGAACGCACGCCGCAAGGCGTACACGGCGCGGACATTCCGCATGACGACCGAGGAGTTCGCCAAGCGCATGGCCACCGAGCCGGTGCGGCGCGAGCAGACGACGCTGCCCAACGTGATTGCCATTCCGGGCGGCGTGCCGATCCGGGTCGGCGACGACGTGATCGGCGGGGTCGGGGTGTCGGGCTCGCCGGGCGTAGACGAGCCGTGCGTGATGGCCGGGCTGGACAAGGTGAAAGATCAGCTGAAGTAGGCGCCGCGTTCCCCATCCGTCGTCCGCCGTTCCAAAGACTCCGGCGATGCCTTGCTGAGGAAAGACTGCCGGGCTGAAGCACCACGCGCTCCAGCCGCAATATCCGGCTTGCTAAGGGCGAGCACCGCCGCACGGCAACGCACCAATGAAGCGCGCGGCGTTGACATCGAATTTGGCCGGCGCGCATCATCGCTTCGCATGGAGCGGGCAGCTAACACAACGACCCCTTACCGCCGACTCGCGGCCCGTGCCTAAAGGAGGCAAACATGGCGATCGATTTCATCGTCAACGGCAAACCGGTGAGCGTCAGCGCGCCGGCGGACACCCGACTCCTATGGGTGCTGCGCGAGGAACTGAAGCTGACCGGTACCCGATTCGGCTGCGGCGCCGGTCAGTGCGGCGCCTGCATGGTCCACATCGACGGGACGCGTATGTTCTCCTGCCTGATGCCGGTTGCGGGCGTCCAGGGAAAGTCGGTGACCACGATCGAGGGGCTCTCGCCCGGGCGCCTGAATGGGCTGCAGCAGGCGTGGATCGCCGAGAGCGTGCCGCAGTGCGGCTACTGCCAGTCCGGGCAGATCATGAGTGCTGCGGCATTGCTCGCGGCCAATCCGCATCCGTCGCGCGATCAAATAAAAGACCACATGAACGCGAACCTATGCCGCTGCGGAACCTACCCGCGGATCGTGCGGGCGATCGAGCGCGCCGCGCGGGAGGGCTGAACCATGACCGCGAACGACACCGCCGTGCGCACCGGCATCACGCGGCGCGAGTTCATGATCGGCGCCGCCGGCCTCACCTTCGGCGTGCTGATCGAGGGCTGCGCGGCGCATCGATCCGAGGACCGGGGTGGGGCGGCGCTTGCGCCGGCGCCCGCGGACCGCTCGCTCCGCGTGAACGCGTGGGCGAGCCTCTCGACCGACGGCACGATCTACATCGCGAGCCCCGCTGTGGAGATGGGTCAGGGTTCGCTTACCGCGATACCGCTCATCATTGCCGAGGAGATGGATGCGGACTGGTCCCGGGTGCGCATCGTGCCTGCAGCGCCGGACGACAAGATCTACGGCAACCCGGGATTCCGCGGCCTGATGTATACGGCCGGTTCCGCGACCGTGACCGGCTACTGGGACGTCGCGCGCACGTTCGGCGCGCAGGTTCGCCGCGTCATGCTGGAAAACGCCGCGCGGAGCTGGGGCGTGCCGATCGCGGAGCTCGACACCGAACCGAGCGCGGTCGTACACGCGGGCACCGGCCGGCGGTTGAGCTACGGCGAGATTGCGGCGTTCGCGCAGATCTCGGCGGTCGCGCCCGCGATCAAGCCCGAGGAGCTGAAACGGCCCGATCAGTACCGTCTGATCGGCAAGGACGTGATGCGGGTCGAGCTGCCGAGCAAGGTGAATGGCGCGGCACAGTACAGCATCGACGTGCAGCTCCCCGGCATGCTCTACGGCGCGGTGCTGCGCGGGCCCGTGGAGGGCACCTCGCCCGTGACCATCGACGACGCCGCGGCGCGAGCGATTCCGGGCGTCGAGCGCGTCGTGCCGCTGTCCTTCGGCGTGGGCGTCATCGCCGCGACGCCGTGGGCCGCCTTCGACGGGAAGAACGCGCTCAAGGTCACCTGGAGCCGGCGAGCGCGCGCATTCGGCCACGACAGCGACCGCGCGATCCAGACCTATTCCGCGGCCGCGCGGGATCTCGGCCGCGCCGGCAAGCCCTGGGACACCCAGGGCGACGCGCCCGCTGCGATGCGCTCGGCGGCAACGGTCTACGACGGCGAGTTCGTCTGCGACTACACCTACCATGCGCAGATGGAGCCGCTCAACTCCGTCGCTGCGGTTTCGCCCGCCGGTGATGCGTGCGAAATCTGGTGCGGTACCCAGTCGCAGACCATGGCGGTCGGGGCGGTGGCGAAGGCGCTCGGCATCGCGCCCGAGAAGGTGAAGCTGAATCTGATGCTGCTCGGGGGCGGATTCGGTCGACGCGGCCATCGCGACGAGGAGTTCGTCATCGACTCGGTGCTGCTCTCGAAGGAAGCGAAGCGCCCGGTAAAGGTGCTGTGGACGCGCGAGGACGACGTCCGCAACGGCCGCTTTCGGCCGCTGTCGGTGCATTACCTGCGTGCCGGGCTTGACCAGTCAGGCCGGATCATCGCCTGGCAGCACCGCGTGGCGTGCGACGAGATCTCCGCATTCCAGGACCCGGTGCGCTACAAGCTCGGCGGGGAGCGCGACTTCCTCGCGATGGCTGGCTCGGAGCTGCGCACCTACGACATCGCGAACCGACTCGCGGAGCAGCTGCCGCAGGAGACCGGCATTCGCACCTCGTCGCTGCGGGGCATCGGATTCGGACCGAACAAGTTCGCGACCGAGGCGTTCCTGGACGAGATCGCGGCGCGGCACGGTCTGGACCCGGTCGAGCTCCGGCTGCAGTTGCTCAGGAACACGCCGCGCGGGCAGGCGGTCGTCCGCGCGGTGGTCGAGATGTCCGATTACCGCCGCGCCCGCCCGGGCCGCGGTCTCGGTTTTGCCTTCATCGACTACTCCGGGACGATGGTCGCGGCCGTCGCCGAAGTGTCGGTCGACAAGGCGCGCGGGGATCTCACCGTGCACGACTTCTGGCTTGCGATCGATCCGGGCATCGCGGTGCAGCCGGACAACGTGATTGCGCAGACCGAGAGCTCGATCGTCTACGGCTTGGGGCTCGCGCTCACCGAGCGCATCAGCTTCAAGGACGGCGCTGTGCAGCAGTCGAATTTCTTCGACTACCGGGTGCCGCGCCTGCACGATGTTCCCGAGCTGCACGTCAAATTGATGTCGACGCCGAATCGGCCGACCGGCGTCGGGCAGATGGCAACGCCGGTGGTCGCGCCGGCCATCGCCAGCGCTGTCTTTGTCGCGAGCGGCGCGCGCGTGCGCCACACGCCGTTCCTGCGCGAGCGAGTGCTCGCGGCGCTCGCCTAGAGGCGTGGGGTAGCGCGGGGACGGCTCGAGGTCGCACCGCGCCTCCAGGCGCAGGTCCCGGAGGCGCTTAGGTGCCCGCGGCCCGCCGGCGGGCGGCCCTAGCCCTGGCCGGGTCCAGGGGACGGTGCTCGTGATTGTTCGACGCGCCGCCGGGGCGCCGTGCTACCGTTCACGTTGTGCTGAGCACAGTCGACATGGAACGCCTGAGCAGTCCGTCGCGCGTCGCCGAGCCGGACGTCTCGCGCGAGTTGGCCGACCAAGCCCTGGCACGGGCCGCGGGCGCCGAGCTCGTCACCGGCAACGCGGTCCGGATTCTGCGCGATGCCCCTGAGAACTTCCCCGTTTGGCTCGAAGCCATCCAGGCGGCGGCGCGCTCGGTCTTCTTCGAAAGCTACATCGTCGACGACGATCACGTCGGCCGAGAGTTCATCGCCGCGCTAGCCGACCGCGCGCGGGCCGGCGTGCGGGTGCGGCTGCTCTACGATTGGCTCGGGACGCGGGCGCGGGCGGCGCTCTTCGCGCCGCTCGCCGACGCGGGCGGCGAGGTGCGCGTATTCAATCCGGCGCGATTCGACAGCCCGCTCGGCTGGCTCACGCGCGATCACCGCAAGATGATCGCGGTCGACGGCCGGGTCGGCTTCGTGACCGGCATCTGCGTGAGCGCCAAATGGCTCGGCGACCCGGCGCGCGGGCTCGATGCGTGGCGCGACACCGGCGTCGAAATCCGCGGCCCCGCCGTCGCGGAGCTCGAACGCGCGTTCGCGCCGGTCTGGAAGGCGGCCGGCGGCAGGCCGATTGCCGACTCCGAGCTTACGCCAGCGGACTCTATCCCGCCGGCAGGAGAGGTGGCGCTGCGGGTCATCCCGAGTGTGCCGAGCTCTGCCAGCCTATTCCGGCTCGATCAACTCGTCGCAGCTGGGGTGCGGGAGCGGCTCTGGCTCACCGATGCGTACTTCGTCGGGCTCACGCCTTATGTGCAAGCACTGTGCGCAGCGGCACGCGATGGTGTCGACGTGCGCTTGCTCGTGCCCGGCGCGAGCGATCTGCCGATCGTGAGCCGTATCTCGCGCGCCGGGTACCGGCCGCTCCTCGAGTCGGGCGTGCGCGTCTTCGAGTGGAACGGCTGCATGCTGCACGCGAAAACGGCCATCGCCGACGATCGCTGGGCGCGGGTCGGCTCGACCAACCTCAATATCGCGAGCTGGCTCAGCAACTACGAACTCGATGTCGCCATCGAGGACAAGGATGTCGCCGCGGAAATGGCGGTGATGTACGAGGAGGATCTCAAGCGTTCCACGGAAATCGTGCTCGGGCGCAGATTCCGCGTCGGGGCGTCGCGGGCCGTCGTCCCGACCGCTCGGCGACGGCGCACGCTTTCGGGGAGCGCGGGCCGCGCCGCGGCCGGGGCTTTGAGCGTCGGCGCCGCAGTTGGAGCCGCGCTCACCAACCGCCGCGTGCTCGGACCGGCGGAGACGAACCTCCTAGTAGTTATCGCGGTGATCCTCTTTAGTATTGCCGTGGTCGCGGTCTTTTGGCCGCGGTTGCTCGCGTTGCCCATTGCGCTGATCACAACCTGGCTTGGGATCGTGATGGTGCTCAAGGCTGCGCGCCACCGTCGCACCCGACGTGCGCCGCACCAGCGCGGCCCGCGGCCGTTGGGCCGATGACCTGTGAATCCCGACCAACACATCACCGCCATCGCGCATGTCATCCAGCTCGCGATCGCGCCGGTGTTCCTGCTTACCGCGGTAGGCACGCTCATCGGCGTGCTGGTCAATCGGTTGGCGCGGGCGGTCGACCGTAGCCGGGTCGTGGAGGAGCGCCTCGCGCGTGGTCCTGGGGATGACAAGGCAAGGCGCGCCGAGCTGCGGTTGCTCGCGCGGCGGATCCGCCTGGTCTACCTCGCGATTTCGCTTGCCGTCCTGTGTGCGTTCTTCGTGTGCCTGCTCATTGCAACGGCGTTCGTCGGTGCCTTCGTCCTGGTGGATCTGTCGCGAATCGTCGCCGGATTCTTCGTGCTCGCTATGGTGGCGCTAACCGGTAGTCTGATGGTGTTCCTGCGTGAGATCTTCCTTGCGGTGACTAGCGCACGGGAGGCAATGCCGGCCTCGGGCCGGAGCACCGCCGCACGGCGAGCAGAAAGGCTGACGGCTCGGCGATGGTGCTGGGTCGTTCCGGGCAGGGCGCGCTCTGGTAGAATTTGCCGCCTCGCGCCCGTAGCTCAGTTGGATAGAGTACCTGGCTACGAACCAGGGGGTCGTGGGTTCAAATCCTGCCGGGCGCGCCAAAATCAAAGACTTAGGCCACCGTCGCGTGGCCTTTGTTATTTGTTCGGGACTTTTTCGGGACTACGCTCCCGAATGGTGCAGAAGCAGTGCAACAATTCATTCGGGACCGCGCGCAAAATCGCGTCGTGGGTAATGCGAGCGGTTCTCAACCAGTGCGGCGCTTGAGGAGCGTGAGCGTCGGCGTTTGACGGTTCACGCCGCACACTTGGTTCGAGGCCTCGATGAGCTCGGCGATCTCGGGCGCCGAGTAGTGCGTGGTGATGTCGCTGTTTTTGTGGCCGAGCAGAACCTTCCGGGTCTCATCAGACACGCCAGCCGCGCGCAGGCGCCGTCCGTAGGTGTGCTTGAGCTCGTGCACCCGGACGCGGGCGAATGCCTCGTTCACGGGTTCGTTGCGGTCCTCGGCGAGCTTCTTCGCAGCGCGGTTGCGCGCATTGCACCAGGCGTTGTTGTTCATCCGCACGACCCGGTGCGGCGGCTTCGGGGCATGGTCGCGGCGTGACGTGCCCTTCGATACGGCGCGATCGACGTTGTGCCGGTAGACGAACACGAACTCTGGGTGCTCGCCCCGGCAGGTGTCGATGATCGACGCAGCGACCCGGTTGAGCACGACCAGGCGTTCCTCGCGGTTCTTGACGAACTGGCTCGGGATGATGAACACGCTGGTCTGGAGCTCCGGCACCTTGACTTCCCATGCCCATCGAAGTTCGCAGACTTCCTCTTCGCGAGTGCCGGTGTTCACCTTGAAGAGCGCCATCCGCA
>Ga0187846_10001592_pt1 | contig 12738 bp, 12 predicted proteins | sample TC_taG_FD_161473 | JGI IMG/M metagenome (GOLD analysis project Ga0187846, IMG submission 161473) | Biofilm microbial communities from the roof of an iron ore cave, State of Minas Gerais, Brazil - TC_06 Biofilm (v2) | ecosystem: Environmental > Terrestrial > Deep subsurface > Cave > Wall biofilm...
GAATCGTGGAAAAAGAACGCGGGATTTCGGATATTCATAATCAGATTATCGCCGCCAAGCCCGAGACCGTGCGCGCGAAGATTCTTGACGCTCGCAGGTATGTGGCCACCAGCTTGAAAGATATTCAGAAGTTTCTCAACTCAGACCCGGCCACAAGCAAAGGCAACGCTGGCTCGTCATATGCCAACAATCGTGCTCAAGCCGGAACCAGACAGGAAGTATCAGGTTGTCTCGGAGTTTGAATTGTTGCCGAGGGAACCAGGCAATTCCAGTGGTGCCGAGGGGCAGAATCGAACTGCCTACGCCGGCCTTTTCAGGGCCGCGCTCTACCGGTGAGCTACCTCGGCACGGGATAACCAAGAAGTTTAGGGGAAAAAGGGACCACGGGAAAGGGAAAAGGAACCTCGGAGCAAAGGGCAACTAGCGTCCCGTCTCGGAAATACGTGAAACAAGTCCGATCCAGTAAGTCCTTGTAGGGGCGCAGCATGCTGCGCCCGCTTGATGCTGGATCCGTTCGGCGGACAAAAATAACAGAGCGTCCGCCTCCCTTCGCGGCTCAGGGCGAGCACCATGAGCGCACTCCCCGGGGACGCTCACTTCATCGAGTCGTCGAATTCCCGCATCCAGTCTTTCTTCTTCAGCACCTCGCGGGGCTTCGAGCCGTCGGGCGGGCCGACAATGCCGTCCTTCTCCATCAGGTCAATCAGGCGCGCCGCACGGCCGTAACCCACGCGCAGGCGTCGCTGCAGCGTGGACGTTGAGGCGCGGCCCATCTCGCAAACCACGCGCACGGCGTCCTGGTACAGATCGTCGTCCACATCGTTGCCCGGGTCTCCGGCGGCGCCGTCACCGGCCGCAGTTTCGTCTTGCGGCGGACGCAGCAGCTCCTCGTTGTAGATCGCCTTAGCTTGCTCGCGCCAGAAATCGCACACCGCCGTGATTTCGCACTCGCTGACGTACGGCCCGTGGATGCGGTGCAGGCGCGACGATCCCGCCGGCAAGTAGAGCATATCGCCCTTACCTAGGAGCGATTCCGAGCCGTTCGAATCGAGAATCGTGCGCGAGTCCACTTTGCTGGCTACGCGGAACGATATGCGCGCCGGGAAATTCGCCTTGATCAGTCCGGTAATCACGTCCACCGACGGCCGCTGCGTGGCAAGAATCAAATGGATGCCGACAGCGCGCGCCATTTGCGCCAGCCGGGTAATGGATTCCTCGACGCCGTTGGTGTCCACCATCATCAGGTCGGCGAGCTCGTCGATGGCGATCACCAGATAGGGCAGCGGCTTCTCCTCTCCCTGCTCTTCATCCGCCGCGAACAGCGGAAGCGACTGGCCTTTCTCAAACGACCGGTTGTACTGCTCGATGTTGCGCACGCCGCGCTGGGCCAGCAGCTTGAGTCGCTGCTCCATCTCGCGCGTGGCGTTGCGCAGGACGTTGGCGGCGACCTTGGGGTCTGTCACTACGGGCGTGAACAGATGGGGAATATCCGCGTAGAGGCCGAGCTCCAGCCGCTTCGGATCCACCAGCACAAGCTTCAATTCGTCCGGGGTGGCCTTGTACAGCATTCCCATGAGCAGGGAATTGATGAAGACGCTCTTGCCGGTGCCGGTGGCGCCGGCGATCAGCAGGTGCGGCATCTGCGTGAGGTCGGTGGCTCGGATTCTGCCTATCAAGTCCTTGCCCATAGGCAACGTCAGTTTCGACGGCGAGTGGCCAAACTCGGGCGATTCGATGACATCGCGCAGCGCGATGGTCTCGCGATGCGAGTTGGGCACTTCGATTCCCACGGTGGACTTGCCGGGAATGCGCTCGATCAAAATGGATTCGGCTCGCAGAGCGAGGCAAAGGTCTTCACCAAGCGCGGTGATTCGCGTGTACTTGATTCCCGCCTCGGGCTTGAACTCGAAGGTTGTGACCACAGGCCCGGGGTTGATCTGGGTGATGTGGCCGGCGACCTCGAATTCCGCGCACTTTTGCTCGATGGCGCGGGCGCAATCCTTCAGCTCGCTTTCATCCATCTTTTCGCCGCGATCGGCGAAGCGCAGGAGTCCCGGCGAGGGGAGCCGGTAGTTCGTTTTGCCGCGCGAAATCCTGGGATCGCCCGCACCCCTCTTGCTTTTGCCGGCGGCCCAATCCGTCTCCGGATCGCGGAAGCGAATCACGGCCGGCTGGCGTTCGGTGTCGCCCGTCTCGTCCAGCTCAGCTGCCTCGGTTTCTTCTGGGGTTGCGGATTGTCGCATCGAAATCCGCTGCTGCGCGACGGGCGGGCGCCCGGCGATCTTGATCTCCTCGACTTTCTTGCGCAGCCGCTCCGCTTCGCGCTGTTCGCGCCAATCTTGCACCCGCGCATGGATTCTGCCCAGCACACCCTGGGCCGCCATCGGCTCGCGCATCCATTCTGCGGCGGCCCGGAACGAGAAGCTCGTGGTCATGAACAACGCCGCCAGTAGCGTCGCGATCGCGACCAGGTTGGCGCCCAGGGGGTTAAACGCCGCCCGCAGCCCCTGCGCCAGCAGAGCGCCCAGGAGTCCGCCGGCTGGCAGTGCGCCTCGCACGTCGAACACGTGCGCCAGGGCCAGTTCCGCCGAGACGGCGCTTAGCAGCAGCGCCGCGCCAATCAGCTTCGCGACCGGAGATTCCAGCACCTGGCTTCGGAACCAGCGCAGGGCCACGACAAACATGCCGACAGGGAAGAGAAACGCCGCGAACCCGCAGCTTTGAAAGAAGAGATCCGCCAGATGCGCGCCCACCGGCCCGATCCAATTACTCGCCGGTCCGGAACCGGGCGGAGGAGCCGAGACGTTGAATGACGCGTCGCGCGGCGAATAGGAAAGCAGGCTCAGAGCCAGCAGCACCGCCATGCTCAGTCCCACAAATCCGATCAGCTCATTAAAGCGCTTGTTTTCGGTCGGCGTAAGAATGCGCACAACGCCTCCTTTACCCTGACAAGACGGATGTGCCTTGCAGGGGTCGGGCTAGTGGGGGAAGGGCTCAGGGCGCGCCTGGGTCGCGCGGGCGCTATCGCGCGAAGCCCGGGTGGAGGAACGCCAGCAACAGCACGACTATACCAAACAAGATTCGATAGTAAATAAAGATCTTGAGCGTGCGTGTCTGCAAATACTGCAGAAAGAAAGCAATCACGAGATACCCCACAATGGCCGAGACAGCCACACCGACGGCCAGAGTGGACATCGGCAAGTCGAGGGCACCCGCGTGATGGGCCTTGATGAGCTTGGGAAGCTCTCTTACAGCTGCGCCCGCGATCAAAGGCGTCGCGAGTAAGAATGAAAACCGCGCGGCGGCCTCGCGTGTCATGCTTCGAAACAGGCCCACGGAAATCGTGATGCCGGAGCGCGAGACGCCCGGGAAAAGCGCAAGCGCCTGTCCGCCACCGATTAGGAGGGAATCGCCGAGGGAGGTGTGCTCGATGCGGCGGTCCAGCCGCGCAGAGTAGTCGGCGTACCACATGAACAGGGCCACCACAATCATGGCGCAAGCGATGGGCTTGGGATTCCGGAGATTCTCCTCGATCTGATGTTCGAACAGGTAGCCTACCAGCGCGCCGGGAATGGTGCCCGCAACCAGATACCAGAACATGCGGCGGTTGTACATTACCTGATGTTCTGGAGCGCGCCTTGGGTAATGGAAGCCAAGGCCGCAGAGAGTCAGCTGCAACCATTCGCGGAGAAAATAGAGCAGGACAGCAAGCAGCGTGCCGGCGTGCAGGGCGACGTCGAAGGCTTGGCCGGGATCTGGAATGCGGCCCTGGGAGAGCCACGGGATCAAAATCAGGTGCGCCGAGCTGCTGATCGGGAAGAACTCCGTGAGGCCTTGAACGACCGCAAGAATAATCGCTTGCCACAAGAGCATCGGGTGTCCGCTCTCCTTGTCCTGAGACCGCCGCGCAAAGGCGTTAACGCGCAGCGGATCGCGCGATCGTTTTCGTCATGGCGTAAGCGTCGCGTCCGCCGGGGTAGTATCCCTTCCACACTCCGCGAGTACGATATCCGTGCTTCTGCCAGAAGGCAATTGCAGAATCGTTGTTTGTTGCCGTTTCCAAACCTAGTTCCCGCACGCCATTTTCAGCGAGCCTTCGCTCCGTCTCGCCGAGGAGTGATGTTCCGACTCCCCGGCGGCGGCAGCCGCGGAGAACATCAATGGTGATGATGTGCCCCCGCCGACCTTGACGCGCGCTGAGGCAGAAGCCAATCAGCCGGCCTTCGGCGGATGCCACCACGCAATCCGCGCCGGGGAAGCGCAGATAGTTTCGCAGCTCGCGCCTTGAATAAGCGATCTCCGGTTCGTAGCAGGACTGGTCGATTTCGTAGAGCGTTTCAAAATCTTCGGGTCTGTACGTGCGGAGGGTCAAAGTCACAGACGGGCACCGGGCTCCTGGCGACCTCAGACCTCCAGAATCACGGGAAGAATCAGCGGGCGCTTGGCGGTCTGCTTGTTCAAATAGCGTTTGAGGTCCGCGCGGATCTTTTCCTTGATCACACTCCAGTCCGTCTTCTCCTCGGGCGTGGACTGCTCGACGGTGCGTAGGATCACCTCACGAGCTTGGGCGATAATTTCCTGGCCGTCTTCAGAGGGAAGGAATCCGCGCGTGACAATTTCCGGCGAAATCTCCATTCGCCCGGTGTGTTTGTCGATGGCGATAATGGGCACGACCACGCCATCCACCGAGAGGTGCCGCCGGTCGCGGATTACCACCTCCTCGATTTCCTCGAGCGAACCCGAGTCCACCAGCACGCGGCCTGCCGGCACCGGTTCGCGGCGATGCGCCCCTCCATCCGCGGTAAATTCCACGGGCTGGCCGCTTTCGACCAGGAAGATCTCGCCCGAGACTGCTGCGAGTTGCTGGGCGAGCGCGGCGTGCCGGAAAAGCTGCCGGTACTCGCCGTGCAGGGGAATGAAATACTTCGGCCGCACAAGCTGCAACAGCACCTTCATTTCCTCTTGGCTCGCATGTCCCGAGACGTGGATGGGAGCCGAGCGGCCGCTCTCGTAATAAACGAGCACGCGGCGCCGGAAAAAGTGGTCGATCATCCGAAAGATGGCTTTTTCGTTCCCGGGGATCAGGCGGGCCGAGAGGATCACGGTGTCCGTTTCCGCGATGGCCATCAGGCGGTGATTGTCCACGGCGATGCGCGAGAGCGCGGAAAGCGGCTCCGCTTGGCTCCCGCTAGCGAGCACGACAAGCCGCTGCGGATCGAAGCTACGAATGTCCTGCGGCCGCACCACGCTGCCGTCGGGAATGCGCAGCTTGCCGAGTCCGTGAGCGATTTCGATGTTGTCCACCATGCTCCGCCCGACGATCCCGACCTTGCGTCCCACGATTTGCGCGATGTCGATCACCTGCTGAATGCGGTGAATGGAGCTCGAGAAACACGACACCACAACTTTCGCAGGCGCCGCGCGAAACAGCTCCTCGAGGCGTACGCACACGGCGCGCTCGGACGGCGTGAACCCCGGGCGCTCGACGTTGGTGCTGTCGCTAAACAGCGCGAGCACGCCGTGCTGGCCGTACCGCGCGAAGGCGTGCAGATCAAAGGGCTTTCCGTCCACCGGCGTAGGGTCGATCTTGTAATCGCCGGTGTGCAGGATCACGCCCACCGGAGTGCGAACCGCCAGGGCCACGCAGTCAATCGTGCTGTGCGTCACGTGCAGGTATTCGATCTGAAACGGGCCGAGGGTCGTGGAATCGCCAGGCGCGACTTCGTTCAGTTGCGCCGTCTCGAGCAGCGCATGTTCCTGGAGCTTCTTGCGCGCGATAGCCAGAGTGAACTTCGTGCCGTACACCGGCACGTTCAAGTCCCCGAGAATGTACGGAAGCGCGCCGATGTGATCTTCGTGCGCGTGCGTCAGGACGATGGCGCGCACCATGCGCTTGTTCTGCTTCAGGTACGCCGTGTCGGGAATGACCACATCCACGCCGAGCAGCTCCTGCTCGGGGAACATCAAGCCGACGTCAATGACGATGATGTCGTCGCCGGAGCGGAGCGCCAGCATGTTCATGCCGAACTCGCCCAGTCCGCCCAGCGGAATGGCCCACAACGAAGGTTGGCTCACGTTCTTTCTTGGACCCCGAAGTCTAAGCGCGAGTGTCGAGTTTAATCTGTTGTACCCGCGATCATGCGCACGATGGCCACCAAGACAACCGCCCCTACAACCGCTGCCGCAAGGTTCCCGATGAACCCGAACACCGCGATTCCAAGCTTCATGAAGATCCAGCGGCCGATGAACGCGCCAATCAGCCCGAGAATCACGTCCACAATACACCCATAGCCGCGGCCGCGCGTCAGCACACCCGTAAGCCACCCGGCGAGCATCCCCAAAACGATGGTGCTGAGGAAGCCCGGTGTCCAGACCCCGGCAAATACATCGTGTCGTTGTTCGAAGGCGGTCAGCAAGACGGCCGTCGCGTTCATCGATTTGCCTCCGAAGATCGGTCTAGCTTTGGCAGAAGATGTAGCCCAGGCACTTGTAAACGAGTTTCGCGGCTAGAAAATCCGACGCATGGTCTCCGGGCTGGGGCAGCAGTTCGACGACATCCATTCCCACGATCTTCTTGTGATCCGCTACGGCGCGCACCAGCGAAGTTACCTGGTGCCAGTCGAGCCCGCCTGGTTCGGGTGTGCCGGTGGCGGGGACGATGGAGGGATCGAAGCCGTCCAGGTCAATCGTCAGGTACACATGGGGTCCGAGGTCGCCCAGCACTTTGGCGATCCACGCCTTCATCGGCGCGCGCGCGATGTCCTTGGCCCAATAGATACTCGTCCGCAAGTGCGGAATCGCTTTGGCCTCTTCCACCGAAAGAGAGCGAATGCCTACCTGCACCGCGGGGCAAACCTCGACGACGCGCCGCATCGCGCAGGCGTGACTCTTGGGATTGCCTTGATATTCATCGCGCAGGTCGGCGTGTGCATCGATTTGCAGGACTGTCAGGTCCTTGAATTTCTTGGCCGTAGCGGAAACCAGCGGAGGAGTGAGTGAATGCTCGCCTCCGAGCGCGACCGGAAATTTCTTGTCCTCCAGCATGCCCAGCTGTGCCGTGTGCAGCTCGGTCATCACTTCGTCCAGCGTGCCGTCGGCGGTGTCGATCGGCGGCAACGTGGCAATGCCAACTTCCTTGTAGGGCTCGATCTCGAGTTCGTCATCGTAAAGCTCCATGTTGCGGCTGGCCGCGAGGATCGCCGCCGGCCCGTTGCGAGTCCCATGCTCATAGGTCGTGGTGCGCTCCAGCGGGACCGGAAAAATCACGGCTCGAGAGGTTTCGTACAACGAATGCTCTTCGGGAATGCCGCCGAAGTTTTCCGGCGGCATCGGGGTGTATCGGCTCATCGCGTTGTGCGCGCTACGTTGCGTCTCCTAAAAAACTCGAAATTGTTCTTTCGCGAATGCCGCGTTTGTAATATCAATGAGGCGCGCAAAACACAATCATTCGCTCCCGCAAAGTTGCGGGATGGACTACATTACCTGCGAGGAGTCTGAATGGCAAAGAAAAAGGGCGCCACGGGGCGCTCTCTGCACGATCCGATCAAGGATCGCCTCACTCCGATCTACCCGCTCGACCTCTCTCGCATCCGAACCATCGACGAACTTGTCCGCGCCATGGGCCAGACCGCTTTCACCGCGAGGCAGATCGGAGACGCCGCCGACGTTCTCGAAGCCATGGCCCGCGACAAGGATTGCTTCAGTGTGGCGACGCTCTCAGGCGCGATGACCGTCGCGAAAATGGGGCTGATTTTCTGCGATCTGATCGAGGCCGGTGTGATCAAAGCGATCGTGTCCACCGGCGCCCTGATGGCCCACGGGCTGGTTGAAGCGACCGGGCGCTCGCATTTCCGCTACGACGCGAAAATGGACGACCGGGAGCTCTTCATCGCCGGCTACAACCGCGTCTATGATTCGCTCGAGCCGGAACTGAACCTGGACGCCGTGGAAGAGGTGATGCAGCACATCCTTAGCCGCTGGGAAGCGCATGAAGTCGTTTGCAGTTGGAAAGTCAATCGGCGCATCGGCGAGTACTTGCATCGCCACGCCCAGGGCCGCGGCATTCTGAAATCCGCATTCGAGCGCAACGTGCCAGTGTTCGTTCCCGCCTTCACCGATTCCGAGCTGGGTATCGACTTCGCGCTCCACCAGCGAGTGCGCCAACAAGAGGGCAGGTCGCCGCTGCGCTTCGATCCGTACGAGGACTTTGAAACCTACGCAAAGACCATGTTCGCGACCAAGCGCATGGGCTTGCTTACCATCGGCGGTGGGGTGCCGCGCAACTGGGCCCAGCAATTCGGCGTTTACGCCGAGCTGCTCGCGCGGCGCGGCTACGAAACGATTCCCCTGAAGCGCTACAACTACGGCGTACGCATCTGCCCGGAGCCGGTCAATTGGGGCGGGCTTTCCGGCAGCACTTATTCGGAGGCCGTATCCTGGGGAAAATTTGTGCCGCCGGAGGAGGGCGGCAGATTTGCCGAGGTTCTCGACGACGCGACTGTCGCCCTGCCGCTCATCGCCGCCGCGGTCCTTCAGCGCATCGGTTACTTCAAGCACAAATCGCGCGCAGCCAAGCCCCGGGCTCGGTGAATTTTCGTGTCTGGCGTGCGCCTCGGTATTTCCCGGCCGGGCGGTTATCGATTGAGAAAGGCAGGCGCGTGGGAAACGTACGGAGTTTCAGTCATCTTCGCCGAGAAGAATCGCGGCGGCAAGGACTGTGGTCCATAGGCCGCGCTTGTCGCCTACAGCCGACTGCGTAATGTTCATGGTGCGGACGATCTTGTTCGAAATGCGATAGACCTCTTTCTTCTCGTCCCAGGACAAATCCGGATCGAATTCGACGTTGAGCGTGGTCGCGAGCATCTCCGCGGCAAGCTCCTCGGCGTACTCGCCGGCGATGTCTTCGCTTTCCCCGAAGGAATGATGTTCCGAGAGATAGCCGAACATGGATTTGTCGCCTGGCAGCGCCAGCCCCACGCCCGCGGCAATCAGCCGGTGCGGCTCGCGCGTCTGGTTCTCGCTGATTACCGTGAAGGCAACCTGTCCGGGCTTCAGGTGTTTCAAGCCTTCGCTTCGCGAAATGAGCTTGCAGTACGGAGGGAAGATCGACGAGACGCGCACGATATTGCACGCCGCAATTCCCGCGTTGCGCAGCGCCAGCTCGAAGCTCGAGAGGCGCTCGCGATGCTTTCCAACCCCTTTGGTGAGGAAGATTTTCTTTGCGACGAACGCCATGGGGCTTGCCGGGCTGCGGTTCCTCCGAAAGGGAGTCGGAAAACTTTTTCCGCTCGGAAATTAACAAGCGTGCTCGGCGATGTCAATGCCTATTCATGGCCTCGTCATTACCGGAGCGTGACAGCGTATTCGATTTAGCTTCCGAGGCACGCTAGGCTTCTTGCGGGATGCACAGGGGCAGGCAAGGAGCGACGGTTTCGGCGATGGTGCGCAGTTCTCGCAGCTCAGGGGGCGTAAAGTCCGGCCCTGCTTCGGCCGACGTAGAGCCTTTGCGCGAAATCTGGATCACTCCCATGATCTTCTTCTCGAACAGCATAGGAGCGCTCATGATCTTCTGGATGGGTTCGCCGCGCTGCTCCTCGGTAAGCGGCACGGCTTCGAACACGGAGGCGTGTGGTACGACAGAAAAATGATTGATGATTTCCGGGCGCTTTTCACGCGCGGTGCGCGCCGCGAGCGAATTGGTGCTGGTCAAAGGAATCTGCCCCACCGTCTGGAGCTTCTCCGGCACTACAAATTTGAGGAATCGGGCGTCATCGCTCAAGACGAAAATGGCGACTTCGTGGTGCTGCACGGCGTAGTTCTTGCTGATCAAGTCCACGACACGATTGAGCCCCACGTTCTCGCCGGACTCGCTCTTGCGCAGCAGCTCGCCGACCCATTTTCGCAGTTCCGCGATATTTTCGTTCGCCATGCAGGCTCGCCTAGGAGCTCAGACTAACACAACGCCTGCGCACAGCGCGGCGCTTCGAGTCGCGGCGGATACCTAAGAATCATCATTCGTATGCAAGGTTCCATGGTGCGGCCGGCTTGCAAACCTTCGAACGGATACCTATACTTCGTTTTCGCCCACATCGGAGACTGCATGCCGTCCGCAGCGGCGGAGTCCAAGACCAGCTATCTTCTCGACAAACTGCATTCCCTCAGCGGCGTGATACCTATTGGCGCCTTTCTTCTCGAGCATTTGTGGTCGAATAGTTACGCGCTGGTGAGCGTCCGCAAGTACGACGACGTTTCCGCCGCGCTGCAGGGGATTCCCTGGCGCGTGTTTGTCGAAGCCGCCGTCCTCTGGCTTCCCATCTTGTTTCACGGATTCTACGGCCTCTACATCTGGTGGTCGGGGAAATCAAATGTACTCGGGCATCCGTGGATGTCGAATTGGATGTTTGCGCTTCAGCGATGGAGCGGCATCGTGGCGTTCGCTTTCATCGGCTGGCACGTTTATACGGAAAGGTTTGCGGGTCACGGCCGAACCAACTATCACGATTTGGCGCAGGCCATGGCCGACCCCCGGTATCTGACTTTCTACCTCATCGGCGTTAGCGCGGCGTCGTTCCATTTCGGCAACGGCCTCTGGAATTTTGCCTGCAAGTGGGGAATCGCGGTCACGGCCTCTTCGCAACGCGCTGCGGCTTTCTTTGGCGCCGCCATCACTGTGGCTCTGACATTCGTGGGCGTCGCCATCGCCTTGGGATTCCACAATTACTGGTTCCCGCTGGGAACGTACGTCCAATGAAACAGCCGAAAATCATTATTGTCGGCGGCGGGCTCGCCGGCCTGATGGCCGCGATCCGCGTCGCCGAATGCGGCGTGCCGGTTGACCTCTTTTCGATCGTTCCCGTAAAGCGTTCGCATTCGGTCTGCGCACAGGGCGGCATCAACGCTGCGAAAAATCTGAAAGGGGAAGGCGATTCCGCCTGGAAGCATTTTGACGACACGATCTATGGCGGCGACTTCCTTGCCAACCAACCGCTGGTGAAGGGAATGTGTGAAGCCGCGCCCGCGATCATTGATCTGCTCGACCGCATGGGCGTCATGTTCAACCGCACATCCGAAGGGCTGCTCGATTTCCGCCGCTTCGGCGGCACGCTCTTCCACCGCACCGCTTTTGCCGGCGCCACGACCGGACAGCAATTGCTCTACGCGCTCGACGAACAGGTGCGTCGCTTCGAGGCGGAAGCTAAGGTCCAAAAGTTCGAGGGCTGGACGTTTCTCTCGGCGGTCCTCGACGATTCCGGCGTTTCCCGCGGCATCTGCGCGATGAACCTGAAGACCGCGGAGATCCGCACGTTTCCCGCCGACGCCGCGATCTTTTGCACCGGCGGTATTGGCGCGATCTTCGGCCGTTCGACGAACTCGGTGGTCTGCACCGGCTCGGCACAGTCGGCGCTTTTTCAGCAGGGCGCCTACTACGCAAACGGTGAGTTGATTCAGGTGCATCCCACGGCGATTCCCGCCGAAGACAAGCTCCGGCTGATGAGCGAGTCGGCCCGAGGCGAAGGCGGTCGCGTGTGGGTGCCCAAGCAAGCGGGCGACAAACGCCGCGGCAAGGACATCCCCGAGGGCGAGCGCTTCTATTTCCTCGAAGAGTGGTATCCGAAATACGGCAATCTGGTGCCCCGCGACGTCGCCACGCGCGCAATCCACAAAGTCGTATTTGAAATGAAGATGGGCTTGCCCGGCGATCCGGCCGTGTATCTCGACGTGTCTCACATCCCCCGCGAGGTGCTCGATCGCAAGCTCGAAGGCATTCTCGAGATTTACGAGAAGTTTGTTGGCGTCGACCCGCGCGAAGAACCGATGCAAGTTTTCCCCGCCGTGCACTACACGATGGGCGGCCTATGGGTGGACAACGAGAATCAGGCCACCAATATTCCGGGAATCTACGCGGCGGGCGAGTGCGAATACCAATATCACGGCGCGAATCGATTGGGGGCCAACTCGCTCGTTTCGTGCATCTACGGCGGGATGCTGGCCGGACCGGCTGCCGTGCGCTATGCGCGCAATCTTGAGAATGGGTGCCAGAGCACGCCCGCAGCCATCTTCGAACGCGAACGCGTGCGTCAGCAGGACATCATCGACCAACTACTGCACCAGCAGGGAAGCGAGAACCCCATTGCCATCTGGCGCGAGCTTGGCGAAGTGATGACCGAAAACGTCACCGTGATTCGCTACAACGCCGCCCTTGAGAAAACTCTGCAAAAGATCGATGACCTCAGCGGCCGCTTTGCGAAAATCAATTTGCAGGACCGCACGCAGTGGGCCAACCAAACCTTGAATTTCGCGCGCGAGCTCGGCAACATGCTCGTTCTGGCGCGCGCCATCACCATGGGCGCGCTGGCGCGCAACGAGACGCGCGGCGCCCACTACAAACCGGAGTTTCCCAATCGCGACGACGCCAGCTGGCTGAAAACTACCAAGGCCGGCTACAAGTCGGGAACCATAAGCCTCGAGTACGAGCCGGTGGACACCTCGCTCATCCCGCCGCGCGAGCGCAAGTACACGGCGGCGAAATGATCATCCGGAGAGGAGCATCCCAAGCGGAGGGAGGGCTCTTTCTTCAGGATCGCAGTCACCGCAAGCGATATGGCTGAACGCACATTCATCGTTCGCGTCAAACGCCAGCAGCGTCCGGACGAAAACGTCCGCTGGGAGGAGTTCGAGCTCCGCCACCGTCCGCACATGAATGTGATTCAGTGTCTCCGCGATATCGCGGAGAAGCCG
>Ga0187846_10001593_pt1 | contig 12732 bp, 12 predicted proteins | sample TC_taG_FD_161473 | JGI IMG/M metagenome (GOLD analysis project Ga0187846, IMG submission 161473) | Biofilm microbial communities from the roof of an iron ore cave, State of Minas Gerais, Brazil - TC_06 Biofilm (v2) | ecosystem: Environmental > Terrestrial > Deep subsurface > Cave > Wall biofilm...
CACAAAGCCGTCTGCAGCGCTCCCGTGACACACCGGGCCGCGCTCCGGATGGGGGGTGAGCGCAAGCGTCGTGGGGCTCACGTCGAAGATCCGATTGTAGTCCCCGCTGTAGTGCACCCAGACATACTGGCCGCTCGGCGAGACGCCGAGGCCCGTTGCGATCCACCCGTTGTAAGCGTAGCTGGCCACCGGGCCGACGCGGTTGCCGCGCATATCGACGAGGAACATGTGGCCCGATCGATCCCCTAGGGCCACGAGCCAGCCGTCGGCTGAAACGTTGCCGTTCGTCAGGCCGAGGTAGCTGATCGGGATCGGCAGCGTCCAGGCTTTAAGCTGCCTGCACTGAACGACGTCGAACCATTCCAGCAGCGTGCCGTCGGCGTTGATCCGGACCGACGGCAGGCTCGGATGCCACCGGTCGTCGCGCCGATTGTAATTGGGGCATCGCGGCATCTTCGGCTGGTACGTGCTGCCGTCGAGGAACAGGAGGTCGGGGCTGCCGCCCGGCTGGTCAATGGCGATCAGCGTCTGGTCCGCATTCCATGGCTCATCGCTCATATAGTGGTGCCGGGCGTCGGCGGACCACGTGCCCGCTCCTCCCTGAGCGAAGGGGATCGGCGTTCCAGGATCTCCCACGATGCGCGTTACCTTTGTGCCGAAGGGCGTGGGCCGCACCGGCGACAGCGACGGCGGCTTGGGCAGATTGGGAACCGTCAGAACGAGGGTCCCGTCGGCGATCACACCCGTGGGCGAGACCATCGTTGAGTTCTGCTGGAGGGCGCCCTTAGACGGAGGCGGGGGGGACGGCACGGGGTGCAGCGTGAAGTTGAGGGTTTCCCTGCTGCTGGAGAGGGTGACGGTTGAGGAGCTGGGCAGGTATCCGGTAAGGAACGCCGTCACCGTGTAGGTTCCGCCTGCGAGGCGCATGGCGTAATTGCCTGAGCCGTCCGTTTGCACGCCGGAGGAGCCGGCGCCCGTCGCCGTGACGACGGCGCCCACGACCCGCATCCCCGTGGCGGCGTCCCTCACACTTCCATGAAGGAGCGCCCCACCGCTGGCAACCGAGTCGCGCGAGACAAGGAGTGGCGCCAATACCAGGAGGATGAGCATGACCGAAGCTCGGACATAACGCGCGTAGGATCTCCCGTTGATCCGATGCGCGAGCCTGGCGGTAGCCGTATGTCTGCCCCGGTTGCAAGGACCGGGGCGTTGGGCGAGAGGTCTTTCCGGTTTTCCCTGCGGGCAAAGAGCTTTCGATACGCCGTTTCGCAACCCGGCTCACCCCTTTCGAGGTCCCGTGGCTTTGCGTCCCTGGGTCGCCCCAGGTTTGCCCCCGCCGGCTAGGCGTTTAGCGACGAAAGTGCGAGGCGATGCGACGAACGAACGTAACTATAGAGCAGCGTCCGCTCTTCCGTCAATGCAAGATGGAGGTCGTTTCGGGGGCGTTTTCATGGACCTCCAAAGGCATACCACAGCCGGGGAACCAACCGATCGGCGCCGGCGGCTAAATTCGCGCGATGTTTCTCTGGACCCTTTTTCTCGCCATGGCGTTCAAGCGAAAGGGCCTCGCACCGAGGTGGAATGAGAAGGAGTCTACCAATCTGCGGCACTAATAAGTACCCCCGAGACTTGCTTGACCCTCCTGAGAGGGTGCGCATATACTGAAACTGTTCGCTCCACCCTGCGTCCCAAACGACTCATGAGGGGGAAACTCATGGATCTCAACGGCAAGCGTGTGGCCGTGCTCGCGGAAGACAACTATGAGAATCTGGAGCTTTGGTACCCTGTGCTCCGGCTCCGCGAAGCCGGTGCCGCGGTGACCATCGTGGGCCCGAAGGTGGGAGAATCGTACAAGAGCAAGGAGGGGTATCCGGCGAAGGCGGATGTCTCAATGGACGATGCCCGCGCGTCGGAGTTTGACGCGGTGATCGTTCCGGGAGGGTTCGCGCCCGACCGCATGCGGCGCCACCAAGCCATGCTCGGCTTGGTCCGCGAGGCATTTCAGCAGGGGAAAGTCGTCGCGGCCATCTGCCACGCGGCCTGGGTGCCCATTTCGGCGGGAATCGTCAAAGGGAAGACGATGACCTGCGTCAGTGCAATCAAAGATGATGTGATCAACGCGGGGGGCCATTACGTCGATAAGGAAGTGGTCGTGGACGGCAACCTGATCTCTTCCCGCACCCCGCCGGACCTCCCCGCGTTCTGCCGGGAGATCATCAAGGCGCTGAGTGGCGCCAGAGTGACCGCCCGGGCCTGAAGAGCGCCCGAGAACCGGAGATGAAGACCGCTCCGGGATCTTCCCCCTCACTCTTGGCCATGCCACCTATCGTTCAGGCCGGGGTGTCTGAGATCCCGCACGAGTCTTCGCGATGATACTCGAGGGATTCCCCGTCGGGCCCGTCGGCGCAAACTGCTACGTCTTCGGAGACGAAGCGACCGGCGAGGCGTTCGTAATCGATCCAGGAGGCGAGCCGGAGCGGATCCTTCAGGCGCTGAAACGGCTCGGGGCGCGGCCCCTGGCACTCGTCAACACCCACGGGCACTTCGACCACATCCAGGGTGTCGAGGCCGTCCGGCGGGCGACGGAGGCCCCGTTCTGGATCCACGAGGCGGAACGGGAAATTCTGCGGCACGGACCTGCGCGGGCGAAGGCGATGTTTGGGATTGACCTTCCGCCCTCACCGGTTCCGGACCGGTGGCTCGTGGACGGAGACCGGCTCGCGGTCGGCGGCTTGACGCTGACCGTGCGCCACACGCCGGGGCATAGCCCTGGCGGCGTGTGCCTGATCGGCGACGGCCTGGCTTTTGTCGGCGACACGCTGTTTGCCGGGAGCATCGGTAGGACCGATATCCCCGGGGCCGACACCCAGACGCTTCTGACCTCGATCGCCCGGGTGCTGCTGCCGCTTCCCGAGACTACCGTCTGCTATCCGGGGCACGGGCCCGAAACGACCATCGGCGAGGAGAAGCGCGGGAATCCTTTTCTGGCTCCGCTCCTCCGCGAACCTCCGCGGGGAAGTCGTGCGTAGGTCCCGGAATCGTGCCCCCGAGCGACGGATCGGCCCCCGCGCGTAACCGCCTCGTGTTCGTGCACGGGGCGGGAGGGACGTCGCATGGCTGGGACCTCCAGCGTTTGGCCTTCCCCAACGGGATGGCGGTGGACCTCCCGGGCCGGGGCGGCTCTGGGCCGGCGCGCCGGCGGATCGAAGAGTATGCCGCGTGGCTGCACGATACGCCGCACCAATTCGGCCAGCTCCCTGCGGTTCTCGTCGGCCACTCCATGGGGGGCGCGATCGCCCTGGCATTCGCCCTCGCGTATCCGGGGGAAGCGAGCGGCATCGTGCTCGTCGCCACGGGGGCGCGGCTCCGGGTCGATCCCGCAATTCTCGGCGGCCTGGCCGCGGATTATGCGCCGGCGGTCGAGGGGATCGTGACCCGGTCACTCGCGCCCGACGCGGATCCCAGGCTTGCCCGCCGGCTCAAGGAAGCGATGATGGCCGTTCCGCAGGACGTGACGCTCGGAGACTTCCAAGCCTGCGACGCGTTCGATGTCATGCAGCGCCTCGAGGAGATTCGCGCCCCCGCGCTTGTGATCGCGGGCCGTGAGGATCGCATGACCCCCCCGCGGTACAGCGAGTTCCTACACGCGCACCTGCGCGCGTCTCACCTCGTCTGGATCGAAGGAGCCGGCCACATGGTCCACGTCGAGCGGCCCCGCGAAGTCAACGAGGCGATCCAACGCTTCCTGCGCGGGGTCGGAACGGATGCGGCCCAGGAATGACCCTCGGGTCGGGCCCGCGTGCGGCCTGGTGGGGGCGGTGCTGCTAGCGTTCGCGGGCGGAGTGCCCGCTGGCTCCGGCGCGGGAGCCCGCGTCCAGGTCACGACGATCGCCTACTACGAGGGGCCGGGGGCGGATCCAGCCAAGCACCGGCTCGATCTCTTCAGGCAGGAAGGGAAGACCGGTGTGCCCGTGCTCATCTTTTTTCACGGGGGGGTCTGGCAGCAGGGCGACAAAAGTGAATACCGCAACATCGGTGAAGCGTTCGCCGCGCGCGGCATCCTCACCGCCGTGGCGAACTACCGTCTCACCCCGGCCGTCCGCCATCCCGAGCACGTGCGCGATGCGGCGCGCGCGGTCGCGTGGATGACCCGGCACGCGGCGGAGTTCGGAGGCCGTCCGGACCGCGTCGTCCTGAGCGGGCATTCCGCCGGAGGCCACCTGGTCGCCCTCCTGCTGTTTGATCCGCGCTACCTGCGCGCGGAAGGGGTCGACCCCGAGGGGTTGGGCGGAGTGATCCCGCTCTCGGGGATCTTCGATTTAACCCGCCCGATCGACGATTCACCCGAGGGAGGATTCGCTCGGTTCATCTACCCGCCGTTTGGGGAGGATCGCGGCGGGCTGGAGGCGGCGTCCCCAACCCAGTACCTGCACGCGACCCACGTCCCGCTTCTGATCGTGCTAGCGGGAGAGGATTACAAGGACATGCAGGCCCAGTCGCGGCGCTTCGCCGAGGCGCTTAAAGCGCGCGGGGTTCAGGTCCGGTTCGAGACCGTCCCGGGCCGCGGGCACTTCGAGCTCGTCCAGGCGATCGGGACAAAGGGCGATCCCACCACCGACCTCATCGCCCGGTTCCTGTTGGGCGGGGCCGGGCGCTAGCCGGGGCCGGGGATCTCGTTGTAGACCGCCTCGGGTCCTTTCCCGCAGACCGGCACTTTTACTGCGCGCCCGACGACTGCGCCCTCGAGCGACCGCCGAGCCCGCGCCCCGAGGAATCGGCGGGCTCGGAACCGGGTGAGAGAACCGCACCACGTTACGTGAGATCGAGGTCAATCGTCGGCGGGGGCCGTTCGCGGCGCCCCCTTCTTTGCGCGGCAGGCATCCATTTTCCCTGAGAATCGGCCGAATATTTCTGCATCTCCCATCGAGCTTCTCGGTAACCCACGCCTCCGACCGGGATGAAATCGCTCATTCGAACGATGATTGGAATCCTGCTTACGAACCGAGGGGAGCCCTCCGCATGGAGGGAACCTGGTTGCTTCAAAAGGGGGAGAGGGACGGCATACGCTGATGAGACACCGTGAGGGCAAGGACCTGAGCACGTGGATGCACGCGTGCGCGGAAGGGCTCGCCGCGCTCGAGTGGGAGCTGATCATCACCCTTGTCATCCTCGCGCTCGGCCTCGGGATGGCGGCCACCTTTCCCCTGACGGGCCGCTCGCTCCATCTCGGCGCCGATACCCGCGACTTTGCGGCCAACCTGCAGGTTGCCCGCAACCTGGCGCAGCGCCGGTTTTACCACTACCGCGTTCGGGTGGTCACCCCGACCCAGTACGCGATCGAGCGCGGCGAGCTGGACGCTCGAACCGCCACGTGGATCTTCCCCGTCACGGAACGGACGGTCAATCTTCGCGGCGACGTGGCATTTGACGACGCCACCGTGGGCCTGATCGCCGAGTTCAACACCCGGGGTGTGCTCATCACCGCACCCGCCGAAACGTTTTCGCTGCACGATCGCGTGCGGGCGTGGACAAAGCGGGTGGCGGTGAACGCCGCGGGTTTGGTGACCAAGATCTGACGAACGCGCGTCCACGCGGAATCGACGGGCATTCGGACAGGACGATCGGAGGCGATGCACTGATGGAACGCTGGGATCGCGCAGAGTCCGGCATGGCCATGCTGATGGTCCTGCTCGTGATCGTGATCCTCGCCGGGGTCGGCGCCTTTATGATGCTGGGCGTTGACCGCAACACCGAACTGCGCGCCGCGTTCCAAAAGAACGTTGCCGGATTTCAAGCGGCCGAGGCGGGGATCAACCTGGGCGCGACGACCGTCCTGAACACGCTTCAGGCCAATCAGCTTCCGATCAACTGCTCCCCGCAGATGCTCTTCCTCAACGGGCGGACCGTGACGTACACACTGTCGGGCTGCGGAGGCACGCCCCAGTGGGTCACCCTGCCACCCGACGATCCGTACGCCGGCTTGGGCGCGAGCGCCATCGACTACACGCTGACGTCCTCGGCGGTGAACGCGCAAGGCTATACGGAGGCCTTGCTGACGATGCGGTTCGAGGCGCGCCAGATTCCCCTCTTTCAGTTCCTCGCCTTTTACCAGGGGGACCTGGAGTATCTGCCCGCTCCGGCGGCGGTCCTCAACGGACGGCTGCACACGAACGGCGACATGTACCTCAACACCGCCGACTGCGGCTCCCCGCCGAGCGGCGGGCTCCAGATCCTGGGGCCGATCACGATTGGAGGGAGCGGGCTCATCGGCACGTCGCCGTTGAACCGCGGGCCGAAAGACCAGCTCACCAACGCCAGCGCCGGGCACGTGTACATCTCACTCGATGGGACCACCGCGAACGATCAGATTCTTGGGACCGACGCGCAGGGCAGCACCAACTGCGGCCCGGTCGGCCTGCGCCAGATCTCACAGAGCGAGGTCAACAGCTGGGGCGGCCGGATCCGCACCGGCGTGAAGAGCCTCACGATGCCCGCCACCACCAACATGTACTGCGCCCCCTGGAACTGCCCGGGCGGGCAGGCCCCTCCGGCGAGCGGGTACTGGCAGAGCGCCGATCTGCGCATCGTCCTCGACCTCACCGCCACCCCGGCGCACCTCTCGGGCGCCTTCGGGCCCGCCCTCCCGCCGGTGAACGTGGTCGATGTGCTCGGCAACGTGGACAGCGCGAAGACGCACCAGCTACAGGTCTTCATGCAGACCGTCGCCGGGGCCATTACGTACAACGATCTCCCCACCGGCAGCCAGTGGGACTGCGCTCAGTATGCCTCGACCTGCGAGAGCACCACGTACAACGCGGGCGCCAACGGCTACAAGGGGTACACTCCCAACTTCCCGAGCGCGACGTCGACCTGCCCCATCGCGCTGACCAGCCCCCGTCAGCCCCGGACGACGATCACCGCGAACAACTACTGCTACGACTACCGGTACGGGGGCTTCTACAACTGGCGCGAACGGAAGCCGATCCTGATGTTGAACGTCGACTGGATGGCGCTCGAGGAATGGAACCGGAACAACGCCAACGCCTTGTTCAATCCCGCCGCCACGGCGAACAACGGCTTGGTCATCTTCCTCGCCGTCCACGGCTCCGCCTCCCAGGGGGCGAACGACTACGGGGTCCGCATCTACGACGCGGCCCGCGCCCGGCGGGGGAGCGCCGATCTGGGGATCACGTTCGCGACCGATGGGGCGATGTACGTGCTCGGCAACTTCAACTGCCCGCAGCCGAACACGAGCGCGGGCACCTCGGCGCCCGCGGCGTGCGGGCCGGCCGGCGACCAGAAGCCGACGTCGCTCGCCGCCGACACGGTGAACGTCCTCTCCTGCGCCTGGATTCAGACGGGTGCCTGCGCCAGCATCGCCATGGACCAGGACCAGTGGCCGGGCTGGCCCAACGCGACCAATAACCCCTACCGCCCGGTGGACGAGCGCAGCACCACCGGCCCGGCGTGGACCGGATGGGATACCGGCGGCCAGCCGGCGACGCAGACGATCATGAACGCCGCGCTCGTCACCGGGGCCGACAGCACCTGGTGTCCGGGGAACGCGGGAGGGCTCAACTGCGGGAGCAGCTATTACGGGGGTGGTCTCGAGAACATCACCCGGTTCCACGAGGACTGGACGGGCCAGCAGTTCTGGTACGCGGGGTCGATCGTGGCGATGGGGACCCCCGGGCACACGTGCTCCGCGGTGGCCGCCCAGTGGACACCGACCGCGAACGACCCGAGGTTCACCTGCTCGGCGTATCCGCAGCAGGGTTTCACGATGCTCACGCGATACGTTCCGCCGGCGCGGGAGTGGTTCTACGACACGACCTTCAACAACCCCGGCACCCTACCGCCGCTGACACCGATCGTGGTCTCGGCGAAGCAGGTGTTCTTCAGCGAGCCATTGCAGTAAGAGGGGCGCCCCCCGGCAGCCGCCGGGGGGTGGGAACCGCCCCAGCAGGACCGGTTTCGCGCGGCGGGGAACATACCCGGCGCGATGACACCGCTGGGCGATGTGCGGGCGATCCCCGAAGCCACTCCCGGCGAGATCCGGCTGCGGATGCGTCGCGGGGAGTGGCCGGGGCCGACCGCCGGGCTGGCCCTGGGGCACGCGCAGGCGAACCTGGTGGTGCTCCCCAAGGCCGTCGCGTACGACTTCCTGGTGTTCTGCCAGCGCAACCCAAAGCCGTGTCCGCTGATTGAGACGACCGATCCGGGAAGCCCGGAGCCGAAGTTCGCGGCGCCGGGCGCGGATCTGCGCACCGATCTGCCTCGGTACCGCGTGTACCGGCGCGGGCGGCTCGAGGCCGAGGAGACCGACATCATCAAGCATTGGACGCCCGATCTCGTGGCGTTCCTCCTCGGGTGCTCGTTCACGTTTGAATCGGCGATGCAGCACGCCGGACTCCCGGTGCGTCACCTCGAGGACCGCCGCAACGTCCCCATGTACGTCACGACGCTCCGCTGCCGGCCCGCGGGGGCGTTGCACGGGCCCGTCGTCGTCAGCATGCGCCCCCTGCCGCTCGCGGAGGTCCCGCGCGCGATTCTCGTCACGGGGCGCTACCCGTGGGCGCACGGCGCCCCGGTGCACGTGGGCGACCCGGAGGCCATCGGGATCGCCGACCTGAGCCGGCCGGACTTCGGGGATCCCCCGAGGGTCGAACGCGGGGAGGTGCCGGTCTTCTGGGCGTGCGGCGTCACCTCTCAGGCCGTCGCGCGCGCCGCGAAGGTGGATCTCATGATCACCCACGCCCCCGGGCACATGTTTATCACGGACCTGCTGGACGAGGACCTGGCGTCCGGCTGACCGCGCCGCTTTCCGCGAATTGATCCCGCGAGCATGAGCGCCCCCCAGTACCGGATCGGGGTCGACGTGGGGGGCACGTTCACCGACCTCGTGGCGGCCGGCGAGGCCGGTGGGGCGGTCTTCCCTATCTTGCCCGGCCCTCAGCGCGCCCCTTCCATGTAAGTGTCCCAGTCCCGCAGCGGGGCGGCCCAGTCCGTCGGACCGACGGGCCTCGCCGCAACGTGGCACATCGCGGAGGACGGCGTGGCGCCGTGCCAGTGCCACTGGCCCGCCTCAATGACGACGATGTCCCCGGCGCGGACGAGCCTGCGCTCCCGCTCGGTCGCTACGACGCCTTCACCGCTCATGACCTGCAGCAGCTGGTCCGTGGCGTGGATGTGCGGGCGTGTGCGCACTCCCGGCTGGAAAAACACGGCGACCAGCTCAATGCCTCCGGATCGCTTCGTGCGGTGCAGGTCCTGGAAGCGGACCGGCCCGTTGAAATACGCAGGCTCATCCGGAGCGCGCGTGTCCCCGGCGTCCACTCTGGCGACTCGCATGCCTGCCCCCCCCTTTGAACCTCCGGCGTGCCGCGCGCGTGAGTTCTGGGCGGCGGGAAGGGCTTCCTCTCGTGAGGGACGTATCCAGAAGACGGAAGGGGGCGATCATGGAAAACCTCGAACGCGCCTGGGAGCGCCGGCGGCCGGCGCGGATCCGGCGCGACCGAAAACCTACCCGGTGAATCGATGGCGCTGACGGTTGCGCCCAGCGTCGCCAGCCTCGACTGGCGGGGGACCATCGCCTACATCGACCAGAACGGCAACGAGGTGGAGCGGGCGCGGTTGCGCGGGCTGCTCGGCCGGCCCCGGCCGGACGCGAAGGTCATCCGGGCGATCGAAGCGCGCCAGAACGAGGACGGGGGGTTCGCCCTCGGCCTGGTTCCGGGGCGTCCTTCGTCCATCGACGCGACGGCGTTGGTCCTCGGATGGTTGCAGGATCTGCGGCTCCTGCGGAGTCCCCAGGCGCACAAGGCCGTCACGTACTTGCTCGCCCAGCAGCGGCCCGACGGCTCGTGGGATGAGGCTCCGTCGGTGATCAAGTTCGGCCCCCCGCCGAACCTCACGCCCGGCGATCCGCGGGTCCAGGCCCTGTGCACGGCGCTCGGCGGGTACTGGCTCGCGCTGCTCGGATACCGCGACGATTATGCGGTGGTGCGCGCCGCGGCGTATCTGCGCGAGCGCCAGGCCTCGGACGGGCGTGTCTTGGGGTTCCTTCGGACGACCTGGACAGCCACCGCGTTGTTCCGGCTTGTCGACGGGCCGGGCTCGACGGCGGCGGGCCGCGGCCTCGGCGCGCTCGCCGAGGTGGAGGCCCCCCGGTGGGGTCCTGGAGCCCTCATCGCCATGCTCGACTGCCTGGCGGAGGCCGGGGTGCCCCCGGATATTCCGCTCATTCAGCTGAGCCTGGCCATGTTGAAAGGACTTGCGCAACCCGACGGCTCCTGGCCGTCGGAAGAGGGGGAATTCTACCACGTCGAGGTCACGCTGAAGGGGCTGCGGGTTCTGCTCCTGTACGGAATCGCTTCTCCGCTGAGCGCGTGAGCGCGCGCGGGGGCCGGAACACGTCCGGAGGCCCCGCGGCGGGGCGGGCCGAACCGATCCGTTGAGGGATGGCCGGTGAGCGAGCAGATGTTGAAACAACTTGAAGGCGTGGTGGCCGCGGCCATGGAGGAGCGAAGGGGGCTGGTCGTCTACTCGCGCCTGCAGCCCTTGGAGATCGACCGCATGGCCCGCCGCGTAGAGCGCGACACGATCGAGAAGGTCCGCGGCCTCCTCGGGGAGACCGCCGGCGATCAACGGATGGTGGGGCTGGGGAACCGGATCCGGAGGATGGTGGAAGAACTCGACCAGCTCGAAGGGCTCGGTGAGATCCGGGACCAAAGCCGGCAGATGCAGACCGACGAGATCATCTGGCAGACGTTCGAGGATATCGCCTGGATGCTGGGAGTGCAGTAGTCGCGAAGTTCGGCTACCGGCGGCGGCCTCCGCGCTTCGCTTCCGTGTTACGCTTCAGGTCGAGGAGACGTTCCTCGCTCTCTTTCATGAACTTCGCCAGCTTCTCATCGAACGAGGCCTTGGCTCGCACGCGGGATTGCCGTTCGGCGGGATCGAGCGCTTGCTTGACGGAGAGGTCGAGCTTGCCTTTGTCGTTGTACCCGAGGACCTTGACCTTGATGCGCTCCTGCTCTTTCAGGTAGTCTCGGACGTCCTTGACGTAGGTATCGGCGATTTCGGAGATGTGGACCAGGCCGCTCTTGCCGTCGGAGAGTTCAACGAACGCTCCGTAGTGTGTGATCTTGACGACGACCCCTTCCACGATCTGACCTGCTTCAACACTCATACCTCGGCCGGATCCCTCCTTTTGGCGACGTGGACGGATTATATCTTACGCGCCGGACGGGTGTCAATCAGAACCCGGCAGTTTCAGCCCAAACTCCCGCTGGCTCGGCGGGAGCACCCTCCATTCGGAGGAGCCCTCGAACGGGAGTACGAAGGTCCGGAGCAGGTTTTCCCCCCGGGGCCGCTGAATTTTAGGGACGTTGAACGTCCGTTCATGAAATCCCGGATCCCAAGAGGGGGGATCGTCCGGGATTTCACCATGACGAGAGGCGGGGAAGGGGGGCCCCGGAGGTCAGGACATGCCAGAACCGGACATCCAGGCGGACCGCACCATCGTCATAGAAGGGCCCTTTCAGACCGACCCCGACCGAGACGATCACTGGGCGCAGGCCTCGATCGAAGCCCACGGGCGGCAGTACCGCGTCGCGGCGGTGATTCCAGGGCATACCGACTTTCACCACCTGTTCGGGATGGGCGACGAGGACCGGGAAGAGGCCAGGGGATGGTTCGCCCTGGTCGAACTCGCCGCGTGTCCCACGGGGAAGCTTGACTCCAAACCCGGCGGATATCTGCCCGAAGTTGTGGTGAAGATTGCGCAGGCCCCTCCGCTGGAGCGGTGGGTGATCGAGGATGTCCTCAACTATGCGCACCAGCAGCTGCGCGACTACGAGCTCAAGCGGGACGGGTCGCGTTGGCTGGCGCAACCGCGGACGCGCGTGCAGCCGCAGCCGGCGCCGGGCGGGCAACTCGCGGTTCGGCCGCAGCCCCAGCCCCGGCTGAGGCCGCAGCCGGCGATGTCCGGTACGGGCAGAAATGAGGACCGCGATCTGAAGCTCTCCCGCCCGGTGAAGATCACCTACGATCGGGACGAAGAAATTCCGCCCAGCACGGTCGCCCCGCCGAAGAAAGGCGGGTTCAAGAGTTTCTGGGACTCCGTGGCGGGGATCATCAAAAGCCTGAAAGGGGTGTGAACCGCCTGCGCCAAGTGGCCGCAATCCTCGGCCAAGCCTGACGGAACGCTCCTCCCGATTTCTTCCTTCGAACGATAATCAAAAACCGCCAAACGGATGACAGCGGCGCCCCGCCCGCCGGTGTATATATCCGATGGAGACGCACACACGCGCTGCGATCATCGGAGTCGGGAGGAGCGTGAACGGTGGCGAGCCGGTCGCCGGGGACCGCCGGAACTCAGCGGGCCGCCTCTCTTCCCAGCGGCCGCGGCGCCCGCATCTATTCGTTTCCGAAACCCGCGCGCGCGAAATCGCTCCCGCGAGTTTCATTCGGAGCCGCCGTGGGCTTCGCGCTGTTCGCGTCTGCGCTCGCCACGCACCTCGTCCTCTTCCGCCGCGCAAAACGCCACCTCGGATTCTAGCCCGAATCCGCGTCTCGGCCTAACCTCGGATCCTCTTCACCGCGCGCTCGATCGCGTCGCGGAGGTGCGCCAGGAACGTGGCGATCACGCGGGCGGCCGTCGGAGTGCGCTCCGGCCCCTGTGCGCGGGCGACCTGCGGGTCCGCCCGGGATCCTGCCCCACGCGCGCCA
>Ga0187846_10001594_pt1 | contig 12729 bp, 11 predicted proteins | sample TC_taG_FD_161473 | JGI IMG/M metagenome (GOLD analysis project Ga0187846, IMG submission 161473) | Biofilm microbial communities from the roof of an iron ore cave, State of Minas Gerais, Brazil - TC_06 Biofilm (v2) | ecosystem: Environmental > Terrestrial > Deep subsurface > Cave > Wall biofilm...
AATCAAGTATACGATTAATGCTAAAGACGCAGCAGCTGCAAAAATGACGATGTCAATCCAGCTGCGGTTATGCCTAAGTTCATAGAGGTCTGTTCCCCACTCGTCCATTGAATTAGCTTTTAAAATAAGGATTAAAGAAACAAATCAAAATGATTTTGCCCAATTTATCAACTCTCTTTACCTTTTTTATCAGGATTTAGTTTATACTGGATTATGAAAACTCGACTGCCTATTTTCAGTATAGGTATTATTGCCATTATTATGGGAATTGTCTTTTTCCTCCAAGGCAAGTCTGTTGTAGGCCCAAAATCATCATTTATGTATTCAAACCCACAATGGGTGGCAAATGGTCAGTGGATGGTATTAGCAGGAATATGCATCTTGGTTGTTGGAACTGTGATCTCCAGAAAACTAATTCACGATTCCTAGGGTCATCGTGCTTCTGACCTTGTCCAGTTTGCGGATCTTTTTTGTAATGAGATTATCCATTTGAGCTTCAGTATCTGTTTCAACCTCTGCAACAATATCGTAATCTCCGTAAACTATTCTCGCATCCTTTACTCTGTCCATCTCTAAAAGTTTACTTACAATTTGATTCTCGGAACCCAGCTCACACCCAATCAGAATGTAAGCTTTTTCCATAACATACAAGGAAAAAGGGATCTTAAATCTTTATTCTATGTTTTTGTCATCGCATCATTTTAGGGGAGGATGTTTAGGACATAAACAACGTTTTATGATTTTATTTGTTGGTTTTTTGCTGTGACCCTATAATCAATGTGGTGATACCTATAGCACCAAAAACCAAAAAGGCAACTTCAATCACATAAACTAATTCGCATCTGAAAGAATAAGTGGAGTTAAAGAACTGAGTTAGTTGATCAAGGAACGGACTACAATCTGGTATATTGGTGAGTGTGTACTTGTAACCTGCTATTCCAATTATTATGATAATGATGCCGACAATCAGGAAATTGACTTTCACACAATGTAATTCTTGACAAAAAATTTATTGACGATGATTGATTTGATCGAATTTCTTAAATAGGTAATTTTTTATTTAAATCAATAATTTATCTCATAGCTGAATACTTAGAATCCGGCTTCTATAGGGTTAGCTGGTCTCATTATCTCTCTGAGAAGTATTGTTGCATAGGATCCTCGAGAAAGGATAAAGCTAACTATTGGTTCTGATACTGAGAAATTCTCACATTTTATTGCAGCTTGTCTGAATCCTCCCTGATCACTTACTTCTTGCATCTCTTTTAAAAAAAAATCTTTTGCATGTATTCCTTCTCTTTCCAGTATTTTGGCAATTTGGTGATCAAATCTGTTACTTTTAGAATATGAATATCCAACTAAAGGTAAAGCAAGTCTTTGTGTGGGATCATTTTGATATCTGCCTATATCATTATTTTTGTCAAAGCATACATCTCCTTCTTTAGGTAAAAATAATTCTTCACCATCATCAAAGGCCATGCTTACAGTACGGTTGAAAACATATGCTTGAAAAGCTTGAACAAAAAACCTTCTTAATGAAAGGGGAAGTGCTCGTAAAGCCTTGATAGCATCCCCGTGTTTTATTATTTCATCTAATACAATACGTTCGAGATCCATCTGTGGTGGGATTTCCTTTATGGCTTTCTCATAATTTGATTTATCTTCTAGGATTTTTCTAATCTTATTATTTCCAGCCAGATCATTCTCTGAAGTAAAAGAAAGTAGAATCTGTACAGCTTTTTCAAAATCTCTTTGTAAGATTGCCTTGCCAATTAGATGAGATACCGGTCTTTTGCTGCCAAACCGCTGGTAGCCATAGAAATTCAAAACTTTGCCATAATCCTTAAAATTTGAAATCTTTTCAAAGTTGGCACCATCAATTTTTATTTCGAATTTATTTCCGACCATGAATTTTTTTGTAAGTGGTTTTGCAACAAAACCCATTCTGTCAAGCACGTATCTATTAGTAGAAATTCTCTCCGGTGATCTCGTGGTATTGGTATTGCATACAAATTGTTCAGTTGTGGCATTGGCATCTTTTAACCCAAAAGCCTTGAGTCGCAGACCATGTGTATTGAAAATTTCAGAAAGTGTGTGATTTGTATCTATCCCATATTTTTTTAGCTTGTATACCGCATATCCAGCAGTTTGTGAAATTTTAGCTAACATCTTCTCATCTAGAATTTCTGATACAAAAAAATTTTCAGGAGATGACCTTATCTTTCCACCCACTCCTTCAAAACTAGTGCTGTACAACATAATTCCTATGTCAGAATCAATTTTGGGAACCACTTCTTACTTTATTGTAATCGTTACAAACTTTGATACAGTGACTTCTCCGTAGCGCGCACCTATCAAAACTTTGTATGTACCACTTACTGCAAAATTATCTATGGAAATATTCATAGGGACGGCCTTAGACTGACTTGTTGTTATAGTGTTCTGGCCACCACCTGATACAATTATATCATTTGGTGCTCCAGTATTGGCAGTTACTATACTGATGGTATCATTGAGTTGTTCATTTGGATTAACTGTTGATGTAATAGTTATATTCTGACCTCTCTGCAAAGTTATGTTATTTTGGTCGGTGTTTATTTGAATGGGTAATGGCACAGCGGGATCGAGAAAACCAATGTTATTTTCGACCCATTCAGTGAACCAAACTTTGTCGTCATTTGTTGCAAAATCAAGTACCTGTGCTACCCCACAATCGGCAAGGCCACCACAATCTGACCATTTTGGATTCTTGGAGGGAACCAGATACTCAACTAGATACTCCTTTGAGGGATCAAAGACAGCGATACTGTTTCCCGTTTGTTCATTAAACCACAGTCTTCCTTTGTCATCGAAATGATTCCAATAAGGCCTTGAAATTGGAGTCTTGATTAATCCTGATACATTTCCATATGTAGAAAATGGAGGTGGGGGGGTGGTAAATTTTGTGAACTGCTTAGATTGTGGATCAAAGGTAAAAAATAGACTCGTTGCTGTATCAGTTAACCATATCTTTCCGTCAGATGCTATTGAAATTCCATTAGGAGCCTCCACACCATCTGGAATTTCAAACTCGGTCATGTTCTTGGTATTTGGATTATATCGGACAAGTTGTCCTCCTTTTTGATATATCCAAACTACATACCAGAGATTCCCCTTTGAATCGGTTGACGTGGGGCTTGTAAAGTTATAATTTCCGGGTGAAGGAATTTGAAAGTAATCAATGGCAGGTCCTTGTTGGTCAGAATTAAAAGATGCTATCTTTCTACCTGAAAAATCATTTACAAAAATTGTTTTTCCTTCAATAAAAAGCATCTGAGGGAAGGGCTGTTGGCCTTGAGTTACGGGGAAACTAAAGCTAGTGTAGTTCTGGTTAGCAGTAGAGAATTTCCATATCAAATTATGCCCTGAATCGGAAAACCACATGTTGCCATCTAAAGTACTGGCAATTCCCCACATCATTGATTTGTCCCCCTTCTGCCATTGTTGATTTTTGTACTCTGTAAAGACCTTTGTAACAGGATCAAATTTTGCAATATTTCCTGTGTTTGCTTCTGTAAACCAGACATTGCCTGATGAATCTGTCGTTATACCTAACGGTTGTGTGCAAGAAGTGGGAACCCTAAACTCTGTAATGTAATTGTTAGATTTTGCTTCGCCATTTTCGCAAAAAGTTGACCTCTGGTTGTCAGGATAATTATCAGCGGGTGTTCCAGTTATAGTGAACCCGGGTTTAACAGATTGGTTTGGTCCTCCGCCAAAAAAATTGGGTCCAACGACAGCAACTGTGGAAATTATAAAAACAGACATAAATCCAATCGCGAGAAGTTTTTTTACGTTTTTCTTCACAAAGGCAGGCAGTTATTTCCTCGTTATATCTTATTCTGATAGATAAACAGTCACCTAATGGTACCGCATTAAAATTTTGATAAGTTATAGAAGCAACTAGAGCACTATCTTTTCTTAATAGAAAGGGTTTTTTGTACTTCGTTCATACTGCTTATGAATTTCTGCTTTGCTTCATACTCGTCTGATACTTTGACTACGATTTCTGACGCTGAGAACATGACGTCCTTGACAAGAATTGGAGTGCTTAGGCCAAGCAGTTCGCTTAGTAACTCAAGTATGTTGTTAAATTTGGCTCCATTTTTGAACTTGAAGATTGTATTGCCCTCACTGAATGTTGGTGGCAGTTCCAATGGAATGACTAACTCTGGAGAAGTTATTTCTTTGACAAAACTATCTGTGTTATTTTTTATCGCTTCGTTTAGATTTTCTTTTTCAGATTCAAGCTCCTTTTTTAACTTATCAAGTTCTTCTAGTTCATCGTGATACTGTTCTCCTACCATTTTCGCAAATGTTGATTCAGTGACGCTCTTAAGAGGCACCTCGTGAATCCTAAAGTTTACTCTAGCAAGCTCAGCCTCTACATTGGTTAATTGTTGTCTTTCTACCTTGATCTTTCCAGCTACCTCCTCAAGATATTGAAAATCAACCATTTGCTATTCCCTAGCTAAATTGATGAACAACATCCATCAAGCTTTTCTTGAATTCTTCTGTAGTCAAACCCCATTTGCCGTATTCTTCTTTGTATGCATCCCATGATGTTTCTGCTTCGCTGGCAATTTCAAGAATCTTTGGTCCTATGGCTTTTGTATTAACCAGAATTGTTACATTTGCTTGTTCACTTTCAAGTATGGGTATTTTGACAAAAATCATCCTGGAATCTTCAATATTGAATCTTTCTTTGATAAGATTTTTCAGGACTTCCCTTTCTTTAGCATCAAAATCTCCCTTTACTTTTACCAGAGCACAGCAAGAGTCTTTTGGACCACCCTTGTCCCTGACATCATTTTCGTCAATATCAAACAAAAGCGCATCTTCTCTTTTGCGAATGTGTTCTACTATTCCCTCCATTGTGTTGACTTTGCCACTTGATATCAAATCAGTACTCCATTGTTTTTCTTCTGGAATTGCGGGAATGACCCAGGGAATGGCAAATTTTGGACGCTTTGTTGCAAGCCACGTTCTATAATTTGACATATCCCATTCTGTTTCTCTTGCAAATGATGAAATGAACATAGAAATCGCATTTGCTGCAATTAGATTCATACCACGATAATCCTTCCAGCCCACTTCCTGTTCCTTTGGAAGATCATCAATTATTGATGGTATCTTGTCAAGCTTTTTCTCAAATTTATGAGATAACAGTCGCAGGGTTTTATTGGAAAAAAGAATGGAACAATCACTGAATTTTATCTGATGTTCTAGATTCATTACTATGTTTATTGCCGCAGCTTCAAAGATGATGGGATCCCAACCAAATTCTGGCAAAAGCCCTAACGTGGCAATTGTGGCATGTTCTTTAGTATCTTTTTTTATGTATTGAATAAACGCACTTGCAAAGGAACTGCCTGTACCTCCTCCCATCGCAAAAGGCACAGTGAATCCTCTTACTGGCTCCGGGGATAGCGCAGATAATTGTTTTTGCATATCAAATTTGGAACTGACTTCTTTTATAAATCGAGTTCGTCCTTCAGCCCAATTTCTTGCTGCACCTCCTGCACCGTGGATGACATGTTTATCTCTTAAAGCAAAAAGATCTGGATAAGATTGTAATATCAAATTTGCAGCCCTAGGATCCAAATCAATTAACAGCGCTCTTGGAATAAGTGGAATCTCTCCACTTCCATACGAAGGCGGGAATCTAAGAATGGTACTACCATATCTTTTCAGTACTCTAGATTCTTCTTTTTCGCCCTTTAATGTTGGCTTAAGAGGGTTTGCTCCAACATCAAGTAAAAGTCTTCTGTATGCCTCTGCCCCTAGTCCTATTCCACAATGCCCAAAACATGTCATTAACACTGGGGCAGGTGGAAGAGGTGCAAGTTTTGACAAATCTAACCACTTCCAGACACTACGAGTTCTCTCTTTAACCCAACAGTGGAAGAATGTAAAGTCTCGACTTGACTCTTGTAGACATTAAATTGGTATAATTGCAAAACTTATCTGCCCATCTTAATCTTAATTTGGTCAGATTTAAGATTTAAGGAGAAATTGTCCCTTTTTTGTATTGCCTTACATTTCTTTTAGGGCTTTTTTAAGCGCATTAAATTGGTCAATCGTAATTTCGCCACTTGCAAGCCTATTTTTCAGAATGCTTAGAGCACTATCGCGTGTTGATGTTGGGCCATTGTTCTTCTTTTCTTCTTTTTTTACAAAGAACTTTCTTTTTTTACTCTGATTGGCTTGTGGCACCTCTTCTTCAGGAGGCTTGATTAGATCCTGAACATATTTGAAATCAGAAAGGGGCATTGGCAAACCCTGCTTGAGATTATCTAAAATTTCACGTAATCTTTGAGTATCTCCCTTTCCCGTTACGATGAGCTTGCGTACATTTTTAATCATTTCCTCTGACAATTTTATGGCTCAATATTTTCAAAACAATTGCTCACAATAAGTTTTTGGTTTGAGTTTGAATCTTTTGGACAAATGGGCTTGTGAAAAAGTTACTTGACAATTGTTCTAAACCTATGATCATCCTTTAAATTCTTAAAAGCTATATCCCTTATTGCCCAATTTTTAATCGTTCTACCATGGTATGATATTGCCTCTGCAAGTAGAATTAAGGCCTCGTCATACTCTCCCAATTGTGCTTTGGCGCGAGATTTGGCGTATATTACATTTCCATTTTTGGGCTGTTCCTTTAAAAACTCGTCAAAGGCAAATATTGCATCAGGATATCTTCCAAGTTCTGCAAGTTCGGTTCCTTTGTAAAACATAGCCTCAATATTTTTTTGTTCTACCTTGAGCAGTTTGTCAAAGCAGTAAAGCGCATCTTCATGTTTTTTTTGCTTTCCAAGCACTAACCCCTTATAAAATAGGGTGCTAATGTTTTGGGGCTCGATTTCCAAAGCACGGTCAAGAAGTGTGATGGATTCATTATACTTGCCGTGTTTGTTTTCTGTTATTGCTTTGTTATAAATAGCAGCAACGTAATTTGGTTGAAATTCTAATGCCTTATCATAATACGACAGTGCCTCTTCATAATGGCCAAGCTCGGCAAGTGCATTTCCTTTATTGTTTAACGCCGCAACATGTTGTGGATCTTTTTCTAGAATCTTTTCAAAATAGGATATGGCTTCACGATTTTTGCCAATTTTAATAAGCACAAGTCCTTTGTTATAAAAAGCATCCACGTTTTGAGGATTCAATTTGAGAGCTCTATCGAATAATGAAATCGCTTCTTTATTTTTGTCAAGCTTTGCAAGCGACAGACCTTCCGCAATTAGTTCATTTACATCCCCCGATATCCGAGAAATCCTCATTTAATATCTAATTGGCTTTTTGTTTGATTAATATTGCTATGACTCGACTAATTATGAAACATTTTCCACCGACTCGCTTGGAAATGCCTTCTTGATGTATTTTGTAAGTGAAACATACTGGATTATTAGCGATGCAAGAACTACACCAAATGTTATTGTCTTGAGAGTCTCTTTAAACTCACTTTCTGGAAGTGTGGCAACCAATGCTACTGACAACGCCCCTCGCATGCCCCCAATCATAACCACATGCTTCCATTTGTTGGGAATGCTTTCTTTAGTAAATTTGTTAGTCAGACCAAGTATGGGGTAAGTTGAGGCAGCTCTGGCAGCCAAAACCACTATAAATGCCATAATGATTAGCGGTAAGTTTTGACTAATTCTTATAACATCCATATTAATTCCAAGGTAGAGAAAGGCAGCGGAATTTGCGAAAAACGCAATCATTTCCCAGAAATTAATAACATATGTTTTTACTTTTTCACTCATTATGTGCACACGTTTAACAATTACATTGCCGTAATACAAGCCCGCAAGAGCCACTGCAACTAGTCCAGATACACCTAATGAATTTGCGGCAACTACTGATCCAAAAACTATAGCAACTGTTAAGCCAGTTTCAGAAAATGGATCATCCAATAATCTGTGGAGGCGCTGTGCAATAACAGCAAGACCAAGTCCAATGGCAGCACCCCCAAAAAACACTATTGCAAAATGCTCAATTTGTTGTACGATGTCAATATTGATCTGATTTAACATGTTAGTCGATTCTAGAGTGGAACCTTGAGCTGCTGCTACTGCAATAACAGATGAAAATATGATTACAGCAGTGGCATCATTGAAACTTGCTTCTGACTCCATCAAAGTCGAAAGAATTTTTGGCACTTTTACTCTTTTGAACACTTCGATTACAATGGCTGCATCTGTAGGTGCGATTAAAGCTGCAAATGCAAATGCTACGATATAAGGCAGACCTGCGACGTATGTCAAAAGAAAACCTCCAACTAATGTTGCAAGAACAACTCCGACCGTTGCAAGCAAAAGTGACGATATTTGAATTGCTTTGAATTCACTGTGCTTAACGTTCATCATTGCTTCAAATATCAAAGGTGGAACTATGAAATACAGAATTAATTGTGGATCAACTTTGAATTGTGAAAGATTTACAATGTTGAAACCTGTGAAATGAAATAACGAAACCCCAATTCCTAGTCCTAAGAGAACCATTGTATAAGGTAGTCTTACCTTAGGAGAAAGTAATGTGGCGATAAATATCATTACAAGAAATACTGGAATTAGGTACTCTGTACTTAGTAATTGTCCGAAAAGAGTGCCGACCATGTCTTGAATATAACGTTCATGTTATCAAATTATAAAAATCGTTCCAAAATTGATTGTTGTTTCTCTTGACTGCTCATTTAGACATAACTTTTTGCTATTTTGTCTCAGTATGCCAAATCCAAGAAAAACTATTTGTTTAATCGAATTTTTTTTGAATTTTACATTCGGAATTTAGTCCTTTTACCATGACGTAGTATGTGTATAGCAAAATCCCTATGGACACTAATCGAAGTGGAATTTCGTAATTGGTAAGAAAGGCGGTAGCAGTCGCTCCAGCTGTTCCAAATGCAGATATTATTGCAAATCCGATCGAGCCGCAACCACAGGCTCCAGCACTTGCTCCAATAATCGAGCCAAAAACAACTGATCCTGATTTTTTAACACTTAACCGCATTAGGCGAATTCGGTAAATACTCATACTGATCACCAATCCAGACAATGCAGAAATTATTACAATTAATGAAAAACTCAGGAAGCTATAAGTTGGTACATAAAATATAAGGCGCGGAGAAAAGAAAATAAATTCTGAAAGTATGGACATACCAATTAAGAATCCAACGAAAATTGAAATTGATAAAGCTAGATACTTCCTATCACTAAATACTAATTTTATTGCTTTCTTTTGCAACCTTCTTGGATGGCCTTTAAATCTAAAGGCAATTTTCCGCATTTAACTCTTGTTCTAATTTTTCTCTACATTGTGCTTATCGTGAATTGATTAGGCGTTAGCTTTTATAATCTGGCGCATTTTTATTATTTTTAAATATTGAAGTGATTCCTATCAAATTCCCTTCGCTTAATTTCTAAAAATTTCGAATTAATTCTGATTTTTTCTAGAGTTTGTGCAACCTTCATCTCCGTTCCTGGAACACGATGAATGTGGAAGAAGCGTCTGATCTCTGCTTCCTTTTTTACATCAGCTAGCACAGAGATGCTTCCAACTATTTTATTTAATAATGGGTTGCCGACACCAAATTTGGTGACTATCTTTTTCCAGTTTTGTCTCATCCAAGGCCACACCAGTTCCCTTCCATATGGGTTTGTACCCATCTTTGAAATTGGCACAAACAAATTCTGCGGTCGGACATGCTTTGAAAGAGAGAATTGTAACGATTTTGAAAGTATCTTCTCATCTTGGAAATTTGACATTGCACCAAGAAACCTGACTTTTTCTTCTTGAGTTGTGGCCTTGCTGTGTAATTTTCTAAATAATCTGTAGGTCTTTTCGTCACCATTCCACGCAACAGTTGAATATACTGCGCTGCGTAAATCAGGATCTAGCGAGCCTGATTTCAAAAAACACTCAAATCTTTTGTGTGATTCCTTCAAGATTTCTTCATCATCAAGTCTGCCAAGTGTGCAAATTATTGCATTTCTAATCAGTGCATTGGTTGGTTTCTCATTTTTTTGTGCATCCCATCCTAAACGCTCAAAAATTTTGCAAAGATATTTCTTGTTAAAATTTTTTATTTCATCCCAGAATCTTTCCCCTGAAAATATTCCATAAAGAAAATTCAAGTTATTTATAATATCCATTGAAACAAGGTAATCATCCTCATCTATATAGTACTCCAGAAAATCAAGATATTTTATTAGTGAAATTTGATTAGAAACACAAAGAGCAAAGAGGTCATGCTGTATACTCCAACGGTCCACATTGCTTAGTTTCTTTTCCTGAACTAGATGACCAAGTTGTTCTAAAATGTCATCATCATACTTTACTCTGTAAAAACCCTTCTGACCCGCATTTATCTTTATCCAGTCATGTGTCCTATGAAAGGATAGTGTTAGGGGTTTAGTCATTAATTTAGAAATGTGTCTATCGCCAATTCTAATAGAAAGTGGTATGACCCAATTTCCGTTTTTTAATTTTCCGTTATTTTCCATTAGGAATCTTTTTTGAGTAAGTCTAATCCTTGAATCAAAAATTGTTGCCTCAATCAAGGGATATCCTACCTGTCTTACCCAGCTATTCATCATTTGTCTAACGGGCTGTCTTGAGATGACAGCAAGCGAATCCCATAAATCTTCGGTGTCAGCATTATCGTACTTGTGTTTGATGAGATAATTATGTAACCCTTTGCGGAAATTTCTCTCTCCTAGAAAATTTTCTAACATCATAAGTACGGATCCCCCCTTGTTGTAACTTATCTCGTCAAAAATTTGTCTTACTTCTGCAGGGCTTTTTACCTTTACATCAATGGGATGAGAAGTTTTCAAAGAATCGAGGCTCAAGCCTCCTGTCATTTCAGAGATTAGAAATTGGTCCCAGAAATCCCATTTCGGATAGAATGTGTCCACTGCCTTTGTTGCCATAAATGTTGCAAAACTTTCATTGAGCCAGAGATCATTCCACCACTTCATCGTTACAAGGTTCCCAAACCATTGGTGTGCTATCTCATGAGATATTACTTCTGCTATGTGTTGCTTGGTCTCTGTTGAAGATGTTTTTGGGTCATAAAGTAATACCGTCTCTCTAAATGTTATTGCACCCCAATTCTCCATTGCCCCCGATGCAAAATCTGGAATCGCAATCATGTCTAATTTTGGCAGTGGGTACTTTATTCTAAAATAATCTTGGTAGAACGTAAGAAATTGTTTTGCAAATTCAAGCGCAATTTTGCCTTGTAAGCTCTTTCCTCTAGTAGTGATAATTCTTATCAGCGTCTTACCGACTTGACCATCTAAAAATTCAAAATCTCCAACACCAAGATATAAAAGATATGTTGACATTTTTGGGGTACGTGAAAATTTGAGGAGAGTTTTCTTTCCTAGTTTCTTTTTAGATATAATAGGCATATTAGAAATCGCGGTAAGACTATTGTCAACAATGGCAGACACATCAAAGGTGGCCTTGTATGATGGTTCATCCCAGCAAGGAAATGCCCGCCTTGCATCAGCGGCTTCAAACTGAGTCGTTGCTAGGAGCTTTTCTTTTCCTTTATACTGGTATTTGCTTCTGTAAAACCCGACTAGCTTATCATTTAAAATTCCAATAAAATTTATGAATAGATCTGCTTGACCAACGACTTTTTTTGGTAACTTTACAATAACTTCTTCTTTTTTTGTATCGATTTTTGTTTGCGCTTCCAAAGTTTCTCCCTTACAAATAAGATAGCATTTTTTGATGTCTATATCCGCAACATTTAGAACAAAGCTGTTTGCGGGCCTGTGTATTTTAAGAAGTATTTTTTCTCTACCTTTAAAAGTAAATTTTTTAAAATCAGGCTCAAATTCAAGATCATAGTTAACAGGCAAAATGGACTTCATAAGATGGAATTATTTTGTCAAGACACGTAATATACCTTAGTTGACGGAATTTGGATATTTGTTTTTGAAATTACGGAAGTAAATGAACTATAAATGGTAAGAGCCAACTGCTTAGATATACAATTGCTAATGCCTTTATGGTCTTGCCTGTGACCATGGCAATGGTATATTTTTTTAAATCAAATCTCTGTGTACCTGCAACTATTGAGGCGACATCGCCTATGACGGGCATCCAAGGTGAAAAAAAGATTATAGCTGTCCAACCATACTTGTTCAGCAGTGACACACTCTTTTCTTCGTACTTTTTTGGGTGAGTCTTGCGTAACTTTCTTAGGAGTATGGCATTATAGCCCAAATAGTAGGCTATAAACCCGCCAATTATCGAACTTATGTTTAACACTAAAAAAACATCAATCTGACTTACCCCTCCAAGTAACAAAGCTGCCGTAGTGACCTCAGTCGGAATGGGAATAAATGAAGAAAACATGCCGTTTACGAATAGCCCGGCCAAACCAAATTTTATAAAATATGTATTATGTACTATAGAATCTATAATCTGACCAAGCATTATTTCGAATTGATTCTAGCTTGTTTTAAATGAATTGCCATGCTTCTCATCATAATCATAAATCGCAATAGCAATCTGTGAAAGCAATTTCATTTTTGATTTATGAGCTTTCATGTCATTACTATAGTCTTTTTGTTCTACAAGGATTTGAAGCCTCTCTAACTGAAGACGTGTTAGACCTTTGACGCCCTTTCTAGACACAATATCAAGTAGTGTTATTCTCTCAAG
>Ga0187846_10001595_pt1 | contig 12726 bp, 9 predicted proteins | sample TC_taG_FD_161473 | JGI IMG/M metagenome (GOLD analysis project Ga0187846, IMG submission 161473) | Biofilm microbial communities from the roof of an iron ore cave, State of Minas Gerais, Brazil - TC_06 Biofilm (v2) | ecosystem: Environmental > Terrestrial > Deep subsurface > Cave > Wall biofilm ...
ACCCGCCACGGGCTAATGATTTAGTGGATCAGCGAGGGTCGCGCCCGGCGTCCTCCTTTGGTTCTCTCCGCTAGCGCGGTGCGCCAATTACTCCGCCAATCGAGGAGCGTATGATCCAGGCGGTATCGTGCGCCCGCACCTTGTTTGCGTCTTAGCCCGCAAAATAGAGCGCCTCCTGCTCTTCGGGACAGGCTGCTGACCGATACCGACTGACGGCAGGCACGCCCCGACCAATTATGGTACGATCGGATTAGCGATGCGTCGAAGTCGGGGTTTTGCAAATGAGACACTTCTGGTTCTTCGTAATGGTGGAGCGGCACCGTGGCGCCGCTTTCACCCCGTCCTGGCCATGGGGTGCTGCGTTGCCCGATTTGTCGGCTTGACCTAACAGCCGCGGCAGGCGCTCTCGCCTGCGCCAATCGTCATAGCTTCGACCTTGCGCGCGAGGGCTATGTCAATCTCATTCGCGGCGCCCGGCGCCGACCCTCTGCGGGTGGTGACAGCTCCCAGCAGCTGCGGCATCGAGAATCATTCCTCCGGGACGGTCATTTTGACGCCATCGCGGCGACGATCGTCACGTGCGTGCACGGATCCGGTGTTAAGCCTACGACCGGGTGCTGGCGCGTGGTTGATGCAGGTTCCGGCACCGGCTATCACCTCGGGGCGATTACCGCCATGGTTCGTGCGCCGGTATTGGGCCTGGGCCTCGACATCGCGAGGGAAGCTGCCCGTCGAGGCGCGCGGCGCTGGCCGGAGCACGCTTTTGCAGTTGCGGATTTGTGGAAGGAATGGCCGGTTAAGGATGCTGCTGCCGATCTCGTGATCAGCATCTTCGCCCCAAAGAATTTCCCCGAGACGGCCCGGGTGCTCGGGTCGAGGGGTTGGTTCGTATTGGTCTATCCCGGCCCGAATCATTTGGTCGAGCTGCAGGATCGCTTTGCTCTAATGCGACAGCATGAGGGAAAGCACCGTCACTACGTCGACGCGGTGCGGCGGTACATCGGGGCGCCGACGATCTCACGGCTCACACGCCATGCGGTTCTCGAAGGCGAAGGCATCCGCAATGCGCTTCTGATGGGGCCGAATGCGCGCCATATCAGCCCGTCGGCGCTCGACACCGCAATCGGTCCCCTCACGGTCACTTTTGATCTCTTTGTCTTGGTCGCACGCAAGCCGGGCGCAAAAGGGAGTGGCCGACTCGCACGCCCGGCCCATGGGCGCAGAGATCGATGACCGATACGCCGTCACGCTCGCCGGCACAATTCGACGGCCTCGTCGCCCAAATCATGGCCGAATGGCGGATCCCCGGTGTGGCGATGGCGGTCGTGCGTACAGACGAGGCGCCGCTGCTGCGCTGCTGGGGCTTGCGCGACATCGACACCGGTGCGCCGGTGACACCGGACACTGTCTTCTCGATCTGCTCGGTCACAAAATCTTTCACCGCGACCGCTATTGCATTGCTGGTGGACGAGGGCCTGCTCGATTGGGACGCGCCCGTGCGCGCGATATTGCCGGAGTTCCGACTGCGCGACACTGTTGCGAAAGAGCAGGCGAGCTTGCGCGATTTGCTGACCCACCGCACCGGACTGCCGCGGCACGACTGGGTGCATATGGGTGGCCATCTCGACAACGCCGGCATCCTCGCCGCGCTGCGCCATCTCGAACCCAGCAAGCCATTTCGCGGCGCCTGGCAGTACAATAACCTGATGTATCTCGTGGCTGGCCTGGTACTCGAGCGTGCCAGCGGAGAGCGCTGGGACGATTTCGTGCGGACCCGCATCCTGCTGCCGCTCGGCATGGCCCGGGCCACGACCTCGCTCGAGGACATGCTCGCGCGGCATCCGGATTGTGCCATGGGCCACGCGGTGCTCGACGGCGAACAGCGGCGCATCCCGGTCCGCCCAATCTATGCGCGGCCGGCCGGCAGCGTTTGCGCTTCGATCGCGGAGATGGAGGCCTGGATGCGCTTTCATCTCGACCCGGTAACCGGACAGGGCAGTCTGCGGCTGTCGCCTGCCGCGACCAGCGAGCTGACGGCGCCGCAAATCGATACTGACCCTTCCGAGTTTGCTGAAATCGGCCCGGTGCATTACGGCTTCGGTTTCTTTGTCTGGCGCTATCGCGGCGCTCGCTGTATCGGCCATGGCGGTGGCCCTTGGTCCGGCTACAATTGCGATCTGTGTCTGCTGCCTGACCACGGCAGCGGCGTGATGGTGCTGACGAACGGCCACGATCCCGGCTGTGCGCCGCTGATTAACGCGGTTTTGGACCACCTTCTGGGGCTTGAACCGCTCCCCTGGCTCGACCGGTTCCGCAGCACCCGAACCGTGCCCCAGCACCGGTCAATACGGGCGACAGTGCGCCACGGGTACACGTGGCGGAGCCGCACGCTCGCCGACTACGCCCATGAATACGCCCATCCCGCCGGGGCCGTGCGGATAATCACCGATGGCGATACGTTGCGCTGGCGAGGGCTAGGCCTCGACCTGCCGATGGTGCACCGTCATACCGACGTCTTTGAAATCGTCGCCGCGCCGACAGCGTGGCCCGGAAACAAGACGGTGCAATTCATCAGCACTGTCGAAGGCGACATCGAGAGCCTGATGGTGCCACTGGAACCGGCGGTGGCTCCGATCGTCTTCCGACGCCTGCCATAGCCGGCGATGACGACCTGCCCTTTGCTCGTGCGCTGACCGACGACTACCGCCGCGGCAACATCGCGTCTTGCATCGCGATCAACGGTTCCGGTCTTCTCACTCTCGCCCGCAAAAAGGCCGCGACCGAGCGGCTGGTGCCCGTCACCGACCGGACCGCGTCGACGCAAACTTGCAAACATTTCCGGGGAACCAACGGCGGCGAGGTGCGTTTGCCACCGCTCCAGGAATATCAGCGTCATATACGGAGAAACCGCATGACTCAACCAGAACGGTTTGAAGTTTTGGTCCTCGGCAGCGGATTTGGCGGCAAACTGCTGGCCTGGCATCTTGCGCGATCTGGGCGACGGACAGCCGTTGTGGAGCGCCGGTGGATCGGAGGCTCCTGTCCCAATATCGCCTGCTTGCCCAGCAAGAATGAGATTTGGAGCGCGAGGGTCGCGTATCTGGCGCGGCACGCCGGGCAGTTCGGCACGATGATCACCGGTCCGGTTACGACCGACATGGCAAAGGTTCGCCAGCGCAAACGGGACATGGTCGAGCGCGAGATTGCTCTGCATTTGCAGAACTACAAGTCAAGCGGCGCCGAATTGATCATGGGCGCTGGGCGCTTCGTCGCACCGAAAACGCTCGAGGTGCGGCTCGATGACGGCGGTACGCGCGTGCTGGCGGGCGACCAGGTTTTTCTCAATATCGGAACGCATGCGTCAATTCCGAATGTTTCCGGTCTCGAGGCGGCTCGGCCGCTGACGCACATCGAGGCTCTTGAGCTCGACTATTTGCCGGCACATCTGGTTGTGCTCGGCGGCGGCTATGTCGGTCTCGAATTGGCCCAGGCTTACCGTCGTTTCGGGAGCCGCGTGACGGTCATCGAGCGTGGGTCTCAGCTGATGACCCGCGAGGATCCGGACGTCGTCGACGCGATGCAACGGATCATCAGTGACGAAGGTATTCGATTTTTAATCGCGGCCCAGACCCTCAATGTGCGCGGCCGATCCGGAGAGGAGATCAGCCTCACCGTGCGTACGACCTCCGGTGAGCAAAAGGTCGAGGGCAGCGACATCCTGGTCGCGGCGGGGCGCATCCCGAATACTGCCGGGATCGGGCTGGAGGAAGCCGGCGTCGAGCTGGATGGTCACGGCTACATTCGAGTCAATGAGCGGCTGGAAACGACGGCGCCCGATGTCTGGGCGATTGGGGAATGTGCCGGCAGCCCACAGTTTACGCACGTCTCCATCGACGACTTTCGGATCATCAGGGACAATCTGGCCGGAGGGAGCCGCAGCACGCGGGATCGGCTGGTTCCATACTGCATGTTCACCGAGCCGCCACTCGCTCGCGTCGGGCTGAGCGAGGGCGAAGCGCGACGTCAAGGCGTGGCCGTGCGCGTCGCGAAGCTGCCGATGACTGGGGTGCGACGGACGGCGACGACGGACGAAACACAAGGCTTTATGAAGGTCCTCGTCGGGGGGAGTGACGACCGCATACTCGGCTTCACGATGATCGGCGCCGAGGCCGGTGAGGTCATGGCAGCGGTGCAAACGGCGATGCTGGCAGCCCTGCCTTATCCGAGGCTCCGCGACGCCATTCTCGCGCATCCGACGATGGCGGAGGGGCTCGATGCGCTCTTCTCAAATGTGCCGCCTCGACCCCAGCCATAAGTTAGACCGAAGAACCGGGTCTTTGACACCATACCGGCGAGGCAAACGGCAAGCGCGTAACGAAGCGGGCTTTTTCAGACGGGCCGCGTCAGCGCTGTGCATGCTAGCGATTTGAGCAATTGGGATTTTCTCCGATTCGGCGCGCGAGTGGTATTTTGCAAACAACACAACGGACTGAGGGATTATACATGGGCGCGATATGCTCAGTGTCGGCCGCTATCGCAGTATCGAACGCGTTATGCCGCCGATACGTAGCGAGCCCGTCCGCGGGTTATTGAATGTCGAGTGGAGCGCGGCAGCTAATTTCTCGCCGGATTGTGCTAGGAGGCCTTGGCGTCGCTGCTACCTGTGGTTACGCCGACCGGCAACCGGTTGCTGACACGCGGACGGGCGAGGTAAGTCCGGACCCTATCTTCTCGACCTCAGGACCAGATGCCGAACTTTACGGTGCCGCGGATGGCTTTCCTGTTCCCAGCCCCGCTGTGGCGCAAATGGAGGGCAACCCTTTCACCCAAAATATCGGGTCGGCGCGTTCAGCCACTTTGATCAACTCTTCCCGACCCGGTCGATAAAGCACGCAGACACTCCATGGATGTTCAAGCGCGAAGCAGCGGATATCCACTATTCATACGGCGGAAGGCAGTCCTCCATAGCGGAATACCTGTCGCGAAACCCGGTTACGGGGCTGCTGATTGCGAGGGATGATCGGGTTCTCGTTGAACATTACCAGTATGGACGAACCGATCGGGACCGCCTGCTCTCCCAATCGATGGTCAAGTCGATTGTCGGAATGCTGATCGGCATCGCCGTTTCCGAAGGTGCCATCAAATCTGTTGCTGATGCAGCCGAGACTTATGTGCCCGGATTTAACGGGACCGAATATGGCAAGACGCCGATCCGCGATCTCCTTCATATGTCCTCAGGGGTGGAATTCGGCGAAGAGAGGAACGGCGGCAGCGATCTCAATCGCCTATGGCGCGACATGGTGGCGAGACCCGCTTCTAAAGGCACGATCGAAAGCCTCATCCAATTCAATCATCGGATCGCTCCACCAGGAACGCGATACTCTTACGCGAGCATTGAACCGGACGTGCTTGGCGTGGTTCTCCACTCGGCTGTCAAGCAGTCACTTTCCGGCTATCTGCGCGAGAGAGTGTGGGAGCCGATCGGCGCTGAAGCCAGCGCCAATTGGCTGTTGGATGCACAAGACTTCGAAGTCGCGCATTTCGGCTTTAATGCCGTGCTGCGCGATTACGCCCGACTGGGGCGCCTGCTCGCCTGTGACGGCGCGTGGGAAGACAAGCAGATCGTGCCGGCGCAGTGGATGCTGGATGCGACAACCGTCAAATCCGCTGACTCCTATCTTGCGCCGGACAAAGCCATGCAAAAGCCCGGCTATGGCTGCCTGCTGTGGCTGCTGCCGGCGCCGCGCCGCCAGTTCGCAATGGTGGGCTCATGGGGGCAGCGCGTGTGCGTCGATCCAGCCTCCAAACTCGTTATGGTTCAAACCGCCCTTGACGACACGCCTGAAGTCTGGGGTCTATGGCGGATGTTGGCCAAACATTTCGAGTAAAAATAGCCGGCAGAAATCCTGACTCCTGCACCGATCGGTTTAGGCGGAAGCCTGGCCTTCGAACCTTCACGGCGAGCGTAGAGCAGGCGCGTTGCCGGATTGGCAGGGCCAGTGGATGGGAACCGGGATCTTTTCAGCCACTACTCTGCCAACAGGAACCTCGTGCTTCTGCGCGAGGCGGGTTTCGTCTTCGAGCGCGCGGAGCAACGGGACCAGGGACAAAGACAGTCGGTCCTTGTCGATCGTAGCCAGGCGAAGTGTGCCCCCAGTCATCGGAGACCAGGATGATCATCCTCGATCGACTTAGCGCGCCGATCGACGAGGCGTTGCCATCCGGGTCGAGGGCTTCCTCCACGACAACCTGTCACCATCACGTCGACTCAATCGTTCTACGACACGTCTCGCTGGCAAGCCCAAGCAACCCGAATTAGCGACAACAACAGTCGCGTCGATGTCGCGCATCAGCCCCTGGTCTCGGGAAACTATGACGGCGTCTCGCCGATGGGGCGCGGAACGATTGCCCGGTGGGGCGCAGCCGATCGCGAAAACCAGCTCCTCGATAATGATGCGATTGACATCTTCGCGCTCCGGGCCGGGAGTTCGGACGGATATACTTCACACTCCACCCCTCGATCCTCACGCTTCTTTGGAGAGCAGCCGGCTGTCCAGCGTCTGCGTGATAACATCTTCGAGCTTGGCATCATCGATTCTCGCGGCGTGCTACGCCCATATGGGCCGGCTCGAGGTCGGATTTAATCTAGTTCGCGCGGATATCGACCTGCCTATTGGAAAGCGATGACACGGGTGAACTGAAATGATGGCGGCCTTGGTCGCGAGGTAATAGATGTAGGGACCCCCAGTCATCGGATGCCCGAGGCTAAACGCTGTCGGCGATCGCTCCCTTGCTCTGCCGCACCCCACGCTTTCGATTCGGGCCCCTATGGGGTGCGTTTGGTACTATGTGTCGACAACCAATCGGCGACTTGGCGCGCAACCCGTACTGTGTCTGTCGGATCAATCGCGCGGGCAACTGAGCCGCGGCGTGCGCGTGCCTTGATCGCATTCGGTTCGTCTCTTGCCGCCTCGAACAGCGCGGCTTCGATCGCGTAGTGGAACAAAGCTTTTGTCAAATCCTGCGGCAGTCGATCCCCAAGTTCGTAACGCACTGCCAAATCTCGATGTGAGAACGCGTCGCCTTTCTTAGCTGCCGTCTCAAGGCTGCGGCGATCCGTGATTACACCGCATTCAACCTCGGAATTGTCAGAGGTTGTCTCGTTTTCGGTTGAGGAACCCTCCAGCACTGCGGAACCGGGTGTCGTTAAAACGTAGGTGGAGCGCTCCGCTTGGGTCAGATCCCGGAGAACGCTGATATTTGTATACCTCACCGTGTCTGCTGTCAAAAACGGCCACACCTCCCACACTCGCGCAGTTTTATCCCGAGCAGCGGTAACGATTCGCGTTCCATCTCGGCTGAATGCAACACTGGTAACTGGGGCTGTGTGCCCTCGGAGTACGGCGATTTGCGCGCCAGTCGCTACATCCCAAAGCCGGGCGGTCTGGTCCGTAGAGGCGGTTACCATACGCTTTCCGTCTGGACTAAATGCGGCTCTCCTTTGCCCAGCGAACACAGCTAGTTGCTCCCCAGTTCTGGCGTCCCAGATCCGAACTGTATGGTCAGCCGAAGCTGTCAAGATCCGGGTTCCATCCGCGCTGAACAAAGCGTTGTTTACGAAACTGGTATGACCTCGCAACACTGCTTGTTGTGCGCCGTCATTTGCATCCCACAGGATTACCGTGCGATCAGCGGAAGCCGTTACAATCCGGGTTCCATCCGCGCTGAACAAAGCGCTGTTTACGAAGTTGGTATGACCTCGCAGCACTGCTCGCTGTGCTCTGTCGTTTACGTCCCACAGGATTACCGTGCGGTCAGCGGAAGCCGTTACGATCCGAGTTCCGTCCGAGCTGAAAGCCGCGGAGTTCACAAAGCTGCTATGGCCTTGCAAGGTCGCGAGCAGATTGCCTTTTGTACTATCCCAGAGCCTAGCGGTGTGGTCCGCGGAAGACGTGAGGACTAGGGTTTCGTCCGGGCTCAACATCGCCGAGCGGACCTCGGCCGTGTGCCCCGAGAATTGAACCCTCTGCTCGCCCTTTATCGCCTCCCAAAGTCGGGCGGTCTGGTCGAAGGATGCGGTGACGACAAATTTACCGTCCGAGCTAAATGTCGCGTGGTTGACAGAGCCGATATGCCCCTTCAACAATGAAAGTTGTCCTCCGATTGCGGCGTCCCAAATTCGCGCAGTGTGGTCGGCCGAGCCGGTCACCAAGTGCATTCCATCGGGGCTGAATGCGGCGCCTGTCACCGAGCCCATGTGTCCCATGATTACGGCCATTTCTTCACCGGTTTCGGCGTCCCAGATTCGAGCGGTTAGGTCGCGCGAGGCCGTCACGACACGCATGCAATCTACGCTGAATGCAGCGTTCGTCACATCGTCTGTGTGCCCTTGCAGCCTCAAAGATTCGCCGCTGTTCGCCTCGCTCCAAACCCGCCCGGTACGGTCGGCTGAAGCTGTCGCGATGCGCCCTCTGTCCGGGCTGAATATCGCGCTGGCGACGAAGCTGGCATGACCCTCTAGGACGGCGACGTGCTCGTTGCCGAAGGGGTGCCATAGTCTAGCGGTATTGTCTGATGATGCGAACACGATGCGGGTTCCGTCTGGGCTGAACGCAGCGGTATTGACGATGTTCGAATGATGATAAGCAGTAATTTCGTCTCCTGATCCTATGTCCCAGATCCGGACCGTGTTGTCGGCGGAGGCGGTGACAATGCGTTCTCCGTCCGGGCTGAAGGCAGCACTATTCACGGGGGATACATGTCCCTTGAGCACGGTGAGTTGAGCGCAGGTAGCCGCATCCCACAGCCGAGCAGTGTGGTCAGCAGAGGCAGTAATCACTCGGCTCCCGTCGGGGCTGAAGGCAGCACTGTTGACGAAGGATCCGTGTCCCCGGAACACACCGAGCTGTACACCGGTTGTCGCTCCCCACAAACGCGCGGTGTGGTCGGCGGAAGCCGTTACAATTCGGGTCCCGTCCAAACTGAATGCAACGCTGTTGATCTCAGCGGTATGCCCAAGCAGTAGTGCCTTTTGGCGGTCTCGCGAGCGGGCTTCCGCGATTACCGATATGGCAGAAATGGCGGCAGGGGAGAAGTTCTCGGGCGCCGTGGTCTCAGCCGATACCGCAGCAAGAGCGATCAGTTCGGCAAGTTCCGGCTTATCAGCGCGCAGCGCGGCTTGGGAGTTCAGCACGAGCGATTGGTACCATTCAGCCCGCTCGGCTCGCTCACGACGCGCCTCGCGTTCCTGTCGAACCACGCCGATCAAAAGATCATGTGTGAGCTCTAACCACTGGGTGCCGAAACGTTCTACGATGTCGACTATAAACCGGCGTCTGAGGAGATCAATGGCCTCTCTCGTAACTCCTGGTAATTGCAGTGCATTGGCAAGCGGACGACTGTCGCGATACCCCTTTGAGGTGACCAGCTGGTCTTCAATGAAGAGTTTTAGTGCCGGGTCCACGTCAGCGAGGCTTCTATTGAAGAAATGGGCGATGATCTCGTGCTGCGCCCCCTCTACAAGGTCGGCTGTGATCAGTTGCCGCTTCTCCCGCTGTCGCTTATTGTTAAGTTCACGGCACAATACGCTCAGCAAGGCCGGCTCGATTTCGAGCATAGCGATATCAGCTTCGGATAACCGTTCACGGGGTTCCGCGCTCCGGTTCGCGGCGACAAAATCGAGGATTCGTTCGGCGACGCCAGGAGCAACGAGATGACTACCAGATTTAAGAACGACATTGCGTGCCTGCGTCCCGGTCATCTTCGTGAGGCGCATCCGATTTAGCATGACAGAAGGCATTTTGCCTTTCAGGCCCTCGAGATCAGGCAGAAAATCTTCGCGTAACGCGACAACAACCTTGTAATTCTCGGTGCTGAAGTCAAAGCGCTCGATCTGATCAGGATCTGATTCGATCATATCCCGTACACCGTCCGGCGCACGGTCCTCGACCAACCCAGCCAGTTCTTCGAGGAAGATATTGCGCGACGTGGTAGGTCGTTCTCGTTCAAAAATTTCCTCGAACTGGTCAAAAACTAGAACCGGTGTGAGCAACCGATTTTGCGGGCTCCAGAACTCGGTGTCCCTTTGACAAAAATAAGCCCATAATGTCTCGCCGTGCGGTGGCGGTTTGCCCTCTACACCATTAGCGATTACATCATTCCACAGAGCGTTCTTAATTTGCTCGATGAAGGTTTGAGATGAGGCAAAATCAAGATGTATATATACGGGCAAGAAATCATCGTTGCGCAAAAGCGGAAAGAGACCGGCCCTCAATAAAGAGGTCTTGCCTAGTCCTGATTGCCCGAAAAATACTGTTAGAGTGTCACAGCGGATTCGCCGAGCTAGCTCGGCGACTTCGGTATCGCGCCCGTGAAAGAAATTCTTGCCCTTTTCGGTGAAGGGCATCAGGCCAGGCCACGGGTTTTCCAGATCCAGATTCTCGGCTGTCTCGACGGCCATCTTATAGACGCCTCCGTTTGCGTCTGTATTCGCGTACCAAATCTTTCATATGCGCACTGAACGAGAGATAATCCTCGGTATTCCGCAGAGGAACCCACTGAGGCTCTTTCAGACAGTCAGGGATTCCCTTAGCATCATGGGGCGTTTCGTCGATGACTACCGGGATGATGAACGGCGTTCCGCCCATGATCCGCGAAGAGCGTTTCTCAGCCAATCTCCATTCCGCCCTGAAAAAGCCCTCCGTCCTCTGCGCTGAATGGGCCGAGATTATGGGCAAAAAATATGAACAATCCCTGATCCGCCGCTCGATTTGAAGTTCCCAGAAATCTCCGCCTTTGAGGCTTACCGCGTCGAACCATATCTCGATCCCTTGGCTGCCGAGAACGTCGTACAACCTACGCGCCGCATTAGAGTCTTCAGTCGCATAACTAAGAAATACTTTATCTGCCTGCGCATCGGTCATCACAGGAAGAGTTTGCCACGAAATCCGCCTTTCGATCTCGTCGGCGCGCGGCAAATAACGGCTCAGAAGCAGAGCCACAAATTCACCAGGCGAGCAGGAAACGATTCTCGTGCCGGGGCTAAAGTGCGTCAGAAACGCGATGAGATTTGAATGATGCTCGACGTCGTTGACCAGCGCCTCCATCACCGCATAATCCCGGGACAGCCGGCGTCGGCGGACGCTCCGGATAAAAAATCGGGCCAGCCAATCGGAGAAAGTGCAGCCGATGAAAAGCAGATGATTCTCCCGGAGCGCAGCGCGAAGCAGAGGGGGCGGATCTACTCGCTGCATGTCATACAAGAACTCAAGCATGTCCTCGTCTGTAAGGACATACTCGTCCGGTTGGGCGGATAATTTCCCGAGCAAATGATAGACAACAGGGTTGACAAGATCCTCTGGGCTAGCCGGTAAGTCAATCGGTCTTCCCGGACAGTACCCGAGCTCCTGAGTGCGCTTGTCACCACCAAAGCGTACCTTATCGATTGCTTCGGCAAGCAGTGAGTCGAACGTCAAAGAGATGAAAAGATTAAACCGTCGTATGCCCGCGAGGCGCACGAGGTCCTCCGGTAACCCGCAAAACTTCGCCTCATTCAAGATCGGTCTGATTCTAGAGTGAATCTCGCCCCGCCGCCGGCTTCGGCTTAAATGCGCGTAGATGACATCGTTGAGGTTTGGCTCTTGAGGTAAGTCTTTAATGAGGTCAAGCCGCTCGGCAAGTTTACTAGCAATATAAGGATAGAAATAAACTTGCCGCCCATCATGCTCGACACGGATCAAGTCCTCGCCGATGACGGGAATGACCTTTCCATCATGGATGTGCTCAAGAATTATGTCGAGAAGTTCCTCTACTTCGGGACTAGCCATATCTCGACTCCAGGTGCATGCCTCCCGCATGCTATCTCTAAGGCTATCATGCCACATATTTACCACATGTCGCGTCAGGCGCGTCGCCACCGTACGAAAAGTGCCGCCTGCGCGCGCCGCGGGGTCCGGCGGCTTTGACCCCAACATGGTGCGGAAAAACTCAATGACCGCCGAGCAGGATGTAGAGCTGTCATGGCTGACTCGCTCAAAAGTTGTCGAACATGCGCTTGGCACGCAGAACGTTGCGTCGATTTTGTTTGTACTGCGTATCGCCCTGAACCGTCGCGATGCGGATGGTAGCGCCTGTTTAGGCGGGGCCCTGCATCGATCACCCGCCGGTAGAAATCGCGGCGCTCGAGGGATAGCCGGTCGCCTACCCGGTCGGCAAACTGGGCTACGTTCTCGGCAAAACCTTGGAGCTGACTGTCGGCCGGGAGCCAGGTTCCGACTGAAACGCCGAGCCGCGGGTCGTTCCACCATGCGGCGTGAAACCGTTCTCGGGCGGCTATGATCTGCTCGCTGTGCGCCAGCGTTGGCGGCACCGGCGAGTCGCCAAGGCTAAAGCGCGAATCCGTGAGGTCTTCGAGCAGAAGGTGCTAGACATTCGTCCCGGCGTCCCAAACGGCGTCGAAGCAGCGCAGCACAGGGAGCTCCGCCATCGCCCTGGCGACGCGGGTACAAAAAGCGACCTCCTGTCGCCCCGAATTCCACTTCGTGTCGGCGCGCTCGGGCAGGCCGGTCTTCAGTATGAGTGAGCGTGGAGCGCCGATGGCGCGGTACCGTCGCGATTTGTGTTGGAATTGATTGGCGCGGTCTCCAGTCGGGTGAGGATAGTGGGTCAGGCAGCAAGGTCAATCGGCTTATCGGCGAGTTTCTGGGTCAGGGTCTGCCAGCCGTCGAC
>Ga0187846_10001596_pt1 | contig 12724 bp, 9 predicted proteins | sample TC_taG_FD_161473 | JGI IMG/M metagenome (GOLD analysis project Ga0187846, IMG submission 161473) | Biofilm microbial communities from the roof of an iron ore cave, State of Minas Gerais, Brazil - TC_06 Biofilm (v2) | ecosystem: Environmental > Terrestrial > Deep subsurface > Cave > Wall biofilm ...
CACGCGGCATTGCTGGATCAGGCTTGCGCCCATTGTCCAATATTCCCCACTGCTGCCTCCCGTAGGAGTCTGGGCCGTGTCTCAGTCCCAGTGTGGCTGATCATCCTCTCAGACCAGCTACGGATCACAGGCTTGGTAGGCCGTTACCCCACCAACTACCTAATCCGACGCGGGCCCCTCTCAGAGCGATCAATCTTTCCCCGCAAGGTCTCCCCCGCGGGCGTATGCGGTATTAGCCGAAGTTTCCCTCGGTTATCCCCCACTCCAAGGCAGGTTCCCACGCGCTACTCACCCGTCCGCCACTCCCCCAGAGGCCGAAACCCCCGGGAGCGTCCGACTTGCATGTGTTAGGCATGCCGCCAGCGTTCGTTCTGAGCCAGGATCAAACTCTCAAGTTCATCCCGGGTCGACAACCGTCGACCCCTTCCAAGGGCCTCCATAACGCACGCATCTCTGCGCGAGCCATCGACGACCCAACGCCGCCGCCCGCGCATCCCTTCCACCTTCTCCACTCTCTCAATCAACATCCCCCCAAGACACTCATACCTCAGAGGGGCCGCGCTTATAAGCCCTCCTAACAACCCGCGTCAACGCCAGATCTCGGCGCCTTCCGGGAACGCTCGGGTGCGCGCAGCAACCGGGTAACGTAATCGCCAAATTCCGCGATGTCCAGGGGGGATCCCACCAAAAATTAACCCTCGGTCAGATCAGGCCTAGGTCGCGCAGTTCGGCCAGCATCCGGTCGGAGGGCGGCTCCGAAGCCGCCGAACGATCGGGCGGCGCGTCCTGTGGCAAAAGATAACGCCAGCCCTGGAACGGCCGGCACGTCCGAGGGAGAGTGGGCACGAGTTCCGGATCGACGTCGATCAGGCAATAGCGACGGCCCGTATCATCGCGTTCTCCGCGCAGCCCGGTCACGCGCTGGCGGACCCGGATCTGACCGCGGATAACCCAATAGATTGATCCACCTGCGAGCACCTCTTGCGCCCGCCGCGGACGATTTCTGGTATGGACCCAGTTCCCGCCGCGCTCCACTGCTCGCGCCTTGCGGATCTGGCGCAAATGGTCGATGTCGTCGATACCGACGGCAAGCTTCAGCAGATGGATCGACACCGACGTCCTCTCAACCGCGACTCGCCGGCGCAATGAGAGCGATCAGCTCGGCCCCCTCATCAACCAGATCGCCAACGGCAAACCGAACCGCATCGACGATCCCGTCAACCGGCGCCGCTACCGTGTGCTCCATCTTCATCGCTTCGATGATCATCAGAGGCTCGCCACGCCGCACCGCATCGCCCGCCTGGACCAACAGCTGAGTAACGCGTCCCGGCATCGGGGCGATCAGACGGCCAGTCCCGGAAGCATCGCCTTCGTGTCCGGCGAGTGGGTCAATCTCGCTCAGCCGCCAGTTCTCGCCGCCTAGAAATACCGCCGTTTCAGAGCCCCGATCGAGCACGGTCGCTCGCCCGCGCACACCGTCGAGCACAACCGCCAAGGCGCCGTCGGGCCGACGTTCACCAAAGGCACGGAGCGCTTTCTTGCCGAGCTCCAGCAGCCAATCCCCCGCTCGAGCTTTGGCGATAACGGTCCGTTCCTCCCCTCCGTCCCGAAAAATCACCTCTTGATGGCCTTCTCCGCTCAGGCGCCAGCCGTCGGTGCGAGCCCACGGTGAATTCGGGTCGCTGGAGTGGGCCGCCACCGAGCTCGCCGTCGACGAGCGGCTAAGAAGCCTGGCCACGGCCGCGGCCGCCAGCGCGATGCCGGGCGCCGGCCCGGGCCCGGACAGCAGAACATCGCGATGCCGCTCGATAAACCCGGTGTCGACGGCGTCTGCGGCGAATTCGGGATGTGCCGAAATCCGAACCAGCAAGCTGAGGTTGGTCGCGATACCGAGCACCGCCATTTCAGCGAGAGCACGCTGCAGCGTGTTAAGCGCCTTCCGGCGATCCTCTCCCCAAACGATAATCTTGGCGATCATCGGATCGTAGAAGGGGGTCACGCGATCTCCTTGGCGTACCCCGGTATCGACACGGGCGATATCCGCCGGCGGAAACCGCAGCTCGCTCAACGTGCCGGTCTGCGGCAGAAATCCGCGTTCGGGGTCTTCGGCATAAAGCCTCGCTTCGATCGCATGCCCACGCAGCCGGAGATCGCGCTGGTCCGATGGCAGCGCCTCGCCGGCGGCGACCCGGAGCTGCCATTCCACAAGGTCGAGCCCGGTCACCATCTCGGTGACCGGATGCTCGACCTGCAGCCGCGTATTCATTTCGATAAAATAGAAGCTTTCGCGATCGGCGATGAACTCGACGGTGCCTGCTCCGACATAGCCGACGGCACGCGCGGCGGCCACGGCTGCCTTGCCCATTGCGCCCCGGCGCTTTGGATCGAACCCCGGTGCCGGCGCCTCCTCCAGCACCTTCTGATAGCGCCGCTGGATCGAACAGTCGCGCTCGAAGAGATGGACCGTATTGCCGTGGGTGTCGGTAAAAATCTGGATTTCGATGTGGCGAGGCCGCGGCAGGTATTTTTCGATCAGCATACGATCGTCGCCGAAGGCGCTTGCGGCCTCCCGCCTTGCCCCGGCGAGTGCGGCCCCGAACTCCTCCGCACTGGTGACGACCCGCATACCCCGGCCCCCTCCGCCAGCGGAGGCCTTGATCAGCACCGGAAAGCCGATCCGTTCCGCCTCGTCGATAAGACGCACAGGATCCTGGTCTTCGCCGTGATAGCCTGGGACGATCGGCACTCCGGATCTCTGCATCAGTTCTCGTGCCGCTGACTTGGATCCCATGGCTCGGATCGCCGATGCCGGCGGACCAATAAAAGTAGACCCGGCAGACGCGCAGGCGTCGGCGAATTCGGCACTCTCCGACAGAAAGCCGTATCCCGGATGCACGGCTTCGGCGCCGCTATTGCGCACCGCGTCGAGTATTGCCCCGATGTTCAGATAGCTTTCCTGCGCCGGAGGCGGCCCGATCGGCCATGCCTCGTCGGCAAGCTCGACATGCATCGCCCCGCGGTCGGCCTCCGAATAAACTGCGACGGCGGCGATCCCGAGCCGCCGCGCGGAACGGATCACTCGACAGGCGATTTCTCCCCGATTGGCGATCAGGATCTTGCTGAACAAGCTCACATCCGGAACACGCCGAAGCGGGTCGGCTCGATGGGGGCGTTGAGGCTGGCGGAGATCGCCAGCGCCAAGGTGAGCCTGGTGACGGCGGGATCGATGACCCCGTCGTCCCATAGCCGGGCGCTGGCGTAATAGGGGTGGCCCTGAGTCTCGTATTGCGCGCGGATCGGCGCCTTGAATTCCTCTTCTTCAGCCGCGCTCCAACCATCGCCATGCGCAGCCCTGGCGTCGCGCCGGATCTGGGAGAGAACCGAGGCGGCCTGCTCGCCCCCCATCACCGAGATCCGCGCATTCGGCCACATCCACAAAAATCGCGGCGAATAGGCCCGCCCGCACATGCCGTAATTACCGGCGCCGAAACTGCCGCCGATGATAACGGTGAACTTCGGCACTGCGGCCGTCGCGACCGCCGTCACCATCTTCGCACCGTCCTTGGCGATGCCGCCGGCCTCGTATTTACGACCGACCATGAACCCGGCGATGTTCTGCAGAAAGACAAGCGGGATCTTGCGCTGGGCGCAGAGCTCGATGAAATGAGCCGCCTTCAGCGCGCTTTCGGAGAACAGGATGCCGTTGTTGCCAACGATGCCAACGGGATAACCCCAGATCCGGGCAAAGCCGCAGACCAAGGTCTGACCGTAAAGCCGCTTGAATTCGTCGAGCTCGCTGCCGTCTACCAGGCGGGCGATGACCTCGCGCACTTCATAGGGCCGGCGGGTGTCGGGAGGGATGATCCCGTAGATCTCCTCGGCTGAGTAGAGCGGCTCGCAAGGAGGTCGGATCTCGAGCGGAACCTTCTTGGTGCGGTTGAGATTACCGACGATTCGGCGGGCGATGCCGAGCGCGTGGCGATCGTCCAGCGCGTAATGGTCGGTGACACCCGAGACCCGGCTGTGCACCTCGGCCCCGCCGAGGTCCTCGGCGGTGACGACCTCGCCGGTCGCAGCACGGACCAACGGCGGCCCGCCGAGAAAAATGGTACCTTGGCCGCGCACGATAACAGACTCGTCCGACATTGCCGGAACATAGGCACCGCCTGCGGTGCACGAGCCCATGACGAGTGCGATCTGCGGAATGCCTGCCGCCGAGAGACGGGCTTGGTTGTAGAAGATGCGACCGAAATGCTCGCGGTCGGGAAAGACCTCGTCCTGCGCCGGCAGGAAGGCTCCGCCCGAATCGACCAGATAAAGACAGGGCAGCCGGTTCTCGCCGGCGATCTCCTGGGCGCGGAGATGCTTCTTGACCGTCATCGGAAAGTAGGTGCCGCCCTTAACCGTCGCATCGTTGGCGATGATGACACATTCGCCGCCCATGATCCGGCCGATACCGGTGATGATCCCGGCCGCCGGGACCTCGCCGTCATACATCCCATAAGCGGCGAGCTGCGAGAATTCGAGAAAGGGCGAGCCCGGGTCAAGCAATGCCCGGACCCGCTCGCGCGGCAGCAGTTTGCCCCGACCGAGATGCCGCTTCCGGGCCTCTTCGGAGCCACCCGCCTCGATGACTGCGACCTTGGCACGCAGATCCTCGACGAGCGCGCGCATCGCCGCTGCGTTCGCGATGAACGGCTCTGAGCGCCGGTCGATCGTGGTCGAGAGAACCGTCATTCGTATCCCGAACCTTATAGGCTCGGCTTGACCCGGCAAGGAAAAATCAGCCGAATGACCGCGCCATGATTGACCTCGAGATACTGGAGGCCGCCGCGGCCGTCGTCCGCCGGGTGACGCCCCCGACCCCGCAGTATTGCTGGCCGCTGCTGTCGCAGCGGATCGGCGCCGAGCTCTGGGTCAAGCACGAGAACCACACGCCGATCGGCGCCTTCAAGATCCGCGGCGGGCTCGTCTATCTCGACGACGTCAAGCGCTCGCAGCCGGATATTCGCGGCGTCGTGACCGCTACTACCGGCAATCACGGCCAGAGCATCGCACTCGCGGCGGCGCGGCTTGGGCTCGATGCGACGATCGTCGCTCCGTTCGGCAACAGCGTCGAAAAGAACCGTGCGATGGCGGGCTTTGGTGCCCGGCTCGTCGAGACCGGGCACGATTTCCAGGCCGCCTACGAATATGCCGTCGCCTTCGCCGAGCGGGAAAAGCTGCATCTCGTCCGCTCCTACCATGCGTTGCTGGTCCGCGGGGTTGCCAGCTACGGGCTCGAACTTTTTCAGGCGGTTCCCGATCTCGACACAATCTATGTCCCGATCGGGCTCGGCAGCGGCATCTGCGGGGTTATCGCGGCGCGCGAGGCGCTCGGACGCACCGCCGAGATCGTCGGCGTCGTCGCCGAGAACGCCCCAACCTATGCGTTGTCCTTTGCGGCCGGTGGGCCGGTCAGCACTAATTCCGCCGATACGATGGCCGGCGGGCTCGCCGTGCGGGTGCCCGACCCGGAAGCGCTCGACCTTATTTGTCGTGGTGCGGCGCGCATCGTCACCGTCTCGGAGGCGGAGATCCGCCGGGCGATGCGAATTCTGTTTAGTGACACGCACAATGTCGCGGAGGGTGCAGGCGCCGCTCCGCTCGCTGCTGCCCTAAAGGAGCGCTATCGGCTGCGGGGCAAGCGGGTCGCGGTGATCCAATCCGGAGGCAACATCGACCGCGCCCTCTTTGCCGAAATCCTGGCGGAGGAAGACACAGATTAGAGCCGCGCCGTCGCGCGGTTACCTCGATCTCGATCTTCATGCGCGGGTCGACGAGGCCGCAGACGAGTGCGGTCGCGGCCGGGCGGATCGTGCCGAGGACTTCGCCAAGCACCGGCACGATCGCGGGCCAATCGGCGATGTCGGGAACGTAATAGCGGACCCGCACGATGTCGGCGAGGCCGGCGCCGGCCTCCGCTAGCGCCTTCTCGATGTTGCGGAAGACCTGGCGCACTTGTTCTGCCGGGTCTTCGGCGATTGTCATCGCCGCATAGTCAAAGCCGGTCGTGCCGGCAACGAAGACCCATTCGCCGTCGACGACGGCGCGGCTGTATCCGGCTTCCGCCTCGAATGGCGAGCCCGACGAGATCAGGCGGCGTGCCTCAGGCGGTCTCGGCAAAGATCTCTCGTCCGATCAGCATGCGCCGGATCTCCGAGGTGCCGGCACCGATCTCGTAGAGCTTGGCGTCGCGCAATAGCCGGCCCGTCGGGAACTCGTTGATGTAGCCGTTGCCGCCGAGGATCTGGACCGCGTCGAGCGCCATCGCCGTCGCCTTTTCGGCCGCGTACAGGATGGCACCTGCCGCGTCCTTGCGCGTCGTCTGCCCGCGGTCGCAGGCCTTGGCCACAGCATAGACGTAGGATTTGCAGGCGTTCATCGTCGTGTACATATCGGCGACCTTGCCCTGGATCAGCTGGAACTCGCCGATCGCCTGGCCAAACTGTTTTCGGTCGTGAATATAGGGGATCACTACATCGAGGCAGGATTGCATGATGCCTAGGGGCCCCGCCGCGAGGATCGCGCGCTCGAAGTCGAGCCCGCTCATCAGCACGTGCACGCCCTCGTCGACCGCGCCCAGCACGTTTTCGGCCGGAACTTCGCAATCCTCGAAAACCAGCTCAGAGGTCGGCGAGCCGCGCATGCCCAATTTGTCGAGCTTCTGCGCTGGCCGAAATCCGTTGAACCCGCTCTCGATCAGAAAGGCGGTGATACCGTGCGGACCCGCGTCGGGGCGGGTCTTGGCATAGACGACCAGGGTCCGCGCGGCGTGCCCGTTGGTGATCCACAGCTTGCTGCCGTTCAGCACGTAACGGTCGCCCCTGCGTTCGGCACGAAGCCGCATCGAGACGACATCCGAGCCGGCCTCGGGCTCGCTCATCGCCAAGGCTCCGACATGCTCACCGGAGATCAGCTTCGGCAGATATTTGCGCTTCTGCGCCTCGCTGCCGTTGCGCCGGATCTGGTTGACGCAGAGATTGGAATGGGCGCCGTAGGAGAGCCCGACCGAGGCCGAGGCGCGGCTCACTTCCTCCATCGCCACGCAGTGCGCAAGGTAGCCCATGCCCGCACCGCCATACTCCTCCTCGACGGTGATCCCGTGCAGGCCGAGCGCCCCCATTTCGGGCCACAGTTCGATTGGGAAGCGGTCGGTCCGGTCGATCTCAGCAGCGAGCGGCGCGATGCGGTCCTCGGCAAAGCCGCGCACCGTCGTGCGCAGCATGTCGATGTCCGAACCGAGGTCAAAGTCGAGGGTGGGGAGCCGCGTATTTTGCATGGGTCACGGCACCGACGGCGTCAGCTGGTGCGGTCGAGAAGACTCGAACTTCCACGGAGTTTCCCCCACAGCGACCTCAACGCTGCGCGTCTACCAATTCCGCCACGACCGCACGGCAGGGGCCGGCGTGATTAGCAAATCCGGCCTACCATATCAAGCGGCATGGACCTTTACATGGATACGGGAACGGCGCCGATCGAGTGGCAAACCAGCGAGATTCCGGTCGATTACGAAGCCGCGGTCGAGGCGATGGAAGCGCGGGTCGCGGCGATCCACGACGGCACGGCTCCCGAGCTGATCTGGCTACTAGAACACCCGCCGCTCTACACCGCGGGAACCAGCGCGCGCGACGAAGACCTGCTCGACCGACGGCTTTTGCCGGTGCACCGGACCGGCCGCGGCGGGCGCTATACCTATCACGGGCCCGGGCAGCGCATCGCCTATGTTATGCTCGATCTTACCCGGCGCGGACCGGATGTGCGATGCCATGTGTATCGGCTCGAGGAATGGATGATCCGCACGCTTGCGCGGTTCGGCATCAAGGGCGAGCGGCGTGACGGGCGGGTCGGCATTTGGGTGGCACGGCCTGAAGGAAACGAGGAAAAGATCGCCGCGATCGGTGTGCGCGTGCGGCGCTGGGTGACCTATCACGGTATGGCGCTCAACGTCGATCCCGAGCTCGACCACTACCGCGGCATCGTCCCTTGCGGCATCGCCGAGCACGGGGTGACCTCGCTCGCCCGGCTCGGCATCGGCGCGACAATGGCCGAGGTCGACGATGCGATGCGTGCCACTTTCGCGGAGATCTTCGAGGCGACCGGAGGCTGCGAAATTCCCGGATAACTCCCTCAGGTCAGGGAGAAAATCGCGAAAATCATCGCTCACACTCCGAGAAAAGGACCTGTGATCAAATGGTTAGAGGAAATCCGGAGCGAATCCTGAGGGAGCGTAGCAGGGAGGCGAAACGGACCCTCAGGGAGGCGGACCGGGTCACGCTATAGAGCACATGATACGCTGCGATTTGGACGCCAAGATGGCAGACGCCACGATGACCACCTTGTTCGAGAAAGAGGCGCCGCACCCGCTGGCCGACCGGCTGCGGTCGCAGCGTCTTTGTGAGATCGTCGGCCAGGATCACCTGCTCGGACCCGAGGGGCCGATCGGCCGCATGGTGGCGAGCCGACAGCTCGCCTCGATGATCCTCTGGGGACCGCCCGGCTGCGGCAAGACGACGATCGCGCGGCTGCTGGCGCACGGCACCGACCTCGTCTTCGAGCCACTCTCGGCGGTGTTCTCCGGCGTCGCCGATTTGCGCAAGGTGTTCGACGCGGCCAAGAAACGCCGCGAGATGGGCCACGGCACCTTGCTTTTCGTCGACGAGATCCACCGGTTCAACCGTGCCCAGCAGGACGCCTTTCTGCCCTATGTCGAGGACGGTACCGTGATCCTCGTCGGTGCTACGACCGAGAACCCGTCCTTCGAGCTGATCGGCGCGCTACTGTCGCGCGCCCAGGTCTTCGTCCTGCGCCGGCTCGATGACGGCGACCTCGAGACCTTGCTGCGCCGCGCCGAGGACCATCTCGGCCACGACCTGCCGCTGACCGAAGACGGCCGTGCCGCTTTGCGGGCGATGGCCGATGGCGACGGCCGTTTCCTGTTCAATCTGGTCGAGGAGATTGCCCGCCTGCCGGCCGCTAGCCCGCTCGGGCCGCAGGAGCTCGCCCGCGTCGTGCAGCAGCGTGCGCCGCTCTATGACAAGGCCCAGGAGGGTCACTACAACCTGATCAGCGCGCTGCACAAATCGCTGCGCGGCTCGGATACCGATGCGGCACTCTATTGGCTGGCGCGCATGCTGGCGGGCGGCGAGGACCCGATCTACATCCTGCGCCGGCTGACCCGGGCGGCGGTCGAGGACATTGGCCTGGCCGATCCGCAAGCCGTCGTCCAGGCGCTCGCGGCATGGGACACCTACGACCGGCTCGGCTCGCCGGAAGGCGAGCTCGCGATCGCTCAATGCGTGATCTATCTCGCCACCGCGCCGAAATCGAACGCCGCCTATGAAGCCTTCGGGGAGGCCAGCCGAATGGCGCGCGAGACCGGTTCGCTGATGCCGCCCCTACACATCCTCAACGCGCCGACCCGGCTGATGCGCAACCTCGGTTACGGCAAGGGCTATGTCTACGACCATGCGACCGAGGAAGGCTTTTCCGGCCAGAACTATTTCCCGGGCGGGGTCGCGCGGCGCAATTTTTATCGTCCCGGTGAGCGCGGTTTTGAGCGCGAGGTCAAAAAGCGGCTCGATTATTGGGACAAGCTGCGCCAGCGCGCCGGCGCTCAAAGCGAGGCCGAGAAACGAGTCGGAGGCTGAAATGAAGATCGGGTTAGCGGAAAGCGCGATCCTTCTGACCGTCTTGCTGGCCGGAACGGCGGCGACTGCGGCCAGGGCCGCCGAGGAGATCAAGAGCGGCAAATGGCAGTTTACGACGCAGATGCAGATGCCCGGCATGCCACAACAACCGCCCGGCTATCAGGCGCGGCCGAGCCCTAACCCCGGTACGAGCCACGCGGATTGCATTGACGCTGCCAATCCGGTTCCGGCCGAGGCCCGCCAGGGAAACCTTCAGTGCAAGCGCGACAAGATGGAGCGCCACGGCGGCACCGTTACCTGGTCGACGACCTGCACCGCGCCGCAGGGGCCGCCGATCCGGTCCGACGGTGTGGCGCAATATACTGGCGACAGGATGGAAGGGACCGTTACCACCCATGTGATCGGCCCTGACGGCAAGCCGGTCGACAATCCGGGCCATATAACCGGCCGATATCTGGGGCCGTGTGGCACGAGGTAGGACCTTGACCAGACTTCAGTGATGCCGGACACCACCGACACCGTGACGGTCGCCGGCGGGGATGGCTCGGTTAGGCTCGATCGCTGGTTCAAGCGCCACTACCCAGCGCTCGGTCACGGCCATCTCGAAAAGCTGCTGCGCACCGGGCGCATCCGGGTGGACGGCAACCGCGCCCGCTCGAGCGACCGGATCGTACCGGGGCGGGCCATCCGCCTTCCGCCCCTCGACCGAGTGGCGGCGCCTGCTCGCCGACGCCGCGCGACAGACCGACCGACCCTCTCTTCCAAGCAGAGTATCCCCGGATTTTGGGGATAGCGCCGTTCAATATCGTGAGGTAATGTTTTTTTAGTTAACGCGCGGCGACCATCCCGGTCACGTCAAGAACAAAGGGAGACAAATGAACATGCGCCCGAAGACACGCAGGTTGTTCCGGTATCTCGTATCGGCTTTCGGGTTCGGTGCAGTAATGGGCTGGAGTTCGCCGAGTGATGCCTACATCCAACAGATCGTCATCGATCAGACAGCCACTGTCAACTTTACGCCGATCATTTTGGGAACCTCGACTCCCGGCTCTGCGACATCCTATACGATCTACACGGGCCGGATATTCGGTGAACTCAAGCCAAATGATCCTGACAACAACAAGATCATCACAGATATCGACCTTGCGCCCAAGAATAAGGGCAAGGTTGAATACGTTGCCAACTTTGAGATTATCACACCAAGCGATCCAACGGAGCGCAGCGGACTAATGATCCACGCGGTGCCAAACCGTGGAGGCAACGCGATCCCAGGTGCGCTGATACAGGGTGCGACTTATGTTCAGAGTGGTTGGCAGGGAGACCTTCTGGCGCAATGCTCGCCGTCCCCGGCGATCCCATATCCCTGCTTTGACCTGAACTCTGGACCTTATGGCAGCGTGGACACCACCAACGGCGTCTCTCCATCATTCTTTATTCCTCCTAAGGTACCTGATGTGGCGAGTGGAGGGGGTCTCAAGAGTTTGGCGAATTTTGTCGTACAGGTGCCGGTGGCAACCAATCCGAACGGAAAGGATCCTATTACTGGTCAGGTGTACAGTCACGTGTGCACTGGTACTAATGGGTGCGGTTTGGCAGTCGGAAGTGCGCCTACAAGCACGGCGCAGTTGGTAATTCAGGGTCCGGCATTTGCCCCTTACCAGCCGGCAAGCATGGACACGAACCAGGCTGAGCTCTGGACCGTATCGTCTCAAACCTTTGAAGGCGTGGATAGCGGAAAGACGCCTATCCCGAGCGACCAGTGGGCCTGGGCATACTGCCCCAGCGGTTGGCCCGGCACGCCAAATCCTAACTGGATCTGTTTGAAAAACGGCCCGTTCAACCCAAGCCTCCTGTATGAACTGGTCTACACGGCGAAGAACCCGTTAGTGCTCGGGGTCGGATTTGCCGCGTTTCGAGACCTCGGCTCTTTCCTCCGCTACGAGACGGCTGCCCCAGGTGGGGGTTCAAATCCGATCTCCGGCACCGTCAAAGGGACATACACCGTTGGTGCGTCGCAGTCGGGCGCATTCATCCATGGCTTCATCTTCTGGGGCTTCAACAAGGACGAAAACGGCCGCATTGTCTTTGACGGCGCGTGGCCGCAGATCGACGGGCGGATGATGGTTATGAACATCCGTTGGGGTCAGCCGAATAACCTCATGTACCTGTACATGGGCGGCGACGAAGCACCGGTCTGGTGGGCGGACTATCCGAACTTGGCCCGTGGCCTTCCGCCAAACGGTATGCTCCACCGCTGCGCACAGAGCAATACATGCCCGCAGATCCTGGAAACCTTGGGTTCGGCGGAGCTCTATTCCGAAAAGATGTCGGCGAGCCTCTGCGGCTTCACTTGCATTGGGGACATTCCGCTGCCTTCGAATGTCCACCGGTACTACTCGCCGGGCGCTACGCATGGCGGTGGTAATGGTAGCTTCACCTGGGCTGCCCCGAATATGGTGACTATACCGCCCGGTCAGTCGCTTCCCAATGACCCAATTCCGGAGACGTTTACCAACAATGCGTTGACGTATGCTTTCATCCAGTTGCTCATGTCGGGTAAGCCGATGCCGCCAAGCGTCTATCCCCGGCTCGCACGCGGAGAACTCGTGCCTAACACCGCGGCGGCCGAGGGATTTCCCAATAATATCCCTGGTCTTTCGTATCACGGGGATCAGGCTTGGCCGCCCTTTGTGTATGACTTCGGACCCAGAGAGAACTACGACCAAGAGAGTGGCGTACCAACTATCCAGCCACCAATCATCAAGGGTGTGCTGCCCGTCTATGCGACGAAAGTGAATAAGGACGGCAACGAAGACGTCACTGGCTTGCCAACTGTGCTGGGAGAGGCCCCTTTGGGTACTTATGTGGGTTGGAACTTGGCCACAACCGGCTGGTATGGGCCCAATGCAAGTAACGGCCTGGGAAGCGCCGGCCAGGTGTTTGCTGGGGCGGACAACAGCGGAGGCTATTGGCCCTTCTGGGACACCAAAGCTAACCGCAAAGCAGCCGGTGATCCGCGTCGGTCACTCGAGGAG
>Ga0187846_10001597_pt1 | contig 12723 bp, 8 predicted proteins | sample TC_taG_FD_161473 | JGI IMG/M metagenome (GOLD analysis project Ga0187846, IMG submission 161473) | Biofilm microbial communities from the roof of an iron ore cave, State of Minas Gerais, Brazil - TC_06 Biofilm (v2) | ecosystem: Environmental > Terrestrial > Deep subsurface > Cave > Wall biofilm ...
CCTCGGTTGCCACCAGCTTTTGCTGGGGGCGGCTGAGTTGATGAGCACTCAATCGCCTGACGGCTATTGGTGCTCCATTTAAACTATAAGGGTGCCCGAGGCCCCGCACCGTCTGATGCGGCGAGGTACGAGGGCGGGTGAGGGTTGGCGATTTCTCAATCATTTCCGCTTGACATTTCGCTTCGCGGGGCTTAGGTTACGCGCATCCTTTGTTTCCAATGCTGTCGCTAGAAGGTTAGAAAGCAAGTTCAGTTTGGGACCCGTTGGTGAAGGAGGGACACCATGAGGAACCGTTCACTGCTACTTTTCGCAGCCGGAGTGTCCGTGTGCGCCGTGATCCCGGTGCACGCTCCAACCGCGCGGCCAGTTGACGACGATGGTGGTTCTGGGGGGAGCTCTGCGGCGCTCAACTCGTCTCTCCCGCCTCACTCGACGCCCAAACGTCACGCTATCCCCATGCCCACTATCGAGGCGAACGTCGATCGTACAGCGGCGGTGGCGCCTGAGACCGCAAGCGCGACTGACAACGCCCCGCTCGCCAACCCCAACGTTCCAACCCACCTTTCGAAGCTGCCGCTTGGAACGCAACAGAGGGCGCCTCAGTTTGCAGCCAACATGCTGCGACCCCAGCGAGCCACGTTCATCGAGAATCGCGGCCAGTTTCCCGACCGCGTGAAGTATCAGTTGAGGACCGGTCGTGGAACGGCCTGGCTTACTAACAAAGGCGTGGTGTTTGACTTCCTGCGAGCCCGCAACCCGGTTCCTGGCTTAGCCCGTTGGGGGAGTTCGTACCCGGCCTCTGATCACAGCTCAATACGCCTTCGTGATCTATTCTCTCCTCGCTCTCCGTTTTTGCCTGATTTTCTCTCGCAAGGATTTCCAGATTTGAAGGTTCCGGACTCCGGACTGCGAACTGGCAGACTGGCATTGCCCGATTCCCAATTCCCGAGTCCCGAATCCCATACGTATGACCGCCTCGTCTTCTCGGAAGAATTCCTCGGCGCAAACTCCAACCCGGAAGTCGAGGCCCGTGGTTGCCAGCCCGGTATCTACAACTACTTTATCGGCAACGACCCGAAGAAATGGCACACGCGCGTCAAAGGATACTCCGAGATCGTGTACCGCGACGTGTGGGACGGTGTCGACCTGAGAATCTATGGCAATCGTCGCGACCTAGAGCAGGAGTTCGTCGTCCACCCCGGCGCCGACTTAAGCCGCGTCCAAGTGGCCTACAAGGGAATCGACCGGCTAGAAATGGCCGAGGATGGCTTGCTGGTGGTAGAAACCGCCTTCGGCGAGCTGCGTGAATCCAAACCGCGCATCTACCAGGAGATCGCCGGCCAACGCGTCCCAATCGAAGGACATTTCAAGCTTCTCAGCGGGACGATTTACACATTTGACGCGAAGGCTCATGATAGCGAGTATGCGCTGGTAATTGATCCCACCCTGCTTTACTCGACTTTTGTCGGCGGCAGCGCACTAGATTACAGCTCAGGCATCGCCGTAGACTCTTCCGGCGACAGCTACGTTGTAGCGAGCTTGTTTATTCGACCTATCTTGGTGTGGACGCTCCGGGTTCCTTTGGTACCAATCCCTCGATCGCGGTTGACTCCTCCGGGGATGCCGTTGCTGTTGGAGCAGCGGCGAGCAACTTTCCAACCACATCGAACGCGTTTCAAACCTCGTGCGCAGGCGCCCCGGCATTCTTGACGAAACTGGCGCCCGCTGGTGATACCCTAGTTTATTCCACCTGCCTCGGGTCTTATCAAAGCGCGGGGGCTGTTACCCTGGATCCATCTGGTAAGGCTTATCTGACCGGCTACACGATTGGGGATTTGCCGGTTACAGCAAGCGCGTACCAAGCTAGCCTTGCGGGAAATGCCGACGCGTTTGTGACGGTGATTGACACAACCGCTTCTGGCACCGCTTCTCTTGTTTACTCCACTTACTTGGGTGGCAGCACTCTCTTCGGAACTACCCAGGGCTTTAATCCCGGCGCTGACCAGGGACTTGCCATAGCTGTAGATGCGTATGGCATGGTGTATGTGGCTGGGCAGACGGCTTCATCTGACTTTCCAGTAACCACAGGGGCATTCCAGACGACCTTCGCTGGCCCGACGGTGTGCAGCTCTGGTGTTGGCGGGGTGTTTGACTGGTGCTACAACGCGTTCATTGCTAAACTTAATCCCAATGGCTCCGGTGCGCGGTCTCTGATCTATTCCACGTATCTCGGCGGAAGCGAGGGCGCGGGCGCCAATGGCATAGCCGTCGATTCCTTGGGAGAGGCATACGTAACCGGAGGATTAGAAGGGGGCGGCTCACCGCTCCCTATTCCATTCCCAACCACTCCCGGTGCTTTCCAGGGCCCGGACCGTGGAAATGTTAGTGCCTTTGTGACCAAGTTCAACGCTGCTGGAAACCACCTTGTCTACTCCACACTGCTGAGTGGGCCAGGCTCTTTTTTCACCAGCGCTAATGCGATTGCACTGGACTCGTTCGGAGATGCGTTTATCACGGGCGTCGTGAAGAACGCCGTTTTGCCCGTGACCCCCGATGCCTTCCAGCCCACCTATCAGGGCGGTGGCAGTGCTGGCTACGACGCCTTTGTGACGAAATTTAACTCGACCGGCTCAGCCCTGATCTACTCCAGCTATCTTGGCGGAAGGAAAGGGAATGATGTCGGCCATGCCATCGCCGTCGATCCTGTGGGCGATGCGTACGTCGCCGGCGACACGGGTTCCATTGATTTCCCAGTGGTTCAAGGAGCCTTCCAACTGCTGTATGGCGGCGGCTCCGACGATGCCTTCGTCACCAAGTTCCCTCTTGGCTCCCCGGGCGGGCTCTTCATCACAGGAGTTCTGCCAAACGCTGGCGGCAACGCTGGCACCGTCAGCCCGACGATCGTCGGCAGCGGCTTTCACGCCGGTGCAGCCGTTCAGCTCACGTGTGCCGGAGGGTCGCGGATTGCGGGGAGTAACGCCGCCGTGGGGACGGAAGGCAGGACCCTCACGACTTCGTTCAACCTCACCGGAGCCAGTGCGGGCACCTGCGACGTGGCCGTAACTAATGTGGACGGCACCTCGGCAAAGCTTCGGCAGGGTTTTACCGTCCAACAAGGCGGCGCATTCAATTTGGTGGTTCAAAAAACGGGCTTCGAGGCAGTCCCTGGGCGAACCGTAACCTATTTCATCTCAGTTGCCAATACAGGTAACCTTGACAGCAGAAATGGCGCGGTTACAGAAACTCTGGATCCGGAATTCACCTTGACCTCTGTGAGCCCCCAAGCTATCGCCGATGTTTCAACGCTGGCTGCCGATTCGTTTATCTTGTGGGGTGTGCCTCTCCTGCCCGCAGGGCAAAGTATGGTGTTCACTTATGCTGCGACACTTGCCGCGTCGACGCCCGTGGGCTCAACAGTCGCAGGCGGGCCAGGATGCTATATCATAGGAGTCGACTTGGCTGGCTTCTGCGGCTGCCTCGGAGAGAACTCTACGCTAGATTCCATTGGCGCGTGTGCCGGCGCTGTAGGGACTTGTATCGCGACCGTCGGTGCTTGCCTCGCAGTCGGCCCGACTTGCGCGCCTGGTCCGACTTTTAACCCTGCTCTCTGCTTGGCGACTCAGCTCGGTTGCTGGGGTGGAGCCCTCGCTTGTGCGGGCGGGGCCGTTGGTTGCTACTCGTTCGCGAGACCCATTGTTAACAAATGCCTTAACAGCAACTCGGCGACGTGCGACACCTTTCTAGAACAGGCCGTCACCAACTTCGTTGACCCTAACTATCAGGTTGGACCTAAAGGGGTCGGCACGCAGCGCTGGGTGTCCGGGCAACCGCCATTGACGTACGCCATCCACTTCGAGAACGATCCGAAGGCGCAGGTACCTGTCCAGGTGGCGACCGTTACGGATCCCCTCGATCCCAACGTTGCTTCGTCGACCTTGATGCTGGCGACCATAAGTTTCCCAGGCGCGCAGGTAACTATCCCGGCGACCTTTAACCCAGTCTCTGGGCTGGACGAGTTCACTACAAACGTCGATCTTCGACCCACGCAGAGCCTTTTCGTGCTGGTGGATGGCAGGCTTGACCCGACCAGCGGTCTAATTACGTGGACGCTCACGTCCATTGATCCGACGACAGGCCAGATTCCTGTAAACCCACTCGTCGGCTTCCTTGCGCCCGGGGCGGAGGCGAGCGTCGCGTTCACGGTGATGCCGAAGCCGGGTTTGCCCACCGGTACCGAGGTACCCAATCAAGGATCGGTGGTTTTCGGCACAGAACCGCCAGTCAAGACCAACATCTGGACCAACACCGTGGATAACACTCCACCCACGAGCGACGTGGCTAGCCTTCCCGATTCGGAATCCTGCCCGAACTTCAAGGTAAACTGGTCGGGCAGCGATGTAGGGTCCGGCACGAAGAGTTTTACAATTTACTATTCGGATAACAGTGGTCCATTCGAACCGTGGCTAACCAACACGGCACACGTTGCCGCCACTTTCCAAGGCCAGTTGGGCCACAGCTACGGGTTTTACAGCATCGCACAAGATCTGGTCGGCAATATCGAGCCGAGTAAGAGTTCTGCTGAAGCTAGCACCGAGGTTGCCTCGACCGCGGCGTGCGGTCCTCCGAGCCTTTCCGGCACTGCCAGCGTCACTTCCTTTAGTGGAGGCACACTCACCCTTAGCCTTCAACTGACGGACACGGGCACCGGCGATGCACAGAATACCCTGATCAACCAACTTACGTTCCGCACCCTCGGAGGCACCGGAAACGTAACGCTTGCGGCGCCCCGGTTGCCCATTTCGGCCGGTAACCTGCCCGTAGGAACGTCGAACACGCTCCTGCTGACGCTGAATGTGCCTTCAACTGTGACGAAGTTCTCGATTAGGGAGAATGGGACGATGCAGGATGATTCGGGCAAGGCCTATAGCTATTCGATAGGACAACTGGTCATCCCATAGGGAACTCAGAGTGGCCGAGTAGAACGGCAAGACAACGCATTAGCCATTGGTTGGGAGACTCATCATGACAAGACATCAGAACTCGATGCTGGCGGCTCTCGTACTGGCCGTTCTTTTCGTCGCCGCGTCAGGCTTTGGCGACGATATTTCGTTGACCCTCATTCCCGCGAGCGGCAACGTGTCAGGACCTCTGGGCTCGACGGTGGGTTGGGGCTACACCATCACGAACAACACCGCAGGATGGATTCAGACAATGAACGTCAGCTCGGATCCGTTTCAGAACGGTACTCCGAACGTCATCTTTGATTTTCCCGCTGTCGCCCCAGACGGCTCCGTGACGCTCGACTTCTCCCTCGTCGCTACCCCATCCTGTGCTTCTCCGCCCTGCGGCCTCTACGAACTGACCTGGGGCAGCGGCGCACCAAAGGGCTTCACCAACAGCGGGATGTTTACCGTCTCCTCGGATTTCTTCAGTGGTAACCCTTCAACCCTGGTTCAGTTGATCTGGGCCCCGCCCCGGACGCGGGAGCGACCTACTCCGCCACTGTCGGCGGTACCCATGTGAGTCCCGAGCCTTCGAGCTTGTTGCTGCTCGTGTCGGGCCTCGGAGCGCTAGCCTTCCGGATTCGCAAACGGATAAGCTCATGAAACTCGCGTGACACCCGTGTGTCGAAGTGGGAAGAGATCCACGCCGGCGGGCCCCGCAGACCTTCAGCTGTGAGGGAGGGGACAATGTTTATCGGGCTCCAGGTCAAGCAGGGGGTTGAGAGCGGGATAACTTGCTCGACCAGGACGTTCGGAGAATTGGAATAGCTTTCATTTCGAACCGGCGCACGATAAGAAAACATCATCGGACTCGCTCTCGCTGTTGGTTGAGCGGAATGCGGTTTGACCCGTCGCCGACCATGATGAATCCCGCCCAGTAGAATGGCATGGCCTGATCGGCAAACTGCTTTATTAAATCCAACTGTGCATGTCGAAGCGCGGAGCCTTTGTCGTCGCCGGCCGCGATGTAGCGATAGAAATGCTCCATCAGATTCCGCGTGTAAATGTCGCTCGCAGCCCAAAGGCTCGCAACCACTGACTTTGCCCCGGCAAATAGGAACGCGCGGACGAGGTTGGCGATGCCCTCTTCACCCTCCAGGGCCCCAACGCCGGTGTCGCAGGCCGACAGCGTAACCAGAACCGCCGCCAGGGTGAGGTCTCTGATCTCGCGCACCTGAAGCAACCCATCTTCACCGGACTTGGGATCATTTCCGAGAACGAGCGCGGCCCGGTCCGGGAATTTGGCGCTTGCGATCCCATGTGCTGCAATGTGAATGATCTCAAAGCAATGGTAGCGCAGGGCTGGCCGCCTCAAGCCCTGCGGCTTTTCAATGTCTTGGTCTTTTGCCTGACTGGCACTACCCAGCGGAATACCCCACTGTCCCCGGGGTGAACTAGGCGCGCAACAAATAGAAGGCCGCAGGGTTACAAATCGAACCCTGAAAGCCGCAGGGTTACAAATCGAACCCTGCGCTACATGTCTACATGTCCAGGCCTGGAACGGAATCCTTTCGAAATAGGGGTCACTGGCACGCGCTTGAGGCGCGTGCATTGAAAGAAATGGAAATGCCGCAGGGTGAGAATTCGAACCCTGAATCCCGCAGCACGTGTAGCGCAGGGCTCGCCGCTCAAGCCCTGCGGTTCTTCGATAATCTTAATGTCTTTTCCCTTGCTGGAATCATGCTTGCGGAATACCCCACTTTCCCGCTGATGTGGAAAAGCCACAGGGTTACAGGTCGAACCCTGTGCTACACGTTTTTGTCTTTCCCGTTGCCCGGAACGCAATCGGCGCTGAATAGACGCCACTGACATTACGTAAAGGAAATCGAAGGGCCGCAGGGGTTACAAGTCGAACCCTGCGCTACACTGACAGCATGTCGCGTCTGCGCCGCTTGCAAGTTACCGGGAAGACCTTCTTCATTACATGTGTCCTGCTCTCGGTTCGGACGCGACTGACCGAGGCGGACTTCGACGCGTTGGCAAGCGCTGTCGTGCGCGTTCGCGCTCGTCGGGGATTTCTTTTCACCGGTTACGTCTTCATGCCGGACCACTGGCACGCCCTGATCATCCCGCGCGAAGGCGACGTGCTGCCTAACCTGATGGGCGCCGTCAAGGTTGCCTCGACGCTCAGCATCAATCGATCTCGTCAGACTAGAGGTCGGGTTTGGCAGCCGCGCTATTTCGACCGCATCGTCCGCAACGTCCGGGAATACCACAAAACGGTGGACTATATGCATCTGAATCCCGTGCGGCGAGGCCTAGTCAGCAGGCCCGAGGACTGGTTGTGGTCAAGCATTCACTGTCACGGTGGACCGGGTCCCGTTCGGTTGCGGGTGGACCAGGTCAATCTGCCCTCAGACGCAAGGACGCTCCTGTGAAAAAGCACGTGTAGCGCAGGGCTCGCCGCTCAAGCCCTGCGGCTTTTCAGGGTCTTTGGCCCCTTACCTGGGGCGGCAAACCCAAGCGAAATGGAAACGCCGCAGGGTTGGAACCCGAACCTGAATGCCGCAGGGTTACAAATCGAACCCTGAGAGCCGCAGGGTTACAAGTCGAACCCTGCGCTACAGGCTTTTGTCTTTCCGCTGCCTGGAACGTAATCGCCGCTGAATAGGTGCCGCTAACGTACCGGAAAAGAAATCGAAGGGCCGCAGGGTTACAAGTCGAACTCTAAAAGCTAAAAGGCGCAGGGTTGGAACCCGAACCCTGAATGCCGCAGGGTTACAAATCGAACCCTGCGCTACACGGACGGCATGGCGCGTCTGCGCCGATTGGAGGTGACTTCGCGGCCGACGACCCACCATAGATCAGCCAAACCCTTTGCCAGCGTCGCAGCGATCCCGCATAATCGGCTCATCGATGAAATCCATCATTGTAGGGACCGCGGGGCACATCGATCACGGCAAGTCGGCGTTGGTGCTGGCGTTGACCGGTATTGACCCCGATCGGCTGGAAGAAGAGAAGCGGCGGGGCATCACAATCGACCTGGGGTTCGCGCACCTGGATCTCCCTTCGACTTCGCTCGGGGACAGCGAGCCCCTCAACTCCGCTCAGGGCCGTGAGCATGTGGAACGGCAGAGTCGAACCGTAGGCGAAGGAGTGCGCGTGGGCTTCATCGACGTCCCCGGCCACGAACGTTTTGTCAAGAACATGCTGGCGGGCGCAAGCGGCATCGACCTGGTCATGCTGGTGGTGGCGGCGGACGAGTCGATTATGCCCCAGACCCGCGAGCACTTTGACATCTGCAGGTTGCTGGGGGTACGACACGGCCTGGTGGTGATTACCAAGTCGGACCTGGTCGATCCCGACTTGCTCGAGACCGTCAGACTGGAAGTCCAGGATTTCGTTTCGGGTTCGTTTCTGGAAGGTGCTCCCGTGGTCGCTGTAAGCGCGCGAACTGGCGAGGGCCTGGCGACACTAAAAGCTGAACTCCAGCGGTTAAGTGAGGCCATTACTCCCAAGCCCGCCGGACTGCCTTTTCGACTGCCCATCGATCGCGCCTTTGTGATGAAGGGCTTCGGTACGGTGGTTACCGGCACCCTCATCTCCGGAAGCATCGAGCAGGAAGCAGAGGTAGAGATCTTTCCCTTGGGCCGCCGGGCGCGCGTCCGGGGACTGCAGGTCCACAACCGACCGGCTTCGGTGGCCTTCGCCGGACAGCGCACCGCGCTGAACCTGGCCGGCATCGAAGTGCGGGATATAGCGCGCGGCATGGTTTTGGCACCGCCGGGTCTCTTCCGGGCCACGGCGCGCCTGGACGTCGTTATGACCTTACTGCCTTCGGCTCGCCCTCTGAAAAACCGGGCTCGAGTCCATTTCCATTGCGGCACAGCGGAGACGATGGCTGAGGTCGTGCTGCTGGATGGGAAGGAGCTGAGGACGGCCGAGCGAGCCTATGCCCAACTGCGCCTGGCGGAGCCCGGATTGTTTCTGCCCCATGATCGCTTTATCATCCGGCAGTTTTCGCCGGTCACAACCATCGGTGGAGGAAGCATTCTGGACAGCCAGCCATTGACGCGTCCCGCAAAGCGGGACCCAGACGTTCGCCAATTCCTCGAGATCCTGGAAGGTGGTAGTCCTGAGTCCTGCCTGGAGGCCCTGGCGCGGCAGTCAGGGGAGGCTACCCTCACCGACCTGGTGGCGCGCACCGGGTGGCTGCCCGCGGACGTGGTGCGGGTGGCAAAGTCAGTGGAGGGTCAAGGGGGGCTGGTGAGCGTCGCGCAGCCGCCCAGCCTCTTCATGCACGCCGAGTACTTCCGAGCCCTGAAAGATAGCGCGGTGAAGACACTGGAGGCATTCCACGAGGCAAATCCTCTGGTACAAGGTCTCTCTAAGGAAGGATTGCGCGCCCGGGTAGCACAGAGTTTGCCTTTCAAACTCTGCGGCTCTTCCCTCAAGAAAGAGCCGCAGCCGCAGCCCCGTCCCGACGGGGTCTCGGGAAGTCTCCAAAAGCGGGAAGCTCTGCGCTACCCTCTACTGCCTTCGGTCACAGCTTTTGACACCGTGCTGCAGGCGCTAAGCGCGCAGGGCAAAGTGGGCGCCCAGGGAGAAACGGTAATGCTGGCAGGTCGCGCCCTGCGGCTTACCCCTGAAGAGGCGGAAGCGCGTGACCAGATCAGCCGGGCATTCGAAAAAGCCGGGCTCGCAGTGCCGAGCGCTGCGGAGGTCCTGGCTACGCTGCGCGTCGATAGGAGCCGAGCGGAGAGGATCCTGCAAATGCTACTCAAAGAAAAGGTCCTGGTCAGAGTGGCCGAAGGCTTGATCTTCCACCGGACGGCGCTCGAAAAACTCCTGGAGACACTGCGGCAACGCAAAGCGCAGAACGATCGAATCAACGTGGCGGCTTTCAAGGAGATGACCGGCCTCAGCCGGAAGTACGTCATCCCCTTGCTCGAATACCTGGACCGAGGACGCGTGACGCGTCGGGAGGGAGATGAGAGGATCATTCTTTGATTGAGCCATCGGCTCATTGAATCATTGAATCATCGGGTCATCGAGCGATTCTGCGATTGAATCATTGGCTCATTGAGTGATCGGGCCTGGGCCATTCCGTGATTGAGTCATTGGCTCATTGAATCATCGGCTCATTGAGTGATCGAGCCATTGAGTCAATCTGCGGCCCTGGCAAGGCGAGAAACAGAATGCGGTCCAATGATTCGATGAATCAATGGGCCGATGATCCGATGATTTCACGGCTCAACCTCAGAAAGGGCTTAAGCAGGTCGTAGACGAGCGGAATCGGGAGTCCCACCACATTGAAGTAGCAGCCCTCAATCCGAGTGACGAACCGGGAGGCGAGGCCCTGAATGGCGTAGGCCCCCGCCTTGTCCAGCGGTTCGCCGCTCCTGACGTAATCCCGGATCTCCTCTTCCTCGAGGTAGCGAAACCTGACTATCGTGGTTTCGTGCGCGACAGCCAAGATCTCGCCCGGAGCATGGACCAGACATACGCCCGTAACCACGCGGTGGCTGGCGCCCGAAAGCAGGCGCAGCATACGGACCGCATCGTCCTGGTCGGCGGGCTTGCCTAGTAGCAGGCCGCCGATATCAACCACCGTGTCGGCGCCCAACACCAGGCTGCCCGGAGGTGAGGATGCGGCGGCAGCCAGAGACTTCTCGCGCGCCGCCCGGCGCGCGAAGTCTTCCGCGCTCTCGCCCCTAGCGCGAACCTCCTCAGCCCCGCTCGGACGCACTTCGAACTCAAAACCCGCCCTCTGCAAGAGTTCTTGGCGTCGCGGTGAACTGGAGGCCAGCACGAGCTTCATCGTAAAGGTTCAGTGCACCTGGAGCGTCAAGCTAAGGTTGTGTGTCAAGCTCGACGAGGCCAATGAAACGCCGCCGCTGACGGTCAACGTGTAGGTGCCGCCGGCAGTCCCGGGATTGCTGGATCCGCCGGTTCCACTACCGCCACCGCAGGCAGCCATGAATATGACAAAGACTACGCTCAACCCTAGAGTGAAGGCCGCGGCACCAAGAAACACTCTTCGGCGCCGACCCAGGGTGAAGCGAGCCAGTATCACTAATGACCAGGCCAGCGCAAGAAGACCGGACAGATAACGGAGTTTGCCTGATGCCGGCGGACTCACCTCAACTCCCATGATCGACATCCCTGGTGCCGTCGTCGTGACCGTTACAGAGACGCTCGAGGCCGTGGAGCTGTTCAGCGTGACTGAGTTTGGCGAGACGGAGCACGTCGCTTCGGATGGAGCGCCACTGCAAGTCAATGCCACCATCTGACTGAATCCACCCACCGGCGCAACGCTCAGTTTGTAGGTAGCGGTCTCGCCCGCAGTCACGGTGGCCGAAGCCGAGGAGCCCGCGGCAATGCCGAGCGAAAAGTCCTGTCCGGTACCGGACAGTGCCACGGTGTGTGGACTTCCGGGAGCGGTGTCTGAGACGGTCAGTGTTCCAGTTCTGTTTCCTCCCTGGCTCGGGGTAAAAGTGACGCTGATGGTGCAGCTTGCCCCAACGCCGACACTCGTGCCACAAGTGTTCGTTTGGGTAAAGTCGGCACTCGTCGTCACACTCGAGATTGTCAACGCAGAACCCCCACGATTCGTTAGCGTAACTGGCTGCGCCGTGCTCGTGGTACTCACCACTTCTGCGCCAAAAGCCAGGTTGCTCGCAGAGAGTTCCGTGGCGGACTGGAGCAGTCCAAAGACGCCAACCCCGTTCGTCGTGCCCACGTAGACCTTGCCATTGGCAATGGTTGGGGTGATGAACTTGTTGCCCGTGCCGAATTGATCGCGCCCGCCGGGCGCCTGGCTGCTGTTGTACAACTCGTGAGACAGGTCCTCCGCATCATACGCGTGCAAGACCGCCGGATCGGTGTTCTCGGTCACCCATACAATTCCATTACTTGTCCCGTTGGCGGAGATACTCGGCGTCGCTCCCGGGTAGGGGAACGTGTGGCTGGTTTGAGACGCGGGAGTCGCCAGGAGCTTGGCCGTCGCGAATGCGAACGCCCGAACAAGGTCACTTACCGCCCCGTAATAGATCTTGTTGTTGAAGTAGGCCGGCATGCCAAACTCGGGGCCGCCCAAGGCTCCCGGAAGTCCCTGGTAGATGGCATCGTTATTGTTGGGATTGAACTTCCCCATATTATCCCGGTCCACCAAGTACATCTCTGCATCTTTGCCCGCTCCAACAGCGAGATGTCGAGTCCGACCCATGGCGTCCGTCATGTCAGGTAGGACCAACGCGCCGCCGGAGCCGAAGTCCTCGTCGACACTGGACTCCGCTACGGCGTTGAACATGGCGAAATAGTCCGTCACCGACAACTTGTTGCCAGTCGTGGCGATTTTCAAAAAGGCGTTGCCGTAGTCACCCCCGCTGGGAAAGCCGTTAGCATCGAGGGTGGTGTCAAAAGTGCCGTTGGCCGCTAGAAGGTAGATGTTCCCATTAGAGTCGACGGCCGGACCGGCGCCGCTCGCCCAGATGGAAGCCTCGCCTCCGTTAGGGGCGAGGTTCAGCACGTTGACCTGTTTCAGAATGTTTTGGTCATAGCCGATCAACCAGCCCGTGTAAGGAGGGATGTCGCAGTGTGAAGACCAGGCGGTATAAACCACATGGTTGAGCAGGAGCAACCCCGGGCGCTCCTTATATTGCTTCGGGTCGAAGATAACGTTGCCTCCGCTACTGTTTTCGCCCGTTCCGGGAAAAACTGCCTGGATGTCAACAGGCCCGCCGGACTTTTCTTGTCCCGTCGTCACATCGAGTGCGTG
>Ga0187846_10001598_pt1 | contig 12721 bp, 7 predicted proteins | sample TC_taG_FD_161473 | JGI IMG/M metagenome (GOLD analysis project Ga0187846, IMG submission 161473) | Biofilm microbial communities from the roof of an iron ore cave, State of Minas Gerais, Brazil - TC_06 Biofilm (v2) | ecosystem: Environmental > Terrestrial > Deep subsurface > Cave > Wall biofilm ...
TGTGAGCCAACTCCTGAAACAGCCGTGCCCAAGCCATGAAAACAGAAGTAGAGCTTCTCGCTTCGTACTGGACGTTTGCAGGCGGCGCCTTGCCTCACACGGGCCGGGAATACAGTACCTTCGACTTCCAGGATCGCGTACGGGCGATGGCCAGGGCAGGCTTCACCGGCATGGGCCTTTGGCACGCGGACCTCGAACACGTGCTGCAACAGAGAACTCTCCAGGAGATGAAACAGATTCTGGATGACCACGGAGTCCGGCACGTGGAAGTCGAGTTCCTGGGCGATTGGTTCCTGGACGGCGAGAGGAAAAGGAAGTCCGATGTTCAAAAACAGAAGCTGCTGGCAGCGGCTGAAACGCTTCACGCCCATCACTTGAAGGTCGGAGATTTCTATCACGAACGATTTTCCATGCCGCAGGTCATCGAAAGCTTCGCGCGGCTTTGCGCCGATGCCGCCGCGCATGGGACGAAGGTCGGCTTCGAGGTGATGCCGTTTGCCATGATTGACACGCTCCCGGACGCCCTGACCATGGTTCGGGGCGCGGGCGCTAAGAATGGCGGTATTTGTTTTGACCTGTGGCATCTGGCGAAAATGGGCGTGCCCTCCGAAGAGCTGCGAAAATTCCCGGGCGAATTTCTCGTGAGCGTCGAGCTCAACGACGGAACATTTCAGGCCCCCTGGAGTCTGCACAAAGATACGGTCAACCATCGAAGATTTTGTGGCGAAGGCGAATTTGATGTGAAAGGTTTTGTGAAAGTGTTCCAGGAACTCGGCTATCCCGGGCCTTGGGGAATTGAAGTCTTATCGGAATATATCCGTGATTGGCCGCTAGAAAAGGTCGCTGCTCACGCCTTTCAAACCACCCTCCGGCAATTTCGACCCTGACGATCCACGTTTCGGGCGATTATCGCCAAGTTTGTACGGCGGCGTACTTTCTCCGGGCTCGCATCAGGGTTTAGCATCAAGCGCCAACGATCACCTCGGGGGTGCGCGGGCTCCCGACCCTTCAGGAAGAACGCGACCTCTCAAGGAGCAAAGCGCTCTAAGCCCGCGGGCATTCCGGAAAGGAAACGATTGCTTTAGAAAGCGTGAGAGCAGATCATCAGGCGTTCTAGCCGCCAAAAAGGAAAATTATGGGCACAAAAGCGACTTCTATGCCGATGGTAGCCCCGCACAATCCGCCATTTCGCGCGGACCACGTAGGCAGCCTATTGCGGCCTCCGGAGCTCAAGAAGGCGCGCCAGGATCGCGCCGCGGAAAAAATTTCCGCAGAAGAGCTGTGTTCCCTGGAGGACGCGCTCATTCGGCGGGTCGCCGCCCAGCAAGAGCAAGCGGGATTGCAATCCATCACCGACGGCGAATTTCGCCGCGAGGATTTCTATACGGATTTTTTCGTGCGCGGACTGGGCGGCGTGGAAGTGCGCATGGAAAGCTCGGCGGCCTATTTCGTGGACCACGAGGGCCGCAAGATTCCCGTTCCCTGGGCTCAGGTCGTGTCGCGCATGAGATGGCGCGCGCCGATTTACGCCGAGCACTTCCGCTTTCTCCAGTCGGTTACCAAACAAACGCCCAAAGTGACCGTGCCCTCGCCCATCATCCTGCATTTCACATCCGGGAGCGCTGCGATACGCACGGGCGCTTATCCGGATCTAGACCTTTTCTGGGCTGACATCGTGGACGCCTTCCAAAAGGAGATGAAATCGCTCTACGACGCCGGCTGCCGGTATTTGCAGGTGGACGACCCGCCCATGGCCACGTTGTGCAACGAAAAGTTTCAGAACATGGTGAAGGCGCGCGGGGATGATCCGGGTCACCTGCTGAATGATCTCTACCCCGAAATCATTAACCGCGCGTTTGCCAATCGGCCGCCCTCGCTTCATTTGGCCATGCATCTCTGCCGGGGCAATAACCAAAGCGGCTGGTTCACCGAGGGCGGATACGATCCCATTGCAGATGTCCTCTTCAACAAGATCAACGTTGACTCGTACTTCCTTGAGTACGAGACCGAGCGCGCAGGCACGTTCGAGCCTCTGCGATTTGTGCCGAAGCACAAAACGGTCGTGCTGGGCCTGGTCTCCAGCAAACTGCCTCAACTCGAGTCCAATGACTTGCTGAAGCGCCGCATTGACGAGGCCGCCAAGTTTATCCATCTCGACCAGCTCTCCCTTAGCCCGCAATGCGGGTTCGCCAGCTCGACCGAGGGCAACCGCCTGACGGAAGCGGAGCAAATGGCGAAGCTGCGCTTGGTCGTGGAAGTTGCAAACGAAGTGTGGGGATAAGGGACTGATTGCTTGGATCGGAAATGTTCAGGAGACGGCTAATCTCCCTTGCGCGCGATTGATTATTTTGACAAAGCAGCCGAGGCTTTCCCGGATCGAATCGCTCTGATTGACAGCGACACTCGATGCACGTACCGCGAGTTGCGCGCCGCCAGCGAACGGGTCGCGCGCGCCATGCGGGCCGCCGGCCTCGGCGACGAAGACCGCGCCGCCATCCATTCTCCCAACGACGCTCGAGTGCTGGTGTGCATGCTCAGCATTTTGCGCGCCGGGGGAACGTGGGTCCCCATCAACTATCGAAACGCGATTGCCGCGAACGCAGATTTCATGAATTACGCCGATACACGCTGGCTCTTCTATCACAGCAGCTTCGCCGATCAAGCCAAAGAGATGCAATCGCGAGTGCCGGCGTTGCGCCACCTGATTTGCATGGACTCCGAAGCTCAAGGTGATCCCTCCCTCGAGCGCTTTATGGAACAAGACGCCCAATGCGAAGAGCCCGACTGGGCCGATCCGCGCGGAAATCCAGAACGACTCGTGGGATTGGTGGCGACAGGCGGTACGACTGGCCCTGCGAAAGGCGTTCGCGTAACGAACGATTCCTGGGGCGCTTTCGTCGAGATGGCGGTGCATTACTGGAAGTGCGCGGATACACCACCCGTGTGCCTCACCACCGCGCCGCTCTCCCATGCTGCGGGACCGGTGGCTTTCGCTATGTTCGCTATGGGGGTCACCAACGTGATCATGCCGCGCTTCGATGCCGGAGAGGTCCTCCGCCACATCGAACTTCACCGAGTAACCCACGTATTCCTGCCGCCTACGGCATTTTATGCGCTGCTGGCGCACCCGGACGTGCGTCGCCGCGATCATTCCAGTCTGCAGGTGCTGCTGCTGGCTGCTTCGCCCGTATCGCCGGATCGCGTCAAGCAAGGGGTGGAAATCTTCGGCCCTTGCGTCTGCCAATGCTACGGACAAACTGAGGTTCCGATGTTGATGACCTGGCTGGATCAAAGGACGGTGGCAGCAGCCGCCGCCGGGGACCATCCCGAGCGGCTGCGGAGCTGCGGACGAGCTACCTATGGCGTGCGACTGACGATCATGGATGAGCAGGGGCGGATTTTGCCGCCCCATCAGCCGGGGGAGATTGTCGCGCGAGGGACCTTGGTGACTCCCGGCTACCACAACCTCCCCAAGGCCACAGCAGAAGTCCGCACCTTTGGCTGGCATCACACCGGCGATGTTGGCTACACGGACGAGAACGGCTACTTCTACATCGTGGACCGCAAGAAAGACATGATCATCACCGGCGGTTTCAATGTGTTCTGCGGGGAAGTGGAATCGTGCCTGATGGCCAGGCCCGAGATTTATGAATGCGCGGTTGCAGGCGTCCCGGATGCAAAATGGGGCGAAGCCGTAAAGGCATTTGTTGTTCTGCACGAAGGACAAAGTCTGACTGAAGAGGAAATCATTGCCCATTGCAAGTCCACACTCGGAGGCGTGAAGTCGCCCAAATCCGTGGAGTTTCGCGCAGAAATTCCAAAGACTGCCGCAGGCAAAATCGACCGGAAAACGTTGCGGGCGCCGTATTGGGCGGGCGCTGATCGGATGGTGCACTAAACAATGCGCCGAAGAACGGTAGCGGGGAAAATTTACAGGGAAGTGAGGCCCGCTTCATGGATGAGCTAGTGACCTTAAGCCGCCGCGAAGTCATCAAGACCACCACGGGGATTTTGACCGGCTTAGTCGTCGCGGGGAGTCCCTTATCGCTATTCGCGCGGGGGCCGGCATGGGCCGTGGATTTGTCCGTGTTCACAACGTCGGAAGGTGCAACCCTGATGGCCATGGCGCGCACCATCGCGCCGCACGACAAACTCGATGACGCTGCGTACGCGCTGGTGGTTCAGGCGCTCGACGCCGACGCGGCTAAGGACGAAAAAAACCGCACCGTGCTCAGAGAAGGAATGGCAAAGCTGGGCCCGGGTTTTGCGGCCAGTCCCGAGAGAACTCGCGTCGAGGCGCTTAAGAAAATAGAATCCTCCGGCTTTTTTCAAGCGATCAGATTGAAGACCCTGCAGGTTCTTTACTCCAGCCCCATCGCGTATGCGTACTTCGGCTACGAGGGCGAGGCATTTTCCAAAGGGGGCTATTCGCACCGGGGCTTCAACAATCTGCGGTGGCTGCCGGAAGTCCCGTTGGAGGATGCGGGTCCCGTACCCTGATCGCCGCGGGGCGCGGAGAAGCGTGCGATGAGCGCGATTGATTTCAACGATTCGGACGCGGTCGTGATCATCGGCAGCGGCGCGGGCGGAGGAACGCTCGCGCATGAGTTAACACGCCGCGGCGTCAGGGTTGTTCTGCTCGAAGCCGGGAAACGTCAATCCACAGCAACATTTTCGCAAGTTCCGGGAGAAGCCTTCGTTCAGCTCACCTGGCTGGACACGCGCACGCAGAGCGGCAACTGGGGCGTGGCGCGCGATTTCCCCACGCTCCCCGCGTGGCATTGCAAGACCGTCGGCGGCACTACGGTGCACTGGACGGCTTCCACGCCAAGGTTGCAACCATGGGAGCTGCGCGCAAGAACAACGTACGGAAATATCGCCGGCGCTTCGCTGATTGACTGGCCGCTCAAATACGATGAGCTCTTGAGGTATTACGAGATGGCCGAGCAGCGGCTCGGCGTGACCCGCCGCAACGGAATCCCAGGGCTGCCCGCTTCCAATAATTTCAAAGTGATGTACGCCGGAGCGAAGAAGCTCGGTTACAAACAGGTGCACACGGGCTACATGGCCATCAATCCGCGACCCTTCGACGGTCGCGGGGCTTGCATACAACAGGGCTTCTGCGTGCAAGGCTGCAAGATGGGCGCGAAGTGGAGCACGCTGTACACGGAAATCCCGCGCGCTGAAGCCACCGGCAACTTGGACCTGCGCGTGGAATCCACCGCCACTAGAATTGAACATGGGCCTAATGGCCGAGTCAACGCGGTGATTTATCGCGACGCGCAAGGAAACGAACAAAGACAGAAGGCGCGCATCGTTTGCGTGGCAGGCAATGCCATCGAGACGGCGCGGCTGCTCCTGCTTTCCGATTCGCCGAAGTTTCCGCACGGCCTGGCCAATTCTTCAGGCCAGGTGGGGCGACACTATTGTCACCAGATTACCGGCTTTGTTTGGGGAATCTTTGACCAACCGGTCTATTCTTGGCGCGGGGCCACGCTCGCCGGAGTCGTCGAAGATGAAGTCATCAACGAACCGAAGCGCGGATTCGTTGGTGGATATCGAATGGAGCTGGTCACGCTGGACCTGCCGACTTTCCCGTTAGTGGGTCTGCCGTACGGATGGGGCCGAGATTTCGCATCCATCATCGAAGGCTACAGAAATATGGCGGGAATGTTCATCAACGGCGAAGACTTGCCACGCGCGGAGAATCGAATCACTTTGAATCCGAAGCTCAAGGACGCTTACGGATTGCCAGTGCCGAATGTCCACGTGGATGAGCACACGAACGACCAAGAGATGCGCAAGCATGCACAGGGTCAAATGTCCAAGCTGTATGATGCGATTGGGGCAAAACGTATTGTCACGGGACCTATTCCGCCCGCAACACACAACCTTGGTACTGCACGAATGAGCGCCAATCCTCGCGATGGCGTGACCAACGCCTGGGGCCAAACTCACGACATCAAAAACCTGCTCGTTTCCGATGGCAGCGCTTTGACCACGCCAGGAGCGGCGAACCCTACGCTGACGATTGTGGCGCTGGCGCTTCGCCAAGCCGAATACATCAGCCAGGAAATGAAGACCGGCCACATCTGACACAACTAGCAGTTCATTGGCCAGGGGAAAATCCGGTTAGTAAAAGGCCTATTTGCGAGCGGGTGCTGCCGGGCCCAGGCTTTGGTTTGCGCGGAAGATCACGTAGTCCCGAATCGCCGCAGCATCCTGCCTCGTAATTTCCCGCGAGAAAGAAACCATTCCGTATGGCTCCAGGACTCCATCCTGAACAATCTGAAACCATTGGTCGCTGGCTAACGCGCCGGAGTAGCGCAGGTCAGGCAGCACGCCGCCGCTCACGGCCACATCGCCGTGGCAATTGCTGCAGTACCCTTGATATAGCTCCTCGCCCTTTTTGACTTCGGCTGCCGTAGCAGTTGGCTTTGGCGGAGATAATACGGGCGGCCTCACTTCCGGGGCCGCAGGCAGATTCGACTTCCCTCCCAATTTGAACGCCAGCAGACGCGGAACATTGGCGATGCGCGGAGATTGCAGGGCCGCTTCGCCCGCCGCGAGTGGCAAAACTCCGCCCCAGCCCACCAGAACAGCGACGTATTGTTCGCCATTCACGCTGTAGGAAACCGGCCCGGCCGTCACGCCGCTTTCGGTCGAAGCAGACCAAAGCCTCTCTCCTGTCGTGGCGCGCAGCGCTTCGAATTGGCCTAGCCCAGTGCCTTCAAACACGAGATTGCCCGCCGTCGAAAGCGCACCCCCGTTCAATGGCCCGGGGCGCTCCGCCCGCCAGGCCTCCCTCTGCTTCACTGGATCCCACGCTGTGAGATGGCCTTTGATGCTGCTCAGAATCGCCTTCTTCACCTCCGACGCCTGCGGCATTCCTGCCGCCACGCCATCGGTCCCGGTGTTGAACCCGAACTGGCTGTGCCGGAAATGACCGGCCGTTTTGTAAGCAAATCCCGCCTCCATCACGGGGAAATAAACGAGGCCGGTCTGAGGGCTGTACGACGCAGAGTGCCAGGAGTGCGCTCCTCCCGGACCGGGAACAACGAGAGCAGGCTTATCGCTGCGCTCATACTGCGCAGTAGGAGACTCGATGGGGCGGCCCGTTTGCATGTCGATGCCCGTGGCCCACGTGACTGGAGTAAAAGGCTTCGCCGAGATGAGCTTGCCGGTGGCGCGGTCTAGGACGTAGAAGAAACCATTTTTGGGAGCGTGCAATAACACCTGGCGAACTTGGCCACCCAAGGAGAGATCCGCGAGGATGATCTGTTCCGCTGAATCGTAATCCCATTCGTCGGCGGGGTTCTCTTGGTAATGCCAGACATATTCACCACTGTCCGGCCGCAGCGCGATGAGCGAAGAAGCGAAGAGATTATCACCTGTTTTGGCGCCTCGAATTTTGCGCGCCCACGGGTCGGCGTTTCCCGTCCCGATGTACAACAAGTCGAGTTGCGGATCGTACGCCATGGCGTCCCATACGGTGCCGCCTCCGCCATTTTTCCACCACTCTCCGCTCCACGTCTTCGCCGCCTCCTCCAGGATCGGCCTTTCAAAAGGTTTTGCAGGATCACCGGGGACAGTGTAAAAGCGCCAAACCAGTTTGCCTGTCTCCGCGTCGTAAGCCGAAACATATCCGCGTACGCCCATTTCCGCGCCGCCATTCCCGATTAGTACTTTCCCGTTCACCACGCGCGGCGCGCCAGTAATCGTGTAGCGCACACCCGGGTCGAAGGTTTGAGTTTCCCAGACGGGCAGCCCCTTCGCGGCATCGAGAGCAATCAACCTGCCGTCCAACGTCCCGACAAAAACTTCCCCCGTCCATGCGGCGACTCCCCGATTCACCACGTCACAGCATGCATTCACCGCCCAACTCGGCGGAACTTTGGGGTCGTAAGACCACAAGAGTTCTCCGGACGCTGCGTCGAGTGCGACGACCTTGCTCCACGCCGTCGTGAAATACATCACCCCATCCACGACCAGGGGGGTGGATTCTTGCCCGCGGCGCGTATCGAGGTCGAAATACCACCCCAGCCCAAGCTGCTGGACATTTTGCTCGGTAATCTGCTTGAGCGGGCTAAAGCGCTGTTCGCTATACGTTCGGCCGTAAGTGAGCCAGTTGCCGGGCTCGCGGTCGGCGTCCGTGATTCGCGCAGCGTCCACGCTGGCCATGCCCGGGCTGGCGGTCCTGCCCTGCCCCGGGGGCTGGGAAGCGCGGTTGCCGCAACCGGCCAAAACAAAGCAGGCCCCACACAAGCCCAGCCAAAGGCGCGCGACTGCGCGGACCCATTTGCTCCCGCAGCTTGCGAAATGATGTGTGAGGCGAACCATTCAAAAACTCTGTCTGCAGCCGGGCAGAAATGATTCAACTTGAAATCAAGCAACTTCCTATCGCCGGAAATCGCACGTGTCAAGCGCCAGAGGCGGTAGAAACGATTCGGATAAGGGGTGCGGCGATCCCACCGGATTCACAGTCTCAAGCAGAGGCGCTTGGCGAGCGGCCAAAATAGAGGTTTGCATCTCCCTTGGACGCGGCCGAAGTAAGCAACAGTGGGCGATATTCGCACATCCTGGCAATTTGTCAGCTTGACTTGAAACCGCACGCGCTTTAGACGTTTTTCTTACACAATGCGGTATTCTCGGATCGAGCAAACCACTGGCAACGGTATGGTTCTGATATGAGTGTATGGAAAGGAGATCTTATGCGGGGACGAGGGTTGCTGGCCTTGGTGGGAGTGGTATTGATAGTGTTCGCAGTTCGTGTGGAAACTGCCTTTGGGCAGGCGGCCACGAACCTGGCGCAGCTCAACGGAACGATCGTTGACGCCTCGGGCGGCGTGGTCGCCAAGGCAAACGTCTCTTTGCTTGAGGTGGATACGAATCGTAGCTACTCGGCGACTTCGTTGGACAACGGCTACTACGTCGTTCCCAACATTGTTCCGGGGCGATACGAACTCAAAGTCAACTTCACGGGGTTTGCCACGTACACGCAGACTGGCGTGGAACTCCGCGTGGGCCAAATAGCCACGATTGACATCACTTTAAAGGTGCAATCCGGTGGCCAAGCCGTGACCGTGACGACGGAAGGGCCACTGATCGAAACCAGCAGGACAGAGGTCAGCCAGGTCATTCAAACGGAGCAGATCGGTTCGTTGCCCATCAGCGGGCGGCTGTTCACCGACTTTGCCCTTCTTACGCCGGGAGTCGCCACCAGCCGCACCAGCTTGGGCACAACCTTCACCGACTTTGAGACAACGCAAATCTCTTTCGGCGGGATGCGTTCGTTCAGCAATGAAATCATGGTGGACGGCGCGGATTTTGTGAACGCCAGCAGCGGCGTGCAGCGTGCGACGCCACCGCAGGAATCTGTCCAGGAATTCCGAGTCGTCAACAACAGCTTTGGCTCCGAATATGGCCGGGCGGTCGGCGGCATCGTGAACATCGTGACCAAGGGCGGTACTAACGCGCTTCACGGCTCGATCTACGACTTTTTGCAGAATAGCGCGGCCGACGCGCGCTCCATGCTTCAGCCGGCGCCGCTCCCGCACGAGTTGAGGCAAAACCAATATGGCGGAACCCTGGGCGGCCCCATCCGCAAGGACAAGACCTTTTACTTCCTGAATTTCGAAGGCAAGCGTCGCGCGGAATCTCCGGTTTACCCGCCCGACCTGATCAATAACTTGGGCCTGATTGATGAGGCGAAGGGTTTGATGGGGCTCGCTCCCGAAGGTTGCGGAACAGGTCTCAGTACCTGCACAAACAGCAACATCAGCTACCTCAATAGCTTCTTGAAAACGGCGGACGACGATCACGGTTTTGTCCGGTTCGACCATCAAGTCAGCACAAACCACCATTTGACCGTCCGCTACAACGCGGAGGACGAGCGCGCGCTCGGCGAACTGGTAGGGCAAACGCTCGACGGGGGCGGCATCGGCGCTCCGAGTGGGGGGCGCAACCTTTTCATCCGGGATCAATCCCTCGTTGGAACGATTGATTCAACCCTAAGAAATAATCTGCTAAACACGCTCCTACTCCAGTATGCCCGGCGGCACTACGGTTTTCTGGGCGCCTCTGGCCAACCGGATTTCAGCATTTTGAATGACCTCGAGTTAGGCCACAACTTCGGGACTCAGGACCGAACGGCGGAGAGCCGCGCGGAATTCTCCGACTCCATGTCCTGGATCAAGGGCGATCATGTGCTGAAATTCGGGTTTGACGGCAACGTGATCAAGTCGGTGTTCAATTTCCCCGGATTCACACCCGTCAGGATGCTTGTGCCGGGGCTCGGCTGCCTCGCGAACTTCGCTCAATTTTATAACGCAAACTTCAGCACGACTCCGGTGACGCTCGGGCCTGCTGATCCCGTTGTTACCGCGGCGAAAACTTGCGCTGTCCCCGGCGATGACGGCGTGGTGTTTACTTACGCCGGCGTGCCGTTGCCAACGGATCCCAACTTTGTCAGCGGCCCATCTCTTGTCATCGGCGGCGGGCCGCTGGCGTTGAACACTTCCACATGGGCCAACGCCTATCCGCCGTCACTTTCACCGGGTTACGACCGCGAAATTGACCATGGCTACTGGGGCCTTTTCGTGCAGGACCAATGGAGAATCACTCGCAAGCTGGTTCTGAATGCCGGCGTGCGATGGGATTACGAGTCAGGGTTGGCGGATTACGTAAACCCGGACCACAGAGGCGTCCAGCCCCGAGTCGGGTTGGCCTACTCCCCGGACAGCAAGACAGTGATTCGCGCCGGATTCGGGATCTTTGATGACCGGTACAACATGACGTTCTTCTATGTGCCGAATACGCAGAAAGTGGTGCCGGGCTACCTCTGTGCCAATAGTCCGTCGGCTGCCATTGCAAGCGCCTGTGCTGCGAAAAACGTCAAACCTCAGAACCTGCCTATGATCCTAGGCAATTTGGGACAGGCGGGCCAGGGCTACCAATTATTTGCGTTTCCGGGCGCTGCAGGCGCGGCGGCATTCGCGGCCGGCATCATCCAGAGCGGCGGCTATGGCCTCTTTCCCCCAGTAAAAACAGTGGTGATGGCCGGCGCTTGCTCGGCCAACGGCGCCTGCGGGGTTGGCTCAGGAGGGATGGATCACAGTGTCAGCAGGATCCCCTATGCCGAGCAAGCCAGTATGGAAATTGACCGTCAGTTTGGAAAGGGGTTGGCTGTCAACCTGGGATACCTCTTCGTGTCCGCGCACCGGCTGGTTCGCGGCAATAACATCAACGTCCCCTGCCCGGTGGGCACGACGGATAGCAATCAGCTCGCGAACCCGACGGACCCGAATCCGTGGCCCGTTGTGCCAGTGTTTCCGGATTGGGTTCCTGGGAAGCTGAACGCGGATGGTTCCTTCTCCAATTGCAGCTCGGGCGCGCCAACCCTTGCGACGGGCGCGCTCGCGGGGTTAGGTCCATTTTTCGCCGGCGCCGGCGCCGCCAGCGGCCTGCAGACGATGAGCGCCGGCCTGATCGACTACAACAACGGCGTCGCCAATGCGAATTACCACGGTGGAACGCTGACAGTCACGGAGAGAATGAGTTACTTCAACCTGACTGCTAACTACACTTACTCACACACGATTGACGATGGAAACTTCACCACGTTCATCAACCTCCCCGTGAACCAGTTTGACTACAAGGCGGAACGCGCCAACTCGAACCAGGATGGGCGCCACAGACTGGTGGCAAACTTCAGCGCCACCGCGCCCGAAAAATCTTTCGCTCGCCATTTCACTTTCAGCAGCATCATTACGGCACAGTCCGGGCGCCCCTTCACGCTTTTCTATGGAAACAGTACCTTGAATGATGTCGCGGGCGGCGCCACGGACCGCGTGGGCGGCGCGCCGGTTGTGCCTAACTGCCCTTCCGCGAGCAACTGCGACACGATGGTTCAGAGGAATACTTATGTCGGCGATCCCGTGTATTCATGGGATTTCCGCCTCGGGCGGTACTTCCAAGTTCGCGAGAACATGAGGATCGATTTGGCCATCGACGCGTTCAATGTGCTCAACCGGCCGAATGTGGATGAAGTCACTTCGGTCTATGGCTCGCCCGTATTCTGCGGCACCACGCCAACGATTCCGCTTCACTACAACGACGCGACGAGCCAAGCCATCCAACTGCAAGCAGCTTCCACGGTCTGCCCGGCCGGCCCCACAGCGGTTCCAGGGGGGACCCTAGCGCCTACGCCCATACCCCTTGGCACCGGTGCTAATCTCTTTATCCCGACAAAGCCGAACTCAACCTTCGGCTTGCCCAGGACCATGCTCAACCCGCGGCAGTTGCAACTTTCTTTCAAGCTTTCGTTCTGAGGATTTCGGCCACCCCGCGTCCCGGATGGAGCCCACAATTTTCTGGGCTCCCCCGGGCATGGGGGTCTCCAGGGACAGTGAAAATGCACCGTGAATGTGTGCCCAAGCCGCTCCGTTGCTTGCTGCGAATCGCGCCCTGCTCCGCCTCGATTTGCGAGCGCTTGTCGCTCCGTGTAGGGTTGCAATGGATCGCGATAGCGCCCTGACATACCCCCAGGCAAAGTACTGTGACGGCGATGCTGAGCACGTCTAATATTAGCGGCCAGAATTTGATGGAATCGCCGACGACCAAGAGACGAGTGCGTCCCGTACGTGTGGCTTCGCTGGGCGCGATCGTGGACCACAAGCCAAACGGAGTGATCTACGTTCGGTCGCCACACCCGCTGGGTGAA
>Ga0187846_10001599_pt1 | contig 12718 bp, 10 predicted proteins | sample TC_taG_FD_161473 | JGI IMG/M metagenome (GOLD analysis project Ga0187846, IMG submission 161473) | Biofilm microbial communities from the roof of an iron ore cave, State of Minas Gerais, Brazil - TC_06 Biofilm (v2) | ecosystem: Environmental > Terrestrial > Deep subsurface > Cave > Wall biofilm...
AGCCTGTTCCCGCTGTTGCTGCTCGCGTTGTTGCTGGTCCCGCGCCTGTTGCTCCCGCTGTTGCTCCTCACGCTGTTGTTGATCGCGCGCCTGTTGCTCCCGTTGCTGGTCTTCGCGCTGTTGTTGCTCGCGCTGCTGTTGCTCGCGTTGTTGTTCTTCTCGCTGCTGCTGTTCCCTTTGTTGCTGCTCGCGTTCCTGCTCCTGGCGCTGTTGCTCTTGACGCTGCTGTTCTTCGCGTTGCTGCTGCTCGCGCTGTTGCTGCTCCTGTTGCGACTGCTGGTCAAATTCCGCGAGAGCCGCCGATCCTGTGGCGATTGGAGGGTGAACAACGGTCAAGGCAAAGGCAATCAGAAAAATCGCGCCACGCTGGGCTCTCCTGGCTAAGACTCCCAGCGTTTCAGCCGCGACATGATGAGACTCATCCTGCGCCATAAGGACACCTCGTTGCCGAACGCTGGCCATTCGTCCCGGAGTCGATTTCTGTCGACTTACGCTGCTTAGACTTGCTCGCCCCTCCGGCGGATAGCGCAGGAGCGGGTAAAAGAGCGTAATGATTGAGTAAAGAAGTGTTGAGGGCGAGCGATCGAGTCACGATCCGGTTACCAAAGAAACCACAACGCCGACCTGCGTTTAATTGAGGTTCTCGAAAATCCCTGCTGCGCCCATGCCACCGCCGACGCACATCGTGACCATGCCGTAGCGGGCGTTGCGGCGCTTGAGTTCGCGGATGATGGCCGCGGTCAGCTTGGCGCCGGTGCAGCCCAAGGGATGTCCCAGCGCGATGGCGCCGCCGTTGGGGTTCACTCTCTGCGGATCGAGCCCGGCCTCTTTGATCACTGCCAGCGACTGGGCCGCGAACGCTTCGTTGAGTTCGATCACGTCGATGTCGGAGAGCTTCAGCCCCGCCAGCTTCAACGCTTTGGGGATCGCAAACACGGGTCCGAGCCCCATTTCTTCCGGCTTGTATCCCGCGGTCGCGAATGAGACGTAACGCGCCAGGGGCTTGATGCCCAGCGCTTTCGCGCGCTCGGCCGACATGACCACGGCGGCGGCCGCGCCGTCCGACATCTGCGACGAATTGCCGGCGGTCACCGTGCCATGGGCGTGAAACGCGGGCTTAAGCGCAAGCAGAGCTTCCAGGGAGGTTTCGGCGCGCGGGCCTTCGTCGACTTTGAAAGTGATTTCCTGTTTCTTTGGCTTCGAGCCGTTGGGAGTGCTGAAGGTTACAGGCACGGGAACGGTTTCGTCGGCGAATTTCCCGGCTTGAATCGCGGCCAGCGCCTTGTGGTGGCTATGCAGCGAAAACTCGTCGGCGGCTTCGCGCGTGATGCCGCAACGCTGCGCCAGGCGCTCCGCGGTCAGGCCCATGGAAAGGTAAGCGTTGGGATAGTGATCGACAAGCCAGGGGTTGGGAGAAATCTTGTGGCCGCCCATAGGGATCATGGACATCGATTCAGTGCCGCCGGCGACGACGACTTCCGCGCCGCCGCTCATGATGCGCTCGGCGGCCATGGCGATCGCCTGCAGTCCGGAGGAGCAGAAGCGGTTGATGGTGAGCGCCGAGGTCTCGACCGGCAGGCCGGCGCGCAGCGAGGCGATGCGAGCCACGTTCATGCCCTGTTCGGCCTCGGGCATGGCGCAGCCGAGGATCACGTCTTCGATTTCTTTCGGATCAAGCTGCGGCACGCGCTCGAGCGCGCCCTGGATGGCGACGGCCGCGAGTTCATCGGGACGGGTGGCGCGGAGCGTGCCCTTGAAGGCGCGTCCCACGGGCGTGCGGACGGAAGCGGCAATAATGACTTCACGCATAAGAAAACTCCTCTGGCTATTTTAGATGGTGCGCGGGGGATTGGCGATTCTCGATCGTCGAACCCGCCAGCGCCGCAGCGCGCACCGAAAGTCTAATGCGAGGGCGCGTAGAAGTAATAATCGGCGGTATAGCTGCTCTTCGTTTCCTCACTCTTGTGCGCCTCGTCGCACCCCTCGGCCGGAGGCTGGCCGCCGTGCGTGTGGACGCGCTGAATCGTCGTCACATTGCTGAGCAAACCTTTTCCCGCATGGCTGACCACATTTACCAGCAGCCAGGGAATCGACTCGCCATCGATGGAGTCAACGTGCGCCACCGCTTTCCCGGTGAGTTCGCTGCCGTCCTTCAGCTTCCAAGTCGGCCCGGCGGAGTGCGTCCCGATCACTTTGTCTTTGCGGTCGCGCAGTTCGGCCTGGGGAGCCCTGAGAGTCCAGGAGAACCTCCCGTCGGCGGACGCCTGGCAGGTGTAGACCTGCGATCCCGCCGCGTGCGCGAACAAAACCACTTGCTCGCCGGCGGGCACCGCGATGGAGTCGGGTACATCGGGAGGAGCCTCATTCGCATTGCCCTGCGCACTGGCGAGAGCAGCGGTGAAAACTGCGAGCACCGACATGCACGCCGCCACGATCACAAGCTTCTTCATGACTGCCAATGGTAGCAGCGAGCGATCGCTGGTGGGTGCGAAGCCGGAACACGGCGCCTCGGTCTCGCCGAGAAGGCACGACGAGACCGAGGTCGCAGGAGCGGCCTTATCTGCCCAAGGCTTCAATGACCAACTGGGCCGCGGCCGCTCCCGAATACTGTTGTTGCCCGGTCACGAGGCGTCCATCGCGCACGGCATGGGCGCGGAGACGGTTTGACGCGCAAAACGACGCGCAAAACATGGAGAGCCGAGTCTGTTAAGGCCGCGTCCAGGGTCTGGCCCAATCCTGCCGGCTGCAGCCCACCGATCGCTCAATTTCTCAGCGTTTTCCCCGTCTTCAGCGTGTACTGGATGCGTTCCTGCGTCTTCTTCTCGCCGCAGAGCGATTTGAAGCCCTCGCGCTCCAGGTCAAGGATGTACTGCTCGCTGACCGGCGTGCCCGGAGTGACGGTTCCGCCGCAGAGGACTTCGGCGATCTTGCCGCCCAGCGTCACTTCGTAGTCGGTGATGAAGTCGCCCTGGCGCATGAGGTGGACGCCCAGCTTGAGCGCCGCCAGCAGGTTCTCGCCCGGGGCAGGGATATCGGTTCGCGGCACGGGCGGCTCGTATCCGGCGCGGAACAGTTGCAGGGCACGGGCCTTGGCGTCGGAGAGCACGCGCTCGCGGTTCATCGTGATGCGATCGGAGTCGGAGAGGAAGCCGAAGGCGCGGGCTTCGTGCGCCGAGGTGGCGACTTTCGCGGTGGCGATAAGTTCGAAAGTGCGCTTCATGGCTTCCATCATTTCGACGGAACCGGCAAGCGCCTCGCCCGATGCCTTGCCGCGGGAAGCGGCGGCACTGTCGACGGCGCGCAGCAGCATCTCTTTGCAGCCGCCGCCGCCGGGCAGCAGGCCGACGCCGACCTCCACCAATCCCGTGTAAAGCTCCGCGTGGGGCTGGCGGGCCGCGGCATGGAGCGAGATTTCCGTGCCGCCGCCCAGGCATAGTCCGAACGGCGCGGAGACGACCGGCCTGGGCGAAAACTTGATAGCCTGGGTCATGCCCTGGAATTGGCGGACGCCGAGATCGATGTCGTCCCACTCCTGCTCCTGTATGGACAGCAGGACCAGCATCAAGTTTGCGCCCGCGGAGAAGTTCACCGCGTCGTTGGTGATCACGAAAGCATCGAAATTATCTCCAGACCCGCCGGGCTTCAGCGTTTGAGCGATGAGCTGCGTGACATCGCCGCCGATGATGTTCATCTTCGAGTGGAACTCGATGCAGGCCACGCCGTCGCCCAGATCGACCACCGACGCGCCGGAGTTTTTCCTCACCACGCCATTGGACTTCTTGGCCACCGTGACCGACCACACGCCGGCAGGAACCTGAACCGGCTCCCAGTCTTCGGTGCCCAGCTCCCAGTACTTGCGTCCCGCAGGCGACTTGGAATCGTCGGCATACCAGGATTTGCGGCCGGCGGCGAGCAGGCTCTCCACATTGGCGGCGACCGGCTTGCCTTCCTTTTTCATGCGGGCCACGGTGGCTTCGACACCGGCGGCGTCCCAGAGCTCGAAGGGGCCAAGCTCCCAGTTGAAGCCGAGCTTCATAGCGCGATCGATTTCGACGATGGAGTTGGAGATTTCGGGCACGCGGTTGGCAGAGTACGTCCAAAGATCGGAGACAGCGGACCACAGGAATTGCCCGGCTTTGTCGGCCTTCGGCGGTGCGGCTCCGTCCATGCCCAGCAGAGCGCGCAGGCGGGCGCCGGGGTCCTCGATGTTTTTCGCCATGTCAAGAGCAGCGAACTTCGGCTTCTGGCGCGGGTGGTATTCGAGCGTCTTCCAGTCGAGGGCGAGACGCTCGTCTTCCTTGCCGTCGCCGCCTTTCGCCTTCTTGTAGAAGCCGCCCCTGGTCTTGTCGCCGAGCCACTTGCGCTGCAGCATCTGGCCGAAGAAATCGGGCAGGCGCAGATCGCTGCGCTCGTCATGAACGTTGGCGGTCATGTTGCCGACGACGTGGCCGAGAATGTCCAGGCCAACCAGATCCATGGTGCGGAAGGTGGCGGATTTCGGCCAGCCGACCGCCTGCCCGGTGAGCGCGTCGATGTCTTCGATGGTGAGGTCCATCTCCTGCATGAGCCGCATCACGTTGAGCACAGAAAACGTGCCAATGCGGTTGCCGATGAAGTTGGGCGTGTCTTTGGCGATGACGACGCCCTTGCCCAGGCGCACGTCGCAGAAGTGAGCGATGGAGTCGATGGCTGCGCGGTCGGCTTCCGGCGTGGGAATAATTTCCAGCAGGCGCATGTAGCGCGGCGGATTGAAGAAGTGCGTTCCGAACCACGCCCAGCGGAAGTCATCGGAGAAGCCTTCAGCGATTTTGCCGACGGGCAAGCCGCTGGTGTTGGTGGTGACGATGGTGCCGGGCTTGCGGATGGCTTCGACTTTGCGCAGCAGCGAGCGCTTGATGTCGAGATTCTCGACGACAGCTTCGATGATCCAGTCGACCTCAGCGAGCTTTTTCAGATCGTCGTCGAAATTGCCGACGGTGACCAGGCGCGCGAGGGACGGCTCCATGAAGGCGGCGGGCTTGGATTTCTTAGCAGCGTCGAGGCCAGCGGCGGCGATCTTGTTGCGCGCCGGGCCATCCGCGTCGGGGGGAACGATATCGAACAGATAGCTGGGAACGCCGGCATTGGCGAAATGCGCGGCGATGCGGGCGCCCATGGTTCCGGCGCCGAGGACGGCGACTTTATTGATGCGCTTCATAATCATGCCTCAAATATAAGAACGTTTGAACCTCGGGAGACACTGAAAACGCTCAGCCGCTGTCGCGATCAGCCGATTGACTGCAGCCGGACCCGGGGCAGACATCGTAGTAATTGACCACCCTGCCGGACAGCGGCAAGCGACTTCGCGAATTCTGCACGCGTTCCCAAGAATCGTTGTGCAGATGACCTCCGGCGGTGGCGGCCGGACCCTCTATTGTACGGCTACGGCGATCAAGCGGACTCCTGGCGCTCCAGCACATAGATGACCCAGGGCGCAATCTCGGTTTCGCTTACCCAGGCATAGGGTTCATTACCTTTCGCCAAAGGCTTATAGGTTGCAACCGGCCGCAAACCTGCGTGGGCGTAGACTTCTCCATAGGACTCATCCGTCCAAAGAATGTCTTCGGCCGGTCGGCGGTCGGCAAAGTCGGTGGTGACGATCCTCACCGTATCGCCGGAACGCGCATGCCGGTTGTCGGGATAGTCCCTGGTGGAGAAAGATGCCCACTCGTGGATATAGGTTTCGGGCGAAGATACAACGCTGACGATCTTGCCTGCGGCGTTCAGCAGTCCTGCGAGTTGATGAAACAGGTGCACCTTCGTCTCGAAGGTGGGAATGTTGTCGAACGTAAAGAGAGAAAGGACGAGATCGCAGGCGGACGGCGGAAACTCGCTGAGATCATCGCCCTTCAAGAGACGATAATCCCCGCCGGGATCCAGATCCCTGGCCCTGGCAATCATCTCTGGCGCAATATCTACGCCTGTTACTTCGAATCCCAGACCACGCGCAAACCGGGTCGACCGGCCAGTGCCACATCCAAAATCGAGAGCACGTTTGCCGGTGACGTGTTTGGCGAGGATTTCCGGAAGATCTCTGAACGCCAGGTAGTAGGTATTGGCAAACTCAAGCTGGGCATACGATGCGGCGCGGGTTGCGTCCTGGTAGCAATTGCTGAAAGCCATGTGAGAATCCCGGACGGTCGCTTCCACGGGACGATGCGTTACCTCATGAACACCCGCACAAGGATGCAAACGCCGCCCTAAGGGAGTCTATCGATCGCGCAGCGGTTGTTGCCAGTCCACAAAACCACTAGCGGGGAGAATTTCGCAGCGCCCTGGCTCAGGGCTGAAACGTCGACTCGAGTCTCACGCATCGGTGTGTGTCAAAACGTACTCCAGAGCGCGCTTTGCCATCTCCTTCTCACCCTTGTAGGCAAGGCGCCGCGGCGCTTCTTCCAGCGGAATCCACAGAGCGCGATCCACCTCGACGCGCATTTCATCGATAAGGTTGTTGATGCGTCCGGCGCGGTAGCGCATCAGGTAGAAGCTGACGATTTTGAAGACGCGCTCGTTGCCGGCCCAGGTGCGGGTGTAGACATACTTGATGTCGCCGAGTTTGACGATGGGATCGGCGGTGATTCCGGTCTCTTCGCGGACTTCGCGGAGCGCGGTTTGGAGCGGCTTTTCGCCGGGATCCACCAGTCCCTTAGGCAAGGCAAGCAACGGTTTGCGCTTGCGGGGTGCGCCCTCGGAGGGGTCGGGAGCGCCCGATTCCGACTCCTCGGGGGGCGCAATAGCCGCCATCCACCACACCTTATCCCGTTTCCGGACGACCACGCCGCCCGCGGAAATCTCCCTCACCATGCCCTGCAAGTTAGCAGGATTACAGGAGTTAGTCACGCCCCAGGAGCGGAGGACGGTAACTTGTTACTGGCCTCCGGGCGTAACTCGGGGCTGGCACGGCCGTGCCCTACAGCCGGATCGCGGTTTGTGGCATCTTACATGCTTAGAAGGTGTTAGGCGGTTCCGGCGCCAGAGGCTGGGGGACGTGGGGTAGTCGTGAAGAGTCTGGGAAAAATTATCCGGTCGGTGCAGGCCTTTGGGCGGGAGCTTTCCCGCAAGGCCGGATCGGGTGAGTCAAAAGTTCCTGCCATTGGTGTGGCCCTGGGCGGCGGATTCGCCCGCGGCATCGCGCACATCGGAGTGCTCAAGGTTCTCGAACAAGAAGGCATTCCGGTGCGAGTCGTTACCGGAACCAGTGTAGGCGCGCTGATCGGCGCCTCGTACTGCAGCGGCGTTTCTCCGCGCGAGCTCGAAGACGTAGCCCGTGCCTGCCGCTTTACCACCTTTGCCCGCTGGACGCTTTCACGCTACGGATTTGCTTCCAATGACCGCATGGTCGCATTCCTCAACCGCACCCTCAAGGTGAAGACGTTTGAAGAGCTGCGCATTCCTCTTGGCATCGCGGCGACCGACTTCAACAGCGGCGCCGGCGTGGTGTTCCATTCAGGTTCGCTGATCGATCCGATCCGGGCGAGCTGCGCCTATCCCGGAATGTTTCTGCCGGTGGAGATTCGCGGACGCTACCTGGTGGACGGCATGCTCTCGCACCCAGTACCCACGTGGCCTTTGCGCGATATGGGCGCGGAACGGGTGATCGCCGTGCATCTGAAAGGGACGTGGGCGAACGGCGGCGCCCCGCGGCATCTGTTTGACGTGATCGGACAGTCGTTTGCCATTGCGCAGGATGCGATGTCGAGTCTGTGGAAAGACGCGGCCGACCTGGTGATCGAACCCGACGTCGCAGGCTACGCGTACGACGATTTCAAGCGCGCCAACGATCTGATTCGCGTCGGGGAAAAAGCCATGCGCGCCGCCCTGCCGGTAGTGCGCCGGTGGCTGCAGGCGCCGGCGGAGCCTTATACCGGAAAAGAGCGCCGCAGAGAACCGCGAGTCGCGCCCATGCCGGCGGACTAGGCGGTCTGCTCAGACTTTCGGTTGCCCAACCTTCCCGCTTCTTCCCTGATTCGCTGCCACGCTCTCTCCACATGCTTCGCTTGCGTGTGGGTTTGTCCGACGGAAAGGCGCAGCGTCAGCTTGCCGTTCAACCTGGTGTGCGTGAGATAGAGATCGCCGCTGCGGTTCAGCCGGTCCATGATGGCTTGATTGGCTTCATCTCCTGCCTTGTGCCGGAAACAGACCAGGTTCAGAGGGGCCGGCGCGGCCAGCTCGAAACGCTCGTCTTTCCGCACCCACTCCGCGAACTGCTGCGCCAGGCGCACATGCTCGCGGATGTGGTGCTGCAGGCCTTCCACGCCATAGTGCCGGATGACGAACCACAACTTGAGCGCGCGAAAGCGGCGTCCCAGCTGGATGTGCCAATCGCGATAGTCGATCACCGCGCCCGATTCCGTGGCCTGGTTGCGGAGGTATTCGGGCAGGATGCTCAAGGTCTGAATCAGCGCTTTGCGATCAGCCACCCAGAAGCAGTTGCAGTCGAAGTTGGTGAACATCCACTTATGAGGGTTGAAGGTGTAGCTGTCGGCGAGTTCAACGCCGGTGTGAATGTGCCGAAACTCGTGACAGAGCGCGGCCGTGCCCGACATGGCGGCGTCGACGTGCAGCCAGAGATTGTGCCGGCGGCAGACGCGTCCGATTTCGCCGACGGGGTCGATAGCGTTCGAGGAGGTGGTGCCGATGGTGGCGCAGACCAGCGACGGGGTCAGGCCCGCCCGCTTGTCGGCATCAATCTGGCGGGCAAGCGCGTCAGGCCGCAGGGCAAAGTTGGCGTCGACCTCGATCTGGCGGAGGTTGTCGACGCCGATGCCCGAGATCATGGCAGCCTTTTCAAGCGACGAGTGCGTCTGCGTGGAGACGTAAGCGACGATGCGCCCGTCACATCCCTTTTTGTTGCTCACGTAGCTGGTGGCGCGCTCGCGGGCGGCAAGCAGCGCGCTCAGTGACGCGCTGGAGGCTGTGTCCTGAATGACGCCGCCGCCGGCGCTCGATGACAGGAATTTCCCGGGCAAGCCCAGCATCGGTACCAGCCAGTCGAGCACGTGCGTTTCGAGTTCCGTGCAGGCGGGACTCGTCGACCACAACATGCCCTGCACGCCCAGCCCGGAAGCAAGCAGATCTCCCAGAATTCCGGGGCCGGATGCATTGCAGGGAAAGTAGGCGAAGAAATTCGGCGACTGCCAGTGCGTGATGCCGGGGAGAATCAGCTGGTCGACGTCTCTTAGGAAAGCATCGAACGATTCGCCCTGCGCCGGAGGATTCGGCGGCAGCGAGGCACGAATCTGCCCCGGCTTGACTTGCGAGAGCACGGGAAAGGATTCGACGCGGGCATGGTAGTCGGCGATCCAGTCGATGACGGCGTGGCCGCACCGGCGGAATTCGTCGGGAGTCATGTGGAAAGATTTTTCGTCGGACACGGAGATGGCCTCAGGAGTTGATGAAGAGCAGATCGTATCAGAGCGTCGGGTTGCTTCGTGCACGTGCGCATCCTCGGTGGTTTGGCTAATCTCATCAGACCCAAGGTGCGCCGAGGCACTCACAGCAATCTGCCGAAAAAGACTCTCGTTGTGTACTCGAACGCGACTTTTCCGCCGGCGGCGCGAGCATCGAAGATTCTCTGCAACTGCTGCAGCATGGGCTCATGCCTGGGATGCCCCGGCCCGGGCGCATACGAGGACGACAGCAGGCGCCCCTCGAGACCCGAATAGTCAAACTCCTGGCGCATGGGGAAGACTCGCTGCTCAAACGGGGCGGGATCGAAGAACTCGTTCACCGCGTCCGTCGTGCGCTCGTGCCGCACCTCTTCATAGTCGGTCCCGTAGTCAAGGAGGAGTTGTTCGTAGTCGCGGAGAAACGGCGTCGCGTCGGTGATGCGTTCGTTCCACAGAAGCACCAGCCATCCTTCAGGCTTGAGGATTCGCTTGAACTCGCGGCGCGCCCCCTGCCGATCAAACCAGTGCGCCGCCTGCGCCGCGGTAACAAAATCCACGCTCTGATAGGCGAGCCGGGTGGCCTCGGCGCTGCCGGCGACGCTGGTGAACCTGGGGAAGCCGGCCAGGAGGCGCTCGCCCGCCTCACGCATCTCCGCGTTCGGCTCAACGCCGATGACCTCGTTGCCGTTCTCCAGCAACATCCGCGTCCAGATGCCGGTTCCGCTGGCAATGTCGGCGATCCCGTGATGCGGCGCCAGGCCGCACTCCGTTTTCAGCGCCGCCAGCGCTTCCGGAGGGTATCCCGGACGGTAGAGGATGTAATTCTGGACGCGGTCGGAGAAGCGGCTTGTGGCATTGGAGGCAGGCATAAGGGCAAGGGTGGCAAGATTTTTCAGCTTGCCAGAAATCCATTCTAACGGCAGGATAGAGGTGTTGTCCCTCCCCGCCGGGCTTCCGCAACCTCAGCCCTGAGCGACGCAAAAGAGAAGAAAAGGGGAAAATCTCCTCGGGCGCGAGTGCGATACCATTCCAACCAGCCATGCGAGTTGTGATCAAAGTCGGCACCAGCCTCATCGCCCCGGGCGGGCAAATCGACGCCAACCTGTTGCGCGCGATGGTGGACCAGTTCGACCTGACCCGTAACGAGTACCTGATCGTCACCTCGGGAGCGATCGCGGCGGGAATGTCGGGCCTGGTTTTGGGCAAGCGTCCCACGGAGGTGCCCCTGATGCAGGCGTGCGCGGCCGTGGGCCAGAGCAAGCTGATGCACACCTACGAGCGCCTGTTTTTCGGGAAGAAAGTGGTGGCGCAACTGCTGCTGTCGAGCGATGACTTCACATCTCCGGTGCGCTACCGCAATTTGCAGAACGCGCTGGCGGAACTGCTCGCGCTGGGCGTGGTGCCCATCGTGAATGAGAATGACAGCGTGTCGGTCCGCGAACTGGTGGGAGCGTTTGGCGACAACGATGAATTGAGCGCGCTGCTCGCGACCGCGGCGAAAGCGGACTGGCTGCTGCTGTTGACCGACGTTGACGGCTTCTACATGCCCAACGGCCGCAAGAAGCCGCGCCTGGTGCGGGTCGTGCGAAAGCTGACGCCTGCGCTGGAGGCGCAGTGCAACGGCAAGAGCAGGCTGGGCCGCGGCGGGATGATCTCCAAGCTGCGGGCGGCGAAGCTGGCCAGCGAGGCCGGGGTGCATGTCGCGATCGTGAACGGGCGGCGCCCGCACGCGATTCTCCAGGGCATGGAGCGCAAGACGGGAACTTACTTTCCCCCGCAGAAGGCAGGCCGATGATGGCGACCGTTGCGGCCAGCGCGACCTCGACCCAGGAAAAGCTGCTGCGCGCCCGCGCCGCGGCCACGCGGCTCGCGCAGCTTTCCACCGCGGAGAAAAACGCGCTGCTGCTGCGCATGGCCGATGCGCTGGAAGGAAACGCGGACCGCATTCTGGCAGCAAATCACAAAGATATACGGACGTCAGGACTGGAGGGCGCGATGCGCGACCGCCTCCTGCTGAATCCGGCGCGAATTCAGGAGATGGCTCAAGGCGTGCGCGACGTGGCCGCACTGCCGGATCCGATTGGTGAGACTCTCGCCGGGTGGACCCGGCCCAACGGCCTGCGCATTCGCAAAGTTCGCGTTCCTCTCGGAGTCGTGGGCATCATCTATGAGTCGCGGCCCAACGTCACAGTCGACACTGCCGTGCTGGCGCTGAAAACGGGCAACGCGATCGTGCTGCGCGGCGGAAAAGAAGCGGCCCTGAGCAATCAGCGCCTGGTCGAGATTCTCTCGTCGGCGCCGGGTTTGCCCGAGGGCGCAATCGAGTTGCTGGATTCCGAAACCCGGCAGTCAGTGCAGGAATTGATCAAAGCGCGCGGGCTGGTCGACGTGATCATTCCCCGGGGGGGCGCGGGCTTGATCACCTTCGTGACCGAGAACTCCGTCGTGCCCGTGATTGAAACCGGAGCAGGGAACTGCCACATCTTTGTGGACGAGTCCGCCGACCGGGAGATGGCCGACCGCATCGTGATCAACGCCAAGACGCAGCGGCCCTCGGTGTGCAATGCCGCGGAAAAATTGCTGGTGCACGAGCGCATCGCGGGAGAGTATGTGCCGCGCATTGTGAAGAAGCTGATCGATGCGGGAGTGGAAGTGCGCGGCGACGGCAAGTCGCGCAGCCTGGCTGCTGGACTGAGGGTTGGCCCTGCCGAGGAACAGGACTGGTACGAGGAGTATCTGCGGCTGTGCATGGCGGTGGGCGTCGTTGCCGACATCAACGAAGCCATCGCGCACATCAACCGCTACTCGACCAAGCATTCCGATTCCATCGTCACGCGGGACGAGAAGAACGCCCGGAAGTTCTTGCGGGGAGTGGATTCCGCCGCCGTCTACTGGAATGCGTCCACGCGCTTCACCGACGGCGCCGAGTTCGGCTTCGGGGCCGAGATGGGCATCAGCACGCAAAAGCTCCACTGCCGCGGGCCGTTCGCGCTGGCGGAGCTTACCTCGTCGAAATACGAAATCGTAGGCACGGGTCAAGTGCGGTAGCCCTCCCCGCGTCATCGCCAAACCGGGATGCGCATCACGTCGAAATGATGGTCGTAGGTCCACACCTCGTATCCAAGGCGCACGGACAAGGCAGCGACAGTCGCGTCGAACAAGGAAATGTGCTGGTCCGCGAACGCCCGCACCCGCGCGAACGCCTGCCTGTAGTCTTCGGGACTCGGGTTCAGCAGGGTCGCCGCCGACAAATAAGTCAGCCAGCGAGCAGCGGCAATTGTGCCCATCCG
>Ga0187846_10001600_pt1 | contig 12718 bp, 8 predicted proteins | sample TC_taG_FD_161473 | JGI IMG/M metagenome (GOLD analysis project Ga0187846, IMG submission 161473) | Biofilm microbial communities from the roof of an iron ore cave, State of Minas Gerais, Brazil - TC_06 Biofilm (v2) | ecosystem: Environmental > Terrestrial > Deep subsurface > Cave > Wall biofilm ...
GAAAGGTGATTGTGGCATCCTTCCTCGCTCTTACTCTGGGCTGCGCCGGCCCACTCATGCCACATGATCCCGATGTTATCGACGTCACACTCCCCGCGCCGGCAGATCGCGTCACGAATGTGGTAGTGCAAGTCCTGACGGATGGGGGCTACGCTGTGGATCGAGAAGATGACCAGACGTTGACAACCGGCTATCGGAAGGAAATCCCCGGACCGTGGGATTGGTTATTGATATGGCGATTCGGCACAGGACGGAGTCGCGTGGACGCCAATGTGACCACAGCTACCGAACAGACGACGAGGCTCCGGCTTTTGGTACAGTACGAAGGCAAAGACGGGTTGTTCACTCGATGGGACGATTCCGCCTCGGCACTTCCTCAGAGCGCCGAGAACCAGTTGTGGTTGATCAAGAACGCGTTACAACTACTCTAGACACCTGCTTCAATCTTTCTCGCCTCCGTCGGGATCGTCTCCCAACTCCAGACCGAACCGCTCAGCCATTCGATACAATGTCCGTCTGTCGATCCCCAGAATCTTGGCCGCTCTCACTTTATTGCCTTTTGTTTCCTTCAACACGCGAATCAGATGACGCTTCTCGACTTCTTCCAACGTCAAACAGACCTCGTCATGCTGATCGCTCACTTCCGTCTTGTCTCCGACCTGTGAGCCGAATTGGCGAAGTGCCGCCGGCAAGTCGTCTGGCGTCAACAAGGGGCCATGGCTCAACGAAACCGCGCGCTCGATGGCATTTTCCAATTCCCGCACATTGCCCGGCCACCGATATTGTTTCAGCAGCGCCATAGTGTCTGGGAGAAATCCCCGTACCGCGCGCGCTGATCCACCGGCATACTTCTGCAGAAAATGATGCGCCAGCATGGGTATGTCTTCTTTTCGTTCCGCCAGCGTCGGAAGGGTGATGCGGACGACATTCAACCGATAAAAGAGATCGTCTCGAAATTTTCCTTCTTTGACGAATTGCTCGAGATCTCGATTCGTCGCCACGATGATGCGCACATCGACCTTGAGCGAGGTTGTCCCGCCTACACGGCGAACCTCCTGATCCTGCATTACCCGCAGCAGTTTAACTTGGAGGGCCGGACTTAAATCGCCGATCTCATCAAGAAACAAGGTCCCCCCGTTCGCCGCCTCAAACAAACCGGCCTTGGTCCCCACCGCTCCGGTGAACGCGCCTTTTTCATACCCGAACATTTCTGACTCCAGCAACGTATCGGGCAATGCCCCACAGTTGACCGGAATAAATGGCTTCTCGCGCCGGGGGCTATTGGCGTGGATGGCCCGCGCGATGAGTTCTTTGCCCGTGCCACTCTCGCCTTGCAGCAAGACGGTGCTTCGGCCTTCGGACACGCGGGCCACCAGTTTGTAGACCTCCAACATAGCGGGACTGCTCCCCACCAATGGAGACCAGTCTTCGCGCCCTTTCAGTTCGTCGCGATAGCGGGTATTTTCGCGGACCAGCTGGGAGTGATCGAGGCTCCGCTGAACCACAAGCTTAATTTCCTCCTTCTTGAACGGCTTGGCGAGATAGTCGTAGGCACCCTGCTTAATCGCTTCGATCGCCCCTTCCAGTGAGCCGAAGGAAGTCAAAAGCACAATCGACGTATCCGGACTGAAGCGCTTAAACTCCCGCAAGACGGTCAAACCATCGACCGTACCCATCTTTAAGTCGGTGAGCACCAAATCGACCTGTCCACGACGTCCCCGCTCGATCGCCTCTTCACCGCTTGAGAAGGCTTCCACCTCGTAGCCTTCCTTCTTTAAGGCATCGGCGAGGAGTTCCCGCGCAACCCCATCGTCGTCGACCACGAGAATCCTGGCAGTTTGCATGGCATCCTTTAAGCGACAGAGACAGACTCAGACACCAACCCCGGCAAGGAAATTGTCACGGCCGTACCCTTTCCGATGTCGCTTTCCAACGACAATATGCCCCCGTGCGCTATGACAATTTCACGGCTCAAGAATAACCCTAAGCCTGTCCCGGTACCAACCGCCTTGGTCGTGAAGAACGGCTGAAATGCCTTTAGCACGTCTTCAGGCGGCATCCCGCATCCCGTGTCACGGACCGTGATCGTCACGATCGTGGTCATGGCCTCAGCCGCCCGCCGGCCGATCTCCAACTCCTCCGCTGAAGCCGGTCTGGTCCTTCCACTAACGACGACCGTTCCATCAGGCGAGGTGGCTGCAAGCGCGTTGGTCAGCAGATTCACCAGTACCTGATGAATCTTTTCGGCATCGGCCCATACAAGCGGTAACGTCCCGGTATCCTCGATCCTCAGGAGCACACCTTTCGCATGAAAGGCCGGCTCCATGAGCGCAATGACAGGACGGATCACGCGCTCGACCGGTAGCCAGAGCGCATCCGGTTTTCGCTGTCTGGTAGAGGATAGGAGGTCTTGTATGATCCTGACTACTCGACCGAGTTGCTCCTCGATTACCGACAGCCGCTTCTTCATCTCCGGTGTGGCGCCGGTTTCCTCAGCTAACGCTTGCACATGCCAGGCGATCGAGTGAAGCGGCGTTCCGACTTCATGTGCCACAGAGGCGACCATCTGGCCAACCGCCGCCAGCCGCTCGGACCGATTCAGTTGATCTTTCACATCGACGAGCTGCGCATTCGCTCGAAGCAGATCCTCCGTCTGGCGAGCCAGCGCAGCTCGCGCTGCCTCCTCCCGCGCTTTCCGCTCTTCCCACGTCATCCCGACATACGCCACAACCAGGAGCACGCCGGCGACCACAGTCCGATTGATCACCGCGGCTTGGAACCGGCCAGGTTTGGTTGGCTGCATCAACCCGAGGTATGTTGTGGCGAGACAGGCTACGACGGTCACAAACATCAGTGTTCGATTTCGCAGCGTCGCAACCAAGAGAATCGGCAACACCAGGCCATAGGCGCCCACGATGTTCGCGGGTGCCACTGCTTCCAGAATGACAATCGCGAGAAACACAGTCCCCGCAATCGCCAACACAATGCGCTGCTGTTTGATCATGAAGTGCGAATGTCTGATGTGTCCTACATGAGAGGGCGCACCGAACGCAAGGCATCACCCAGCTGCCGTAACTGAGCGTTGCGGATTAACTCGTCGACCTGGAGCCGGTACTTCCGCGACCAATTTGGGTGATTCTCCACAGTCCCTGGCATGTTGGTTTGCGAGATCTCACCGAGTCCATCTTCGAGATTCGCGATCACAATCCATGCCGGCGTCTTAGCGAGATAGACATGAATCGCCTGGCACAGTGCCGGGGTCATCACTGGGACTGTCGCGAGATCTTCAGTGATGCCGTCGGGAAGAAGGCCCTCTCGTTTCAGGACTCCGAGAATCATGACCTTTTCGCGATCACGCTCATCCCAAGCCTTGCGGCGTGCCGCGTCATCAGTGAAGGCGCCTAAGCCCCCCCGTACTCGGAGATCCTCGCCGGACCAATAGCCGGTCAGCGTCGGGAGATCATGGGTGGTCACCACCGCCAGGGCTTGAGCGGGGTACTCACCAGGAGCCTTCCAGGAACCATCCCGCATCCGCTCAAAATAGAAAACGCGATACGAAAGAATCTTCGCCTGCTTCAATTGATCTCGGATCCAATCAGGCACGGTTCCTAAGTCCTCACCGATCACGACGGCTTTGGCTCGAACACTTTCCAAGGCCACAATCGCCAGCAGCTCCTCGAACGGATAGTGGACATAGGCCCCGGTCGAGGCCGGTTGCCCTCTGGGTATCCAAAACAGGCGAAACAACGCCATCACATGGTCGAGGCGAATGGCCCCGCCGAATCGGAGATTATTCCGCAACAGCCGAATGAAGATGTCATAGCGACCGGCACGCAGGCGATGCGGATCGAGGGGCGGCAAGCCCCAATTCTGTCCTTGCGGCCCTAAGGGATCAGGCGGAGCGCCGGAGTCGGCCTCCGAAACCAAGACCTGTTGATACATCCACGCGTCAGCCCCCGTCCGATCGGCCCCGAGTGCAAGGTCGTGATACAACCCGATGGGCATTGGGATTTTCCCCGTCTGTCGCTTCAACTCACTCAGCTGCTCGCCGGCAATCCACTGGACGTACTGGTAGAAGCGAACTCGCTTCCGGTGGCGACGCCCGAACTCGTGGGCCGCCACGCCAGGAGACAACAACGGTTTCGGCCAGTCTGGCCACGCGACGGATTTCGAGTGCAGCATGCGCCGTTCATCCTCGATCGTCTGGAAAATCGCAAACCATTCGAGAGGTTCACCTTCGGTTTGAATAAACCGTTCCAGCAGCCAGGCACGGGGGGTTTGCGGTTTGAGATCCGGCTCCTCACCGGTGTAGGCCTCCTTCAAAAATTGGCGATACGCGAGATCCAGCATGGAGCGTTTCGCCGCGGCAATTTCGTTGTAGTCGACACGGCGGTTCTCGCGCCACGCTTTCAGCTTCGCTTGGAATTCCGGCGATCGGTACTGCCGTTGCGCATCCTCGGAACCCCAAAACTCAGGCAGCCGCTCAAGGTCAATATACAAGTCGTTAAGGTACAACCGGCTCAGCGGCGAATAGGGACTCACATGATGCGGGGCCGAATTGCGCAACGCATGGAGAGGATTCAGACCGATGACGCCCGCCCCGAGAGTTTCTCCTGCCCACGAGATGATCTTGCCAAGGTCGGTGAAGTCGCCGCACCCCCAGTTGCGATCGGAAGAGACCGAATAGAGTTGCAGGGCCAGCCCCCACAACCGAAAGTGTCCCTGAAAGATCAGGGGAACATAGCAATGACGCGGCGCTACGATCAGCCGAGTGGTGGCCAGCCCTCCTCCGACGAGACCTGCACCACGAATCATGAGGTCATAGTATCCAATGGAGAGGTTGTCCGGCACTGTCCAAGCAACCCTCACATGGCGCCTTCCCTCGATAAAACGGACTTCTGTGGGGGCGAGTCCGGGACCAATCTGACCGCTCTGAACGCCGGCACTGTCTTCGTCACGCAGCTCCCAATGGAGTTGGACGGTGGATTCCTTCCCATCATCAAGCGCGAGACTGCACAGCAACTCGGCTCCTGATTGACCTTCTCGAATGACGAGTACCGGCTCGCAGGCTTGACGCCAGCCGCGTTCTTCCCATTCACGCAATGCCGTCGCCAGTGCCTCCTTCAAGTCGACACGAAATCCCATCGCGGTCAAAAGGGCACGCATTGTGTCAGGACTCGTGAAGTGCTTGATTCCGGCTATATCGTGGTAGTCCGGCTGGATTCCAACCCGCTCGGCAAGCTGGCTAAGGAGAGAGTCCTCTGTCTGATCAGGCATGAACTGGAGTGTGAGTGAAGAGACAAGGCATGTCAAGGCATCCTATTGTTCTTGCAGAAAATTTGTACTATCCCACTATCACGTCTCTTCCCCGCGGAAAACACCTGTGCCCAGGCGCGCCCCGACTGGTGCCGCGGTATCCGTAGTCGCCGACTGATGCCCGAGCGAGCTTCCGCATACGGTGCTTACCTCGTGCTTACAACCTCACGCTCTCCGAAAAGATAAAATGTCCCTGTGTTGTTCTTCTTTAATAACTCCATCGGATCAGTTGAGGTAGCAGAGATCTTCCATCATGCATGGCCGAATCCAACCGCATGCACCTTGCCTACAGATACTTGTACTTGGTCACCTCGCACCAATCACGCCAGCCTTGAACTTGGCGATTGCTTCTGCAGCAGGTAGGTTATGTTCTCTATAAGGAGCGGATGGATGTACACATAGGCTTAGAGACCTTTAATGTCCTAGTGACGAGCTCCCTCTCTCCCAGAATGACCAGCGGGTCCTAGAAGGACAGCATGTCCTTGGCTGAGGCCCAATTGTCCCTCTTCATTTCGTCGCTCAAGGTTGTCCCTGGAAAGGGTTTTGCCAAAACCCATGAAATTCAAGTCCTTGTCTTGTCTCCTCTGGCTCCTCGGTCGGTTCCCGGCCTGGTCTAGCAATTGCTTTCGGAAGAAAGCCAAAGAACCAAGCATCAGTCCGGAGAGCAGGTTTTGACATGATCAGTCAGCAGCAGAGACAGGAACCGGAGCAAGCCACCATGCGATCCGAATCAACGGACCCTGGTAGCAGAGGATGGGGGTTAGTCAAGACCTGGGACTTTGGGTTGCTCTGGTGGGGGCAGGTGACGTCTCAAGTGGGCGAAGGCCTCAATAAGGTGGCCTTGCTTTGGTTTGTCTATGAGCTCACCGGGTCGCCGCTTATGATTGCGATGGTTGGTCTGTTACAGACTATTCCGCCGTTGATGTTCGGCCCCATTATTGGTGTCTATCTTGATCGTCTCCAGAAGAAAAAGGTCATGATCTGGGTCGATCTAATTCGCACCGTGTTAACCTTCCTCATCCCGGCGCTGTATGGACTGGGCCTCCTAAGAATCGAGGGGCTATTCGGCCTGATCTTCTTGACCTCGATGGTCTCCACGGTGTTCGGTCCGGCGCTGGTTTCGGCAGTTCCGTTGCTGGTCAGACGATCCGAACTCGTCTCAGCCAATGCACTCATCCAGGGCACAACCAACATCGGCATCGTGCTGGGGCCGGCCGTCAGCGGGATACTGATTGCACTGATCGGAGCCCAACACGTCTTGTACGTGAATGCGGTCACGTTCCTCATCTCGGCCCTCTGCCTCATCCCGATTCGTAGCAACGAGACCCCGCAGCAGACTCCGAAGGCATCAACGCTGTTGGGATCGGTGGTGAGCGATCTCTCTGTGGGATTCCGGTTCGTGTTCGGCAGCCGCTCGACCGTGTTCCTGTTGGTGATTATCTCTGCACTGTACAACCTCGGAGCCAGCGCCTTTGTCTTCGTCCTACCCGTGTATGCGAAGGAACTACTGCATATGGGACCGGTTCAGCTCGGCTGGCTCTGGTCCGCCCTTGGAGTCGGGATGCTCACCGCTTCCTCGTGGCTAGCCCTGAGACAGAAGAACGACGTGCAGAGCCGAATGCAAATCCTCGTCAGTGGGACGACCATGGGCGGATTGGCAGTCTGCACCCTCAGCCTGCTGGAGTCCCCGCTGATCGCGGCAGCTTTCGTGATCCTGGTGGGTGCGGGCGCAGCAGTCCTCAATCCCGTGGTATGGGCTCTGCTGCAAGAGGTCACACCATCGCACCTCATGGGTCGAGTGCTTACCACCTTCAGCACCGGTTCAATGGCGGCGGCCATGGTTGGAATGTCGGGATTCGGCTGGGTGGCGGACGCCATCGGACCAGCGGAGAGTCTCATCGGCCTTGGACTTGTGCTCCTGCTGACTGCTTGTGTTGCCACCCACTTCGCCCGCCAATCCTCGAATGTGCAAGTGGCAACCACCTAACCAGGCCCCCCGGGGTCAGCATTTCTCCCTTCCATTAACCGTGTCCCCTCCCCTCTGTCATTTACTAGCGGAAATCGGTATCCTCATCGTCGAGCGAGGTATGAAGATGACCTCAAGCCGACAGGTCGCGAGACATCGACGCCCCTGGGAGAAAAATGTCAGTGTGGCTTAGCCAAGACCAGCGCGCCGCCGTCCAGAAGATAGAGCTCGAACGAGGTCTCGCTAACACCCTTGCGCCCGTCGAGGGAAAGCGATGGCTACTCACGCGTGATTTCAGCCTGATCTGGTGGAGTCAGGTGCTGTCGCAAGTGGCCGACGGCGTGAGCAGGCTGGCCCTCCTCTGGTTCGTCTACTCCGTGACGGGATCCGCTGTTAAAACCACCATCATCGGCCTACTCCAGACACTTCCGCCTATTGTTTTAGGGCCGCTGATTGGTGTCTCGGTCGATCGGCTACCCAAGAAAGCAATTCTGATCGGCAGCGACGTCACGCGAGCAATTTTGATCGGGGTGATCCCCTGTTGGCTATCAATCGAGGTGTTTACCGTCGACATGCTCTACCTCCTGGTGTTTCTCTATGGCATCGCGACCGCCATGTTCGTGCCTGCGCTGTCCGCATCCGTCCCATTCCTAGTCGACCGACTCCGGTTCACTGCAGCCAACGCGTTGCTCCAAAGCACAACGAGCATCGGAATCATCGTCGGGCCCGCGCTGAGTGGCCTCGGCATCGCCTTCGCCGGGTCGCAGGAGGTCCTCTGCGTCAACGCGATGACCTATCTTTCGTCGGCACTGTGCCTGGTACCAATCCGGTTCCCTCGCAGCGTGACGTCGCCCAAGCAAAGTAACTGGGTCGCTGCGATGCATCGCGATTTGGCCGAGGGGATCCGGTATGCGCTGGTCTCCCAGCGGACCATCCTGATTCTTATTCTGATGGCGTCCGTGTACACATTCGGGACCGGCGCCTTCACGACGCTCTTTCCGGTCTTCGGGAAAAAGATGCTCGCGTTGGGCCCGGTGGAGGTCGGGTATCTCTGGTCCTGGTTGGGGATTGGCTTGTTTTTGGTTTCCCTCGGTCTCGTGTCGATGACGCAATGGGACATGCGCAAGCGCCTCCAAGCCGTCTCAGTCTCCAGTGTGATCGGGGGAGCAGCCCTCTGCAGTCTCGTCTGGACGCACGATCTGGTGATGGCGACGGTGCTCGTGGCCCTCATCGGAATGGGATTCGGAACATGGACCCCCATCGCGTGGGGAATGATCCAGGAGTGCTCACCGGCCAACATGGTGGGGCGCGTCATGGCCATCTACACATCGATCGCCACCGCAACCTCGATGGCCGGCATGACATTCTTTGGGTGGATGACGGAGAGGTTTAACGAATATACGAGCGTGATTGGGATCGGCTTTGTGCTGTTCCTGTTGGCTGTGGCAGCCGCCTGGTTCAGTAGACGGCTCAAGGATGCGGGCGGCCTTGCTGACGAAATGGACGCGGAGCCAGCCTGAATGTCAAAATGTTCGCTGACACATTGAAGATGTTGAGCAGTGCCTCGGTTTGCTGTTCAGTATTGATGAACCAATTCGGGCTCTCGAATGCTCTGGACGTCCGTGAGGGCCTGGTAGGCCTGTATGACCGTAGCGACAGGTGAAACTTGCATCAGGAAGGGTGTCTCGAAATCGCTGTCCGCCTCGTCCTGCTCCTCAGGCACTAGCACGCGGCGCAGGTGCGCTTCGTACGCTGCAGCCACCTTCAACGGAACTGCACCGACCGTCCCGATATGGCCGTCGGGTGTGACCGTCCCTGTGAGAACTCGATCGGGAGGAATGTTCTCACCCTTCGCCAGAGCCACTACGCTGAGGGCGATCATGGCCGAGCAACTCTGACCGTACAGCGTGACGCCGGGATAGGGGAACGACAAGATGACCGTCCAAGAGTCGGGGGAAACTCCCAGTGCAGAGGCTGCTCGGTAGATCCCCTGTTGAACGGCGGTCTGGACCATGTGCGAGAAGCGGCCGGGTCCTCGTCTGAATTGAACCGCGAGACCTCCGTGATCAGTCCGCTCCTCGAACGTCACACTCAGATAGACCACCTCACCGACCGGGCTTACTCCCATCGTAGTGCCGAGAATCGGAATGAGCTCTTCTTTTGGATTAGCTCGGACGCTCCCCTCTCCAACCGTAACAAGCACACACATCACGACCAGAAAGAGCACGCCCTCGACAAATGGCTGGCGTAGGTTCCGCTGATTGCGAGCTCTTTGGTGTACAGTCCTACTCATCTCACGTGATTCCTTTATGTCGGTATCTTGAAACCAACTCCTGCGTAAGCATTACTTCTCTGTGTATGCTCGATGGCGCTGCTCTTACTGTCCAAAGTAGTGAGCATATTTCATGCCAGAGAGGGCCACTTACTGAATGAGGAGACCAAGCACCACAAAAACAAGGAGGTTTACCTTCCCTGTAAGCGATCTTAAGAGCCTCCAGTATTGACCCGAGTCATCTGTATTCAGAAGAACATAGCTTCCTGCGAAAGGATAGAAGTTCCTGCATTCTTGAAAAGATCGACGCAGGCACGTTTTGCCGCAACGGGAGTCCTTCGCCTGACTCAAGCCATAGCGAGGACTCAGTGGGGTTTCCCAATACCGCTGCTGGATCGGCGGAATATTGAGGGATGAAGCACTGAGTAAGTTCTGAAAGCCTGACGGACGACGTACGAAAAAGACGGGACAGTGTCAAATTGTGTTCAACTCCACGTCCCACAGGCATGGTCTCTTGCGACCAGCCAGACGATGAAGAAGGACTCGACACCCTGTCTTCTCCTCCTTGCATTTGGGAACCCCATGAGTCCAGAATTATCGATCATTGACGATGATGGGAGGACGGAACATGGTCGCTCTCTTGTTGCTCTTGCCCCAATCGCTTTCTCCCGGGCTCTGGAGGAAGTCTAAGCGGTTACTCTCCTCAGACATCACGCTCTCCCCCCATCCTCCGAGGCGACAGCGTGCACACCCGCATCGCCGATGTCTATTCTCTTCTACAGTTCATGTACTCGTGGCCTTTGGTGCGCTGGTGCTCTCAGGACTGAGCTGCCCGTCTGTCCACGCAACAAGCTTTTTCCCAAATCTTTCCCACACACACCTTGAAGAGGGAAAAGCATTGTTGAACAGAGGTGATCTTGCTGACGCAATCGCCGAATTCCGCACGGCAATTACGCTCCAGCCGGACAACGCCGAAGCCCATTATAATTTAGGCTACACGCTGGGACGGCAAGGTGATCTCGACGGAGCAATCGCCGCATACGCCGAAGCAGTCCATCTCAAGCCCGGTGACCCAGCCTATGCCGACGCGTACGCGAACCTTGCCCATGCGCTGGGCCAGAAGGGAGACATTGATGGAGCCATCGCCGCGTGGAAGGAAGTCATCAGGCTCCATCCGAATGATACCGAGGCCAGCGCGAATCTCCAACTCGCGCTGAGGAAGAAAGGCGATCTGGAGCGAGTGGTGACGGCCTGGCGGGAAGCCATTCGTCTGCAGCCAAACGAAGCCTTAGCCTATGTCGGGCTGGCCGCGACGCTCGAGCAAAAGGGCGATCTCGACGGCGAAATCGCTGCCTGGCGGCAGGTCATGCGGTTGAATCCGGATGATGCCCGCGCCCATCTCAACTTAGGAATTGCGCTCGGAGAGAAGAAACAGCTCGATCCAGAAATTGCTGCCTACCGCGAGGCCATCCGCCTAAACCCCGACGACCCGGAATTTGCAGACGCCCACTTCACTCTCGCCTATTCGCTGGCTCAGAAAGGAGACGTGGAGGAGGCGATCGACGCATGGCGAAAAGCGATCCGTCTGAACCCGTCCGCAGGGTCAGAGCGGAAACGCCTGGGACTGGCTCGCACCGAACTGGGCACCCTGGAGCGGGCGGTGACGGCATGGCGGAACAAAATTCAGGAGAATCCCACCGATGCCTTCGCCTATTTCGAGTTGGGCATCGCACTCGGACAGAAGGGAGACTTGGGTGGTGAAATCGCGGCTTATCGGGAAGCGATCCGACTCCGCCCGAACGATCCCAACCTGGCGGAGGCATATCATCAGCTCGGACAAGCCCTGGCCCAACAAGGTGCGTGGCGCGAAGCGATCGAAGTGTATCACGCACTGGCGCGCATCAGGCCTGACGATCCACGCGTGAAGCGTTCGCTTGGAGACGCGCATCGCGTCCTGGGTTTGACGCTGATCGAGAACGGTGAGCTGAGCCAGGCAATTGAGCAATTGGGCATCACCCTGCGATTGGATCCCGGCGACGAAGAAGCGAAGCGCGCCCTCGCCAGTGCCCTGCTCACTGAGCACACCCAACGACGGTAAGCCCGATCCACCACCTATGACTCTGTCTGAACCCTCTCCAACCAGAAATCGTGAATCGTCTTTAAATCAAAAGGTGGAGGACGGATCTAACCCGTAGGGCCTGCGGTTTAGGATACCGTTTCCACAACCCTACTCCAGCCTTCTCAAGACCCACTCAGGCTTACTCCAGTTTCAGCCTAACCCTGAACTTTGGGGTTTCGCTGGAATGAGTTGGTCAGACTTTCTGAGGCATGCAACAGCACGCGCCACCCCATAGCGTGCATGGGTATGAGTCACCAGCTCCGGAATCACTCATCGTCACACCAGTCAGTTCGTCCATCACCACGGAGCCCCTATGCCACCTGAGAAGTTGTCGTATGAATCGAATGAGGTACACATCAGAATCAAATCTGATACCGGACGACCCAACCACCAGACCATCGATCGCTTACCTCCTCGTATTCGTTATCCTTTCTCAGTTCGCACCCAAGGTATGTGAAATGCAGGCAGTAAAGGTAACGGGAATGCCTAGCCAGAAGGAATGACTCACGCAAAAACCTCGATCAAGCAAGGCGGCTAACACTAACCCCAACCTCTAACCAGGAGGAATGAGCCATGAGGTACATTGTTGGTAGTGCGATAACGGTTGCGGTCTTTGCTCTCGCGGCTAGCGTGGGAGCGCAAATGCTTTCGAAAGGAACAGCGCAGAAAGAAATCGATGCGGAAGTGGTGATGAAAGATAAGGCCTTCCACATCACACAAGGCGAGAGTGGGAAAGGGATCCTGCTCGTGTCCGGAACGCGCGCCGACATCCGCCTCCATAACGAGGACAGCGTGGCTCACGAGTTCGTCTCCACCATGCTCTACAATGTGCCGTTCCAACTCAACGGCGCCGGCACGTTGGTGAAGGCACCGAAGGCGGCAGGCGTACGCGTTGACCCGGGACAGACGGTCGTGTTGTCCTTCGATGTTCCCGCGGACACGAAGGAGTTCCAACATCTCTACGAGGTCTTCTGGTGCAACGTCCATGGGAAGCAGCACGGAGACGCGATGCGCGGAGAGATTATAATTGTGGATCAACGGGGCG
>Ga0187846_10001601_pt1 | contig 12717 bp, 11 predicted proteins | sample TC_taG_FD_161473 | JGI IMG/M metagenome (GOLD analysis project Ga0187846, IMG submission 161473) | Biofilm microbial communities from the roof of an iron ore cave, State of Minas Gerais, Brazil - TC_06 Biofilm (v2) | ecosystem: Environmental > Terrestrial > Deep subsurface > Cave > Wall biofilm...
CAAGCAAATAAAAATCGTCCTGCCGACAATGACTTTCGACCGCAGCCTGATCCTCCACAAGCCTGGCCGCGACATCCAGGTCCTTTACTTCGGCAAGGGCCACACTCGCGGTGACGTGGTCGTCTATCTCCCCAAAGAGAAAGTCGTTTGCACCGGTGACCTGCTCACCAACGGTATTCCCTACATGCGCGATGCCTATCCTGTCGAATGGATCGCAACGCTTGAAGCCATTCGCAATCTCGATTGGGATTATGCTATTCCCGGCCACGGTGGAGTCCAGAAAGGGAAGGATCAGCTCGATAAGCTCATCGCCTACATGAAGGACATGGTCGCCGCTGTCCGCGACGCCATCTCGAAGGGCATGACCCTCGAGCAGGCAAAAAAATCCATTGATCTCAGCAAGCACGCCGCAAATTTCTCCAATTTCGCTCAGGGCAACGCCGGCGCCATCGACCGCACCTGGGCGGAGCTGACCGGCAAGATCCAGGATTAGTTTCGTTTCCAACTTTTCGCGCCGTCCCAAACGAACTGAGTGCCTAGAACTCTCGGGATACAAGGTGCACGAATTCATACGGTCGCGATGCAAAGACATCGGGACGCAGAATACGCGCTTCAGGGGCTGAAGCCCTTGCTTGCTGAGCCTTCTGATGTCGCGGCTTAAGCCGCGACCCCCTGGGGGCGATAGATGACTTTGTACGGTTTCCACCGATTTTCTACGATTCGGCAAAACTACGAGTTTATTGGCGATTAGAGGAGACCTCCGTCGTTTGTTTTCTATAAGTTGCGAGGGATTCTAATTCCGGGATGTCGATTAGGTTAACGATTTTTCTCACCTGACTATACGATTTTCCGCCTGCGCCAAGGCTTCGCCCCCTCGGTTCCTCTCCCCTCGCTTCGCCTCGGGGTAAACGGGACAAGGCGGACAGGCCCGCCTACGCTGAAGCTTCGCCCCTCGGCTCCTCTCCCCTCGCTTCGCCTCGGGGTAAACGGGACAAGGCGGGCAAGCCCTCCTGCGTCGAGGCCGAAACATCGCACGGATTCACCACAGAGAGCACTGAGGGCACGGAGGCCATCGGAGTGGTGTGCGACTTTCCGAAGCGTAGACTTAACCATGTTGTTATTCATTGTGTCCTTTGTGCGTAGGGTCTCAGTTCCGTGGGCGGAATTCAAGACCTGGTACGTGTAAAAATTTTGTGCCGTGGGTAAGCGCTTGCGGAAGAATGTCTTATCAAAGCGGCAAAGCTCGGGCGAGTGGCCGGGCAACTCCTGGGGCCCGCGCGCGCCAGGCCGAGAAAGAGCGCCAACATGCCGCTGCACTAAAGGCCTGGAATCCGTCAGACAAACCAGACTGGCTCGCCAAAGAAGTTTATCGCGAGAAGATTCAGCCGCGCCTTACTCGTGTTACGGTCGCAGCCATAGCATCAGCCCTGGGCGTTTCACAGCCTTATGCCGCGCTCATCCGTGCCGGTCACCTGCCGCTCGCAATAGGCCTACAACTGGTGGAGGAGGGGGTTCAGGTGGTGCCACCACCGGCGACTTGAAATAGCACGCGGGTGTGCACTCCAAAGCTTATGTGAGTCTAGTCCCCTTGCGCAGCCCGGTTGTGGCCGAAGTGTATAATCAACATGCGAGAAGCGTCACTTCCGAATCTAGAGTGCTCCTATGGCGATTGCTTCTTTCGACGAAACGCATCTCCGCAAAGTGGCCGAAACACTTGCCGCCGCATTAACCCATCGTGAACTGACTGCGATCTTCGCCGAATGCTCTATTGCCGAAGCTGGTGGAAATCCGAAGTGGGAGCGGATTCTATTAGCTCTGAAGGTACGGCAGGGCCAAGACGAATGCGGCAACAGTGTTGGGGCCTTTATACAGGGAGTGATGGACCCCGTCCGCTTCGTCAACCAGTCTGAGGATTTTGCCTATCTGCGTGATTCTCTAAATCAGATTCTATCCTTCAGTGGCCTTACGCTGGGGGCGGACGGTAAGCTTCGCGCGGCAGTGCCAGCTCGCACTCTCGAAGAAGCTGAAGTAAGAGCAGGTCGCTTGAAGACAGAACTTAGGCGTCGGCAGGTTCACGCCGACGTTTTGAAGTTCTGCAAACCGGAGTTGCTTAAAGAAAACTATTTCCATGCTGTACTTGAGGCTACCAAGAGCGTTGCTGATAAGATTCGTGACATGACTAACTTAACGGGAGATGGAGCGGACCTTGTTGACCCTGCTTTTGGAATTAAAGATCCCATGCTCGCGATCAACACTCTGCAGACAGAGACGCAGCAATCTGAACAGAAGGGGTTCGCCAATCTTCTGAAAGGAATGTTTGGTACTTTTCGCAACGTTACAGGACACGCGCCAAAGGTCAAATGGCCGATAAACGAGCAAGACGCTCTGGATCTCCTGTCGCTTGTGTCGTACCTTCACCGAAGACTAGATGGGGCCGTGAAAGTTCCTAAAAGCTGAGTCAACATGATTTCAGCGGTGATAAATTTAGCCTATCTCAGGAGAACCGCTCTCCATGTTGGCCCCAGCTTTTCAGGCAACCCCGGTTTGGCAGAAAATTCATATAGTCTGCGCCTCGACTAACGCATCTTGGCCGCGCGAGTGCGAGTGAACAAACAAGGTGGGCTCGGCTTTAGCTGGTCTAGCGCCCGCATCACCCGAATCTACTGCCGTGTTACGATGCCCAGCAATGTCACCCAACTATGAACAAATTGAGGGGTGCCTAAACGAGCTGGATCACGAGCTTCTCCGTGTGGGCGCAGAACGCTGTGACTACTTGCAACAGGAGAGCCAGCTCTGGGCAGTTATTCTGCTACTTCTGCGTTCGTCATCGCTTCTTCGGTCTGTGGCGCGACTCTATCATTCCCGAGACTTGGATGCGTTCGATGCAGTCCGGCGTGCCTTTTTCGAGAGCTGGCAGCTGGCGTTCCAATTCAGGATGGAGAATGCGCGTGGTGAGGTCGGTAGATGGTTGGCACAAGCGCCAGACGCTTGGTCTGCAGACTTGCGGCGCCTCGACGACTACGCAAGGGAACGCGGTCTGGATGCACCCGACATTGGCCGCCAGTATGGGCAACTCAGCGAACTTGCACACCCAACGCGTTCTGCTTGTGGCAATTCTGCTGTATTAATTACCAATAGGCTCGGAATGCTGGACCCTAATGACAACACGCTGCCGGAGGCAATAGCTGACTTTGAGCGTGAGCCCGCAGCTCTGCTTTACCGTCTCGTGTGGCTCGTATTGGACAGCGATGCCGCGTTTATCGGCTTGGGCGTCAACGAATCCAACATAACGAATTGCGTTAGCTTTGCAGAAGGCTATCGCCGCCGTTGAGCCTCCGACGCTGGGCAAGGTTGGTTAGTTGCATCTGTGCAGCGTAACTTGGTCGGGGCGGGTGGGCCACCTCTCCCAGTGATTTCTTTCCCACCCCAGTTGACCGCAGACCGAGCTCATGATACCAATGCGATATTTCACCGCGGGGTGCACATTGCGGCGCCGCTTTTTCGGGTGCCCTACCCTTCGGTTCTTTTGTTCTCAGAAGGGTGGGCGGTTCTGTTCTCATGACTCAGGGCCTGGGACGCCGCTACGGTACCGGCGACCTCCATTTCATTACCTGCTCCTGCTACCGGCGGCTCCCGCTGCTGGGCACCGCTCGCTCCCGCGATCTGTTCGTCAAGATACTCGCCGAAGTACGCGCGCAATGCCGGTTTGCGCTGGTGGGCTACCTGGTGATGCCTGAACACATTCATCTCCTGATCAGCGAGCCCAAGAAAGGCACGCATGCAAACGGGATGCAAGTGGGTTACGAAGGGCGAGGGGAGGGTCTGATCGAGATCGACTTTGTCGAGTAAGCCCGATCCCAGGAGGAGGAAAACACCCACCCTCACAAACCGAGGGTGGGGCACCCGCAACAGCATCGTTTGAGGACATTGGCCGCGAAACCGCGTCATCCGCTGTGCCTGGGCCACCCGACCCTTCACAAACCGGCGCCACGCCTCTTCCATCGCTTTGAAAGCGTCCTGCATCACGGGAGGCAGCTTGTCGACGATAGCCCGTTCAACTGCAGTGATGTCCTTTTCTAGAGGTTAGTGGCACAGCACGTTGCATCGCTTATACCGATCCGTCGGCAGAGTTCCTTCACCGAAACTCCGGCCTCTGCTTCCTTCAACACCCCGACAATCTGCTCTTCACTAAACCGGCTCTTTTTCATTGGCGCTTCTCCCTCGCGTCTTATACCCGGAGAAGCTACATTTTGGCTGGACTAGTTTTCGGGGGCAGGTCACCGAACCATAGTAGCCTTTGCGCGCGTAGACTTTCAGCTTGTGGCCGTCTTTTTCAGCCTTGATGTCTACGGCATGGTATCGTCCGTCCGCTTTGGAGGAAGAGGGCTTGTAGTGGACCAAATAGCGGCCACGGAGGACTTGCTGAAGGTCGGCCAGACTTCGAGTGAGGCCGCCGAGCGATCCAGGTCTAACGATGGCGCCGCCCGTCTGTTCGGACAATGTTTTCAACGCGCGATTTCCAAGCAATGGGCTGAATTCTTCGTTGGAGCCTTCCTTGGTGCTCACTGTATAGATCGCGACCTCGCCCTGCTGGGCAGCCCAGATGGCTTGTTGGAGTGAAACACTGCTCGAGTTATCATCGCCATCACTGATCACAACGAGAACCCGGGCAACGGGTTGTAATTCGGGACGAGTGGCCAGCTTCTCCGCAGCGAAGGCAACCGCGTCCCACAGAGCGGTTCCACCGCCGGGTGCAAGCTGTGCAACTGCGCGAGCTGCAAGCGTTTGGTCTGACGTGAAGTCCTGCACAAGAAGCACAGACCAATTGAAACCAATCACAAAGGAAAGGTCGTTCCTGTCCGTGACCACCGTTTCCAAAAACTTGCTGGCAGCGCCCTGTTCGAACGAAAATCGATCGCTCACGGAGTTGCTCATATCGATGATGAGTCCGATACGCAAGGGAAGCTGAGTCACATTGTAGAATCCGAGGATGGCCTCCGGAGGCTGGTTGTCCTCGCGAATTTCGATGTCTGAAAGGCTGAGGTTGGTCACGGATTTTCCGTGATCGGTTGCAGCGAACAACATCGCGACCTCTTGGACTTCGATTCGGATAACTTCGTGGGCTACATTCTCGTCGGGTTGCTTAGACCCCGAGCTGGGGCCGGATGCCCCGACAGGATCGGCGGAGGCGGTGGTGCGACAACCCATGCTGGGTGCACCCGTTTCCGTTTTGGCCGCGGCAATCTGATTGTGTTCCGTCATGCCCTGTGAAGCTTGCCGGATCTGCGGCGATACCGCCTCTGCACTTGGGGGAGGCAGAGCACTGGACACTGAAGGGGACGGATCAGCCGGATGCCGCTTGACCTGTGCCAGGCTGACTTGTTCCGCCTTGATCTGATCGAGAATTTGTCGAAACTGGCCGGATAAGGGCGACTTTGGGTCTTCGCTCAGCAAAGTTTCCATCTCATCTTGCGCTTCGTTGAGGTTGTGTTGCGCCTCCCACGCCCCAGCAGCAAACAAATGCACCACGGCAGCGTGTTGATGTTTATGCTCATGCACGTGACGTGCGGTCGCGATCACAGCAGGATAGTCACGGTTCTTAAACTCTGCGTAAGTCAAAGCCGTCTGTAGCTGAAGGTCAAGTGGCGCAATCGAGGAGGCCTTCTTCAGGGACTCTACTGCCTCAGGGTACTGTTGAAGCTCCAACTGGGCGCATCCAAGATTCAAGTACGAGTTGGGCAGGTGGTCGTCGAGCGCGGCCGCTCGAGCAAATTCGTCACGCGCCTGCTGGATCTGACCGAGATTAAGATACGCGATTCCCAGCGCGTTATGCGCTGCCACGAAACTGGGATAGATAGAGGCTGCGCGCACCAGATGACCGACGGCCCCTTGCATGTCCTTTCGCATCAGTTGCAGATAGCCTTTTTCGTATTCTCTCCGCGCGTTCCCGGGTGCTTTGAGATCCAGCTTCGATACTGAATTATAGGGAGACTCTAAGAGAGAAGCCTCTGGGGTAGCGAATTGGAATATGGTGGAGTCCATCTTCGCCGTTTCAAGCGCGCTTAAACTAGTGAGGCCGCCGCCAAACTTATCGCCTTGGGACGGGAAACTAAATAGTTGAGCAGCCGCAATACCGGCACCCATGATCCAAGTAAGTCCGGGAAGGAGCAAGGCCAGCCACAGTCGACGACGAAACATGGAATTTCGCCTCACATGAGCCTCGACGAGTGCGACTCCGTGCGCACTCTCTGGCTTTGATAAGCCCGCGGGGACGTGAATTTGCGCTTGACTTCCCTGGTCTTCCGCAGTAAAAGCCAAACCACAAATCGCCTCGCGTAGTGTGCGCACTTTGGCGCGACGGCGCCCGAAGTGCAATGCACTGGAGATGAACCGTCAATAAACCCTGAGTGAACCAGCAATTCGTTAGAAGGCCGAGACTTAACCATAGGCATTGCGTGCAACCAGCAAAAACTTGGCCCTCTCCGCCGGGCGCCAAACCATGATTCCGGGAAGCGCGGAATGGTATAGTGAGCGAAAGAGGCAAGCGCCATGCGAACAGGGGTCCGTAGTCCTAGGGTCCTTCGGTTCGAGGCCTTCGAGGTGGATCTTCAAGCGGGTGAGCTTTACAAGAAAGGCCTGAAGATCAAGCTGCAAGAACAACCCTTCCAGATTCTGGCCATGCTACTGGCGCGGCCCGGCGAAGTTATCACTCGTGAAGAGCTGCGCGGGAAACTGTGGCCGGCGGATACGTTTGTGGACTTTGACCACAGCCTCAATACGGCCATCAAAAAGCTTCGCCAGGCGCTCGATGACCAGGCCGATAAGCCGCGCTTCGTCGAAACGATTCCGCGGCGCGGCTACCGCTTCCGGGGCGTCGTCGAGGAGGTTTCATCGAGGCTACGACCACCAGCGGCGTCGGCGCTCAATTTGGTAGGTGACGTCATTGAACTTTGCAGCGGCAGCGCTTCCCATTTTGTGCTGCTGCCCGTGGACGAGGACGCCCTCAGGGAAAAAGAAAAACTTGAAGCGGCAAACGACAATCTCGGGCTGTCGTTGCTTTCCGCTTCGGGGAAGCTCCTATTGGTGCCCGCCGGTACCAAAGTGAAGGTCCTGGAAGCCCGGCCATTTCAGTCCTGCTACGAAGCGCGAATTCTAGAAGGCGAATACACGGGCGAGACTGCCGTCGTGCCGCGCAGATTTCTCAAGGGTTGACGCAAACCTGCGCGCGAAAGTCGCTGATTCAACCTCCATCCCTGCTACTCCCGGCATCGAGAAGGCCCTTCCTGCGCCGCGGCCTGCGCGAAGATTTTTCCGCTGGCTCCCAGCAGCAACTGCTTTTGCCGTGCTTGTGGTTGCTGCAGCGGCGCTCTTTTTTGGGAGTTCGCGGGCGCTTATCCTGGCGCAATCTCTCCGACCCCGCGCTGCCGCAGTTTCCCTCGCCAAAACGCGCGTCAGTAGGCCTCAGTACGCCACAACGCGATGGCTCACAACGTTCATTAGCTGAACCCCTTTTTGCCGCAACTACATGTCATTCGGTCATTGGACCAGCAACAGATATTAATTTCCGCGATGCGGCAATTACTTGGGCATCCTTCTACACGCTGATGTCGAAGGCCAATCCCAAAGTTATGAAGCGCACCAAAATCCGGAAGACTATCCAAAGTGTTTGCGACCTTTTTAGGGTCTCTTTCGATGCGTTCTTTCGCGATGGAGATAAGGCGACGCTGGAACGGATTCAGCCCAGATAATTCTTGTGGGATCTCTTAGCTTTTGCGGGGCCGACTCGCCTACCGCCTGACGCGCCGAGGGCAGGCCCGCCTGGAATACCTGCGAATGTCGCGTGCAAACTGGATGTGGTGGAGCGCAGCCTCCCGAAACCTACGCGCGCTCCTAACTAAGGTAAGTGCGCGGTCCCGGCTGTGACTTCGCTTTTCTTCATCTGAGGCAGGCGACAGCGTCGGAGGGGGTGTAGCACTTTTCCCCTTCGTATAAGCCTAACCCCTACTCACGTTGACGGGATAGGATATAGCGCGCTTCAAAGTTGCACCCCCCTGGCCCTTTTCTGCACAATTTTGGTGAATCTCGGGGGCGCGGGCGGTCCGTCCACGTACCTTAGGCACTTTTAGTGTCATGTGCTTACTGAAACTTTGGAGGGGGTAGGCGGTCCGCAAACGCTTCGATATCTTCGGGGGCGACTCGGCCAAAAAACATGGCGTCTTCTTCGTCCAAAAACCAACTTCTATCTCGCAGCTGTCGCGAGAGATCGCTTAGCTCATTCTTAAGGTCTGCCTCGTAAAATTCAGCATCGGGTTGGATTTCTCGTTGCTTTGCATAATATCGATCGTTAAATTCCCTAAGGGCATTCAGAGAAATTTCAAGAACCTGCTGCTGTCGAGTTTTTTGAGCAACGATGCCCACACGTGCTATGAAAACTGCGACTCTTGCGGCAGATCGCAGATATCCTTCTATCGGCGTTTCTATGCACTTCAGTGCTATCGACTTCAGCGCCGTGATTGCAGAATCCGTTATCAAGGGCACTCCTGCATCCAGAGCACGAATCCCGATATCCGATAGAGTTGGGAAGAAGTCCCACACGAGAGGAGACTTAATCGGTGGGACAAAAGCCTCAAAGATGCGCCAATAAGTAGCGCCCACGATCCAACTGAGCTCCCTCAACAGGTTTTCCGCGAACTGCTCAGTGCGCCAAGCCTCATGCCCAGAGGCCTGGTCAATAGGCTCAGGTCTTATGTTCAACAAACCGTAAAGCCAGAGGCCCTGTTTGAAGATTTCGCTGATGTTCTGATTGATGTAGAGGATGGCGAAGGATTCGGTGGCGGCTGCGACTTTTCCGATAGCCACAAGCCTCGCCCACAGCTGGTCAATTAGCTCACTTATGATCTTACGGCATTTGTCCATTCGGGCAAAATCGCCAGTTTTAATCGCGAGACTCAGATTTTGAATCGCGAGGGCCACAATATTGGCGAGTGCAGTCGGCTGAGTTAAGTCCAGAAATGCGCCTAGCGAGAATCTCAGTCCGACGTAATCTTGAGGGCTAGGTTTGAAATTAAGCTCTGCTTCAGCTATTCGTTGAAGGGCATCAAGAATGGAATCGATCGTGTGCGTTCCAACCACGACTTCAGATACCGCAACCTGCAACATCTCCGCGATGCCTCTCACCGGCTCTCCGATGATGTGCGGCTTTCGCTGGACTACAGTTATGTAGGCAAGTTGCTCCATGTACTGAATCGTTGACTGGGCTGTCACGAATATCTGAGCGCGTAGCAACTTCTTGCCAATCGAGGCCAAGGCCGCAACCCCGCGCATCGTTACGTCGTCAAGACCCCGTATGGCCCCGTCTTGCACTAAGCCAAAAATGTAGCCCTGAATGAATGCTGTTGTGGGGTTCTCTCCTGGCGGATAAATAAGAGTCCTAGTGTCGACGCTCTGGATTCCAACGAACTCAAGGGCATCAATTATCTGCTGGGAGAGTTGAACATCCCCACGACCAATAGCGCCCCTGTGCAGGGATGAAAGTCCTTCCATAGCTTCGGTTAAGACAGGGTCAAACCCAAAAGTCGTTGTGCCACTCATCGCGTCAAGAGACGTGGGCATAACTAGATCTCCATCCCGAAGCTGCAAATATTTCGCGGTCAGGCGTGCGATAGCATCTAGTGCGTGGAGCGTTACATCGTACTTTTGCAAGGACGCATAGGTTCTGGCGATGCTCAGCAATTCTGCGAGCGTATGCCGAACGCCGCTAAGCACGTTCGGTCTGTTCTGGTAAATCGCCGCACGTAGTTGCTGCGGAGTATAACGTGCGGTCGGTTTAGTCATACCGGCTATTTTCGGGTGCGCGGATCGCGCGGCATGTGCTGGCCAACGTTATCGCTAAGATCTTGCAACGCCCTCAATTGTTTCTCGCCTTGCTCGAATATTCGACGAATGGTGAACCGGGGATCAGCAAACTTGATCACTCTCCTGAAGTGAATATTGAGTAGGACAAAGCTTCCAAATAATAGCAAGAGATCGGCCACTGCCGCCCCCGTATGGTAATTCCTTTCTACTTTCAACAGCGCAATCGCGAAGCATATTATGGCAAAAGCAGCCAGCGTCCAGTAAATAATCACGATCACGCGGTCTCTCGCATATGCTTGGAGCGTGGCGGGAGTGCCGCGATCCGCAACCTGCTGGATTGCGAACAAACTGAGCGAAAAGGCAATCGCGATGATCCCGGTAATAGCAGCGCCAGTTCCAATTGCCAATTCCGGCACAACCGACTTTTCTAGACCGGAAAGATAGTTGTCCAACGATGACCAATAGCATGCAAGCAAAAGACCGGCGACAAGGGCAGTGGTGGCTCCAACGATCCACAGAGCTTTTCTGCGATGTGAATACCAGTTCGTGAGAAGAAATAGCTTGATTCTCGTTGTAGCTTTGCGGAGTCTGTCCAGGATCTCTCCTCTGCTCGTTCTTGCTTTTGCTCTTGCTAGTGCGCGCTCACATAGAGCCATGAATCTTCTTGATAACAGAGAACCATAGCTCTTGAGGCTCGCCATTATTGCACCGAGGTATAGTTTGAAAATATCCTCTTCAAAAGGCCTGCCGTGCAGGGTCTGAAGGATTGTATCCCTTGGGTCAACACTGTTGCCACAATCATAACTGGTAGGCCTTGTGTCTTCCACGGGCGAGAAAAACCAACTCTTTACGGCAGTGGTCTAATTCGGTGCCGTCGATAGAGCATTGTCTCTTGGCGAAGAATTCTAGACTAGCCCAAGTTTTGGCAGTGCCGCCACTATTAACTCCTGATTCTTTCGATGCGGCCTTCTGCGACCAGTCCGGGCATCAATGAGTGTTCTGCGGGATAAACGAGTCATTTTCTGAAGAACTGACAGCGACACTTTTTTCATTGCTGGCCGTATCTTCATTTCCCATTCATCGTGTCTCGGATCAGGATATTCGGTGTAGACGTTCTGCGCTGAGTGGATTAGGCCGGCTTCAACTTCTTCCAGGCTGTTGGATTCCTTTCCGATGTATTTGATCTGATCGACTCGAACATGCCTCCGTTGGAGCAGTCCAATGGCTTGCTTGCCACAAGGGTTGCCTTTCGCATCCGCGCACTTCGATTCTGGATGGAATTCGTACTCGCGTAGAACCTCACCATACGTCTTCACGCGAGCGGTGTGCCGGCTCCCGTGAAAGCCCGCCGTGGTAATCCGATAGCGCTTTCCGGAGTTGGAGTACTGGGGACCCAATCCATTTTGAGCCATCGCCTCGGGTCTGATTCATATGGCGCGATGAGGTGAAAACGCTCTGGATCGACTCCCGGAGGATGGCCGAGTGCCTTCACATGGCAGGTCAGAAGAAAATTGAAAGGCTTGATCTGGTCACAATATGGTTTTCCCTCATTCAGTTTCGACAAGGGCCGCATGACAGCGGGACTGCTAACCGACACGCGCCCGACAGCCGGAAATGATTCGAATCCGAAAGTGCTTGTCGGCAACCCCAGGACTCTGCGAACGATGTTAAGCCATGCTTGCGCGATCCATTCGCGATCCTCGTCATCAGGATCGCTCGGATTCAGCAGATGCCCAAGCCCGTGTTCGGACCAACGATCTTCCTTGTTATTCACCTGAATAGGTTTGTGGCAATTTTCACAGAGGGTAACGTTGGGCTTATTTTTGCGACCGCAGAAAGGGCAGCTGGCTCGAAGCAACACGGGTTTGTTGTTCTCATCCAACAGAAATAATGCATAGCGTTTCGCTGAGATGGCCAAGCAGTATAGCTGCCGCTGCTTGCCGGTTGCCGGGTCGAAGTTGTCATCCTCGATTTTGAGGATGGACCCCGGCACCGCGCTGCGATCATAGAGGTTCAGCGCGGCAAATCGTTCTGATATCTTCCGAACCAGCTCCCACGATAACGCCTTAACTGCGGGAACCCCATGGCACGGAACCATCTCTCCGTGCTCAGTGGCGACAATCGCCATAGAATCCGTGTCCTCCATCGCGTAGGTGCCTTCCAACTCTGTGACACAATGCTCCAGCAACGCGAGCATTAGACGTGCAGCGCCTGTGATGAGCGATGCGAGGGGCGGAAAGCAATATTCCCCGGTCTTGTCAGGATGAGCCACGCGACACGCGTATGGTTTGGCATCAATGCCGTGGCATGTCACGTAGACCTTCTTATCGGATTCCTCTCGGATCATTTCGGCATAAATGCCGTAGCTGGTGGCATTCGCCAAGACCTTGAGCGCTTTGTCGAGCCGTTCCTTTTCTTTCTCGGAAAGGTCGGTACGCAGCGGTAAGCGCTTGCGTTCCTCGATCACAACCCTAAAGAAATCCTGTTTTCGCGGGTAAACCCTGATTGCTCGGAGTAACTCGGTTCGCTTGAGAACACGTAGCTTGCCACGCGCTTCAATTCGAAAAGCGTCCACAATCTTCGGAATGCGCTTGGTTAGAAGTACGGACGCGACCACATACCAAGTATGCGTCAAGGCATTCGAGCATGTCTGCTGTTCTAAGCAACAGTTTTTCGGCAAGGTACACAACGACATCGACAAATCCACGAATGCGAGCAGCGCTGGCTAGCAGAGGGCTACCATCGGGATTTTCGAGTGTCCTTTTCGGCCAATCCATCTGGTCTACGTTCAAGCGTGCAAGGTGATCGTTCACAGGTACGGATATCGTTATCGGGTCGTTCGCCTCGCCGGCCACATGATGG
>Ga0187846_10001602_pt1 | contig 12716 bp, 8 predicted proteins | sample TC_taG_FD_161473 | JGI IMG/M metagenome (GOLD analysis project Ga0187846, IMG submission 161473) | Biofilm microbial communities from the roof of an iron ore cave, State of Minas Gerais, Brazil - TC_06 Biofilm (v2) | ecosystem: Environmental > Terrestrial > Deep subsurface > Cave > Wall biofilm ...
CTTCCTTGCGGGAATTTTTCGCGCGCGGCAGCCGACCACGAACTTCTCCCGCTGCGCCGCCATCTCTTCGCGCTTCTTTTTGCCCATGGCCCGGCGCAGGATGTCCGCTTCCCCGAGTGAAAACCCAGCCAAGCGGTTGGCAATCTGCATCACCTGTTCCTGGTAGAGGATGACGCCCCACGTCTCAGAAAGAATTTCTTCGAGCTCGGGGAGATCGTAGGTGACCTTTTTCCGGCCGTTCTTGCGCGCGATGAAATCGTCGATCATGCCGCCCTGGATGGGGCCCGGGCGGTAGAGCGCGTTCAGCGCGGTCAAATCTTCCAGGCGCGAGGGCTGGTAGCGGCGCAGGATGTCGCGCATGCCGTGCGATTCAAACTGGAAAATGCCGGTCGTCTCGCCGCGGGTGAAGAGAGCGTACGTCTGGGCGTCGTCAAGGGGGAGGCCGGAAAGATCGAGGTCGATGTTCCGGTTCTGTTTGATCAGCCGGACGGCGTCGTCGAGCACCGTGAGGGTCGTCAACCCGAGAAAATCCATCTTGAGCAGGCCGATGCGCTCGAGCGCGTTCATATCGTACTGCGTCGTGATTTCTTCCCGGTTCGACTTGTACAGGGGAACGATCTCGGTGAGCGGCTGCGGAGAGATCACCACACCGGCGGCATGGGTGGAGGCGTGGCGCGCCAAGCCCTCGAGGCGGAGGGCCACTTCGATGAGTTCCTTGATGCGTTCGTCTTTCTCGCATTGTGCGGCGAGCTGCGGCGACTGCTTCAGGGCATCTTCCAGAGTGATATTCAGCTGGTTGGGGACAAGCTTGGCGAGCCGGTCCACTTCACCGTAGGGCAGGTCGAGCGCGCGGCCAGCGTCTTTAATGGCGGCCTTCGCCGCCAACGTGCCGAAGGTGATGATCTGGGCGACGCTCTTTTCGCCGTACTTCTGCCGGACATAGTCAATCACTTCGCCGCGGCGGCGCACGCAAAAATCAATGTCGATGTCGGGCAGCGAGATGCGTTCCGGATTCAGAAAGCGCTCAAAGAGCAGGTCGTACTGCAGCGGGTCCACATCCGTGATCTGCAACGCGTAGCTCACCAGGCTGCCCGCAGCCGAGCCGCGTCCCGGTCCCAACGGCACGCCCTGTGCCCGCGCGTAATGGATAAAATCCCAGACGATCAGGAAGTAGCCCGCAAAGCGCATCTTCTTGATCATCTCGATCTCGTCGGTGAGACGGCGCTCGTAAACGGAGAGCGGCTGGCGAAGTCTGCCTTCCTTGGCCAGGCGCTCGAGCTGCGGCATGCGGGCTGCGAATCCGTCGCGCACAACTTTCTCGAAATAGCTGTCGGCGGTGTGCCCTTCGGGAACATGGAATTCAGGGAACGGATGCTTGACGCGTTCGATCTTCACCTGGCAGCGCTCGGCAATGGCCACGGTGCGGTCGAGCGCGTCGGGCAGTTCGCGGAAGACCTGGGCCATCTCCTGGGCCGTCTTGAAATAGAATTGGTCGGTGGCGAAGCGCATCCGCTGCGGATCGCCCATGGTCTTGCCGGTCTGGATGCACAGGAGCACTTCCTGGGCGTGGGCGTCCGCGCGGGTCAGGTAGTGACAATCGTTCGTGGCGACCAGCGGAATACCCGTTTCGCGAGACAAGCGGACGAGCTCGCGGTTCACCCGCTTCTCGACTTCGATGCCCTGGTCCTGCACCTCGAGGAAGAAGTTGCCCTTCCCGAAGATCTCCTGCAAGCGATAAGCCGACGCACGCGCTTCGTCCACGTTTTCTTCGAGCAGCGCATCCGCCACTTCCCCGCGAAGACAGGCCGAGAGGGCAATCAGGCCGCGGCTGTGCTGCGCCAGCAGCTCGTGGTCCACGCGAGGCTTGTAGTAGAAGCCGTCAAGAAAGCCCGTGGATACGAGCTGGATCAGGTTCCGGTAGCCTTCATTCGTCTCGCACAGCAAAACCAGGTGGTTCGAGCGTTCCGCCTCCGACCCTTTCGTCTTGTGGCTTCCGGGCGCGACATACACCTCGCAGCCGATGACCGGCTTGACGCCGCGGGTGGTCGCTTCGTGGAAGAAGTTGGCGGCAGCAAACAAATTGCCGTGATCCGTTACGGCCACGGCAGGCATTCCCCGCCGCGCGGCCTCTGTCGCCAATTCGGAGATCTCGCAAGCGCCGTCGAGAAGTGAGTAATCCGTGTGCAGATGAAGGTGAACGAAGTTCGGTGAACCCATGCCGCGCTATTGTAATCCGCGAAGAAGACTTTTGCTACCGCCGATCTTGGCCTGTTTTTCCGCGCCTCAAGCAGGTTGCTTTCGGCGCCACGCGCCGAGTACGGACATTCGGTCAGAGGGTTTGGCCCCAACACTTCGACGGGCGGCAAATCCCGGGGCATTTTGGCCGGTTCGTTGCGATTATCGCGCGCGCACGCGCTTCGTCGGCTTATGTTTCTTTGCGGCGTGAACAGGATGATGCGTTCCTTTTTTCGCCGGCGCTGCGTGCGCGACCGCGGCCTTCTTGAACTCTTTGGCCGCTGGCTTCGGTTCCGCAGCAGGCTTGCGCGCTTCGACAGCAGGTCCTAGTTTCTTCCCCTCAGCTGGCGCGGCCGGCTGCCCCACGGCCATCGGTGCCTTGGCCTTCGCCGTTGCGGGACGAGCCTTTTCCTTGGCCTTTTTCTTCTCTTCCTTGGGCTTCTTCTTTGGCTCCTCCTTGATGCCGGCAAGCTGGCGCAGGAGCTTGGTTCGGTCGAGCGGGTTGCGGCCCTTCCCGCGAAGTTGAAGCTCGAACAAATCCTCGAGAATCTTATCGAACTTGGTGCCGCGGGGGATGCCCAGTGAATCGAGCTCAGCGACGGGCAGGCTGAGCCGCAGGGGGCGCCACTTGGTGAGGTAATTGCGAATCTTACTCAGGGCCCGGGGATTCGGGAACTCGACCTGCAGGAAGGCCAGAACGTCGAGCGGCACGTGGGCAATGTAGAAGTACGCGTCGCGGGGCGAATTCGTCTTCCGTCCGCGGAGCATCTTGAGAACCTTCTGCGCTTCCGCGGGCAGGTTCAGCACTGCGTCGATCTCGGCCGTGCGCCACTCCAGGCGGTGGAGCGTTGCGCTGCGCTCGCGCGGTTTGAGCTTGGCCAGGAAATAGTACGTCACCGGCCGGAGCAAGCGAGGGCGAACCCCTGCGGCCAACATGGATTCGCGGACCTTGGCCAACCGGGAGAGGCTGTCGTAATCCGGCCGCCGCCGCGCCAGATTCGGGTGAATGATGCCGAGGAGACCGCGCGATTCCCAGGCCTTCAGCACCGCGACCGGATTATCCTCGCGGCCGAGCTGACGGACTTCCTCGCCCAAGTCTGAACCGGGAATCGTTTCCTGAAGCCCCCGTTCCAAAGCCAGTTCAAACCATTCGACCGTACGGGGCTCCATCTTGAAGCCCATGCGCGCGCAGAAGCGCAGGATGCGCCCGAGCCGCGCCGGCTGGTTCGTAAAGGCGTGGATCGAAAGCGCGCGGACTTCGTGCTTTTCGAGATCAGCGAGACCGTTGGTGGGATCGAGCAGCAGGCCGCGCGAATTCGGATTCAGCGAAATAGCAATCGCATTGATGGAGAAATCGCGCCGGCGCAGATCCTCCATCACGGTCGACCAGCGCATCTCCGGCTTGCCTCCGGGGCGGTCATAGACTTCGTCACGCGCCGCGGCGATGGAACCGTCCACGTCACCAGCAAAAACAAGCTCGTAATGCCGCAGCCGCTCGTTTTCAAAAACGATCCGCGCGCCTCCCTTTTCGAGCTCGCGCACCATGCGAACCGGATTGCCTTCCACGGTGAAATCCAAATCGCGCAGCGGCATTCCGGAAATCAAATCGCGAACCGCGCCTCCCGTCAGATAAACGTTGGAGTCCTGCGCCCTGGAAAGCTCCTGCACCCGGACCAGCGCGGCACGCTGTTCGGGCGAGAGCCGGCTTTCCAGCAGATACATGTAATCAGGCATGCAGTTCCTAGCCTCCTCCAAACTCAGCCCTGTGACGGCCCGCCTTCGGCGAACTCATCCCCGGCTCACGCGCGTGGGTGGTGCTCCTTGTAGATTCGCTTGAGGCGATCTTGAACCACGTGGGTATAGATCTGGGTGGTGGAGATATCCGCGTGGCCCAGCATCAGTTGCACGGAGCGCAGATCGGCGCCGCGTTCGAGCAAATGGGTTGCAAAACTGTGCCGCAGCTTGTGCGGGGAAAGCTCTCCCCGCAGATGCGCCTGCCTGCCATACTTTTTCAAGGCCTGCCAAAAGCCGACGCGGCTGAGCTTCCCGCCGCGCTGGCTTACAAACAGATAGGGTGACGTCCGGCCCCGCAGCAATTGCAGCCGCGCAGCGCGGAGATATTCCTGGACGGCGGCCAGAGCGGGCCGTCCAACCGGCACCAGGCGTTCCTTGTCGCCTTTGCCTACACAGCGCACGCTTCCGCCCTCCATGTGCACGTCCGCAACACGCAGCCCCACGAGCTCCGAGACACGTAAACCGGTGCTGTAGAGCAGCTCGAGCATGGCTTTGTCCCGCAGGCCGCGCACCGTCCTGATGTCGGGCTGCTCGAGCAGGCGGTCGACTTCGTCGAGAGAAAGAAACGACGGCAAACGGTTTCTGAACTTGGGCGATTCCACGTTCTCCGTTGGGTCGCAACGAATCAGCCCCTCGGTAAGGGCAAACCGGAAAAAGTTGCGCAAGGACACCAAATGCCGCGCGACCGAGCGGCTGTCCAGCTTCCGCCGGTAGAGGTCGCCGAGGAAATCGACGACATCGTCGCGACGGACTTCCGGCCAGCTGAGTTTGCGTTTTTCTAAATAGGCAGCCAGTTTGACGAGATCGCGGCGATAGGAGACGATCGTGTTTTCCGACAGGCCTTTCTCCACCCGGATGTAATTGAGATATGCGCGGATTTGGCTTTCCAAGGCGTCCCCCGCCGAGTGCTTCCCTTTCACGTTTAGCCCATCGCCACGGTCTCCGCGGGCGGCAGTTCAGCGCCACGAAGGATTTCACGGAGCTCGTCGATTTCCTTGCAGCGCAGCAGCCGCGCGGCGCCAAGATAGACGAGCAAACCCGCCACAATCATGACCGCCAGCATGGCCGCGCGTCCAAAGAAAACATTGATACCCGCCCGTGCGGCAAACTGCAGCATCGCGTAACACGCCACTCCCATCACCGCCGATGAAGCCAGCACCTTCCCAAACGACCCGAACAACGCCCGCGCGCCCAGCCGCCCCAGCCGCTCGCGAAACAGCCAGAACAACAGGAAGAAACTGAAATAAGCGGAGAGCGATGAGGCCAGCGGCGGGCCTCCGTTGTAGAGCTTGGAAAACAAGAACTCCAGGAACAGGACATTCAGCCCAATATTCAACCCCAGTGCGCAGGCCGCAATGCGTACCGGCGTCCGCGTATCCTGAGTGGAATAGAACGCAGGGACGATCAGCTTGAGTCCCGCAAAGGGGGGCAGGCCCGCCGCGTAAAACAACAGCGCCTGGGCGGTGAGCTGTGTGGACTCCGCGGAGAACTGCCCATGTTGAAAGAGGATCTGAATGATCGGCTGGCGCAGAATGATCAGGCCGACGGCACCCGGAAGCGCGATGAACGTGACGATTCGCAGGGCGAAGGTAAAGGTCTTCTTCAGAGTCTCGTAGTCTCTTGCCGCTGCCTGGTGCGCCATCATCGGCAGGATGGCCGTCGCAACCGAGATCGCGTACACACCCAGGACGAGTTCCGTCACCCGGCTGGCGATGTAGAGCGACATAACGCTGCCTCGCGGCATTTTTGCGGACGTTGCAAAGATCCTGTCCACGATAAAGTTGATCTGGTAGATGCCGAGGCCGAAGAACCCCGGCGCAAGCAGCCGTCCGACTTTGCGAACACCAGGATCGGCAAAGGATAGGCTCGGAAGAAAGCGCATTCCCTTTCGCACGAGTTCGGGCACTTGCATAAGGAACTGCAGCGCTCCGCCGATCACAACCCCAAGCGCCAGAGCCACGGCGGGAGTGCGGTACGCTTCCGGGACCAAGCGGATAATCGGCCGATAGACAAATCCCAGGGAGAGAATGATGATGGACAAATTGAACAGAATCGGCGTCGAAGCAGGAAGACCGAAGATGTGGAAGCTGTTCAGAATGGCCATCGCCAAAGCCGAGAGGCCGATGAAAAACAGAAACGGGAAGATGATGCGGTTCAGGTAGACGGCCAGGTCCCACTGGCCGGGGTTCTTTCCGAACAGGGTGAGCATCCGAATCAATTGAGGCGAAAAGGCCACACCGAGCATGGTCAAACCGGCCAGAAGAATCGTAAGCGCCCAAAAGACACGGTTGGCAAAGCGCCACAGTTCGGCACTTGGCCTCCCCAGGTAGCCGGAAAAGACGGGGATAAACGATGCGGTCATCGAGCCATCTCCAACCAGGCGCCGCAGCAGGTTGGGAAGCTGGAAAGCAAGGATGAAAGAGTCGGCGGCAAGCGAAGTCCCCAACAACAGCGTAATCCGCTGGTCGCGGAGGTAGCCAAAAATCCGGCTGGTGAGGGTCGCTAAAGTGATGACAGAAGCGGACTTGAGTATCTTTCGTTTCTCGGTCAATCAGTGGCCGCTCCAGCCTAACCCTTTAGACACCAATGAGTTGACACCCAAATTTGCGCACGATACCATACCGCCCGTTAATTAGCAATACCCTGCCGCTGAGGCCTTCACTTTGTGAAAAATCGCGCCTCATCCTCCACCCACAAGAAAGTCATTGTACTCCTGCTCGACCGCAGCGCTGTCCATGGATACCTGAACCCGGCTAGCCTGGGTCGTACCGATAAGCTGAACCTTCTGACACCGAATGGCGAGCACCTGGAAATCGCCCTCGCTGATGTGAAGAGCGTCCATTTTGTGCGCGAGTTTACCGAACGGTTCGAGCCCGAGCGCAAGGCCTTTTTCAGCCGCCCGAAGCTGGACGGTCTGTGGGTGAAGCTGCGCTTCCGCGACAACGATTCGATTGAAGGCATAATCGCCAATGACCTGCTCGACCTGCTCGAGCACGGAGTCCAAATCACCCCGCCCGATTTGCATGGTAATAGCTTGCGGATTTTCATCCCGCGCACGGCCCTGGCGGAGATGAAGGTTCTGGGCGTTGTGGGGATCGCCCGGCGCGCCCCCGGCCGCGCTGCTGCTGCCGCTGTCGAACCGCAGCCGAAGCTCTTCAACGAATAGCGCGCTTACGTCTGCGTGTTTCCTTGCCCCAAAAATGTTGTACATTCACCCGAGCGCCAGGAGCCGTTTCGCGAGAAGCGGCGCGGGAAAGACACAGGAGACGCCATCATGAAACTGGGGGAGATTGCACAGCGGTTGAACTGCGAACTCGAAGGCGACCCGGATATTTCGATCACCGGGGTTGCCGGAATCGAGGAGGCGGCACCGGGCCAGTTGACGTTTCTAGCCAATCCGCACTATCGCCCCGCCCTGCGGACCACCCGCGCTTCCGCAATCTTGGTCACGCGCAAGGCTGGTCCTGTGCCGATCGCCGCGCTGCGTTCCGAAAACCCGTATCTCGATTTCGCGCGTGCCATCGAATTTTTCTACGAATCGCCGCGCTATGCCCCGGGGATCCACCCGACCGCGGTGATCGCGGAGAACGCAAAGATCGGCACAGGCACCCATGTTGGCCCGTATTGCTTCGTGGACGAGAACGTCGCGATTGGACGGAACGCCGTCTTGCACAGCTTCGTGACGATCTACCGCGGCGCACGCATCGGCGATGACTTTTTCGCCCATTCCCATACCTGCGTCCGGGAGGGCTGCCGGATCGGCAACCGTGTCATTCTGCAGAATGGCGTTGTGGTGGGTGGCGATGGCTTCGGCTTTGCCAAACAGGCTGACGGGCGCTGGTACAAGATGCGCCAGTCCGGAATCGCCGTGATCGAGAACGACGTGGAGATCCAAGCCAACAGCGCAGTGGATCGCGCCACGATCGGAGAAACGCGCATCAGCCGCGGTGCAAAACTGGATGATCTGGTCCTCGTGGGACATTCCGCGAAAGTGGGCGAAGACAGCCTGCTCTGCGGGCAGGTTGGCCTGGCTGGCTCGACACGCGTGGGAAGCCGCTGCATTCTGGCCGGCCAGGTGGGATGCGCAGGCCATTTGAATGTTGGCGACGGGGCGGTGCTGACGGCGCAAACGGGAGTCCCGAGCGATGTGCCCGCAGGCGCAATCTATTCGGGCTATCCTGCCATGACGAATGACGCCTGGCACAAGTCCGTGGCTGTATTCAATCGCCTTCCCGAACTGCGCCGAACGGTAAACGAGTTGAAGGCCGAGGTCGAACGGCTCGCCAAGGGGAAGCGCGCGGGCGCTTAAGGTGAGGCAGTCTCCTTGGCGGCTGCGGCAGGCTGCTGATCCTCCGGCAAGCCCGCAGCCACGGCGGCCTGAACGCGCTCGAGCAATTCCCCACGCTGCTCAAGGGTGTAGCGCGACGCATCCACCGGCAGGTGGAACTTCACGACAATCTCTCCTGGATGAATGGCCAATTTGCCCTTGGGCATGATTTTCTGAGCGCCACCCACTGAAATAGGAACGATCGGCACACCGGCTTCAATGGCCATCACGAAGGTGCCTTTCTTGAACGGCAGCAAGCGGCCATCCCGGCTCCGCGTGCCTTCCGGATAAACAAGGAACGAAAGACCGGACTTCAATGCCTGAACGGCTTGGTTCACGCTGACCGCCGCGGAATCAGGGTCGGCGCGGTCCACCGGCACAATACCGACCAGGCGGAAGGCTGCCGAGAGGACGGGCAGCCGGAAGACTTCTTTTTTCGCAAGCAGAGACACGCGCTTGGGGATCGCCACCACAACGGCAGGAGGGTCGGAATTGCTGGTGTGGTTGGCGACAAAGACGCAAACCCCCGCCGGAACATTTTGGAGACCCTCGACTCGGACGCGAACCCCGCCGAACCAGAGCATGCCCTTCAAACCCCGAATGCCGACGCGATACAAGGTGTCCGCCGAGCCGGTCAGCCCCGCGTAAACAATAAACGGAATGCCGACAAAGAGGACGTAGAGCACCAAATAGAGGACAACAAGAGAGGAACGGATCATCTCCGGTCAATCGTCCTTGCCGTGGAGAAGCCCATCGCGGATGCGGCGTTGTTTCGCGGTGGCGTGATCATCTTCTTCCATGTCGTAGTGGCGTTCCTCGCGCCGGCCGAGCTTGAACGTCACTTCCCTTTCTTTGCCTTCCTGGCGCAGCCGCAGATGAACGGTGTCCCCCGCGGCATGCTGGCGCAGCCAGCGGAAGAAATCGCGCGGAAACGAGGCGCCCTCCAAGTCGAGCAGGACATCGCCTTCGCGAATGCCGGCAGCTTCAGCGCTGCTGCCGGGCTCCACATCGGTGGCAACCGTGGAGTCTCCCGGGCCGCGCCCGGGCCAGAAGCCGAAAGCCGCGAATGCGCGAATGTCTGTCCTCAATTTCCAGCCTGCCAGCGACAAGAAGTCGCCGTAGGGGATTTCATCCGTTCCGGCAATGTAGCGCGAGAAAAAATCCTCGAGCTTGCAACCGCATACCTGTTCGGAGACGGCGCGCAGATCAAGGCTGTCGCGATAGAAAAGGCCGCGCCGCGCGAATTGCTGGTTCAGGGCCCGCAGCACATCATCGAGCGAGGCATGATCGTCTGCGGCGTTGCGAATCGTCAAATCCAGCAGCACTCCGAGGATCTTACCCTTGTTGTAGTAGGAAATGCTGACGTCGGGACGGCGGTAGAATGGGTACTTTTCAAGCCAGGCATCCAGGCTGGACTGCTCGACGCTCTGCCAGAGCCGGGCGGGGCGGGAATCCAGCTCGGCGATGTCCGCGGCCAGATCGCCGTAGAATTCGTGGCGGCTCCACAGGCCCGAGCGTACCAGAGCGTACAGTGCGTAGGTGCTCGTCACCCCTTCGGCAAACCATAGCGCGCGGGTGTACTGCTCGCGCGTGTAATCCACGGGCTCGAGGCTCTGCGGCCTTATCCTTTTCACATTCCATGCATGGAAAAATTCGTGCGCCGCGACGGTCACCGCCGTTCCCACACTTTGGGCTGCAATCGCGGTCGAATTTGCGTGCTCCATCCCACCGCCGCCTACTTCGTTCTCGGCACCGAAGTGGAAAAAGAAGGTGTATTCGTTAAACGGCGCGCCCCCCATCAGCGTTGTTTCGTAAGCGACGATCCGCCGCAAAGCATCGTCCAGCCTGTCGCGGTCCCAGTTTGCCCCATCCACGATGACGCGGTAGTGCGCGCCGGTTGCTTCGAAGCGCCAGTCGTCAAATGCGCCCAGTTCCACGGGCGCATCCACGAGTGCGTCGTAGCTGGGCGCGACAAACACATTGGGCGCGTCGGGTGTCCCGCCGGCTGCGAGCTCGACGCCGACCTTCCATGCGTTCGGCACATCCAAAAACTCGACGCGCGTATCTTCGCCACGGCGGTCCGGAATGTAGAAAAGGATTTCCGCGAGATTGATGAAGGCGTGATGGGCATTCAGCTGCGTGCTGAACGGCCCCGGCTCATCCCAAGAGATCGAATAGTCCAGCGTGACATCGGCCTTGCTTTCCCCAGCCGGCGGCGCAATCAGCCACGTCTGCTTATCGAGTTTGGTCACTGCCAGGGGCCATGCGGGCTGCCCTGGGCCTTTCGGGCGGGCGCTTGCGCTCACGCGCTGGACACGATAAGCAAAGTCGCGAATCTGATACAGCGCGTTCCATGCCGGGATTTGTACCGTCGCGCCTGTGCGCGCCTCCGGAATGATCATGGTGACGTGGAAATTGTGCTCTTCGGGATGCGCCACGGAGATGCGATAGGAGATCGTAGCGCTTGCCGGCTGCGTTGCGAAGAAAAGACCAAGCCACGCGCAGGCGCGCGCCAGGCGGCTCAACGCTTGACCTCCTCGCGTTTGCCCAACGCTTCGAGAAGGAGGCCGCAGAGACCATCAAAGCTTCCATTGGACATCACGAGGACAACGTCACCGGGTTTGAGTTCCCCTGCGAGGAGTCCGGCGATTTCAGCGGCCGAGCCGAGTGCTTCGGCGCGGTGGCCGCGCCCGCGAATTTCGGCGGCAACATGCTCCGGCGAAAAGCGATCCGAATCGGGCAACAATTGGGGACGGTTGACCGGCGCGAACAACACGCCGTGGGCAAGCGCGAGCGCATCGGGAAGCGCGGCTTCGTGGACCTTGCGGCGCATGGTGTTCGAGCGCGGCTCGATGGCAACCCAAATCCTGCGGCCGGGCCAGCGGGTGCGTGTGGCTTCGAGCGTCAGCTGGATGGCGGTGGGGTGGTGCGCGAAATCTTCGACAATGGTCACGCCGCCTGCCTCGCCCTTTACTTCGAGCCTGCGCCGGACGCCCTGAAACGTGGCCAGCGCTCGCTCAATGGCTTCGCATTCCACCGCGCGGCCGAATGCCAGGGCAACCGCTGCGAGCGCGTTCAGCACATTGTGTTTTCCTGCGAGCGGCATGCGAATCCGCGTTACTTCTTTCCCCTGATAGGCGACGCGAAACCGTGTTGCCCCCTCGGACCATTCCAAATCTCCGGCGCACCAATCCATGCCGCGTTCAAACCCGTACGTTTCGACGGGGCAAAATGCCTTTGCGGTGACGCCCATCACCGTTGGGCTCTCGCCCCAGGCCACAATCCGGCCGCGGCGCGGCACCAGATTGACGAGCCTGCGGAATTGCAGCTCGATCGAGGCCAAGTCGGCGTAAATGTCGGCGTGATCGAACTCGAGCGAGGTGATAATCAGCTCGTGCGGGTGGTAATGGAAAAACTTCGGGCCGCGGTCGAAAAAAGCCGTCTCGTATTCGTCTCCCTCGATAATGAACTCCTGGCCGGTGCCGAGCCCGTAGCTGCGGTCACGCAGGTTCGGCACGACGCCGCCAACCAGAAAATTCGGCCGCCATCCGGCAACGTGAAAAATCCAGGCGAGCATAGCCGTCGTCGTGGTTTTGCCGTGCGTGCCGGAAACTACAATGGAAGTGTGCCCGGGAAGAAAAATCTCCTCAATCGCCTGCGCCATCGAGCAGTAGGGGATGCGCTCGTCAAGGACATATTCAATCTCGGGATTGCCGCGGGCAATCACATTGCCGACCACCACCAAGTCCGGCGCCGGCTTCAGATTCCCTTCGCTGAATCCCTCTTTCCAAGGAATCGCGAGCGAAGAAAGCAAGGTGGAAGCAGGCGGATAGACATTCGTGTCCGAACCGGTCACGTGATAGCCGCGCTCTTTCAGCATCCCCGCCACCGGCGACATAGCTGCGCCACCGATGCCGAGCAAATGCACGTGACCCAGAGTCTTCTTTAGCGTTTCTTCGATGGCTTGCCTCCCCGTGATTTGATGCGTGCAGGCTCGCGGCACGCCGGCTCAAGGATTTCCAGCCGGCCGACGCCGTGAGCGACAAGCCTTGCGCGCACACCCAGCGGAACGCTCAGCATCGGACGAGGCGTATGGCCGATCGGCGCTCCCCAGACAACTGGAATTCCCAGCGGCTCAACCAAACGTTCGACAACTTCGCGAACCGTCGCGCTGCCAGCAGCCGGCTCGCATTCAGGGAACTCCCCGAAAACGAGGCCCCGCACAAGGCGCAGTTTCCCAGCCTGCCGCAAATGCATGAGCGCGCGATCAACCTGGTAGGGCTTCATCGCGCGGTCTTCGAGAAGCAGGATAGCCCCGCGCGTTTCCAGCTCCCAAGGCGTCTTCAGAGTGGCTACGAGC
>Ga0187846_10001603_pt1 | contig 12705 bp, 3 predicted proteins | sample TC_taG_FD_161473 | JGI IMG/M metagenome (GOLD analysis project Ga0187846, IMG submission 161473) | Biofilm microbial communities from the roof of an iron ore cave, State of Minas Gerais, Brazil - TC_06 Biofilm (v2) | ecosystem: Environmental > Terrestrial > Deep subsurface > Cave > Wall biofilm ...
ACCCAACGCCGTTTGTCTGGAACGGCAAGCGGCGACGGCGGCGCGAACGGGCACGCGTACGCCGCCTGGCTGGCTCAGGCGCTGCGCTCATCAAGGGCTATGCCCTTGCCAGTTGACCCACTAGTGAAAGATGCGCTTGCTCCACTGGTTGAACCGATTGTTGAGGGTTGTGCACTGCGAGACGAGCGAGGAAAACCGTTACACAGCGCAGACGAGATTCTCAAGTTAAAAGTGTGTGACCCTGCAATGGGCAGCGGTGCATTTTTAGTGCAGGCCTGCCGATATCTCGGAGAGGCATATGGGCGCGCCTTAATTGCTGAGGGGCGTAGCGACCACGAGCGTATCAGTCCTGCTGCACTGGCAAGATACAAGCGACGCGTAGCTGAGAAGTGCATCTATGGAGTTGACCTCAGCCCGCTGGCGGTCGAACTGGCGAAGGTGTCCCTCTGGCTTGAGACACTGGCTCATGACCGTCCGCTGACCTTCCTGGATGCGCACCTGCGCTGCGGCAATTCCCTGATTGGAGCGCCTTTGCGCAACCACGAAGGCAAATTCGATCCAAGCGGTATTAGTTTCTTGCCTACTGAGGCATACAATAAGACTTCAGATGCGGATTCAAAAGCTAATAGACAACTCCTTAATCGGCTAAGGGAGGAGAATCGAAAACAAGTGAGCCAGTTGCAGGCAGGCCAAAAAACCATATTTAGTGGCGATGAAGAACGACAAATATTTGCAGAATATGAATTGCAACGCCTCCAAATGGAGGAATCGGATGAGGACAAAAGTCTTGAAGAGGCTGTAGCTTTAGTACATCATAAACAAGAAATGTTGCAGTCTGCTTTATTAGGCGATGAGAGCGAGATACGCTACTTTAAACAACTTTGTGATTTGTGGTGCGCAGTATGGTTCTGGCCTCTCAATGCTGCCGTACCTCCTCCTACGACGTTGCTTTATCATGATCTTGTGGGCGTTATCTTTAAACGCCCTGATCGATATATACCGGATAATACCGACGACTATTTAGGATTAGCACAAAAGATAGCCGATGAGCAACACTTTTTCCATTGGGAATTGGAATTCCCCGAAGTTTGGTGTGATGATGCAGGCAGCCTCCGACCCAATGGGGGATTCGATATCATTGTAGGTAACCCACCCTGGGATAAAATCAAACCAAATGAACGTGAGTTCTATTCCAACTATAATCCAACAATATGGAACTATCAAGGGACAGCCCGTAAACAGATTATATCGCAGCTTAATGAAGAACTAGATGTTGTAAATGCGTGGCGGGATTATGAGAGAGTGCTAAATGCTCGCATAACATTCTTGTTGAGATCTGAAATTTACCAGTATCAAACAGCAATTGTGGAAAGTAAGCAAACTGGTGGTGATCCTGATATGTTCAAGTTTTTTACTGAGCGTGCCTATCAGGCGCTCTCCCTGAAAGGCCGTGCAGGTATAATTCTTCCACATGGTATACAATCAGCAACAGGGTGTACTGGACTAAGGCACCTTCTCCTAGATCGATGTCGCTTGCAGATACTTTGTAAGCTGGATAACGAGCGTCGTATATTTTCAGGCGTCTTTCATGGACAGAAGTTTGATTTGCTGGTATTTGAAAAAGGTAATACAACCGATTGGATAGAAGCAGCTTTCTTTAGTTGGGAAAAAGCGGAGGTGATTAGTAGCTTCAGCAGCCATCCTCGCTACGTACGAATTGAGGCAAAACTTTTACGTGAACTGAACACAGAACAATTCACATTTATTGAATTTCATAATCAGCATGAAATCGAAATTGCACAGCATATATATGCAGTTTTTCCGCGTCTTGATAAACAACTCCAAGACTCTTGGAATATCTATTTTATTAGTGGGATGCATATGACAGGCGATAATCATTTTTTCCGTGAAGGAGTAAGACTAAAAGCATTTGCTGCTGTACAACAGGAGGGCGGTAAACTGCAGACAAAGTCTTCTCCATGGTATGATGAACGTGATGACAAATATGCTAGGGAGGAGCGGGTAGTAAATAGCAAGGGTGAGCTATATTTCCTATATGAACTTGATAAAAAGAATGTAAAATATCGCCATGTAGGTTACTTATTAGTGAGTGAATTTAATAAACGTCAAGCGTTACCTATTGCAGCAGATGAAGTTTACTATCCCCTTTACGAAGGGCGGATGATACATCAATTTGACCATGCAGCAAAAGCTTATGTGAAGGGAAGTGGGCGAAGTGCGAAGTGGAGAATGTTAAATTTTGACGAAAAGGAGATTATTCCTCATTATTACGTTGCAAGACAAGATATTGCTGAGCGTGGTTATCGTGCGAGCTTTTGTTGTGTTACTGGGCAAGGTAATGAACGAAGTCTTCTGACTGCTATTCTTCCACCAACGTATCCATATGGACACTCAGTGGCAACTGTAAATTTTATTCCAAACGATATTAATACAAATTTACTTTGGGTGTCACTCACAAACTCATTTGTTGCAGATTGGTTGTTGCGTTTAATTGTCTCAAACAACATCACTTTCTCAATATTGGGATCACTAGCACTGCCTAGACCAAAGGTTGAAAGCCCAGAAGCTCAATCGTTGATACAAATAACATTACAACTTACCTGTACAAAGCCTGAGTTTGCAGATTTGTGGGTGGCAGTTACGGGCAAAGAGTGGAAAGAAAATAGTGGGGTAAAAAATCTATACGATAGGGCGCAACTGCGTGCGGAGATTGACGCTCGCGTGGCTGATCTGTATGGGTTGAGCGAACCGGACTTTGCCTATATTTTGAGTACCTTTCCTTTACTGGACCGCGGCCAACCAGCACTACCTGGGGAGCCGAAATCATTTATTACCCGAGACCTGGCGCTGCTGGCATTGTTCACGTTGCGCGGCAAGGCACCGCCGGAAAATATCGTCTCCTTCTTTGCCGAGGCTGGTGTAGACATTCATCACCAGACAGGAGCCATTGTAGAACTGCGGGAGCGTATCCGTGTTGCCCAGCAGGAACTGGGCGCGGTTGCCTACCAGCCCAGCGGACATGAAAGAGGCGAGGATGGGATATATGAGGCAAGTGAAGAACAGGGCGAATTTGATTTTGAAGACGAGGAGTGACGGAGCCATGGCAACGATGTATCCTCAACGACTACCTTCTTCAGTGAAGAGTAAAGCCGAACGTAAGTTGTTTGACCTGCTACGCGATCATCTACCCAATGCCTATACCGTTATCTGGAGTATTGATTGGACTATACCACGTCCCAGCAGTTCTGGAGGCGGTCCACGAGAAAGCGAGATAGATTTCCTGGTCTTGCATCCTGATAAGGGCATTCTTGTGTTGGAAGTGAAGGGTGGAGGTGTCGGTTATGATGGCTCACTGCATGAATGGTTTTCGATAGATGATAGCGGAAGGCGTCATAAGATAAAAGATCCTTTTGAGCAGGCTAAAGATGGGAAATATACATTGATTCGCGAACTAACGCGGCAGGTTCCATCATTGTGGCTGAGAAATGCCTGTCAGAACAGTGTATTTGGACATAGCGCAGTGTTTCCCGATATTGACGCGAGCCGAATCGCTAATCGGCCCACAAAGCCAGATGAGGTCATTCTTGACCGCCAGGATATGCAATCCTCTACTATTCAGCAAGCAATTGATAAAGTATACCAATTTTGGAGGCGTAGCACTTCCCAACCGCTCGATCTAAGCGCTATTGCGGAGATCGTCAAGATGTACGCTCCAAGCTGGTATATTCGTCCCCCACTTATCAACCAGCTTGAGGAAGAGGAAGCCCAGCTAAAAGAACTCACCGAACAGCAGTTTATCATCCTCAGTTTGTTGCGTGGGCAACAACGAGTGGCTGTTTCTGGCTGTGCAGGCAGCGGGAAAACCTTTCTGGCACTTGAACAGGCCAGGAGGCTGGCAAGAAGGGGTCTGAGCGTCTTGCTCACCTGTTACAATCGTAACCTTGCTAACTGGCTGAGAGAACAAATTATGGAGGAGGCTCGCAACGATGCCGCGCTCAGTAGCATCGTTGTCTTGAATTTTCACCGGCTGGCATACAGATTCTGTACGCAGGTTGGCATTCAATTACCTATCAGTGATAGTCATGATTACGACACTGTATTTGCGGAGGGATTGCTTCAGGCCAGCGAGAAAGTAGAACAACGCTACGATGCTATTATCGCTGACGAAGGCCAGGATTTTGATGATAGCTGGTGGGTTGCGCTTCTGGCTCTACTGTGCTCGGAAGAAGACGGCTATTTCTACGTGTTTTACGATGATAACCAGCGCATTTATGGAAGGCACTCCAGCTATCCCGTTCCTCCTGATCATCAATACTCACTGACCATCAACTGCCGTACTACGCAAAAGATACACCACAAAGTGATAGAATACTATAGCGCAGGCGAACAACCAACGTGCAAGGGTCCGCTGGGCAGAGAAATTGAACAGATCAATGTTGCTCCTACCGCACAGGCTGAACGTAAAGCATTACTGACACTCTTACAGCAACTTACTCAGGTAGAGCACATTCCACTGGACGACATTGTGCTACTGAGCCCGGTTAGTAAGGATCGGAGCCATTTCCCGGATGGATTCAGGCTGGGAGCATTTCGCCTGAACTGGCAGCTAGAAGGACCGCCTCTACGTAATGCACTGGACTGTTGTTCTATATTCTCCTTCAAGGGTCTTGAGCGAGCAGTTGTAATTTTGGCTGAACTGGATAAAATACAACATACAGCGGAGCGCGAGCAGTTGATCTATGTGGCATTCTCGCGTGCAAAACAACATTTGATAGTGCTGGGGAACTTACCGGCCACAGAAGGATAGATAGCATGCAGCCGTTCGGGGCAGTTGAGAAAATCAAAGAGACCTACCAGAACTTTGTAGAGACCAGTTTTCCATTAGCCGACCCTGATTTGAGAAAAGAATTCCAGCGGCTAGTTGAAGAGGAACACCTGCTCTGGCAAGATCCTTTTGTGTCGCTCTCACGTCCATTCTATCCAGGTGGAACGCTGGAAGAGCTGGTCCATGAAAAGAAACTGGAGTGGGAGATTGTCGCTGGCGCTTCTCCGCGTTCTCCCCACTGGAAATTTGCTCAATTGCATGCTCACCAGCGCGATGCTATCCGGCGTTTATCCGCGTATCATCAGCAGCCACGCAATACATTGATTGCAACGGGGACAGGCAGTGGTAAAACGGAAGCGTTCCTGATACCCATTATCGATCACTGCTTGCGTTACCCTGGCAAAGGTGTGCAGGCAGTGATCGTCTATCCGATGAACGCCCTGGTGAATGATCAACTCCGCCGTATGCGAGAGTTGCTGCGAGGCACAGGCGTTACGTTCGCGCGTTATACCGGAAATACAGGTTACAGTAAACCCTCTAGCGATGATGGTGGGGAACATGTTCAAGAGGAACGCCGGACACGCCTGGAAATACGGAATAACCCGCCGCAAATCCTTTTAACCAACTATATGATGTTAGAGTTGCTGCTCGTGCGAAAAAAAGACCGCGAGATGTTTCTCGGCACGAAGCCGCGCTATCTCGTTCTGGATGAGATACACACCTATATTGGCGTGCTTGGCTCTGAGGTAGCCTGTCTCATCCGGCGTTTTAAGGAACACGCGGGACTGAAAGCAAGGGAGTTGTGCTGCGTTGGAACCAGCGCTACCGTCATGTCCTCGACCCACAATGGAGTTCCCTCCGCTGATCCGCAGCAAGCGCTTCTGGGTTTTGCTAGCCTCCTGTTTGGAGAGGCATTTGATTCAACGGGAATTATCGAAGAATCCTATAAGCCTGCCCATTGGTCTTTCGAGACAAAAAGGTTGGACGCGAGTCCGCAACTATCAGAAGACATGCTGAGAGATATCGATATCAAAAATGAAGCGCATGTACGCGCGCTGGCAAGCTACTTTACTATCGAGATTCCCCAGGAATTACAGGGACATGACTTTTTCGGTAGGCTGCATGATGAACTGGATAAACGTCTGATCTTCTCCCTGTTTGAAGAATGGCTCGCGCAGCCGTTATCACTGGATGGCCTGGCAAATAAATTGGGCCAGCGTGAAGAGCGATCAGGCATTTCCCACGAATCGCTGAAACTAGAAGCAACCGCCGTTTTGCTCCTGGGATCAGCGGCCTATCGTTACCAACCTGAAACAGGCGAGGAAGCCCCCTGTTATCGTCCTAAAGTGCATTTTAACATGCGCAGCCTGACCCCCTTGACAATGACATTCAATGTTAAAGGCAAAGTCGAGCGCCTGCTGACCGAGGGCGAAACAAATGGCCCGGAGCGAAAAAATGGCGCGGCTTATAGCAAAGGAACAGCTTCTGAGCCAGGAGCTAATGGGCATGCATCCCCGGCACAGCCGCGCGAAAACACACAAAACGCCCTGCCGTTAGCAGTCTGTCGCTCATGTGGCACGCCTTATCTCAAGGGCTACTATGAGTACGATAACGCTTTGACCTTCTCCGAGGCGAGCAATGGACGGCGTAAGGGACGACAGAAGGCAAAGCCTGAATCGAATTTGCCGACGCGCATGCGCTTACTACCAGATCAGCCATATAAGCGCGAGTTTCAGGAAATGTATGTCCACCTGTGGCGACAAAGCAAGAGTCAATCTCCTAAAGAAGATGCATCGGATATTCCCCCAGAGGATCAGGAGGATGACCAGCCGGAGGTTGGTAGAGCCTATCTGGTTTGTCCCTACTGCTTGATTGCGCAAGCGAAGGACGAGACAGACTCTCCCGCTTCATTTGAACATGCTGATGAAGTATGCCCCGGCAGGCACGAAGAGTTGCCGGTATTTTATGGATTCCAGAACGCTACCCGCTGTCCCGTCTGCCAGGCGCGAGGCAAGGGACAACGCCGGGAGATTATCACCTTGCTACGTGGAGGGCCTGCAACCTCCGTGTCGATCATCACCGAGGGATTACTCCCGACCCTCAGCCAGGATGAAAAGCGTGTGCTTATCTTCGCGGATAGTCGTCAAGATACTGCTCACCAGGCGGGCTATTCGCGTGATCGACATCAAACGTTTACCCAGCGGCAAATTGTTTACCGGGCGTTACAGGATCATGAAGAACGCGAGGGTATGCCTATTACGTTAGACCAGTTGTATCTGGAAGTCTATACCTATTGCAGACGCGAGTGGCAAAGCGAGGCGGATGCCCTCAACCTGCTGGCGCTGAGAGAGCCTGAGCCTGGTGATCCTATTGGTTTATACAATCCCGATGAGAATATCCCTTCTCAAGAGGTGAACCATGCGAAAAAGCGTCTCGAGTGGGACCTATACGTAGAATTTACTGATCGTGCCAACACTCGAAACTCGCTTGAGCGTGAAGGGCTGGTAACGGTGCAGTATGCCCTATTGGAAGAGACCATCCGAGCCAACATGTCCCAATTTTATGAAGTAGGTTTCACGGAGCAGGACAGCAGATTAGTGATAGATCTGGTACGAGCAATGATGGACCAAATGCGTCGTAAGAAGGCTGTTGTTTATGATCCATTCAGAGACTTTCTCAGCGCTGGTTCAGATTACAGGCAAAGAAAAATTGCTCGCCCTACACGCTTTAGCCGAACGCCCAACGGATTTGCCCAGGAGGGGAAAAAGATCAAAGGAGCATACGAAGTCTTTTCCTGGGAGAGCCCACGCTCAGCTATCTATAACCTGGTCAAGCGCGTCCTGGAAGGATGGGATAGCAAACGTATCACGGCATTTATAGACACGGTGTTCAAGCTGTTGATCTTGAAAGGATATATCCGTAAAGTAAAGATTGGGCAATTGACCGGCGGCAGGGCGAACCTGACCTGGGAGGCGTACCAGCTTGTCCCTAAGTTTATAGAATTGACGACAAACGGAGAACCATACCAATGTACTACCTGTAGATATGTTCGAGGATATCAGCTTGAGAAATGGAGACAGCCAGGCGAGACAGTCTGCCCAACTTGGCGTTGTCCTGGCCAAACAGTCCTCTACAAACCCAAGTCGGACAATTTCTATGTGCAATCGTATCGAGACCGCGCCCCCGAACGTATGTATGTTGTGGAACACAGTGGGCAGTTAGGTGAGCAAGAGCGCGAAAAGATAGAGCAATACTTCAAGGAAGGCCGAATTAATGTGCTGGTCTGCACCCCAACGCTCGAGTTGGGGGTCGACATCGGAGATCTGCCCGCCTTAATTCTACGAAACATTCCGCCTTCGCCTGCCAACTACTCACAACGCGTAGGACGAGCAGGTCGCCAGCGACGTATCGCGTTGAGCATTCCACATGCAGGCCCAACTCCACACGATACCTACTTCTTCCGCCATCCGGAGGAGATGATTAAGGGAACCATCCGCCCCCCTGTTTTCCTGATGGACAACCAGGTAGTAATCAAAAGGCATATTAATAGCCTCATCCTGGAAAAGCTGCAAAATGAGCTTCCCAGCCACTGGATGCGCGACGAAGATAGCGATCGAAAATATGATGAAGATGAATACGATGATGGAGCGGGTGACCTTGTTAGCCAGGAAGGCATCTTGCAAATGGCTCGATTAGCTGGCATCAAGCTAGAGCTTCAACTGCGTAGGGAGGAAATTGAGAGAGCGGTTGAGCAGGCTTTTATGGGTGAGAAGCAGTCACTCAAATGGCTCAATTCCGTCTATGTGAAGGAGCGTTGTGACAATTTCTACGCTGAGTTACTGAAAGGCCTGGAACACTGGTGTGAACGCTACCGGGAAATCTACCAGGAACTAGAACGACTGGCGCGTAAGGTAATTCTTTCAAAAGCTGAGCAGCGACGCCAGAGGCAATTGTTTGAGGCACGCAATAATTTACTCAATCGCCAGGAATATCGTCCACTCAGTTACCTGGCGCAGGTGGGTGTATTGCCACGCTACGGCTTTACTGGCAATCTTGTAGCTGTGCGCGATGATAAAGAACGTCAGGTGACACAGGTCGCATCAGTAGCGATCACCGAATATGCGCTAGGAAATCTAGTATATGTAGCTGGAAGCAAATTGCTCGTAAATCGGGTCCATTTCAAACATGGCGCGAAAGATGATCCATTGAAGAATGCTCAGATTTACAAGCGTTGTCTGCATTGTAGTTACACAACACTACAGCCTACTGCGCAGGAATGTCCTTACTGCCATCAATTCCTGGTAACTCAGCAATTTATCGACTATGAGATGGTGCATGGCTGGGCCAGCGAAGCAATTACGCAGGAAGATGAGTACCGTCGGCACCAGGACTACGATCTGGAAACTTACCTAGGCCCCTTACCAGAAAATACGCGTCAGCAGGAAAATGGACAGTCTGATGCTAGCTGGTCGGATGAACAGCAGTTTGGACGCTGGGCTGTACGATACAGTCATTTACGTAAGATCACCATCTTCAATCGAGGTAAGATTGATCAGCATACAGGTAGGTTTGAAAGCTTCACTGTCTGCCTTGAATGTGGTTCCTGGATTCGACCACGCTCGGTGCAAGAAGAGGATGACGAACGTGCTGGCTATCGCTCAAGCAGTGCCGATCATCTCTATTCGTGTAGCGCGCGTTCCGATATCGAATCGCCATTTGTCCAGATGGTCGATCTGAAGGTGGAGCTGCAGGGTGATACGGTAGAGATAGAGCTGCCACCTGAGATTGTGGCACGCAATGATTTTGAAGGCTGGGTTGAAACATTCCAACAAGCTCTCAAGTTGGGACTGCAGTTGGAGCTATATATAGGCCCCAGAGAAATCGGATCATTCGTAGAGACGTTTCAGGAAGATGGTTATGAGCGCAAAACAGTGGTGCTGTATGATACGATGCCTGGAGGCACAGGCTATCTCCGCAAATTTTACGTAAACCTTCCGCAGATAGCCGCGCGGGCGTTACAGCATCTCCAGAAGGACACATGCGCGACTGCCTGTTACTCGTGCCTGAAAGAATTCTGGAACCAGCGTGTTCATGGCCTGTTCAATAAGCGGCTAGTCTATAGTGAGCTAGAGGAACTTGCTTTGGCTAAAATAAACATAACTCCTTCTGAGCCGCAATTGCCTACTGAGGCAACAAAGAGTGAAAACGAGTGGTAGGTGAGCCGACCATATTTTCCAATTATAACCTTGAAAAGTGATTTCTTGCTATATAAAACTCATCTATGAAATGAAGCTTCGTTTTTTCCGATAGTTCTTGGCTAATTCACCAGATTGGAGCAATTCTTCATACCATTTGAGTAGCCCCTTCTTGTTGAAAATATAACCATGATGACCATCTACATTAGGACCACTTAGACAGGCCTCAGAAAATCTTCCCTGGCGAGCCCATTTCTGTATTGTAAGCTTTCCTATGCCAAGTATTTCAACTGCCTCTTCCGTAGTTATATGATCAGCAATAAATCTCTCAACTGCCTCTCGGTTAAAGTACTGAGTGTTTCCACATACAACAGTCGGCGAAATAAGCCCAACCCTCACCCACCGAGTTAGAGTAACGTCCTTGACCTTTAGCAGCTTAGTCACTCCTTCACGGCTAATCCAACCGTTTTCCGACTTTATTGACTCTATGCACTGCTGAATGTCTGAGCGATCAAATAACAGCGAAGTCAATTTCAGATCGCGATCCGCACTAAAGTATGATCGTAATCTGCCTTCTGCCACATATGAGAGTATAGAGGCTGCATTCAACCCAACTACAAAGAGCAGGCGAGCTGCCCCGGCCAAGTCAAGGAGAGAAGCATTTTCACCTGTCATTTGAGATGAGCAATTCTCTACGCGATTCAATACTTTCTCCATGCAATCAACCAGAGCTGATTTGCTAAATGTCCAGCGGGAATACCCTTCTTCAGGATTATGTTCGGCAACCAGCAAACTCACTTTGACCAAGTCTGTAACCATGTGTTCTGTAATGCCTAACCATTCAGCGGCCTCCGTACGATTGACGAACTCGTTCCACCGTCCCCGAAGTGCCAGCACTTCCGCCCTATTCACAAATCGATTTTTCTGTTTGCCAGTTAGGCGAGAGAGTTGGAGGGTCAGTTTGCCTGTCCTTAGAAGAATATCTATCATTTTAGGAGTTACTCCAAGGAGCCTGGCTGCTTCTGCGATGCTCACGCCTGAAAGCTGCTCTGTAATACCCAGATTTCCTTGGCAGAGATTCGTGCGTGCGACGGCACTGCTTAATGAATATGTTGCAATGAAGTAGTGCTCAAAGGCTTTGTGAACAAATTCAAATGCAGGATGCTGCCAGTAGTCCTGCAACCACTGTGTGTAGAGATTGCCCAAGTCGGCTTTTGGTCCGCCGTTGAGAGGTCTCCCCATGTGCATCTGACTCCTGTAGGCATCGAGAAATTGATGAAAGCCCTCGGGCCAGTTCATTATCCCTTTACCGGCAGTGGCATAGAGACAGTAATTCGCAATGGGAGTGAGCGTCCGCTGACTTTTAATTTGCCCCATCGGTGGACCTGCTTCAATGTGATGCAGATATGGCCACTCAGACCCTTCTAACATCCTCGTTGCCCACTGCAGCCCATCAACCACCCGGTACAGTACTCTAGGGCTTTTCTGAGGAAGGAGATGCGGTCCATCTGGGATGATGTTCTCCATGAACCAGGACTGGAGAATATGCTGAAAAGGTAATCCAGCGTCATTCTCTAGCGGAATCAACTCAGTTTCGACCAGGTGACCGCCGCATCGACCGCACCGGGTCTGGACGATATCCTGAATACTGACTGCCCTGCCGCATCTCTGACAATGGTTCATAAGCAGGCACCGATGCTTTAGGCAGGCCGATACCGCAAGTGGCACCCAGACCAGGCGGTGATAGGCGGCTTCTTTCAGGCAGACGGGGCAGAACTGGCCGGCGTGAACTGGTCGGAGTTGCTTCGCAGCAAGCGGATGGGCGAGGAGAGGTGCGGGAGCACCTCCGGCTATTTCTTCTAACTCAATTGTTTGCTCTGGAGGGGTTAGAACTTCGGCAAAGTGATGATTGCTCCTTGCATAGATCTCAGAGATATTGACGCCTGTGAAGCTCGCAATTCGCTGAAACATCATTGCCCGTCGGGGAAACATCACCTGGTCTCTGAGAAAGGGTTGCCCGCCGATTCCTTCTCGTAGTATCCGGGGCAAGATGCCAGGAGAGTCCTCATAATTCAACAGGGCGAGCCGAATCATCAGGGATGGTAAAGATTCACCAGGCTGCCGAGGCGTTCGCCCCAGGAGCATTGGTTGCGGAACACTCATCCTCCCTCCCCAGAGCTGACAGTAGGAGATAGAGGTACTTCGCTTCAGTTATGAGCCCCAGTACTCATTTCTCTTTAGCACTAAAAAATATCTTTAGAGGTCTCTCTAGGCGGGCTATGGGGATCACGGGGGTGACTGCGTCCATTTGTTCCCTCTCCAAATCCTGTTACCTGTTCTGCCACCCTGTTTTTCTTGATGGTTTCGAGGTCCGGCAACTCGCCAGTAAATGGGTTGGGAACACCGCGCCTTTCACTGGCGAGACGGCCTTTAAAAGCTTCAGACAGGAGATTATGGTCTAAATACTCTTGTTCCCGCTCCAGGGCCAGGCGAGTTGCCCTCCGGATGAGCGCCATCAGATACCTCAGGATGCCATCGCTTGCGGCATAGCACCGTAATGCCGTTTCATAGCTGGCAAGGTGGGATGGTTTTTTCAGTGGTAAGCGGTCCTCGAGCTCAGACAGGAAGGTGCGAAACTCATCCTTGGTAGATGCGGGATTTGTT
>Ga0187846_10001604_pt1 | contig 12693 bp, 11 predicted proteins | sample TC_taG_FD_161473 | JGI IMG/M metagenome (GOLD analysis project Ga0187846, IMG submission 161473) | Biofilm microbial communities from the roof of an iron ore cave, State of Minas Gerais, Brazil - TC_06 Biofilm (v2) | ecosystem: Environmental > Terrestrial > Deep subsurface > Cave > Wall biofilm...
TCTCGAAGCAGAAGCCTGACGAACCTGAGTGGACCGAGCGCTGGGAGATATTCGCGGGGCAGATGGAGATTTCCAACGGGTTCAGCGAACTGAACGATCCGGAAGATCAGCGGCGGCGCTTCGAGGAGCAATTGAAAGAGCGCGAGCGGGGCGACGAGGAAGCGCACCAGATGGACGAAGACTACATCCGGGCCCTGTCTTATGGGATGCCGCCGGCGGGGGGTGTGGGCGTGGGCGTCGACCGGCTGTGCATGCTGCTGACGGACTCGCACACCATCCGCGACGTGATCCTGTTTCCCCTGTTGCGGCCGGAGAAAAACCCAGGCCCAGGCGACACGGAGGGCGCGGAGGACGCGGGAAAGAAATGAAGACGCTTTCATTAACCGCCTGGGTATTAACCTCTGAGTACCCTACAATGCACTAGTTGCGGGGCAGGCGCGTTCCTATACTTTTTCCATCAGTTCGGGCTCAGTAATGGCAGCGCTGCCGTAGTGTCGGTGAAGAACCGGGTCACTGGGTCGGCAGCGCTTTGCTGGCTTCGGTCACTGCACTCGCCTTACGGGGCTGAGCTCAGAACGCCAGCTGGACGCGGCTCATCAGCACGTTTTCGCTGTGCAATGGAGTCGTGTTGCCCGCGGGCATTCTGAATCCGGTGTGCTCATAGTCGGTGGTGAGCTTGATGAACCGGTTGAGGTACCAGTTCACACCAATTCCCTGCTCCTGGGCGCGCTGCGCCGCAGTTTTCGCGCTGGCAAACGACAGGAAGGCATCGCCATCGATCTTTACCTGGCTGCAGCGCACGGCCAACTCCACAGCTCCGAAATGGCGGAATGGATTACGGGCCTCGAGGGAATGGCGGGGACGAACGCCTTTGTAGCCATTCTTCTCGCCGGTAAGCACCAGAGATGCGGTGGCTTCCCAAGCCTCGTTCTTCACCCTGCCGGTGACGCCCTTGTTGAGGACCTCTTGCGACGAGATCACATACTCGCCCATGACGCCGAACGGGCCCGCATAGTAGTAGGCCTGCGGCGAGATGCGGTTGTGCTGGCCGTTCGCCACGGCAGTCGACGAGTACTTGAAGAAGGTGGTCTGGCCGACGGTTTTCAGTCCGGAGATGGCGCCGTGCTGATCACCGGCAGAGCCCGCCAGGCCGAAGCCAAATTGGTTGATCGCGCTCAGGCCCGTGGTGGCGAAAGGATGCAAGAAGAGGCGAGCCGCAGCCTCATTCGAGTGCGCCCACTGGGTGAAGACGCCATTCGATCCGTCGTTTGATCCATCGAAGTAGCCAGCGGCATAGGTAATCGAATCCGAGAGCACGGAACCGGACAACTGGGCCCCTATGTAACGCAGCGGGACCAGGTCCGAAGCCATTGAGCGCTCGGCGAAGGTGAGTTCGCGGTCGGAACGCAAGGTCTCAAGCCCGATCGGCTCCTTGAACTTTCCGACGCGGAGTTTGGCGAAGGGAAGCGTCTTCAACTCGAGGTACGCTTCCTGGATTTGCGGGTTGTTCTGGCCGAAATCGGGCATGAAGCGGAAATCCACCGCGTTGAACAGCGTGCCCTCAAACAGCGGGCGGATGCGCCGGAACAGGAAGGTATCCAATTGCTCGCCGTGCGAGTTGCTGGAGAACATGCGGTCGTCAGCCTGAGCGTAACCGTGAATTCTCAGCTGGGTGGATTTGTCGGAGGTCGAGAACAGCAGGCCCTGCGAGCTGACTGAGACCGCGGGCGTGCTGGAAGAAGTGGAAAGCGGTTCTACTGGAGCAGCGGAGTCGCCGTCCGTCAGGCCCTGAGCATGGACGAACGGACTCAAGAAAAGCAAACCTGTCAAAACCACAAGAAACCTGCGCATGCGATTTTCCCCCACAATTCGGCTGGATGATTGGCCGGTTTTCCCCGAGCGACCCCGGGGGGAGCCATTATGCCATAAAGTCTATTTATGTAATAGACATTATCGACGTAGGCGATATTGCACGGGACGTGCCATTCGCCGGCATGCCCGGAAAACACCGCCGGGGCTGGGCTTTCAACGAGTTAGGCTCTGGGAAGGATTTTGCAACGTGCCCGGGATGTGCACGCAGCTGCATACCTCAACGGCAATCCCGTGCTTGTGGGCGGGAACTCGAGGTTCAGCCGGAGGGCACGACGCGCAGGATCTGCACGGTGATGTTGTCGGGGCCGCCGCGCTGCAGGGCGAGCTTGACCAGAGCGGAACAGGACTCGGTGGGATCTTTCGCGCTGCCCAGAGTCGCCAGCTCTTCTTCGCTGACAACGCTCCACAGGCCGTCGGTGCAAAGGATCAGCGTGTCTCCGGGCTCAAGCTGCATGCCCTGGGCGGTCTGGTCGGCGAGCACTTCCCCGCCCGCTCCCAGGGCTGCGGTGAGGATGTGGCGCTGGGGATGCCGTTCCGCGTCTTCGGAGCGCACAATTCCGTTCTCGACCAATCGGCTGACGTAGGAGTGATCGCGGGTGAGCCGCGAAAGCCTGGAAGCGCGAAGCAGATAGAGCCGGCTGTCGCCGACATGGGCAAAATACAGCTGACGCTGGAGCAGAACCAAAGCAGTGCAGGTCGTGCCCATGCCGTGATAGCCGGGATGCTGCGCGGCGTAGTTCTGGATTCGTTCGTGGGCCGCGGCGAAGGCATGCAGCAATGCGGCCTGGGGATCACCGTCGCCTGCCCGGCCGTAGACCTCCCGAACCGTCTCGACGGCCAGCCGGCTAGCTTCCTGGCCGCCTTCGTAGCCGCCCATGCCGTCGGCCACTACGGCGAGTCGTCCCTTGCGCCGAAACTCTGCGTCGGTCGCCGGCTCCCAATAGAGGCAGGCATCTTCGTTATTCTCACGAAGGCGGCCAACATCGCTCAGGCAGGCAACTTCGACCCCGGGTTTTGCGTTCATGAAAGAAATTGCCGATTCTGCCGCCATGGTTGAGTAGATGCCAGCAGCGGGAAAAAGGATCAGAGCAAGGGCTGGACCCGATGCCGCCGTGGCCAAGCCTCGGTCATTATAGACAGGAGAGCAGACGGAAATACAACGATTGGCAGGGGCGGTAGTGTTCCGTTTGAATTCCGAAGGCTTTCAATCCGCGCGCCATCCGTGAGGCATTGCCATGGTGAAATCGCTCGCCCCGCCGGTGAAAACGCGGGGCTCGGGATGATGCGGAATTCAACCCGAACACCAGGCAGGCAAAAAAAAGCCGCGGTTGTCCGCGGCTTTCTCTCTGAACTTGGGAAGTCAGCGATCCTGTTTACTTGGAGTGCTTGTCCTTGTAGATCTGCTTGCTCATCTTGTTCTGTTCGTGGTTGAGCTGCTTCTGTTCCGGCTTGGTCAGGTGCCCGTTGTGAGCGGCCATATCCTTCTTTTCCTGGTTCTGGATGTGCTGCTCGCCGTGCTCCAGCTTGGCGGTCTGACCGGGCTTGAGCTGGCCGTTCTTCACGCCATTGGCGATGCGGTTCTGCTGTCTGGTTTCGCGCCGGTTGACTTGATTGACGCGCGGATGACCGGGATCGACCTGGCCGGGTCCGGCACCGGAGGTGTTGCTGTTCTGGGTTTGAGCAACGGCGGCGCCTGCAAGCACCAGGCCGCCGGTTGCCAGGACGAGGAGAGACTGCGTGAATTTGTTCATACGGAAACTGAACCCCCGCGAGAAAGTCTAGTAGTCGCCCGGTACGTATGGCTAATTACGAAGGTGCGAGGTTGGCCGGGGAGCCGAATTGAGGCGAGCACGGTTACCTTGGTCACATCCGAAGCCTGGGGAGAGGCGTTTTCGCGGGGGGCAAAGGGAGCGGTGCAGGTTCTTGCATATCGACATTACTTTTTACAAGGTGATGACAAGACTAGTGAGAGTTGCGGCTAGTCTTCTTGCGCGTAATCGCCGCCCGAAATGGCGGAATTTCACAGGAGGCTGTACTCCACCATGGCTCGATTGACCCTCACCGCGCGCATGACCATTCTGCTGTTGCTGATCGCCGGGGTTGTGCTGGCGACCGGCAGCTCGGCGTTCGCTCAATTCACCCTCACCAGTCTCGTTACCACGTCGAAAGATCCGCACTTGAAGAACGCCTGGGGAGTCGCCTACCTGCCCGGTGGCCCCTTCTGGGTCTCGGATGAAGTCACAGGGCTGTCGACGGTTTACGACGCTCTTGGCAACATCCAACCGCTCGTGGTCACGGTCCCGTCGGCTACCAGCGGTACCGGAACACCCACAGGAATCGTGGGCAATTCGACTTCCGGTTTTGTGGTGACACAAAACGGCGTATCCGGGCCCGCGTCCTTCATTTTTGACACCCTGGACGGAACCATCAGCGGCTGGAGCCCGTCGGTCAACGCCAACACGGCGGTGATCGCAGTCAACAATCACGCGACGGCGAACTATACGGGCCTGGCGATCGCGACCGTCGGCACGCAGACGTTCCTTTTTGCCGCCAATCAGGCGAAAAACCAGGTTGAGATTTACAACAGCAGCTTCAAACTCACCAAGACGTTCACCGACAGCAAGCTGACCGGACTCAAGGTTTACGGAGTGGCCGTTCTAAGCGGCAAGGTCTACGTCACGTTCAGCGGGACATCGACGGGCGCGGTCGACATCTTCACGACTGCGGGCAAGTTCGTGAAGACGCTGATCCCGGCGACGGCGACACTGAAGGGACCCTGGGGCCTGGCGATCGCGCCCAGCAACTTCGATACGCTGAGCGGGACCTTGCTTGTGGGGAACGTCAATAACGGCCGCATCAACGGCTTCAACCTGACCACCGGGAAACTGGTTGGCACGGTCAAGGACAAGACCAACAAAGTGATCAGCATTGCCGGCTTGTGGGGCCTGCTGTTCGGCGGAGGCTCGGCGAGCAACGGCAATACCAATCAGTTGTTTGTCACGGCCGGAACCGGGGGATACGCTACCGGTGAGTTCGCCGTGATCAACCCCTGAGTATTCTCAGGGAACGACGTTTTGGGGTTAAGGCACTCTGAGGTCAGAGTGCCTTTCTTGTTTTGGCCGCGGACGCCAGGATCAAAATGATGGGCGCGTTTGACGATTTCAGGCGTGTCTGCGCAAAACGATGGTGCGGCTTAATCGGAACTGAAATCTGTTTCCGACATCGACGCCGAGGTCCAGCAGTGGCTGAGAACCGCTAACGAACTGGATGCGTAACGGGATGGCGGGCGTTCGCGGATCGCTAGTGCCCAACCCTGGCATCGTCGCTACTTGATGCCGAGTTCTGCGAGTTTGCGTGCCGGACGCGCCCACACGGCTTTGTTCCCCCGGACCACGATTGGCCGCTGGATAAGCTCAGGATGCTCTGTCATTACGCGGATGAGTTGCTCGTCGGCGAGATTCTTGTCCGCCACGTACTGGCGATACGCGGCCTCGTTGGTGCGAAGGGCTTCGTGCGGCCTCAATCCGGCAGCATTCAAAAGATGCCCAAGACCATGTGCGTTAACCCGGCCGTGGAACACGCTACGCTCGGTCACCACTGCCTCGAAATGCATTTGAAGGCTGCCCTCATCTGTGAGGGTTGCACAGTGTTTGATCCAAAGAAGATCAACGACCTCGACAAATCTGTGAAGCTCAAACCGTCAGACTGTGCGTGGGGGCATAATTTGGTCAAATTGGCTCGGCAGTTGGCGAAAAGATGGTTCCACGAGAGAGTCTTCGACAAGTTCCCGTGGTGGAACGGAATCTAGCTAGATAAAACTCAAGAGCTGGTGACTGCTGCCGTAACTTTGACGAACCAGTTTTTCCACGATCCGTTTGTGGTTGTCCATCTTGTGCCACTCGATGGCGATCTTTTCAATGGTTTCACCGTAAGCCAGAACATTTTTGTCGGCGTCCTCTAAGGTGAAGAAATCGCCAGCCTCTTTCGGCGGTCGAACAAAGAAATGGGTGTTGTCCGCCATTGAGGTTCCCAGTTTGTAGTATGAAACATTGGCGAGTGGGGCAGTGTTATTGGCTGGTGGGAAGCCTTGCTTCGCTCTGCGCGAGTCATTAAATGTCTTGTTGAGAACAAGAAGTTCCTGCATGAGGTCATGCTGGAAAAATCCAATCTCAATCCCTGCCTCAACAAGGGTAGAGTGCCCATATACCGATTCGTCCTTGTCGGCACTACCTGACACAACTCGCGCAACTTTAGCGTTGATCAGGCGTTCAGTGCATGACTTCTTCGGTGGATTCCGCCCGGAGCAAGGCTCTAAAGTTGTGTAAACGGAGCAACCGCTCAGATCGACGTTGTCTACGTCAGCGCTCACTTTTTTCAGAGCACAGTATTCGCCGTGATCGCCTTTGCCTGATTCACCGCGAAACCCTGTAGCCAGTATTTTCCCGTCCTTAACGATGACCACGCCTACGTACGGATGCGGTCTGCCATCAGCCTCAGCGATGCTCTTTCGCGCCTCAGCGACCGCCAGTACGCAGAACTTCCGATCCACGGCGGTTTGAATTAGTGCTGCCCCCTCTTCCGTTAGAAAAATATCCGCGAGCGACTCGTAAGGTGCAGCCGCGCTTCTTGTCTTGCTGAGATGCCCACTCGCGATAGCGATCTTTAACATGGCAGCTTGCACTGTTTCGGCGATAGTATGAGCACCCAGATTGTCGTCAATCGTGTGACCACCACGGAAAGCATCCAAGAACTCGCCGTAAGTGGTCGGAGTCTGCGTAATCTGGGGATAGATGTGTCCCTGTGGCAGCTTTTCCTTGATAAGCATGGTCCGTTCTCGACATTATAACGGCGCTTATACGCCGAACTTCACCGCGTTCACCTTCTCGCGTACCTTTGGCGATTCAGCCTTGGCGAGATAGCGCATCGTGGACTCGATGTCAGAATGACCGAGGAGCTTCTGCACAAGTCTTCAGGTCAATGCCGCTCTGTAAGCATCGAGTCGCAAATGTCGCGCGGAACTTATGCGGGTAGGCATCCTCGACCTTCGCCTTCGCAGCAATCGCCTTGCAATCATCCCACGAGTGCGTGTACTTGCCGCCAGCACTATTGGCGAACACCGTCGTGCCGCGATGTGGAAGTACGTGACGCCCGGCTCCGGTTTGATCTTGTTGTTGCGACCGTACTCCGGCTTGCAATACTTCCGCTTCCCCTCGACCTTTTTGTACGTCCAGATGCTTGCCCTGCGGTTCGCCATGCGGTTCCCTCCGTAGGGGAGCCGCTGCAAGCGTGAGACAAACGGGGGATCACGGTAGGATACGGTCGATCTACGACCTAAGTCATGTGGAATCAGAGAAGTGGTGCCGGGAGGGGGAATCGAACCCCCATGGGGCTTTTGGCCCATGCGGATTTTAAGTCCGCTGCGTCTGCCAATTTCGCCATCCCGGCAATGCCTATAAATTACTGATTATAAGCGTATTGTACTTGGACATCCTGCCGTAGCCTAGCGCATGAAATGTGAAAGTGTGTAAGTAAATGTGTCACTTTGGAAGGAAATTTTGACTGGTCGGTCGCGAGAGATCTGTGAAGCGATAGGCTAGTTCCGGGGGGTGCGAGCCGTCATACGCAAGTTGTGCAACGAGGAGTGAGAACGGCTCGATATACCGGGCCATGGACAACGGGCCTCCATCCACCGGGTTGAATCCGACATCCCGGATCAGACGAGCAGCCGTAATCTTTGCTCTTTTCTCATCCCCACAATAAACCAGGTCCGGCGGCGATTCCTTCTCGCGTCTCTCGAATATTGGAAATAGCACTTCGCTCGGAACGGTGCTGAATGCGGATACCACAAATGTTTTCGGGACCTTGGCGGCGAGGGCTTCCGCACCAGAGGTAGTGTGACCGATGACGATGTGAGTATCGTCCTTGCTCATAGGCAGGGAGCAACTCAGCAGGACCTTCCCCGATAGATTGCCGGCCTCGGATAAAACGTCATCTATCCGCGTCCAATGAACGGCGAGCAACACAGCATCGGCGCTCTGTGTTGCCTCGGCTGGAGTTCCTACACGCGCGCGTGCGCCGGCATTCTTGGCTAGCTGCTCTAGCTTTTTGAGATCACGAGAATAGCTGAAGGTCACTTCGTGGCCAGCTCTGGCAAATATTGTCCCAAGCTTGCTGCCCATGAGCCCTGAGCCAAGAACGCCGATGCGCATGTGCTCTCCGTGATTTTTCGGGGACCGTAGTCCCTATGCGACAGCTTTTTCCTTGACACCAGTCTTCTTGCGATCAGCTGCCTGCTTCATATTCTTGTCGAAGAATGCGAGTACCTTCTCCGGGTATCGCCCGAAGTAGTTATAGCCGTCTCTGAAGCGGTGGGTCGTATTCTCAACCCAGATCATTTCCTTATCTTTGGTTCCGAGCATGTCGAAGGTCTTTTGCCCGTCTTCAGGGTTCTTTGTCCAGGCGTCGTTTCTCACCTGGATCGTCAGGTTAGGCATCGTGATTTTCGAGGCAAAGAGCTGCGGAGTCATGTCGGCAGCAGGAAAGGCGCCCATCTTCAGCAGTTCCAAATCAATAAGCTCCTGATATTGCGCGACGCCTTGCAACTCCGAGAACGCCAGAAAGATGGCAGACATGGATGGAACCAACGGGCTGCACATGCACTTGACGTTCTTAAACAGTTCCGGGTGCCTGGCAATAGCTTCGTACTGCGAGTTGCCTCCCATGCATTGGCTGTAGAGTCCCACGCTCATCTTGCTGAGCCTTGGATGATTGTCGACGTGCTTCTTCACCCCCACACAGTCACGCCACTCCCAACGCCCGATACCGCAAATGCCATTGTTCGCAGCGCTACTGTTGCCGTGGTTCCGGATGTCGTAGGTAAGTACGTTGTATCCGGCATCGGTCAAATGCTTGTATTGGAGCACGAAGTCGATCTCGACTGCCTCGTAGTTGCTCCACGGCTCGCCGAAATGCCCAGGGAAACCTGCACGGCACATCGGCAGAGCATGATTGAAGATGATGAGCTTGTCGCTCTCACCACCTTTGGCTGGGATGTACCAGGCTTCTAGCGGGGTGCCGTCATCGGACGAAATGAAAAGATCGTGCCACCCGGTCATCCCATGATCGTCGGGGGTCTTGAAAAGAAAGCTGCGTAACGGTCTGACGATGTTGGCGATGGCTTTGACTTTGGCATGGTCTTCTTTCGAAATGGTCTTCAATTGTTCCTGCGCCTTTGCCATTCTCTCGGCAGAGATTCTGCTCATGATTTCACCTCGGCTTTTTCAGTGGTTGGCCGTGTTCGTTTCCAACTCTTTACGAAGGTTTGTCGGGCTCTTGTGATTTCGTCCACCTAGGCCTAGGCGACAGCGCTTTCCTCCACGCGGGCCGTCAAGTTGGACTTGAAGAAGGGCGCGAGCTTCGAAATCGCTTCGTCTATGTAGTTCTTACCGTCATACATCGACATGTGGTTCGCGCCTTTTACGATGTAAAGCTCCTTCTTCCTGCTGCCGGCGCGCTTAATCAGATCGTCGCTCATCCATTTGCTGCCGGCCTCGCTTCCGACTACCATCAACAACGGCTGGGTGAGAAACGCTTCGGCTTTGTTGTACGCGTCGTAGGTGATGATCTGGTTGAGGCTCCGCGCGGTCATATAGCCGGGCGCGGTCGGGTACTGGGCACGTGGCGTGTGATAGTACTCCCAGGCTTCCGCCAACTCCGGTGTCGGCGCGTCTTCCTTCTTCATTGGCGCCAGTGGGAAAATGGCCTCCTTGCCGCCGCTGGCTGAGCCACTGCGCGCATCGGACCCCTTCTCGAGCAGCGGGGTCGCGTCGGCATCCTTGACGTTGTTTAACCAGCCATTGCGGAACATGGAGCCGATGTTGACCGCGCTGACCGTGCCCACCGCCTTGATACGAGGATCGTTGATCGCTGCGTTGGCGGTGTAACCGCCGCCCGCACAGATGCCGAAAGCCCCGATGCTGTCGACGTCCACATACGCGAGTGTCGTAAGGTAGTCGATCGCAACACTCACGTCTTCGGTTCTGATATACGGATTTTCCAGCTGGCGCGGTTCGCCGGTGCTATCGCCTTGGTACGAGGCATCGTGAACCACAGTGACAAAGCCTTGTTCGGCCAGTTTCTGCCCATACGTACCAGCGGTTTGTTCCTTGACGCCACCACCGGGGTGCGTCACGACGATTGCTGGATATTTCTTGCTCTCCGAAAATCCTGGAGGAAAGTTGATCACGGCGGAAACGGTAATGTTCTGGCCGTTCTTGTTCGCAAAGCTTACCTTCTTCATAGGTCTGCACTCCTTGGGAAAGGTTTTGATCTTTCAGGTGTTCCCCACTAGTTGCATGAAATATAGGAGTGAGCCGCGCCTTCGTGCTATCCCGATCCTGCCGATTTCTTGCCTATTCTTGTCGCTGATTTAAGGTTTTCCACTCGCATCAAGTTCGGATTCCGCGATACTCTGTGATCACGAGTTGGTGGGGCCGCAATATGAATCAACGACCAAGTGCACGCATAGTTCGAGATCAGGAACTCATTGCAATGCGGGCTGAGCTGGCCTGCAGAATAGCGTCTCACGCACCAAAGTCTGGAGAACACTCGACCGCGATTTCAGGTCTCACACTCTATCGCATCACCACCCCGACCGCTTGCTACGCCGCGGAGTATGAGACCGGTTTGGCAGTGATCGTTCAGGGACGAAAGCGCGTAACGCTTGGGAGGACGACCCATCTTTGTGATGAGTCTTCCTTTGTATTCACTTCCGTCGAGGTTCCTCTCGTAAGCGAGATTGTTGCAGCCAGCGAAAAAGTACCGCTGCTTGCATTATTCCTTAAGCTCGATCTGGCTCTCGTCCGCGAAATCCTCGAACGTGAAGAATTCAAATCGCGCGACAGCCAGTCTCAAGGTCCCGCAAGCCCGATTGGTCAAACGGGAACCGATCTGCTGCAACCCTGCATTCGACTCTTGGGTTTGCTCGACGCACCCGCCGATATCTCGTTCCTCAGCGAGTTGATTCAGCGCGAAATCATTTACCGGTTATTGCGGTATCCGCAGGGAGATCGTTTGCGAGCGATCGCAAGAGTGGATGATCCGGGCCGCGGAACCGCCAAGGCACTTGCCTGGCTTAGAGCCAACTACACGAAGCCCTTTCGGCTCGACGAACTTGCGGCGGTTGCACGAATGGGTGTCTCTACGCTGAACCATCACTTCCGCGCCGTAACTTCGCTCAGCCCATTGCAATATCACAAACAGCTTCGCTTGGTAGGCGCGCGAGAAAAAATGCTCGTCGAAGGAGTGGATGCAACACGGGCTGCCTTTGACGTTGGATATGAGAGTACGAGTCAGTTCACCCGAGAATACAAACGTCTTTTTGGTCAGCCGCCGAGACGGGATGTCAAGTCGCAACGCATTGCCAATGGTGCAGACAACTAACTTCCTAGTTTCGATCTTGATAGATTTCGAAAATAGCGTGGAAAGCTATTTGCGGCCCTAACCAATCGGATGTGCCGACATTCCCGGCCAAAAAGTGTGCAATCCTAGGTCGCGTTCGACTCTTCGCTGTTACCGTTTGACCCCTTCCGTCCTAATGTTGGATATTGTGAAATGGACGTTGAACGCATCATTGACGAGATTGAACAACTACAGGAAATGTTCGAAGCGCCGGATATTAGGCCTCTCAGCGAAAGCGACATCTCTGCCGCGAATCGAAGGCACGACGAGATGCTCGCGCAAAGTCCATGGTTCCGCTTGTGGCAGCATTTTGGCGTCTGCTGCCGACCTGAATCTCCTATATTCCAGCCAGGCGAAAGAGAAAGCTGAAATAGGACGCGGCTGACGTCCACCGAAATTTGTGCAATCCTCATTGCCAGTGGTTTCAATGACTTCAATTTTAAAAATCCGATGCGTCTGCAATCATGCCACGAAACTATTTTGTTTGCGTAGACTTACGATAGATCAGCGTCCGCTTTTTAAGTCCGCTGCGTCTGCCAATTTCGCCATCCCGGCTTCGCTTATAAATTACTGATTATAAGCATATTATACTCATCAATCCGGTTGTAGCTTAACGCGTAAAATGTGGAAGTGTGTAAGGAAATGTGTCGCTTTTGAAGATTCGGCTCCGTAAGCGCAAGGGAAAACATTGTCCGAATGGGGCGTTTGGTCATGCGAGTAAGCGAGCCCCGGTGGAGTTCTAGATCTCGAGTGTGTGCCGTTCTGCATCGCCAGTTTCTCCAAAGAGTTAAGCTTTCTCCGCCCCAGGTGTGGCTTATTTCGCCGACAGCGTCAAAGGTTTCGGCGGGCTGTAGTTGGAATGCGCTCGCCGGGTTTGATCACGTGAGCTGCTAGGAGCGACTGTGGGAAATCTTTCGGATTGAGCGTCACGATGAAATCTGCCCGGCCAGCTACAGCGCAACCGCAGAAAGGATCATCCCCCGGATCGGGAGAGATATTTGGACGAAAAGAGGCTGGGACAAGTTCCGCCTGCTCTCGCAGAAGATTGACAATCTTCCCTATAAGGGCACGTCGGACGCCTAGCCTTCCTAAGACTCGCTTGTATTCCAGAAGAATCTCGTCGCTCACCAGCCAGACAAACGTATCCCCTTCGATCCAGTCCCGGAGCACCTCTGCGCTTGGGTTCTTCGGAGCTATCCCCGTTGACTTGAGTCCCGCGATCCCTGCTACCAGGACGGAAGTATCCACGATGCCTCTAGCAGGACGCTGAAAAATGTGCTTCGATGCGATTCGGTTCACTTGGTTGGTGATTTTATGGGTGCTGGGGCGTGCCGATTTGCCCGATAGTGAGTCGCAAGGGGC
>Ga0187846_10001605_pt1 | contig 12691 bp, 11 predicted proteins | sample TC_taG_FD_161473 | JGI IMG/M metagenome (GOLD analysis project Ga0187846, IMG submission 161473) | Biofilm microbial communities from the roof of an iron ore cave, State of Minas Gerais, Brazil - TC_06 Biofilm (v2) | ecosystem: Environmental > Terrestrial > Deep subsurface > Cave > Wall biofilm...
GGACAATACCCATCCCAAGGCACGCGAGATTTACGCCGCCCTGGCATGAAAAGTGAAAAGGAGATACGCGATGTTTTTCGAACAAGAACTGGCGTTCCTGCGCACGCAACGCATTGCCAGGATCGCCACCGTCGCCCCGGATGGACAACCCACGGTGGACGCCGTTGGCTTCTCCTTTGATGGGACACACTTCTACGTGGGCGGTCATAACATCCAGAACACACGCAAGTACAAAAATGTGATGGCAGGGAATACGAAAGTTTCCCTGGTGATTGATGAACTGAAGTCGGTTCAACCCTGGCTGGCTCTAGGAATCAGGGTTCATGGTGAGGCTGAGGCCGTGGAAACGCAGGCTCACTTTGGCCCAGGACTCTACCTCGTGATCACTCCCGCAGTTTCCTGGAGTTGGGGCATGGAAGAGCCAGGAGCTGAGGCTGGCAAGGGTGGCCCGAAAAAAATCCTGTGGTCATCCCCGCAAACCGCCTCGGGGGAAAGTCAATAAGAACGCTGGTGAGAGGGTCAGCGCATCCATAGGTGAAACGTGTCCGCTCAGGTTTGTTTGGATGGGCTGGCCCCGCTTTGTGCAAGGCGCCCACGTGCGCTGCGCCGAAGAGACCATGGAAGGAGTCTACGTATGGGAACCCATCACTACACCTATCCGGTAAGCTTGAGTGAGCAGCGGCGCCATTTTCTGGAAACGATGAGGCAGGTGAGTCGGACACCGGCCAAACATTATCTCGTCGCCCGAGTGCTCTTGATGAGCGATCAGAGTCAAGAGCACCCAGGTCACACCGATGGGCAGATTGCCGAAGCGCTCTCTATTAGTCGCCGCACCGTGATCCGCATCAAACTCAAACGGCTCTATCCTGTACAACAATCTGACGCCCTGCCTTCGGGGTCTGCCGTGTGACAATTTAAGGTAGTTGAAGCAGTCACGCGCCAAGCGAGCGCCACAGCTGCTCCTCCTAGACCAGATGGGCATTATTTGCTATAGTAGAGCGAAACTTTATACGCCTCGTTACCAAGTGATATATACGTGCGTACATAATTTTGCAGGATAGCAGAGTTTAAACATTCTCTTTCTTGATTGTAGATACCTGCACAGATACTTACGCAGGGATGGCAGATGAGTATGAATAGCCAGAATTTTGAGTTGTCACCGCCTGAGATTGCACAAAATACACACGGGACAGTAAACCAGGGTGATGAAGCTTCCTATAGCCGCAAAGCTTCTTCTCTCACTGTTGAAGATGCATCAGGCATACCACAAACAGAAAAAAATATTGATAAAGTTCCCGGTAACCCCAGCGATCCGCCACCTCCTCGCATTAGCCTGCTGGCAAAGGCTTCGCCATTCTGGCGTGACCGCTTCATCGAGGCAGGCCTGCTTGTCTCGATGGCCTTGTACTACATCATCGGTAACGCGAACCTCGGCACAGGTGGTTTCTTTCACCTCAATCCGCTTATCTCCCTGCCTTTCCTCCTTATCTTTGCAGTGCTCTGCTGGTATCGCCTACCTTTTGCCGTGGCATTGCTGCCCCTGGCGCTCCCCTACTACCTGTTGCAGAAAACCGTTGTTGGCTCCTACGCCTTCAGCCTGGCCGAGATTACGCTGGTAGTCTGTCTCGTGGTGGCCCTGCTACAACTCCTACTTAGAGGTAGAAAGTGGGAGTACTGGCTGTCCTGGCACGAACTGCGTGATCGCCTGGGCCCATTCACCATCCCTATACTCGTTTTCCTCGCCGCGGCGGCCATTTCTATTGCTATAGCCATTGAACCACACATTGCCTTGCGCGCTTTTCGTAAGGAAGTATTCGATCCGCTCGTCTATTTCTTGCTCGTTCTCTTCTGCCTGCGTTCGCGCGGGGATTTGCTGCGCTTACTAGGCGCGCTGCTGGCAACCGGGCTCATGGTGGCGTTCTTGAGTTTAGCCCAATACTTCATTTTTAGAAGCCAGCTTGTGTTGGAAACAGGCAACATACTGCGCGTCCACGCAGCCTACGGCAGCGCCAATGATGTGGGGCTGCTTCTTGACTACGTGTTGCCAATTGGCCTGGCGCTTGCAGTTGCCAAGATACCCGGCAGTATCGGTATGTTAAAGTCCTGGCAGTTTCGCGCTCTTGCTATTGCGCTCTGTTTGCCCTTGATCCTCGTGCTGTACTTGAGTCAATCACATGGAGCCTGGGTAGCTATTGCCGCGGCGGCACTCTTTATTGCTGTTTTTTCCATACGCGACCGCAAAACTTTGCTAGTAGGAGCAATACTCTTTGTTGTAGCCGCCGGGCTCGTCTTCGCCCTCTTCCATACGCGTATCATCTCTTTCCTCCTTGATACTCATGTCAACGCGCAGGGCATCAGCACCACGACGAAGCGCCTTTATCTCTGGCAGACGGCTTTGAAGATGATTCACGATAGCCCCTGGTTTGGCTATGGTATGGACAACTGGCTGTGTCACTACAGCAGGAACACGATCTGCTACATCCCTGGTCTCAAGCACTACTGGATACTCACGAATCCTGTCACCCACGCTCCAACCGGCCTGTTGGATGAGCCCGACCTGTCGCATCCCCACAATATCTTCCTGCACGTATGGGTAAGCGTAGGAGTCTTTGGCCTGCTAGCATTTATTGCGCTTCTCGTGCTTTTCTTCTGGCTCTTTATGCGCGTACTCGCTCACCTGCGCTCGAAGGAAAGCGACCGTAATCTCCTGTTGCAGTGGATAGCCATCGGCATAGGGGCCGCTATGTTCGCGGCACTGGTACAGGGGCAGGTCGACAGCTCTTTCCTGGAGCAGGATCTTGCCTTCTGTTTCTGGACCCTGGTGGCCGCCCTGCTGCTGCTGCGTGTGTTTGCGGAAATCTCCTGGAGGCCTCGTATCCAACGAGGACTTACCAGGGAAATACTGGAGCACGATGAGAAACCAATAGAGGCGGCGTAAGGGCAAACTGTGTTCCAGGTCACAGGTATTCAGTGACGAACTTCACCGTGCTTCTCCCAATTTTCTGTTACACTTAAGATGAATCATACTAACCCTGGGAGAGCGGAGGACGCCTATGCTAATTGATATCCCTATCTCAACGCTGCTTACCTGGCTGGCGTGCCATTTTATCGGTGACTTTGCCTTTCAAAGCACCTGGATGAGCATCGAGAAGGGAAAGAGTTGGGAAGTGAACTTCTACCATTGCGCCACCTATACCGCTGTATTTATCCTCTTCGCTAGACCCTCGTTGCTTGCCATCGGCATCCTGATTGCCACTCACTTTGTCATCGATCCACTGAAAGCACGTTACAACATTATTGGCCCCATCTGGATCGATCAACTCCTGCATATTCTAACGATCCTCCTTATTCTCGGACTCAAGCTTTGATGCTGTACTTCCCAGGAATCCCATTTCCGTAGGGGCGAGGGAGGTTGGGAAGGGTAGGGTGGGCCTTTATGGTCGCCCGGGTGGGGTCGTACTCACGTCACGAGGAAATGGTATCCCACTACCAGAAAAAACAGCCACACCGAAGACGCCGCTCCAGCGTGGCTTTTCCATACCGAAACGTTCAGGTCCATTTCAGGAATAACTGGTAATCTGGATAAGAAAGCACTGCTATGATCAAAGAAAGAAGGAGCAACCGATGGTTTTCCGGCATCCCTATCCTAGTCTCGCTAGGCTAGCGTCCCTTTTTTCAACTAGTTGCGCTTGCCTGCTTACCACTCTGCTGTTAATAAGCTGCACTTCTCACAGCACAAACATTTCAAGCGCCACTTCAACGGTAACATCGGGGAGTCCACTCGTCACTCCCGCCGTAACTACTAGCATTTCACAGGCTACCTCAACTGTGATCACTAGCCTTGCTCCTGTGACGACACCCCTGGCTCCGCCGCCAGGGAATTGCGCCATCAAGCCTCCACCGCAGCAGAAGCACCTCGATAGCCTGGGCCTCAATACCAATGTGCAACTGCTTGGGGGAGGGGCATTCTGGATCTATGGTGGCTTCTACCCGACTGTGCTACACCTGGGTCAGTTGGGGTTTGATCAGCGATGGCCGATGACCAAATGGGTCGTTGAAGTCGGACCAAACTATGCTCTGCCGGTCACGCTGCGCCTGCGAGATATGCAGACGAAGACATTGGCCTGGTGGACCGATGGCCAGACTCCCCCCAGAGCAGCCACTCAGACGCTGATCCTGAATCCGCTCACCGATACAGAGGATGTCGGCTCCGTACCCGGCGTACCAGACATTCCGCATGGCCCATCAGGTCCCTACTCAGAATGGGGGCTCTTCCCCGTTTTCTCCACTGCCGGGTGTTACTCCCTGGAGGTTAGTTGGTCTGGCGGCTCCTGGCAGAGCGTCATAGCCGTCGGCAGCTAGGGCTGGATCAAGAAACCTGCTGTGTAGCGGCTTCGCCGCGTAAAAATGGAGTATGTTTTGTGGAAAAATGCGCGAAGCGCATTTTTCCACAAAACATACTCCATCAAGCGAGCGCCGCAGGCGCGAGCAAGCGATCGTGATGGGAATCAGTCAGACTTATAAAAATCCCACTCCGCACACTCCACCCTGTCCTGGTAGGGGAATGCCATAACTTGGCGCTAATAGGTGAGTAAATCCATTCCCCTCTCGCGTTCATTATTAACATGGAAACCCTCTATGCATGACAATATTTGCTCTTGACAGTAAAGAGATCATACAAGTCCAGCTTAGGAGCCGTTCTATGTCAGATCTTGAAGGCGCTATACTCAGTGAATATCTGCTATTAAAATGTATCAATAAGGGCGGGACGGCGGACGTGTATCGCGCTCGCCAACAAAACGGAGAAAGCTATGAGGTGGCGGTAAAAGTCTTCCGCCCTGGTTACGCTCAGCGTAAATCTTTCCGTGACTACTTTATGGCCGAGGCAGACAAAATCGGTCAGCTCGATCACCCAAATATCCTGCCGTTTCTTGAATTTGGCGAAGGAGAAGGGCTGCTCTACACTGTGACCCCATTTGTGCCATCAGGCACGCTCACAGACCTGTTGGAGCGCGTGGGAGGGAAGTTGTCTGCCATGCAAGCGCTGCCCATTATGCAGCAACTGTGTACCGCTGTGCAGTATGCCCACGATCATGACCTGATTCACGGGAATATAAAGCCTACTAATATCTTTATTGCCGCGGATGGCCGCGTCCTCCTCTCCGATTTTGGCATTGCACGCGGCTTTGATGATAGCCAGCAGTCGCTTACCCGAGTTGGTTGGGGCTCGGCGGAATACGCGGCGCCTGAACAATCGTTAGGAGTGTTACGGCGTTCAAGTGACATCTATGCCTCGGGCGTGCTCCTGTTTCGTATGCTTGCTGGCCAGCCCCCCTTCACCGGTCAGACTCCTGTCGAGGTATTGCTTAAGCATGTACGCCAGCAGCCGCCATCGGCGCGCATGTTCGCGCCACACATTTCTGACGCAGTTGACGCTGTCCTGGCAAAGGCCATGCAGAAACGTTCGGATGAGCGCTTTGGCTCAGCAAGGGAGTTGAGCGATGCTCTCACAGCGGCGGTAAACTTCGCGCCGGTAGCCTCTCCTGTAACAAAACCTGTCAGCGTAGCGCATGGGCAGGCTTCGACTGTTCCTTTCCTCCCGCCATCATTGGCCGACCCACAGACCCCACCTCCTGCTCACGTGGATTTTGCTCCGTGGATCGCTCCTCCGCTCTCGCCGGAACCATCAAGCCCGGCTTCTTTCTCGGGTATGCCCCATGCAAATGGAAGTGAAAACTTTGGTAGCTTCTCTGCTGCACCAACTACTGGGCCCTTGACAGAGAATCCCATGCCCTATGCGGAGCCATCTCGCGGGAATCAGAATTTAGGCGCTCGCTCTAACTTTTTACTTGAGAATGATGACTCTGGAACCAATATATTCGAATGGATGGGCCCGGTCGAGTGGTCGCCTTTCGGCGATGGGCAGTCGCTTCCATCCGCAGAATCAGCAGGTGAGTACCTACGTAGTATGCCGGTGGCCCACACAGCGCCACCTGCCCCTGTAGAGACGATGGCAGCAGAGCATGTGGCGGCTACCCTACCTCAGCCTGATCAACCGCAGAAAGCCGCTGATTCAAGCAAAACATCGAAATCACTGCTACATAGATTCCTGCCAGTCTTGGTGGTGATCCTGCTTTTGTTAGGATTGCTTGCCGCGCTCCTCTCCACGCTCCTCTATCCTGGTGAAGGAACTCACAGTAATAGCACAGGGTCTATGATCTTAGCAGCTCAAGTATTCTCCCGCTTTAATACGTGTCACCCTGAGCGAAGCGAAGGGTCTCGCGTTCGGGGCACAGAGATGCTTCGCTGCGCTCAGCATGACACGACCAATAGAGGAAGGTTATGACAGAACTTGTTGGCGTAATGGTGGGTCAATACTTTTTGCTTGAATACCTGGGACGTGAAGGGATTGTGGAAACGTATCGCGCTCGCCCTACTACACGGGGTGGCTACGATGTCGTACTGCGTATGTTTAAACCCCAGTTTCCCGACCTGGCGGAGTTTCACAAACACTTTGCATCCGAGGCCGAAAAGGTGTGGCGTTGTCACCATGAGCACATCCAGCCATTACTCGAATATGGTGCGGGTGATGAATTACTATACAGCGCAACGTTATTGATGCAGGTTGAAACATTAGAGCACTTTCTAGAGCACCCGCAGGAAGGATTCCTCCCTATCAAACTGGTTTTGCGCCTGGTGACGCAGTTGTGTGCCGCGTTGCAGCATGCGCATGAGAACGGCATTGTGCATGGGAATGTGCAGCCTTCCAGCATTCTAATGCAGGACGAGGAACATGTACTGCTCACCAATTTTAGTATGCGACGTGCATACCAGCCAGGTGACACTCAAGTTTCGCACATCGACGAAGGCAATCCTGCTTACACTGCGCCGGAGCAATCACTAGGCATGCCTTGTCCAGCAACTGATATCTATGCGCTAGGCGTCTTACTGTATCGCTTATTGGGAGGCCGTTTGCCCTTTGATGGCGAGAGTCCGGGTGAAATTGCTCTTAAACATACGGAGGAACCAATACCGGCGTTATGTACATTACGCCCTGAAGTGCCTGAGTCGCTGGAAATGGTAGTGCGGGTGGCGCTTGCGAAGAGCCCTGATGCTCGCTTCCCATCTGCCGCAGCTCTTGCTCAGGCCCTGCTATCTGCTGTTGTGCCTGGGGCCTCGCCCATCGTCACAGTTTTGCCCAGGCGGCGCATTGTACTGAAACCACGCAATAGCTCTTTTATCTGGACGCGCGTATCCTCAGTGTTCGCCCTATTTGTGTTGCTATTTGGGCTGGCAAGCACGCTGCTTTTTGTCTTCACTCCGTTACAGCATATCAGCGTCAGTAACTGGCTGTTCAACAATGGAGACCGGTCACTCTTTCCAGGCGTGAATACTACACCGGCTGCCTCTGTAACCGTTCCTGCACCGCCAGGAGCGGTAACGCCAACACCCGGCGACTCTGGACCCATCACCGGGCCTGCCAGGGCTCAAGCGACTCCAACTCCGGGTCAATCTCAGACACCTGTGCCGGACCCTACCGGCAATGCCACCCCTGCTCCCTCTACTGGCGGGTGTTCATCAGGAAGCCTCTCGATCGACGGGTCACCGAACTTGCAGCCGGTGTTACAGCAGGTAGATAGTGACTACCTGCTGCAATGTCCAGGTTTGGCAATTTCTCTGGGCGCGCGTGGCAATAGCATGGCGCTCAAATCTTTGAGGCGCCATCTGATCGACATCGCAGGTACCGATGTGACAGCCCGCCAGGCTCGAGGCCTGGCTGATCACCTTGTTGGAGCGTTACTGTATGCCGTAATAGTTAGCCCCGATGTGCAGGTAGCCGATTTAAGCAGTGCCGTCCTGCGAGGTATCTATCACGGACAGATCACCAACTGGTCGCAGTTAGGCGGGCCTGATGAGCCGATTAGAGTTGTGCTCCGTTCCCCGTGTAGTGCTATCACTGCCATTTTCCGGGCATTCGTGCTTGGTGATGTCGCCGGGACAATGCGAGGAATCATGCCGCCTGATGGTCTGTCTAATGATGTTGCGCAGACTGTCGCCCGTTTCCAGGGAGCTATCGGCTACATACCTCTTGTGGAGGCACAAAATGCCAATGTGCATGTGCTCTCCATCGATGGCACGGCGCCAGGTTTGCAAGGTCTATCACAGGGCACGTATCAATTCTGGAGCATTGAGCACCTGTACACCAGGGGAGAAGGTACATCACAATCGCAAGCCTATATCCAGTTCCTCACTAACACTCAAGAGATGGCGGTAATGCTCCGCTATGATGTTGTCCCGCTCAATATATTGCAACAGAACACAATTGCTTCTCACCTACCTGGGCCAACAGACAATGGTTCTTGCTCCTAATAGATAGCGGTGGCAAAGTGTCCAGAACTGGCGAGCGCAGCGCTGCCGCGTGCGTAGAGGCCGATTTATCGCGCCCTGGGGGGCTGGGTGGATTACCCGATAGTGCATTCGCCACCTGCATCCTAATAGCAATGATCTGTGAGCGGACTTGCAATACGTCCAGCACGGTGAGTAAGCGTGTCACAGGGAAATACATCGCCTTCCAGGCTCCTTCCTGGGTATTTTTCCAGTATTTTGCAAACTGAGCAAAGAATAGGACCGATTCTGACCGCATTCTATCCTATACTTTGCTCAGAGCGTGTCTGTTTCTCAGCGGCTTCGCTCTCTCGCCCCAGATGCTCGCGCGGCTTCGCCGCGCTAAAGATATGTTATATGTTGTGGAAAATGCGCGAAGCGCATTTTCCACAACATATAACATATCAAGCGAGCGCCGCAGGCGCGAGCAAGCGATCGTGATGGGAATCATACATACTCTCAGGCAGCAAAGTCTGCTCGACGTGTAGATACAACAAGAGACACAAGGAAAAAGATAGTGGAAAGGAAGGCTATGTTCATGACCACGACGGCGCCTTCATTGATCAGTGTTTACGCAGGGTGGGACAGCCACCAGCTGGCCCTGGTGCGGGCGATCAACGGACTTTCACCCGAACATTTCGCCTGGCGACCCGCGCCGCACCTGCGCTCAGTGGCTGAACTGATCTGCCATCTCGCGACAGCTCGCCTCTACTGGTTCTACCCGATGGGCGCGCCAGGAGCTGCTGCCCTCGCCCGCCAGGTTGCCCCCTGGGCGGGGGAAAAGTTCAACGCGGAGGATCCCGCTGAACTCAACCGGTGGATAGACGCGCTCAGCGAGCTGGAGGGGGTCCTCATCGAGAATCCCACTGCATTGCGAAGCATGCTGGAGACAAGCTGGCAGATGATCGAAACCACGCTTACCACCTGGACGGTCGCTGATCTGACACAGACCTATCGGCGGGTCCGTTGGGGAGATGGGAAGGTGTACGTGATTTCCCGCCAGTGGACAGTCTATCGCATCCTGTCCCACGACTTGCATCATGGTGGCGAGCTCGCGCTCCTGCTCGGCTTGCAGGGCATCGACAACCCCGACTTCGGTGAGCGGGGCGGACACCTCACCGAACTGCCCCTGGCCGATCCGGAGTGAGATCGACGCGCACCCTTGTACGCCCAGGGCCGCGTGCATCCGTCAGCGCGGCCTTTGGTGTTTGGGTGTATCTCGTTGCGCATCCCGTAGGATTTGGTATCCCGTGCTATACTATCTATAAGAGGCAAGCCATCCCCGGCTTGCCCCCTGACCTCTCGTCTTCTCACCGCCAACCGGTGTACCTGACCAGCCCCTTACAAAGATAGTGGTTTTGTAAGCATTATCATTGTCCCGTAGGGGCGGGAGTGGTGTGGGGCGGGGTGGGGGCCTTTATGGCCGCCCGTGCCAGGGGACCATGTCGCCCGCCATGCCCCTCTGCTCAGCCTTCCTCTCACGAAAGGATTCTTCCGTGGACCTCAAAAACTCGACAAAGTGCTCCGCCAGCAACCAGCATCCCATGTCCCAAGTGTCCCAAGTGTCCCAAGTGTCCCAAACGTGGCTCTTCGTCAAGTTGCGTGCTCAGGGGTGGTAAAATAGGGAAAACCCCCCGTTTGCCTGACCAGCAGGCAGGCGGGAGAAGGAGCAGGAGTGATGGTCCTCTCCCAAATCTTTCCCTCCCTGGCTAGAACGTATGAGATTGAGCGCGTGGTCACGAGTAGCACTCAGATCACGGTGCAGGCGCGGTCCCGACGGCGCGCAGCACGGTGCCCCAGCTGTGGCGAGCCCAGTTCCCGTGTGCATCGTCGCTATCGCCGTCGACTGTGGGAGCAGCCGTGTCCAGGCCGCCGGGTGCAGGTGCTCCTGACGGTGCAGCGCTTCCGCTGTGTGAATGCCCGCTGCCCGCGCTGCCCGTTTGCCGAACCCCTGGACGCGTTGGCCCAGCGCCATGCGCAACGAACCAGAGCGCAAGCACAGGCGGTGCAGAGCGTGGGGCTGGCTCTCGGGGGGCTGGCGGGAGCACGCTTGGCCCGCCGCGTGCCGGCTGGTGGGGGCGAGTGCTTCCACGGTGCTGCGTCTGGTGCGGCGCGTGGAGTTGCCCGCCTCGCCCCCGCCCGAGGTGGTGGGGCTGGATGACTGGGCGTGGCGGCGGGGCAAGCGCTCTGGCAGCATCCTGGTGGACTTGGAGCGCTCACGCCCAGTGGACGTGCTGGAGGACTACTCGGAGAAGGCGCTGGCGGCTTGGCTCAAGCACCAGCCGCAGGTGCGGGTGGTGGTGCGGGACCGCGCCAAGACCGGCATCCAAGCCGCCAAGCGGGGCGCGCCGCAGGCGGTGCAGGTGGCCGACCGCTTCCACTTACGCGAAGTCCCTGACGGACCAGCTAGCGACGGGCTTTGAGCGCCACCCACGCCGTCGTGATCGGGACCCACCGCCCCCTGCGGGTTCCCCGCAAGCGGGGCAACGGACCAGCCAGCTGGATCAAGGGCGCAGCAGCAAAGAGCAGTGCTCCGCCCACCTGCAGCAGCTGCGGGCCGCGGGCTGGTCGCTGCGGGGGATTGCCCAGCAGGTGGGCTCCTCGCGCTCGACGGTGCAGCGCTGGTTGGAGCATGGCTGTCCACAGGCCGACTGGGTGCGTCAAGTGCAGCGTCGCCAAGGCCGCCAGTCGGGCAACTCGACCGAGCTGAGGCCTGGGTCCAGGCAAGCGGCCTTTGTGTTCGTGTGCTCCCCAGAGACCTTGCAGGCGCGGCAACACGAGCAGATGAGCCAGTTGCTCGCCAGCCGACCCGAGGTGGAGCCGATTTACCAGTTGGCCCAACGCTTCGTGCGTCTGCTCGAGGAACGCGACGTGGCCGCGCTCAGGCCCTGGCTAGAGGAGGCCAAAGGATGCGCCTGGTCGCAGCTGCGCGAGTTGGCACGCGGCTTGGAGCGCGATCTGGCAGCGGTGCAAGCCGCCTTGAGCTTGCCGTGGAGTAACGGGCCGGTCGAAGGGCAGATCACGCGCCTCAAGTTACTCAAACGGCAAGCCTATGGCCGCGCCTCGGTGGACCTGTTGCGGCGCCGCTTGTTGGCCTCCGGCTAGCCCAGGCGTTCCTGGAGATGGTCGGCAGGCAGGCTTGGGCCTGTGCTCTTGGGAGGCATGGGGGCTGCTTTGGCATCCTGGTTTCCTCCCCGCTGATCGGTCCTCAGCACGCAACTTGACGAAGAGCCATACGAGTCGATGTCAAGAACTCCGAGCAGAAAAGTGAACCTCCCAAAATGAAGGCTGGCCTTGCACTTGAGAGCAGCTTTACACCTGTTCCCCCTCCTTGACGATCACCCGTACTCTCCCGATGTTCGGAATACGAGCAAATGTGGCCTTGAAGTCGCCGTTGCGGTGTGACGAACCCCGAAGCACCGGGAAGTAGGTGCCGGGCTTGGAGAAGGCGTAGGTTGTCTTCACGGTCATCCGAGAAAACGAGTTGTTGGAGTAATCGAACTTCTCCGTGACCGGGAAGTCGCCCGCGCCTTCGAAGTCCCATTCCGCTCCGACTACTGTGCCGGTGCCAGGTGGCACTTCGATGACCCCAATGAACTCGACGGTCTCGCCGACTGCGACCTCGGCCCGCACGCCGCCATTGGCGGTCAGGGTGACTACTGGCTGAACGCCCTTGCGCTCGGCGGCCGTGGACGGCACAACCACCTGACCGTCCTCCATCTTGTACATCGTGTTCGGCGGAGGCACGAGTCCCTTCTCGACCCAGTCGCTCAGGTCGCGCAACGCCTGGTGCAGAACGCCAGTGTAGTTGACCGTCCGGGTTGTCACGACCGGTCGCGGGTCGCTCGGCCTGGCCGACTGTGTAGTGTGCATGGCATGATCGACAAAATAGAGCCTGAAGTTGTCTTCGAAACCTAGCCCCTGTGCTTCTCTGACGCGCGAGCGGTACCAGTCCGCCTGCCAGGGGTAAGCAGCCTCGTCCATCATTGCCTCAACCACGATCATTTTTCCGGCGAAGCGGCCTGACTGAACGGCACCGCCTCCTGACGGGGCGTAACGGAACCCCAAGATTTCGGGTCGCTGGGGGTATATCGGCTTGCCGGCAGCCTTGTACTGATCCCAAACGGAGTACTCACCCGATGGTGGCACCTGGTGACGATGATAGGTTTGGGCGGCGAGATACACCGAATTGTCGATCACCACTTCGTCGCCAGCCTTGATACTACCCAGCGCCCTGAAGTGCGCCTCGCCGAAGCCAACCATCAGCAGGTCGCCGATGGCTCCGGTTATGTAGAAGACATGCCCC
>Ga0187846_10001606_pt1 | contig 12682 bp, 12 predicted proteins | sample TC_taG_FD_161473 | JGI IMG/M metagenome (GOLD analysis project Ga0187846, IMG submission 161473) | Biofilm microbial communities from the roof of an iron ore cave, State of Minas Gerais, Brazil - TC_06 Biofilm (v2) | ecosystem: Environmental > Terrestrial > Deep subsurface > Cave > Wall biofilm...
ACTGGCAATGCTGCGACCTCTCGCGCAGTTGCAACAGGCTGTTATCCTGGCAGAAGCGCCCGACGGGAGTCTTTATTTAATCGACCAGCATCGAGCGCATGAGCGTGTGATTTATGAACACCTGCGCCGTATCTACAGCGGTGTGAGTGCCCGGCCCGTCGACGATGAAGAGCTGTGGACAGACAACCACCTGCTGCTGGAGCCTGTCATTGTGGAATTGAAACGTCACGAGGCTGATTTATTTGAGCAGCGCTTGCCTATCTTACGTGGCCTGGGCCTGGAATGCGAGCGTTTCGGTGGGCGCAGTTTCCTCATACGCTCTGTGCCCAACAGTGTTGGCCAGGAACAACTCGTGGGTCATTTGCCCGAACTCGCGCGCATAGCGGCAGAGGATAGCAGCGATTGGCAGGATCGGTTGTTGATTGGCCTGGCCTGCCGTTCTGCTCTCCGTCGTGGGCGCGAACTTGGCATAGATGAACAGCGCTCTTTAATTACAGCCCTTGCCAGCGCCTCTGCCCCGGCTGTCTGCCCTCATGGAAGCCCAATTCTGCTGCACTATAGTCGCACATTCCTGATTGACAAATTTGATTGGTGAGACCTTAGTGGTGCATGCGTGAAATGCGTGAATGAGGACGATGGCCGATAAATCGGCGGCGGGCGCGATAAATCGGCCCCTACGGTTTCCCAGGATTGAGCCAATGCACCACTTAGCTGCCTGGCTTTCAATTTTCATCGTGTGCCGTCTTACTCGACGTCCTGGACTCCTCATCTTTTGTGATCGACATGGTCCCATTCAACTCAATTAAAGGATCGAGCCATCTCAGTAGTCCATAGCGGCGGGCGCCAAGCAACTGCCAGGCGCGCACCAGGCCAATACCATAGACCGTAAATAACAGCCCTGTCAGCGTATAAAAGCTTCCCAGGTTGTGCGGCTCATACAGTAAGAGGATCGCTAAGTAAAGTTCGTACCCGTAGATGACGAAGCTTGCTAGTACCAGCACTATCCTGCGCAAAACATTCTGCCAGCTCTGCCGTTCTTTCAGCAAGTTCCAGGCTAGAAATATACTATTGGACAGCCCAAACACGCTCATAATCAGGATTAATAAGCCCACGTTCCATGGAATCAGCGCACCGAGTGAAATGAAGAAAGCGTTGAGCAACGCTGTAAAGGAGCTCGCAGCCATCGCCCGCCGCTCAACGGGCGCGTTAGCCATGACAATCCGCTCAGGCGCTATAGAAACCGCTACGAAGAGTAATCCAACTAGCGCGGCCCCCGCACTGGCGCTGGCAATAAAGAAGTTGGCGAATTGTGGTGGAACCATCGTATCATGCTCTTCTGAAAACGCTACTCAGTATCAAGGTCGAGCAAGCCCAGTCTTGCAAGCTTCTTCGCGAGCGCGTACACGTCTTTTTTATCGCCCTCTTTGCGAATGCCCAATGTGACCACGTACACAATAACTTTGTTCGCATCTACCTTATAAAGTATGCGGTACCTCTGCCCTACGGCCCGTAGACTACGATAGCCTATTAGCTCATCCACCAGGGGCTTCCCTTGCTCTTCTGGCTCGTACTCAAGGCGTCTTAGGCTGGTTCTCAATCCCGCTTGAACGCGTTGATCTCTGATAGAAGCTAGCTGCTTTTTTGCCACTGGCATAATTATGACATTCCAGCGCTTCATTCCCAGCCCAACTCCCTCAGTACATCATCTAGCGGCTCACCTTTGCCTTCAGATAGTTCTTTTACGCTTTCGCGAAATGCTGCCATGAGTTCTTCATCTTGTAATACTTCGATGGTTTCTAACAGCGAATCAATCGTTTCCAGCAGAGACTTGTAGGTGTCATATGGTAAGATAGCCATAACAGGCTTGCCGTAACGAGTCACGGTAACGGCTGCTGGCTCCTCTTCAAATTGCTCAGGTAGCCGTGTAATTTCTCTCTGCGCTTCTGAAATGGATAATGTGTGTTCTGCCATTGGTTACCCTCTCTCGTTTTATGTAAAATATTACCTGACAAATTATATAACTTTTTATGTATATTGTCAATGCTCTTGCCATATTAAATTCCAGGCTACGAGCTTACCTGCGCATGATTTGTACGATCACTTCGGCTACGATGAGAAACACAATATCCAGTCCTAATAGTACTAGAAGCGCGAAATCAATGTAGGTCGCAATTGAAGAAAGATTGTGCAGCAGCGCGTCGTTGAAAACAAGTGATCTGGTGAACCAGAGTATTGCGATAGTCACGAGAGCGAGGATCAGTATGCCACCGACGAGCCAGCGCGCTCCATGCCAATCCTGACTGCTCGGCCAGAGTTCAGATGTGATCGTCAAGATCAGGTAGGGGGTAAACAGCAATGTCCACCACGGCCAGCCTGGATGCAGTATATTTGATGAATGGTTCATATAATCCCAGAGATTGTAACCCGTAGCTAACCAGTAGAGCAGTATGAACATTGCGATACCGCCAAATAGTGGAGCTATTCCACTGAACCCATCTCCAATGTAGCTTATCAGGCGACCTTGTGGCCGGATATACTGCACTTCACCAAGCTGCAGCGATTGCCTTCCCGAAATCTTCATACTACGACCACCATGTCCAGCTTGCTCTCTTGGTCGGATATGAAAAAGCGTTATCCTTGTGATGCGGAAACCAAAGGGATAGAAAAGCAATACCACAAACGCATGACTCAGCTCGTGAAGGACCACCCCTGGTGCATTCAGCCAAAACCAGAGCAGTAGCCCTCGTTCTCCCCGTAATCGATAGCCAATCTCGTCTACACGCCGTCTCAGTACCTTGCGTGATAAGCGAAGCAGCAGCAGCAACACGAAAACCCCGGCCAGTATGAGCCAGGGTAAGTATTGTTTCATCTGTGTTACTTGAGCAGGATCCATCTTATTCCTCTCGATAGCTATAACTACGCTTCTATCTTCTCACGCTTTCTGGTTCGGATATCGCTGCTGCTTCTTCCTGGAGATCCGCTTTAGTGCTTTGATCTTTGTGTTTGCGTTCATAGTACCTGCCCCAGATGCCAAAGCCAATAATCGTTGTACAAATCAGGTAGATTACGTTGGGTAGTCCAAACGCATCGGCAAACGCTCCAACAAACAGGATAACCGGAATGGAGCAAGCATTTAGCAGCATCAGTTGTAGGGCCAGGACACGTCCCTTAATCCATTCGGGAGTATATTCCTGGACGGCTGTTTGCGCTGGAATATTAATAAAGTCAATCCCTACCCCGGCAAGGAACATGAACAGAGGGACAGCCCCAAGATAAATTGGCGTGGAGCTTAAGCCATGCTGTTGCATGAAATTGGCTAACAGCGTAGATAATGGCAACAGGACAATTGTAGAAGCCAGACCTATACTGCCGATAAAAATGGCGCGTGATTTGCCCATGCGATGCAGAATACGCGGCATAAAGAGCGAACCCAGGACGAGGCCGATAGCCGCGGGAGCAAAAACAATCGCCATAGCGCTGGCAGGAAGTTTAAACAGTTTTGTCACAAGTGGAGTGGCGAGTTCACCAATTACCAGCAGGAGTACGCCCGCAAATGAAAGCTGGATTACCGCCAAAAAGAGCTGCTTATTGTGACGAATAAAGCTCCAGCCCTCGCGCACCTCGTTCCATACGTTGCGCATCGCGCCTAGTGATTGGGTGCCAATCGGCTCTTTGTTTTCGTGCCTCGTCTCCTTGAAATTTTCGGCTGGAATGAGGGCGATCAGCAAAGCGCATACAAGGTAGAGCACTCCAATGATTGCGTACAACACATCAACCGGGTAGATCGGGATGTTGAAGATGTAGAAAGTGGGTAGAAGACTCAGGATGATTGGCGCTAAAAGAACGAAGCCGATCGCCTGTGAAAGCATGAATGTGATATTGAATAGCGAGAGCGCAGGGGTCAGCTCTTTTTCATCTACCAGTAAGGGAATGGATGCCCCCTCTGCCGGGGCAAAAAACTGACCAATGCTGGATATCAGGAATGTGAGTAAGTAGATCGTGATAAGCTCCTGGCGATTGATCAGTAAAGAGATCACAAAACCGAAAGTCGCGATTGCTCGCAGGCAGTTGCTATACCACAGTACACGGCGCTTGTTTCTGCGATCTACAAATACTCCTGCTGGAGCGCCGAAAATCAAGGCAGGGGCACTAAAACAGATAATAGCAAGTCCTACAAGCGTCGTTGATCCGGTGATTTCTTCAATCAGCACCAGCACTCCATAGTTGGATGCATTGAGGATTGTCATGGAGATCAATTGTGCCAGCCACAAGCGCAGGAAGTTCCTCTTCTTAAGAAGGGTAACGAACCCACTATTTGGAGCGGCAGTAGCCATAATACTATGTCCTCGCACTTAACCCTCGCCGATCCAGTTGAGAAGGAACCGGCGATAATGTTCTGCACAGTTATTCTATAGACGAAGTAGTGTCCGCATCTCTTGCCCGTGAAAGTACCTGCTTTGTGCGTCGTTCAACTTCTGCGCGAGGCAATAATACCCGGCGACCGCATTTTTCGCAACGCAGGCCGATATCAGCTCCCAGGCGCACTACCAGCCAGTCGTAACTCCCACAAGGGTGCGGCTTGCGCAAGCGCAACCGATCTCCCAATTCAAGATGCATTGGCGTCATGCGCTTCTTCCAGTTCCCTTCCTTCTACCTTCTGTCGATATAAGCCGTTTTGCAAAATGTATTGCTCAACGCTTTCAGGAATTTGATATTTTATAGGCCGACCCTCTGCAACACGCAGACGCAAGTCGGAGGCTGAAATATCAAATTGTGGAGCCTCCACATGCAGCAAACGTTGCCTGGTTCCCGGCAAACGGCTCTCCAACCAATCGAGGTATCCCCTGCTTTCATTGTATCCAGGACGCCTGACTGCAACAAGATAGGTCAACGCTTCAAGGACGCCAGCAGGATCGTGCCAGGTCAGCAACTCCTCCATGCTATCCCAGCCAATTACAAAGTAGATGGCCGTTTGCTCTCCCCATTGCTTGCGCAACAAGCGCAGGGTATCTACCGTATACGATGGCCCCGGACGTTCTAGATCAACCTTTGAGATCGTGAAATGCGGATTCGAGGCAATCGCTAATTCGAGCATTGCCAGGCGATGCTCCGCTTCCGTGACCACTTTGTCAGGTTTATGAGGTGGCTGCCCGGCGGGCACGAAGACCATCTCTGCCAGGTTAAGCCTGGCATACACCTCCTCAGCAATCACGAGATGGCCATAATGTATGGGATCAAAGGTACCTCCCAATACACCAATACGCCGCATGTTTGCTAAGGGCCTATGATATTTCAACGTTTCTACGCTCCTAAAAGAAACAATACCCATCAGTTCCTGCCCGCTATTACATTCCAGCAGGTTCGCGAATGCTGAGATCAGCCTTGGGCAGAGCTGCGTGCAGGGCATTTATGGCTTCTGATACGACAGAATCTTGCCCTTCTGGATTCCAGAAGCGTAAGGTGAGCGTAATAATCTCCCCAGTATAGCCACTCACAGCACCCGTAGTGTTCCCGAAAGTTCCTGCAGTACCAATCAGGAGAAGCTCCGGTTCTGGTTTTAACATTACGCCATTTACCTCTTTAATAGTATGAAGAATATTTTCAGTCGTCTGAACTGTATCGAAATCTTCCTGGCGCATCGTGATCGTGATGGTGGTGCGACTTTCTTTATAGATGCTCTTATTAATCACGATACCGCTGAAGAGCATAGCATTTGGCACGATGGCCTGTTCTCCACTGCTAATGCACAGTATGGTTGCGCGAAGCTGCACATCTTCCACTTTCCCAGTATATATGCCTGTAGTGATCTTGTCCCCGATCTTAAAAGGCGCCTCTATGAGAAGATATAAACCTGCTACGAGATTTTTCAGTAAATCCTGCAAAACGAAAGTGAGACCGACGGTGATAATGCTGATGATGGCAGCAGGTATCGTTAAAGCAATATTCCAGACGGCGAGGATACACAAGGCAGCAATGATCATGATAACAACATAGGAGATGCGGCCTAATAGGAGGCGTATATTAATATTCAGGCCGTTTTGAGCCATCCTCCCAGTGAAGAGTTTGACAACAGTTCGTCCTACCCCTATTGCTAACAGAATAATAAGTACGCTCGCTATAAGATTGCCAATCACGTTCTCGTAATTAGGCACCTTAAATACTTGTCCAATCACTCCCCACAAGTTGTCCACCAGGCTATTCCAACCATAAATGAAAGAGATGATTATAATCCCAATGATGACCGGGGGAATGATGACGAGGAATCCTAAGAGCTGAATTAGCCAGTTGTCGAGTACTGTTTTTTTGAGACGACGCACCAGTCTGTGCCGTAAGTATAGACCGGCAGCCAGAGAAATGAGTAAGATCACTACTGTAAGGGCTATCTGAAGTGCTGGATTATTCATTGGTACCCTGGTATAAATGCGCTTATTCTAATAATATTGAGCGCATTATATCATATCCCCGCCGCTCATACCGATGAGCTATGTCACTCGCGCTTTAGAAACTGCATTTTTCTGACCACGGGCAGGCGATTTCCTCGCTGCGGGGCCTTGCTATCACTGGATATACATTGAATTCAGACAGCAATTCAACCAGTGTGCACAGTGGTAGACCAACGACGTTGCAATAGCAGCCGTCGATACGCTCAGTTGGCTGAAACGACGGGTGCTGGATTCCATATGCGCCCGCCTTATCCATGGGATCAGCGCTGGCAATATAGGCGTCAATTTCTGCTTCGCTGTAACGGCGCATCAACACAGGAGTGATACAACTTGCACCCAGTATCTTGTGTTTTCCGTCAATTTTGTGGCTGACTGCGATTCCCGTGATCACGTAATGCCATCGACCACGTAACGAGAGGAGTAGTTCGCGGGCATGTTCTTCATCGCGTGGCTTGCCCAAAACATGGCCAGCCAGCAACACCGTAGTGTCGGCGGTGATCACCAAGCGGTCACCGGCTTCTGGCAGTTTGAGTGCTGCTGCTGCTTTATGCTTGGCCAGCCATTGCGCCATCTCTTCGACTGAACCGCGGAAGCGTTCCTGTGCCGTTTCCTCGTCGACAGGCGGAACACATACAATGAATGGCAGGCCTAACAACTTGATAGTTTGCCTCCGCCGTGGCGAGGTAGAAGCCAACAATAGAGGTAAAGATGTTGTCATGTCTGTCTATGCTCCAGCACCGCTACACATTCAATGTGCGCCGTCTGGGGAAACATATCCAGCGGCTGCACTGAACGTAAATTGTAAATAGGATGAACGTGGCAAAGTGTATGCAGGTCGCGTGCCAGCGTAGCGGGATCGCAAGATATATATACAATCCTGCCAACAGGATGCTGCACCAGCGCGTCGAGCACAGCCTGCTGGCAGCCTGCACGCGGCGGATCAATCACCAGTCCATCAATCCGGCATTCCAGGGTTGGCAGCACTTCTTCCACTTTACCTTTCCGTATTTCCACGTTGCTCACCTCACGCAGATTCCACTGTGCATCCTTGATCGCGCTGGCCGACTCCTCGATGGCAATTACTTTGTCAACGTGCCGCGCCAAAGGCAACGCAAACGTGCCAACACCGCAATATGCATCAACGATAGTGCGTGGATATTGTACCTGAGTCAACAATCCATCCAGCATCATGCGCACCATTTTTTCAGCCTGGGCGGTATTGGTCTGGAAAAAGGAGCTCGGACGAATGCGAAACGTCTCTCCTCCCAGCATCTCTTCCAAAGTCTCATCGCGCAGATCAAGTCCCGATTCAGCAAGCTGTTGCGCAACGACCTCACCAGGATGCGGTTGTACAAGCACCTGTCCCGAAGCGGCCCCACATCGAAGCAGGAGCTGCGGGCGCTTATTGGGTATGGTGCTCAGTACAGCCAGGGCACGATTGATCTGCTCATGCGCAATTGGGCATGATGTCATTGGCAGCACACGTTGCGTGCCCCTGGCAGTTAATCCGGGTTGCCCACTGCGGTTTACTGAAAAGCGCATGTGATTGCGATAGTGCCATGGATTATCACACGCCACTATTTCTAACACTGGTGGGTTGTCAAAGCCGCCGCTCTCCTGTAGCAATGTTCGCACGACCGAGTGTTTCCACGCCAGTTGCGCATCGTAGGGCATGTGCTGCAGCTGGCAGCCACCGCAAACTCCAAATACGGGGCAGGGCGCTTGAGTTCGTAGCGGCGATGCCTGGTGAATCTCGGTAATCCAGACACGGGGCGGGCGAGCTTTCCAGTGGCGCTTGCGGCGTTCAGGCGACAGTGCCAGCGTCTCGACCGCAATTGTGACATGTTCCCCTGGCAGGCCAGCAGGAACATTGAATATGCGAGTATGCTGATCACCATGCTTGTCTTGCTCAGTAATTCCGGCAAGTGTATCACCCTCGCGTGTCATAGTGCCGAGTGTGACAGTGTAATAGCTAAGCGAATGTCCTTCTCTAATCATTACTCTTTAACTTAAAGCAATCTTTGCTTTATCACTTCCGCCTTGGATGCATCATATCTCGTACCGCCTGTACGATTTCCAGGTCAGGGTTAATACGTTCGGCTTCTTCCAGCGCCGCTTGCGCCCGGCGACGATCACCTTTGTCCAGGTATACTGCTGCAAGCAACGCGTGCAGCAGGGCTGAATCAGGATGATAGCGCAGTCCTTGCTCTGTCGTCTCATACGCCTTTGTCAATTGCCTCGTGGATATATAGAGCGTGATGAGTTCACCATAGACCGCGAGGTCTTTTGGGTTTGCCTCTAGTGCGCGACGAAAATGAACTTCTGCGTCGACAAATTTCTCTTGCCTCCGGTAGGCAAGGCCGATATTCAGCCAGATACCCTCAAAATCGGGGTTAATTTCGGCAACCTGCGTGAAATGTGAGAGGGCCTCATCATACTTTTCTTCTGCCATCGCGATGCTTGCCAGGTCAAACTCGATCTGCGCTTCTTCATTTTTATTGGTGGTCAACGACCTGGCTAACTGCAGTTCTGCTAGCGCCTCTTCCTCCTGGTCTCTAGCCATCAACAACTCAGCCAGCATAATGTGTCCCAGTGCTGCATTGTCAACCTCTATAGATTTCCGCAGGCTTGCCTCCGCCAGGTCAAAGAAACGCTCACTGCGCTCAGTCATGCCCAGTCTCTCAGATTGTTCGGCAAGATCTGCCTGAGACGCACCGAGATTCAGGAAGATTTTTCCAATATCATAGTCTTTGGGGAAGCGTTCTACTATGCCCTCCAGGTAGACGATTGCTCGCTCTGATAATCCTAATCCTCTCGCGCGGCTAAAGGCTTCATCATAAATCCTACGGTCAAGCGAGAGCTTTACCAGCAGTGCATCGTCATAATGCAGTGCCTGTATGCCGCGCCAGACGATTTCTTCATAATATTGTTGCGAATCGGGATCAGTTGGCTGATGTGTCTCTACGATTTCATGAATGCGGTCATCATGGTCTTTTATGCGCTGCTGTAACTCGACAATTGATAGCCCCTGCGCCCTGGCTCCCTCATCTGTCATACGTTGAATATGCCACTCCCCATCCTCTTGCGCAAGTGTATAGCTTGTCCAGAACCAGTGCCGCCGCGTTTCCTTATAGACGGCAGTTCCCATGGGCATCTCCAGCAGCGTACCGCTCAGCGAGGTATCCGTCAGTTCCAGCGACCAGCCCATCTCTATTTCTCGCTGCGAAGCAAACTTGTCGCTCAGGTAAGAACCGGGAAGCCAGATCGACTGCTGGCTAAGTTCGCGTTCGCGTAAAAAACGTGGCTCGAAACGCGCGGGATGCCCCTCATCCGCCCATTTACGGCGCAGATCAACCCATTCATCTTTTGAAAGCCCCTCGAGGAGAGGACTGGTAGTGGCGAGCAGGTCAAAACAGAGTCCAAAGTCGCCCAGTGACCATCCTCCGATGAAGTTACCCACGACTTCATCAGGCTCAAGGCCAGGTTTGATGAAGGTCTTCCCCCGATCTACATCCGTGTCAGGAGCGTTCAACACCAGTTGCTGCACATTTGGTAGATAGTGGCGATATTCTTTGTGGGGCGCGGTCCCGCGCCACGAATTCACCGAGAGCGCTTCCTGGATCAGACGACGGCCCTCCGCCAGTGTACAGCCAGTCATATTTACAGGCGTTTCGCTGTCAGTGGCGAATTTTTCATTCAATTCTTGAACCCGCGTGTCAATACGACGCCTGCTGCCAACTTCCGTCCAGAAATCTTTGATGCCTTCTTGCCAGAAATCAAGTAGAAACGCCATCAACCGAGCTTCGCCATACTCGAAGCCCTGTTCCCAGCACAACACAAGCTCTACTTCACCCTCTTCACGCATTTCCGTCACAAAGCCTTTCCAGAAGCGGGGCGGATTGGCAATTGTTAGCGGTGTAAGACCAGGTTCCGGTTCTGGAGTCCAGCCTGGATAAATCTTTGCTCCTGCCAGTTGTATCAATGCGCGGCGTGACTCTTTACGTATGGCTTTGTTCGGGGTGAGCTCGTTGATAGCTAGCAGGACGTCGGCGGCATCCGTGTCGTGTTGCTTTGCAAGTGCTTTGAGTAGAGCCAGCTGGCCTGCTTCATCTATGCTTGTGAACTCAGCCAGCGCTGTTTCTGCTTGTGCCCGGCTGGTACTGCTATGCAATGCTTCTGCGATTTCGTGACGTTGCTCAAGCAGGCGCTGTATCTGTGGATTGTTTCCCTGCGAAACAGAAGAGTCCATCTGGTCTTTTGCTGTCATGCTCTTTCTATCTTCTTCTCTACATCATATTGTTCGCACAAAGGCGCTGCCTATTGTGCTTCCCAGTGGATTGTATCACGAAGAGCAAAAAGAGTCGAGAGAGCTATCTCATGGAGGTGAGCCCTGGCAGTATAGATGCTAGCTTTGCGGTCGCCCAGTTGCGGAAGTAGTAGATACCTTGAAGAGCGGCCTGGACACCCACGGGAGCAGTGGTGCCGCTTATCACAGGTTCATCATGATCGAATGGCATTCGCACTGGTTGATCCACGTCCTGGCCGTGTTGCTTGCTCTTCCCAGCAAATTTCTTCGCCGCCAACAGCATAAAGAGTGGATAGGCCGAGCAGTCAAAGTATGAGGGCAGGCTGCGCCACGCGAAGAAAAGTGGAATCACTGCCAGCAGCATGGCAGCCTCGGGCCGTTCTTTGCACAAGTGCCAGTACCATAGCAGGATCAGGGGTATCGCGTCAATTTCAAGGGCAGTATACACCCATGGTGGGAAAATGGGTAAAAGTGGTGTGAGACTTGGGCCAATAATGCCCACACCCAGCGGGAACATGGGGTCGGCAATCGGGGCCATTATTCCAGCAAGCCAGGCATGAGGGTTCCATAGGATGAACGGAAGGTTAATTGCCAGGGCAACCCCTCCCGCAATTGCGAAGCGTCGCACCACTTCCACAAAGTTATACTGACGCCACACCAATATCATGTAGAGTGGAAGAAAGAACCAGGTAAGTTGTTTGGTCGCCAGGGCCAGGCCCATTAGCAGAGCTGACCACCACCTTTGTTCACGCAACAACCAGGCCAGGACAATCAGCAGTATATTGAGGATATCTAGATTACCTCCAACAACCGAGGACCACATAGACACATTTGCCAGCCACAATAAGACTACCCACGGCCTCAGTTCTGGCCGCACCACTTTCCAGGCAATCACCAGCAGAACAAAGTAGCAGAAGAGATAAAAGGGTAATACGTTAAAGATATTGAGCCATGCAAAAGGCACGAGGGTGAGGAATGAGAGCGCAGGGTAACTCACCTTGGACTCAAATTCAGGTGCTTGCCCCGTCTTCAGGTCGGTATCCAGCGCACTGCGTAGATCAGTATACGAGGGGTAGTTCAAACGATTGGCAAATTGTCCTACACGCAGCGGTGTTGTCCAGTATGGTTCGATGGGGAGCTGCCGTACCAGGTGTACGATATCAGAATCGGTATAAGGATTGCGGCCCTGCACAAGGAGCGCTGCTGCGTTGATATCAAGTGAAGTGCCATCATTTGTATATTGCGGAGGCAAAATGAAACTCAATATAATCGATCTGCTAAACTGTATCCCACCCCCAATCGATGTGATCAAAACACCAACGAGAATTATCCGCTGCCAGCGGCGTGGGCGCGCATGAAGAAGGAATGAGTTTCGCGATCGTCGTGCCGGCTGTTTCAACTTAATATTGCGGAATGCCATCCACATTGCCACCAGGCTTCCCAGGATCAGTAGAAAAGAAACCACTCCACCCCAGAGTCTCAGGAATGGTAGAAAAGGCAGGTAGTATTTCCGATCAATTTCGTTGATCGCCTGTAAAATAATTGCGAGGCCTAGCCAGGTAGCTCGCCGTTGTAGGTCGATGATAGGGTAATTGTCAGGCGATATATCTTCCGTGAAAAAGTAACGCCTCCACCACCGCCAAATGCTTTGACTTTCCTTCTTCTCTGATCGAGTGCTCTGTAGGGATGCTTCTACTTGCGAAGAAGCCTGGGAAGCTTCCCGCTCGATTAGCTGTTCCATATTTTCGCGCATTATTCCTGCCTCATATCAACCTTAGAGTGTGTGTGAAGGGTATCCAGGAGTACCGTGCGCGGCACGGCTATTCCCCTTATTAGAACGGTGCTTGCGCGGCACGATTTTTACAACGAAATGAATCGTTACTACGTCACAAAGGGGGAATCAAAGCGGCAGGTGGAAATACATTTAATTCTG
>Ga0187846_10001607_pt1 | contig 12677 bp, 8 predicted proteins | sample TC_taG_FD_161473 | JGI IMG/M metagenome (GOLD analysis project Ga0187846, IMG submission 161473) | Biofilm microbial communities from the roof of an iron ore cave, State of Minas Gerais, Brazil - TC_06 Biofilm (v2) | ecosystem: Environmental > Terrestrial > Deep subsurface > Cave > Wall biofilm ...
GACGAAGGACAGCCGCACTTCTGTGCCCGGCAGATCTGAACGGTCGCTCGGCAGCCGCCGAGCGTGCCAGAAGGCCCGATGACCCTGGCCATTCCATCGATGGCGGAACGAATAAAACGGGTTCAGATCCTGCGACTTCTCCGCCGGATTAGAAGAGGCGGAGACTGACTCGATGGAATGAATCTCCGTGGTTCGCTCACGACGCATATCCGGAACCAACCGGTATTCCGTGGTGCGCTGGTCCAGGCGGATCGGCTCCGTCGTCTTCGGAAAGAGGTTTGCCACCGGCGTACAGCCCAGGCAGAAACTGCTCTGCTCCACGGGTAGCTTATCGCGCGGCGCTTGACGCAAGAGGATCAAGATGTCGAGGACCTTATCGCAGCGGGAAAGCTCCAGGTGGTCGAGGTCGAAGAAGTGAAACTTGGCGGGAAATACGAAGTACTCCTGCAAGAGCCGGTATGCAGGATGGGCATGAGATGGGTAGGGAATAACCTCGTCGCTGGGCGCAAAGCCCACAGGCCGAATGGCAGGCTCCGGCAAGTAAACGGGTCCGGCGTCCGTTTCCGGGAGAACAGCAACTCGATACACATGGCCAAACAGCAGCTCGTAAAGCGAATCCAGCAGGATGTGACTCCCACTCAGGTAGAACCGCAGCTTCTTCAGCTCCAGTTCCCGCAACGGCGTGCCGCGCGCAACGAGCCGCAAGCGCAGGACGGTAGCGACCTCAGGGACGTGGTCCAGGAAATCGAACTGGGCCTTCGATTCGAAACCCGCTGAGATCAACTCGAGCGGCCAGAGGGTGACCGGATAGCAGGTGCGGAATCTGCAGGTGAGGCCTTCCGGCGTCTGCGCAAAGAGCTTGGTATGCTTGTCGATCAAGTGGCCGGTGGTGAGTTTTCCCTGGTCCGGGTCAACCTCGAAGTGAGCGATGGCGAGGGGCGGAATGGGGTCAACCAAGTGCGGATAGAGCACTCCCAAAAGCGCTGTCGTGATCTCCGGGAACTGGCTATCCAGCCGGTGCTGAATGCGGCCCGTGAGGAATGCGAAGGACTCAATCAGGCGCTCAACGTGGGGATCGGCCGACCCCTCCGCGCCAAGCTCAAGCCGGCCGGCGAGCTTCGGGTACTTCTCCGCGAAGACGCGACCCATCCGGCGCAGATAGGTCAGCTCGTTCTTGTAATAGGGCAGCAGCTCGTCCTGATTGACACTCATCGTTGAGCCAGTTCGCGAGCCCTCAACGCACTCCTCCCCAGTCGCGTCTCCCTTAGTTTTACTTAGTTATATCGCCGGGAGTGCGGGCGTCTCGCCCGCCTTTTCTTCCTCACAGAGCCTCTTCACAGCGGGGGGTAGCGCAGAGTTCGCGCTCTTTAGAACTCTGCGGTTCTTCGTCCGGACAAGCCGGAGACTTTCTGAAAGGCGAAAGTCTGCGCTACCCAGACTGAGCCCTCGGGGCCCGTGAGAATTGCCCTAGCCGGGTGACTGCAGCTCGATTTCTCCGGCCCTCACCTGGATCAACAAAGGAAACGCTACGGTTTCGCGGACCATCCCTATCACCAACAAGGCTTCAATTCTTCCGGCCAAGGCCGTAGGGTTCCCTTCCACCGGGTCAAGGGTCACTCGTACCTGGCTGAGGCGGGGCTCATACACCGCCACGGCCTGAGCGAGGTCGCCCGCCAGCCGCTCGCGGTCAGCGCTGCTGGCGGCGCCGAGAAACGAGAAATCCGGCACGCCATAATTCAAAACGGTACGCTCGCCCTCCTCCTGCAGTCTCTCCGGACGAGGACACCGCGTGTTCAAGGCGCGCGCCACCTCACGCCGAACGGACTCTTCCAGGGCCTGGCGGTCCAGGACCCGGAAGGGCGGCGACTCCTGCGACGAGGCCGGCTCCAGATCAACCAGCCTGTCAAACAGGAGCGCTCGCCCGCCTGGAATCGGCCTCGGTTCCCGCATGGCTCACTCAGCCTTATTGGTTTCAAGGCTCCATTTGGCCGAGTTGGTTCCGGAATCTGAAACGGCTGCTGCTTGCTGTTTATAGTCCCACTGGATTTTGGTGTAATTAAAGGTAACCGTCTCCTGCGGCTTACCGCCCCCTCCTCCTCCCACCGAAACCGAGGAAACAAGCGCATTGGTCATGGTGTAGACGAGGATGGGATTCACTTTGCCGTTCTCATTCTGTCCGACGGTGACCTTAATCGAGGCGAGCGGCTTGGCTTGGTTGCAATAGTCGATCAGGTTAGCCGACGCCAAGTCTACGTACTTGGTCACCGTGAAGTCCTGATGGTTGGGTTTCCCGGACGTGCGCTTCTGATTGCTGGCGTCGCCCGTGATCTGCTGCGCGACACCGTGACTAAAAGACAAGAGCTCGATCTTGTCTTTGTACCCGTCTAGAGTAGATTCACCTTTGACGGCGTCGCCACAATCAAGTATCAATACATCCATGCGATTCCTCCTTCGATTCGGCCTGGCTGGTCTAGCTCAGGCGTGGGTAGAGGCCTAATGGGAGCACGGACCGGGAATGTCCGTGCCCCTAGGCCTCGTTCTAAGCCGCCGCCGGCGGCGGAAGTTCAGCCACCAAGCGGATGGAAGCGGTCAATTCATCAAGCTGAAAGTGCGGCTTCAGAAACACGACGGCCTTGTAGCAGCCGGGTTTACCCGGAATCTCGGAGACGTCCACCCGAGCCTGCCGCAAGGGATAGGAAGCCTTCACGGACTGAGGCGCATCGTCGTTCAGCAAGACGTAGTCCGCGATCCAGGTGTTGAGGTAGTTGGCCACATTGTCCTTGGTCATGAAGCTGCCAATCTTGTCGCGCATGATCACCTTGATGTAGTGGGCGAACCTGGAGGCCGCCAGCACGTAGGGAAGCTGGGCGGAGATCCGGGCGTTGGCATTGGCCTGATTGGTGTTATAGAGAATCGGTTTGTTCGTGGTCTGTCCGCCGAAGAAGGCAGCCTGGTCGGCGCCCTTTCGGTGGCACAGGGCAATGAAGCCGAGATCACTCATCTCCTTCTCGCGGCGGTCTGTAATTGCCAATTCAGTGGGGCACTTCAAAGCTACCTCGCCTTCATCCGTCTTGAAGGTGTGTGCAGGCAGCCCTTCAACCAGGCCTCCCCCTTCCACTCCCCGGATGGCCGCGCACCACCGATACAGGGCGAAGGCATGAGTGATGCGCTCAGCCAGAGTGTAGGCCGCGCTGCCCCAGAGATACTTGCTGTGGTCTTTGCCGTCCACGTCCTCGACATAGTTGAATCCCTCGACGGGGACGGTGTCCGGACCGTAAGGCAAGCGCTCGAGAACGTGTGGAAGGACAAGCGTCACATAGCGGGAATCCTCCGTTTCGCGGAAGGACCGCCACTTGATGAGCTCTGCCGTTTCGAAGCCCTTGGCCAGGTCGCGCGGGATACCCATTTCCGTGAAACGGTCCCAGTCAAAGAGCTTCGGGCTGGCCATGGCGATGAAGGGCGCATGAGCCGCGGCAGCCACGGTCGAGATTTTCTCGAGCGTTGCCATATCCTGAGGATGGCGGCCGAATTCGTAGTCGCCAATCAGGACGCTGTAAGGGTTGCCGCCAAAGGTGCCGTACTCTTCTTCGTACACCTTCTTGAAGAGGGCGCTTTGGTCGAATTCCACGGCCTTTTCCAGGTCGCTCGTCAGTTCACCTTTGGTCACGTTTAAGAGCCGGAGCTTGAGCATGGTACCGGTCTCGCTGTTCATCACCAGATACTGGAGCCCTCTCCAGGAGGCCTCCAGCTTCTGAAAGTCAGGATCGTGCACGATCTCGTTGAGCTGGGCGCTGATCAACTCGTCGATGATGGCGATACGATCCTTGATTCCCGCCACCACCGTATCCTTGCCGACCGTCATGCCCTGGCTTGAGATCTGAAGGGCATACTCGCTGACCAGATCGCGCGCATAGGGAACCTGCGATTCGTCGCGGACCATGCGACCTTCATGAATGATCCTGTCCATCAAGGTCACCGTCGGGGGGCCGGCCGGGGTCGTGCTTTCAGGCTTGGTTTCGTCAGGCATTTTCCCTTACTCCTTCCGTCGTGGTATTGGCAGCTTGTAGTTGCTTGATTCCCTCGGAATTGCTGGCGGCTTGGATCAACAGCGCATCCAATGCGTCATTGCCATCCAGCTTCGCCAGAAGGTCGTTCAATCGCCCCCGCGCCTCGAGCAGTTTTCGAAGGGCCTCCACCTGTTTCACGATGTTGAGCGGTGTGAAGTCGTCCATATGATGAAACTTCAGCTCGATGTTCATCCGCCCGCCATTCGAGCTCAGCCGATTTGGCACCGAGAGGGCCAAACGAGGCGCGATGGACGCCAGCAAAGTGTTGAAATTGTCGCGGTCGATCTCGGCAAACTTGCGATCTTTGAGCTTCGGCAAGGGTTGATCCGGCTTGCCCGCGAGGTCCGCCAGGACGCCGACTACGAGGGGAAGTTCCTTCTTCTGAATTGCACCACCGATTTCCACATCGTACGTAATCTGGACGCGGGGCGGTCTGATTCGGTCAAGCTTGTGTTGGGTACTTTCCGGCATACATTACTCCTTTCTTAGAGTCTCTTGTTGAGGATTTGACTTCGCTTTGAGGTCAAGCAGTTTAACCACTTCGCCCAGGGTGTTTTCATTGCGGATGATCTCCGGCAGCAACTCGCCCAGGGGCATGTTGCCCCACGAGATCGCACGCTTCACCAGGTAGGGTGTGGGGCTGTGAGGTTCGGCGCGGAGCAAAAAGTCCGCCGCTTCCGCCAGGCAGCGGTAGGCCTCCGCCCGGCTCCGAATGGGGCCCTCAGTAGGTGAGCTTGGGATTTCAGAGGCCAAGCCGTAGCCTGCGGCGTTGAGATCGACCGATTCCTCCGCAGGCATTCCGTCTTGGATGGATTGAGGCTGGTTGAGAACGCCTCCCGCCATCTGGCGGATATCTTCGAGAACGCTCCGAAAAGTTCGTATCGTGGGGCCATTCTTCTCGTATTTCGAATCCAGAAAGTCTTCCAGGTCTCGAGCGAATCCAATGGTTGAATTGAGGTCATCAAAAAGCGCGGAAAGAAAGGAAGTGGAAGATAGCACAAGGGCTTGTTGGAACGCGGCGGGCGTGATTCCGTTCTCAAGACCTTTGAGCGCCGGGTGTTGTCGGCGCTGCTGTTCATGGTGGTTCGCTGATTCCCAATCGGCCCAGCAGTAAGTCGGGGTGTTGGGCGCTTCCGGTGGCTCCGTCACTGGAACAAACTTGAGCTGGAGCGAGAGCTTTTCGTTGATCCAGTAGATGGGGGCGGCCCTGTGTTCGGGGTCAGCGAGATCCGGGTACATCCCGTCCCAGAACTTACGACTTAAGCCATTGAGTACCGAAAGCCCTTCCCGGGCACCGGGGAAGCCATGCAGGTGAATCCACGACTCCAGCAGCCAAGCAGCGATCTGCAGGTCCTTGGAACGCTTCCCGAGTGCACTGGTGCAGATGTCACTCACTGTCGTCCAATCGGCCCGTCTCGGGCTCTTTTGCCAGATGCCCTGTTCAAGGCTCGCGTCATCCTCGCGGCGAGCGGCTGTGATTCTGTCGTACATGCCTTCGTAGCGAAGGTTCTCACCCACGGGATTCTGGCCCGGAATCGGGCTCAGCAGGCTTTGAACATCGAACGTAAATGCGGCGGCGATCGGCATGAATACCCTTACGAGTCAATCTTGTTGGCTGCCGGCTTTCTGCACTAGTTGAGGTGCGCTTTTTGGAAAAGGCGCCAAGCGCAGGACTTCCGTTTTCCCGGGCGGCATCAACGTGATGCGGATAAACACCTTCGTCACCGCCTCGGTCTGCGAACTTGGCTTCTGCAACGAAGCTAAGTCGCGCGTGGTAGGAATCTTGAACGCCAGGGTAGAGGGATTAGGATCCACAAAGCGGTCAAAATCCTCGGGTGGGGCCTGTTGGTTAATCAAGAGATTGAAGAGGGACCACGGATCGTTATAGGTAAAGATCACCGTGCGGTCGGTTACGGTAACGCCGGAACCACCACCCTGAAACAACGGCAAGTAGGGTGAGTCCTTGGCCCAACGAAGCTCGACCCGCACGCGATCACCCAAACTCCAACGCCCAGTCTGTGCTTGCTGACCGAAGCGGAAGGCCTGGGTCCCCACCTGCATCACCCAACTCATGATCTGGTTGCCGCTCACCTCCCGGGCCTGATTCACGCGGAAGGCAGGAAGGAAGTCAAAAACTGGTACCGGTTGCTGTTGCTGGTTCGCCAAGAACGAAGCGAAGAGCGGGCGAAGCGCTTCCATTTGCTTAAGAAAGGCGAGGGCGGTCTTGGCTGAGTCTCCAAAGGGGGTCGTCTGTTCGAAGGCGTGCTGCAGAGATTTGTCGTGTTGATCGAGAAGCTGAAAGAACGCGACAAGGGCATCTGGATCCGCCTCAATCGCGCTTTGCACTCCGGTTGTGCCGAAAGGAAATCTTCCCGCCAGCGTTCGGTTAAAGAGATCGGCGAGGTCGGTATAGTTCCGGTAAGCTGCCATGTTCGCCAGTTGCACGCACCGGCTGTAAAGGCTCCGCCGCAGATTGTCGCGGGTTCGGATGAAGTAGTCGACGTGCGCCGCGCCTCCGACCGGCGGGATGCCCGCCTGGCAGCAATCATCGGGCGTGACCTTGTTCATGCCCGACGAAATGAAGTCCTCGAGCGAGGCTAAGGGATTGCCCGGAATCTTGTCGTTGTACTTTTGCACCGCGGCAATGATCCCTTGCCATTTAAGCACCAACCGGGACTGAGCCGAGGAAAGCCCGCCGGGGTGCGTTTGCAGAAAGTCTATAAGGGATCCGGCTTCGGCCGCCGAGGACTGCATGTGCTGCCGCTCGAAACTCAAATACGCGGTGAGATCATCGGGGCTGCGGATATCGAAGGCAGCGAGGGTCGGCGCACTCTGCCCATCCCACCAGTCAAAGTTGCCGTCCTTGACCGTGTAGGCTTGTTGCGAGTTCAGTTTTTGGTCCATTTCTTGTAGCAGCCTGATGGCTTGCGCCCGCGTCAGCTTCAAGAGCTCGGCACGGGGCGCGTTCAACACCAATCGCGCAAGATTCGCCAGAATCTCGTCGAGGAGCGGTTGGGCCGCCTGAAAGTTCTTCACCTCCGATGTCTCCATCTGCTCCGCAGTGTTGCTCGCCTCCGACGCACCCGATGACGTGAAGTTTTCCGCCTGCCCGATTTGGTCGAGGACGTTGGGCTCGAGCTGATTCAAGGCAATCCGTCGGAACGCGTCCTTGACATTGGCTGGGGCGCTCAACAGCCCCTCCTTCACGAACCGATCGTAGGACTCGCACATGCCCACGGCTTGCTCTAGCGAGCCCTGGTCCCATATCAGACGAGTGCCTGACCCAGGCTGGAGGCGGAGGTTGCCGATCGGCTGGGAGGCCATGAAAGGGAGGCCCACCAGATTGACAATGGGTACGCGAAGGCCCTCGACGGAGGCGGACAACTGGATGGTGTTCGGGCCAAATTGCAACAAGGGGCCGGTGACTTCGGTCTGCGCCATCACCAGCTTGGCGCGCAGGCTCTGAAAATGGACGGCTGCACTCTGACGAATGGAGGTTCCGAGGTCAGGTGCCAGCAGCGGGGGTTGGAAGTTTGCTGATTCTTGAACCGGCCCCAGCGTTACACGGTACAAAGCACCCCCCGTCAGATCCGACCCCTCGCCGGCCACCCACGTGACGTCGGCGCTTTTGAGCACCCTGTCGGCCTGTTCCAGGGAGTCTTGCAGGTCTTTCAAGGCCTGGTAATCCAGGTTGGAGGGCTGGTCGAGCTTTGCGATTTTCGACTCTAAATCGTCGACAGTTCTCAAAGCGACGTTCTGTCCGAACCACACATCAAAAAGGCCTTCGACCAAGTGGCTCATTTCAGCGGTTGCACGCTGTCGGGCGTCGTCCAAGAGCTGCTGCGGAAACGTCGTCCCCGGGACTCTCAATATCGCTCTGTTGAGAACAACTTCGCCGCTGCCCGTTATCTCGTAGGATGACCCCGGGTTCACGTATTGCATCAAGGCCTTTAGCTCAGCCACATCGCCGTGGCCTACCGTAATAATGTCCTGATAGCGGGCGAGGTTCTCCTGGAGGGCGATCAACTCTTTGTTGAAGTGGTCGAGTCTGTGGAACTCTGGAAGCTCCTCGACAGAGACAGGGTTCAGGCTGGTGTTGGGAGTTGGGACGGCGGAGCCCTGGGCAGTCTCCAAGGATGCGGACCCGCCGGATTGGCCGATGTTACGCGCCCGCGCCTCAAGAGCCGTCAAGAGAGTCTGCAGCACCTCTTCTTTGAGGGCCGTTTCGACCGCTCCTTGAATGCGGTCATCGATGGCGCTGAACCAGGAACTCGGAATAAAAGTAGCCGAGAAGGTTCGGCTGCTCAAGTTGGCGATGCTTTCCACAATATGATAAGCGTCTCTTCGGAGGTGCTCGGTGGTGGCCTCACTAGTCCTGAGGTCATTGAGGTCGCCATTAATGAGCTGCAGCATAGGCAGCAACTCTTGACGCTTGAACACGCTCAGCCGGTGATACCCAAAACCCAGACCGAGGCCAAGGATCAAAATCGCAGCCAGGGCAAAGTTCTGGGCGGTAATCAACGCACCGCGTCGAAACGAGAGGACGCGGGAGTAAGGACGCCCGATGCCCCATTCCGGAAAGATCTTCTTCCCGAAGAGATCATCGAGAAAAACAGGGACGCGCGTCTGTTCTTCGATGCCTGCAGGCGTGGCGACGATTGCCTGCCTGGGGGACTGGAGTCCTTCATCATCAGGCGCGGCCGCCAGGAGCGGGGTTTCAAGCGGCTCCGCCGTACCTGGGCCAGCGTCACCGCAGAAGTATAGGCCGCGAAAATGAAAGGACTCGCGGTAGACGGTCTGCCGGAAGAGTTGATAGAGGAAGAATTGCAGCGAATCCCGTAGGCTGAGGAGCTCACCGGGGAAGAAGTAAAGCGCGTCCGGATCTTCGACCGGCTGTCGTCCCGCGAAAATCTCACTGCGGGCCTGTATCAGCGCGCCCACCGAGTATTCGAAAGCTTCATCGATCCACTGGGAAGCGAAAACCATGCCGAGGCCGTACGGGCTGGACCATCCGAACATTTCCTGCCGACATCGGTCAGGGAGAGCACGGCAGAGGCTTCGGAAGCCGGGAAGCTGATCGCATTTTGTGATCACGACGTAGACCGGGAAGCACATGCCCAGGGCCCTCTGGGCGTGCCAAAGTCTTTCGTAGAGGTGGCCTGCTTTGTGGCTAAGGGTAGCCTGATCGAGGCCCGTGGAACTCTGAAAGTCCGTCGCGGGCAAGGTAAGGATGATGCCGTCGATCGGCCGTCGGGGCCTGTGCCGGTTGAGAAGCCTGAGCAGGCTCCGCCAGCTCTTCTCGTCTGAACCCAGCATCCCTGGCCGCACAAGGTAATCGCCCGGCACGTCTAAAACAACGCCTTGATCGAAGAAATGCCAGCCCGGGCCGTGGGCGATTCCGAAGTCGTGCTCTCGTTCTCCTGAGGACCTTTCGACCCGCACATGACGGATCAGCGAAGTCTTTCCGGACCCCGCCTCGCCGAGCAGAAGATACCAGGGAATCTGGTATCGGTAATTGCGGCCCGCAACGTTCGATCGCAAGAACCTAACAGCTCTGGCAAACGAAATCCTCAACTCCAGGGGCCTGGGAGGCGCGACGCGAGAAGGCGGTTTCTCCATTCCCGTTTCAGGCGATTCGCTGGGGGGAGCGGCTTCAGCTTCGGTTGCCTCGGCCTTCCCGAGCTTGCGCAGAAACCAGAATAGATACAGGAGAATGACCGTGATAAACAGTATGGTGCCCGCAATCAAATACGAGAGATGAGTGATCGTTATGGTCAAAGGGCTCATGTCGGTTCCCTATCGCGGTGCCGAAGGGCACCCTTGCGTGTCGGGATTGATGTCGCAGACCAACTTGTTCATGTCGCTGGTGATGTGAAGCCACATCGCGTGGGATAGACATAGCCACAGGACGAAGACCGAGCCCAGGACCGCCAGCCACGTCCTCGGGTTAGGTAGTTCTCTCCCGCCGCCCTGCTGCAGGGTATACAGGTATGTCTGCTGGAACAGACGGTTGCTTCCGTCGAGCACCTGGGGCTGATCACGAGAGATCAGCCGAAAGAGGCGCTGCCGGTAAAGGTCGAGAACCGTCCTGTCCGGAGCGTCACGGAACTTGCCTTCAAAACCCAGAGAGAGCGCTAGAAAGTAAATTGTGGCGACATCCAGATACACCGGATCGCCGCGATGCAAGAGCCTTTCGATATTTTCGAAGACGACCTCGCCGGCGGAGTGGGTTTGGAAGAGCCTTGACTCGAGGAGCGGCCAATATTTGCCGCCCTCCCAAGGGAGGTTCAGAAAAATTTCATCGGCCAGTGCGGCCATGACGTACTGGCACTGCCGGTACACTTCGAAGGCAAAGCCTCCGCTCGCCCGGCCGGCTTCGAGCGCCTGTGTTTCCAGTAGGGAAAGCAACTGCTGCCAACTGGCGCGGGCAGCGTCTGAGGTTTGTGGGGTCTCCCCTTCCCCGACCGGCAGGGCAACGGAATTGACCAGCTCAGACTTGAGGCGCACTACATGCGAGTAGAATTCTCGGAACTGCCGCAGAAGCAAGGAATCGGGGGACAGGTAATTTCTCATCTCCTAGCCTCCTGCTGTCCCCGTATCTCGGAGAGGTCTCTCTCACCATCGGTGTTCCTCACATGCAGCATTATTTCGGCGGGACCGGTGGAGCCGGCCAAGTCTCCCGTGTTCAAAATGCGCAGGATCCTGTTGGGCTTGATGAACTCCGGGTCACGCTGTAGGACGAACAGAACAACGCCGGTGGCCGGGATAAGCTCATCGTCCTGGTCGAGAAATTGCCGCGCGGCTCCCAGGATTCGCTTTTGACACAGGGAAGGAATCACATCTTCTGAGCCAATCAGGCACTCTCTGCCCCAGGCCATCATTTCTTTCTCCGTCGTACCTGACTGTCCCCGGATGCCGATGACAAGGCGCCGTTCCGCCCAGGCGTTGTCGAACATCAAGCTGAAAACTCCGTCTCGAAACCTGAAAGGAATCCGCACATAGGCCTCGGAAATACCTTCGTTGACGGCCCTCAAGACGAACTCACGGACTTGAACGAAAGTGGAGCGGAGATCGTTGTGATTATAGGGCGTGAAGATCGGAGGCAGCAGGCTGGTTGCCAAGGCGGCCACATGACCCGCAACAGCACACAACGAGAGGTAAAGAGTGTACGGGTGAGATCTCCCCGTAGCTAGTACCGCTTCGAAAGGGGGCATGCCCGCCACCAGACTGTAGATCTGGCGCTTGCCTTCGAGAATGACGGGCGCCCCCATCGCAGCGGACGGCGCGCGCACCCGCTCGGAAAGAAAAATGGCTTTCTCGCGAAGGCGACTGGCCACGGCGGAACAAAGACGGCCCAAAGGGGAGTCTGCGGAAACGGCCGTAGTGGGTGGAATGAAGCCGGTGAGCTCAAAAACCTCGTCCTGGCGTTCGACCACAGCAAGCGGAAAGCTATTGTATTTAGCAGGCGGTGTTTCTGTGGCCAGAAGAACGAGGCGAGCCCGCAGGCGCGGAATTCGCAAAGCGCCGTCGCCCGTGTTCTCGTCCGCGACCAACTCGCCCTCGAGCGAACGGTAACGTGCAAAGTCGCCTTTCGCCGGAGTCAGCGTTCGAACCGGGACGGCCAGATGAACGATCATCTGGCGGCTTCCACTAGCTTTCGAGGAGGCCACCAGATCGAGTCGCAGATCGTCTCCGGCCGAAACGTCGTACGATACGACCAGTCCATCCGGCATTGTCGCTTCAAGATTGAGAACCCGAAAGACGCCGCCCGGCAGAAGGTCCGGGTCTATCGTCAGTTTTCGGACGCCCCAACAGAATGGGGCCATTAGAGTGGAGCTGTACTGCAAGAGACCTTCGAGCCGAGCAGCCTGCTGCTGAAAGTGCTGCGGCGTAAGAAGCATGCCTTCATGCCACTGGATTGCATCCGGTACTTCGTTCGCAGACACTGCGCACACCCTCCAGGAGCGTTCCCTTTTGGAGACGATGGGGCTCACCCACCGGCAGACTTACCGCTAAGCAGCGACCATCGTCTTGAAGTAATTACTCAGTCCGCATTATGCGGGAAGCAAAATATATAAGTCAAGTAACGCCATGTGTCAAGAGCTAAATTTAAAAATATTACATGACTGATACTCGATGTCTGGGATCACTGTGGAGGATGGACTTCCACGTGATCGGCGAGGGCTGCGAGGGTCAGAGTTTGGCGAGGGTTGCTAACGAGGATTGCCTTGGCGTTCGAGGAGGAGTATTCAGCGAAAATGACCGCGCCGTCGACCGCCGGGGCCACCTTAACAGGGACGGGACCAACGGCCTGCCCGGGAACCCATTCCCATGACCTCACTGCCAATTGTTTGGCATGATCGGCCTGTAATTGAGACCGCTTTGCGAACCAGTCAGCGACCGGCATTTGAGCCAGAGTCTTCAGCAGTCCCTTGTCGCTGACCAAAGCCAGGTCGACTGGAAGGGGGCTGTTCTGATTGGCATCGGCAGAGATCGTGACGTTCAGAACCAGCTCGCCTCCCCCTCGCGTAGCGTCATGAGCAACCGCGGCGGGAGTGTGCGCGACCTTCTTGACGGGACTGCAGGCGCAAAGGACCATCGTGAATAAGA
>Ga0187846_10001608_pt1 | contig 12677 bp, 12 predicted proteins | sample TC_taG_FD_161473 | JGI IMG/M metagenome (GOLD analysis project Ga0187846, IMG submission 161473) | Biofilm microbial communities from the roof of an iron ore cave, State of Minas Gerais, Brazil - TC_06 Biofilm (v2) | ecosystem: Environmental > Terrestrial > Deep subsurface > Cave > Wall biofilm...
TGCAAGGCGGCCCGCCCGATGTGCCTTCATGCCGCAAGAGCGGGGTGGGCGCGTGCGGGCACAGCCCGCACGCGCCCACCCCGAGCGGTCTGTCCGGTTACTTATCTGTTTGTCTTAGCTGTGCTGCGCGGGTCTGCATGTAGGCATCCTGAACCGCGCCATACAGATCGACTGCGTACCGATCAGCTTCCTCGAATTCGTTCGGATGCAGCGAGCGGTAGTTGATCGCGTTGATTGACGCTGACCCCGCGTCGGCAGATAGCGTCACCCACCACGGCAGCAACCAGCCCATCGGGTTCATTGCTCCGTCCACCGCCAGGCCAACCGTATCGCGCACCGTCGAAGGGCCAAAGAACGGCAGCATGACGTAAGGGCCCGAATAGATCCCATAATGGCCCATCGTCAGGCCGAAGTCGTTGTTGTGCTGTCTGAGCCCGAACCAGCCGTCGGCGACGTCGAACAGCCCTGCCACACCGAGCGTGCTGTTGATCCCGAAACGCGCCACCTCGGTACCGGCGTCTTCAAAATGAAGCTGAAACACGTTGTTCGCAAAGCGCCTGATGACATCGACGTTGTTGAAGAAGTTGCTAACGCTCTTGCGTGCCGGCTGGGGCAAAACATAGGAGTAGCCCTTGGCCACCGGCGTCACCACCCATTGATCAAGGTCGAGGTTGAAGCTGAACATCGCCTCGTTAAACGGGGCGAATGGGTCGCCATACGGCCCGCCTGACTCGCCAGGCAGCGATTGCGAGGTCGTGCCCGCGCCCATCGCGGGCCGTGCGATCGTGACCGCCAACATCATGACAGTTGCCGCCACAGCCGCCATCGCCAGCCCGACGCCGCTACTGGACGGCCTTTTGCCCAAGGCTCGCATCATTAGTTCGTTCACGACGACATACCCCTCCAAGCCGTATTGGCCGATTATTCTATCTCAACAGTCGGCGCTACGACCCTAGCGAACTTTGCAATTCCTGCTGTTTCAGGCGCATATCTGACATCAGTTTAGCGAATCCTTGGTCATTAATCACGCGATTAAATTGGTTGCGGTAATTCGCGATGATGCTGATATTATCGACCGTGACGTCGTAAATCTTCCAATCGTCGCCCATCTGCCGTAGCAGATAATCGACATTGATAGGCTGTTTACCCTGCTGCACCACATGGGTTCGAACGCGCGCGAAGCCCGGCCCCTCCGAATTTTGGCTGGTAACGACAACGTCCTGGCCCGAATAGTCCTGGATTTTGCTCAGGTAGGCGTTTTCGATGAAGGCCGTGAAGAGTTGGGAGAACTCGGCGCGCTGGTTAGGATTAAGCTGGCGCCAGTGGTAGCCGAGCGCGATACGCGCCATGTCAGGGAAGTCGAAATGACCTTCGAGCATGCCGCGCAGTTGGCGGCGGCGCTGGAGCAGTGGGGTTTGCCGATCTCGCAGGACAGGCAGCGCCACTCCCATAACTTGCTTGACCTCGCCCATCGGCGTCGTCGCAGCCTGAGCCCGCGCCGTTATGCCGGCGTCGATCAAGAACAGCGCCAGGACGGCGCTTGCAAGAGTTATTGCCAGGGCACTGATCGGGCGCACTGAGAACCGCGCCGTCTTTCCGCTAGATCTGCCATGCAAAAGAGTATCCTCGCGCAACATAAAAAATCTCTCAGCCTTGGCGTTTGTGTTTGAGCCCGCTCCGATGATCGACGGGGGCAGAGCCGCCCGGCGAGCCTCCGGAATTGGCCGGAGGGCATCCGCAATTGCCCGACCCGTTATTCGAGCCGCCGCTCGCCCCGCTGCTGCTGGAAGAGCTGCTATTGATGAGCTGGCCGATGGCGTCCTCCAGGATGAAGGAAGATTCCGTTCGACGAATCATTCCGCCGTTACCCAACGGGTCTCCCGCACCAAGCGAAATCGACACGTATTTGTCGCCAATTATGCCGCTCGTCTTGATCGACGCCATCGCCTCAGAGTCCACCTTGACCGAGTTGTCGACCCGCATTTTGACTTGCGCCCGATCATCCGAAAGGGAGATCGCAACTACCTTGCCAACCTGAACGCCCGATATTTCGACCTGATCGCCGGTCTTCAGTCCCGAAATATTGTCGAAGTTGGCGCTAAGAACGTAACCAGTGTTGGATAGCAGTTCCACCCGTCCCAAACGCAGCGACAAAAAGGCCAGCGCCGCGATCCCGGCTAGCGCAAAGATTCCCACGATGAGCTTTGTTATCCAACTCGCGTACATCGCACGTCCTCAGAGTGCTCCAGCTCCCCGTCCCTCGCCGGCGGCTTTACCTGCCAGGAAGCGGCTGAAGACAGGATCATTGGCCGCTGTCAGCTCCGCCGGCGTTCCAGTAAGTCTCATCTTGCCTTCGTGCATGAATGCAACACGGTCGGAGATCTCGAACACCTGAGGCACGTCATGGCTGACCATCGCGACCGTCAAGCCGAAGCGTTGCTGAGTGTCGCGCACCAGGGCATGAATCGATCCTGTGCGCGTCGGATCCAGCCCCGTGGTCGGCTCGTCAAGCATCAGGATCTTGGGGTTGCGGATGAGCGCGCGCGCCAGCGCGGCTCGCTTCTGCATCCCGCCGCTCAGCTCCGATGGATACTTATGTTCCATTCCCTCCAGTCCGACGTTTGTGAGCATTTCGCGAACCCGCCGCGCGATCTCGTCGCGCCCAAGACGCGTACTCTCGACCAGCGGAAATGCGACGTTGTCGAAAACGGTCATCGAGTCGAACAGCGCCCCCGCCTGGAATAGCATCCCGAACTCCTTGCGCACCTCGTCCAATGCCCGGTTGCTTAGCCGTGTGACGTCGAGGCCTTCAATATTGATGCGGCCCGAGTCGGGGCGTAGCAGGAGGTTGAGATGCTTCAGCAGGACGGTCTTGCCACATCCGCTGGGGCCCACGATGGTCGTGATGCGGCCGCGCGGACAATCGAGGTTGACGCCGTTGAGCACCTGTTGGGGGCCGAAGCGACGGCGCAGGTCGCGCACCTCGATCGCATCAGACCCCTTCCCGTTTCCTGTTATGGCGTCCATTCCGAAGCGCGAATTTTATAGGAGAATCGACGTAAGGAAATAGTCCCAGGCCAGGATCAACACGCTGGAAAGAACCACGGCCTCGGTCGTGGCACGACTCACACCAGTCGCCATCCGCTCGGCGTGATAGCCTTTATAGCAACACACCCACATCACCACCAATCCAAAGACCAGCGCCTTGTACAGGCCGCTCAGGATATCGTGGCCGGTAAGATTTTGCGCGATGCCGCCGAGATAGCTGCCACCCGGCGCGCCCATCAGGCCTACGCCAATCACGTAACCACCCCAGATCCCGATGACGTCGAAGACGCAGGTCAGCAGCGGAAAGCTGAGTACCCCGGCAACCACGCGCGGCGAGACCAGGTATTGGATGGGATTAATCGCCATCACGGTCAACGCGTCGATCTGCTCGCTCGCCTGCATCGATCCGATCTCCGCCGCCATCGCGGAGCCGGCTCGCGCCGTGACCATCAGTGCCGCCAGCACCGGCCCCAACTCGCGCACCAGCACCAGCGCAACCACGGTGCCGAGTGCGCCCTCCGACCCGAAGCGGCGCAGCGTATTGTAGCCCTGCAGCCCGAGCACCATCCCCGTGAATACCCCGATGAGAGCCACCAGGAAGAAGGACTCCGCGCCAATCGTGCGAATCTGCCGGATCGTCAGGCGGGGTTTGTATGGCGGAGCGAGCACGTACAGAAGCGCCGTTGCCAGGAACGTCACAAAGTTCCCCAGTGCCACAAGGTTGTCGATCGCCAGCGCCCCGAGGCGCTCAATCGTCCCTTCGATTCGTGACATCCGTATCGCCGTTCAGCCCTGAGCGATTCCCAGGCGAGCCAGGCGGCTCTGAGTATGGGTCATGCCGGGCAGACGCATCAGCTCGGCGAGGTCGTCGATAACGTCGAGGTCGAGCGCCGGGCCGCCAAGCCGCACGACCCGGCCGGGGATGCCGCGCTCGTAACATTCTTCGAGATGGCGGGCGAGGCTCTGCGCGCCGAAGCGGGTCGGGATCGCATCGGCCGGCGCGCGGGCGATCATATTGGTGCCGCTCAGGTCGCGCGACGGAACCAGCACCACGCCTTGTGCATGCCCGGCCAGCGAATCGAATACCGCGTCAATATCCTCGCCGGTCACCAGCGGAATATCCGAGAGCACGGTGCAAAGCGCGGCGACGCCCTGCGCGGCAAGCGCCTCGGTCGCCAACCTCACTGCGGCATTGAGCCCACGCGGGAATTCTTCGTCGATAACCAGCGCGCCTGCGGCGCGCGCGGTCTCGAGCAGGCCCGGATCCGAGGTCACTACGGCGACGTGATCGGCCGCACGCGCCGCGAGTGCCGCGGCCAGAACGTCGCGGAACATCGCGTCAGCCAGCGCGGCGCGGTCGGCGGGGCTGAGCGCGCGGCCGAGCCGCGTCTTGGCGAAAGCGAGCTGTTTCGCGGCGATCAGGATGGCACGCACGGCGCTTCTTTATAACTCACGCGAATGGCAGAGCCAACCCGGCGCCCCTGCTTGACAGAGTTTGCGCGCCTGCACAAACATGAGACGGATTAGCTTGTCGCTTTTTTCAAGGGGCGCGGCGCTCCGGTGCGTGCGGACTTTCGTCCGAGGCGCCGATTATTTTCCCGTTAGAAGAGCGGTGGAGGTCGAGGTTTATGGAGTGGAACAGACGCACCAATCTGTGGTCTGGATTTGTTACTTCGGTTGCCGCCGCGCTGGCGTTTTCCCTGGCCGTCGGATGCCATCAGCGCTCGGCTGACGAGTACCTGAGCAGCGGCGATCAGGCGATGCAGCAGACCCAACTGGCCGAGGCCGAGCGCAATTACCAAGCCGCCGCCAAGCTCGCGCCCAACGACCCGCGCGTCCATGTCGCGCTTGGCAACCTGTACGTCTTTGAACAGAAGCCGGATTTGGCGCAGACCGAGTTCATCCGGGTGCTTGAGCTCGATCCGATGAACGCCGCCGCCCATTCGGCGCTCGGCTCGATATACGAGTCACGATCGCAACCCGGCTCCGCCGAGGAACAGTATCGCGCCGCGGTGGTGCTCAAACCCGCCGATGCGAACTATCGCCTGGGCCTCGGCGCGATGCTCGCCAAGGAAGGCAAGATGGCCGATGCGGAGGCCGAGATGCGAACCGCGATCGGACTTGCGCCCAGGGACGCGCGCACCCACCTCGCACTTGCCAACCTGCTGGTCAAAAGTCCTGAGCGCAAGACCGAGGCTGACGCTGAGTTTGCCGAGGTTCGCGCACTCGACCCGCATCTGCTGCCCTCGCCGCCGGCAACGTCGGTGACGCCGGCCGAGGCAGCCGCGGCCCCGTCACCTGCCGCACCCGGAGCGGCCGCCGCGAAGCAGGCCAAGCTCAAGCCGCTCAATCGCCGGTTCAAGCTGACCAAGGACTCTGCCGTCTACCAGGTCGCGGATTCCAGCGCCACGGTCATCGGCCAGGTACATCGCGGCAGATGGATCCACGTCACGGGTATTCAGGGCAGCTACCTGCAGATTACGCTGCGCAACGGCACAGTTGGTTTCGTCCCGGTTGCCGCGGCTGAGTAGACGGCCGCAGTCCCGCGATTCAAGTGATCGGCGTGATCGGATTGTGCACGGGAAGGCAGCTACGCCTTTTCGCTACCATGCGTGAGCAAAGACGTTAAAGCCGCGGCGCCATTCTAGGAAGAGGCGGCGCCGGAGGAGCGGCTGCGCGACCTCATCATCTCAGCGGCCCGACGATGCGCTTCGAGTATGGAAGGAAGCTCGGACTGCGGGCGGCGTCCGTATCCGCACACCGAGGCCACGCCGAAGCCGGAAATGTATTTGCCGGCCGCGTCGACGCGTTTGCGCAACGCGTCGGCAGCGCCATCAGTGTGATGAACGAGGCCAAGAAACAACTTTGTATCGCCGAGCCTGAGATTGCCGAGCGGCGCATAGAAAGCGTCGTCGAATCGGTCGGGCGCCACGGGCACATGGACAAAGTCGACCCGGCGACCGGAGTTTTCGACCGCTGCGTTGGCGAGCCGGACGCACCAGTCGAGGCTCTTGAGCGGTATGATCGGCCAGCCGCCGAGCGTTCCGTAACAGAAGTGATAGCCAAGAAGGACCTGCTCCGGGATGTGTGCTGAAAGACGCGGGATCGCCGAGGTCAGCCGCTCAAACTTGTCGCCCTTGGGTGTCCAGTCGTAAAAACCCTCGAGGTCCAGGATTTCCGAACAGGCATCCCACTGAATGACCAGGTCGTCAATCGGAATCGTCGCACACATCTTTGCGATCTCGGAGCGCAGCGCCGCTTCGTAGGCCGGCTTTACGATCGGATAGTCGTCAGGGTTGCGGAAGTAGTGTTCGACGATGCTGCCGGTCAGCGGGATGCAGACCTGGAAGCGGACGTGGCGCGGGATGACGCCCTGGTCGCGCAGCGTCTTGAAGACGAAGTATGAATTGACCGCGTCCCTGGCGTAACCCAGCCGCCATCCGGGGTCGCCGAATGCCACCTTCGTCAGCCCCGGCCTGACGCGAAACTGCCACTGATCGACGTAACCGCGGGGTTTCCAGTTCTCGACGCCGTTGATCGGATCGGGACGGCGCACGGTTTCGAAATCCGGATGTCCGTTAAAGACGCGGTGGCACTGAAAGTTGGTCCACCAAAGGCGATCGCCGACCTCGCCGTCGGGCAGGCAGAAGACGTCGTCGCCGATCGCTTGCGCGCAGGTCCGAAAAACTTCCTCGACGGTTTCGAGCGGGAAACTTCCGAGCAGCATCAGGTTTCTATCTATTCGACCCACGACGCCGCCCTCCGATATTAGATATCCAGGGGATTCGAGAACGCGCCTACGAGCCTTCGCCCCTGCTTAACCGAGTTCGGCGCGCACGAGCCGCGCGCCGTCGACCATCGCCTTGAGCTTTGCGAACGCGACGTCGCGCGCCAAATACTTCATCCCGCAATCGGGCGCTATTACCAGCCGCTGCGGCGGCACGATCTCGAGCGCCGCCCGAATCCTGCCCGCGACGGTATCGGGCGTCTCGGGCTCGGGATTGCCGAGGTCGAGGACGCCCAACATTATGGTCTTCGACGGCAGCCATTTCAGGATAGAAAGGTCAAGCCGCGGCTGCGCGGCTTCGATTGAAACCTGGTCGACGGCGCAGTCCTCAAGCTCGCTCAGGAAGGCATAGCCGGCGCCCGTCTTATCCTGGCCGTAATGGCCGTAGCCGAAACACAGATGCACGGCGCTGGTACCCTTTACTCCTTCGAGCGCGCGATTGAGGGCGCGCACCGCGAATCTGCGCGCCTTGTCGGGCCACGCCTGCATGTAGGGTTCGTCGATCTGAACAACGTCGGCGCCGGCCGCGAAGAGATCCTTGATTTCTTCATTGGCCGCCGCCGCGTAGTCCATCGCCAGCGATTCGTCGTCCGGATAGCAGGTATTTTCGGCCTGCTGACTCATCGTAAACGGCCCCGGCAGCGTGACTTTCACCATCCGGTCGGTATTCTCACGCAGAAACGTAAGATCGCGCACTTCAACCGGGCCGAGCCGGCGAATCGGGCCGGACACCAGCGGAACGATATCCGGCTTGCCGCGGCGATTGAGTCCTTTTCCCGGCCGCTCCTGGTCGACTCCACCGAGCGCGTTGGCGAAGCGGTTGGAGTAGCTCTCGCGCCGAATCTCGCCGTCCGAGATGATCTTGACGCCCGCGCGTTCCATGTCGCGAATCGCGACGATCGTTGCATCGTCCTGCGCCTGTTCGAGCCACGTCGCCGGGATTCGCCACATCTCGCGCGCGCGCCATCGCACCGGTACGCGTTTGCGCAGGTTCTCGCGATCGATCAGCCAATCCGGTTGCGGATAGCTGCCGACCACCGTCGTCTGCAGCGGCATCTTACTGGTCATGTTTCGCGCCCTCGCGCTAACCCTTAGCACGCCCGCGCCACGAGACAGTAGGCTTTCGGAGGGTTCCGCTGAGCCTCGGTCCATCGCAGGACGGCCGGACGCTCCGATGCGCGTCTAGCACCGATTCTTGATGATTGCGACCGCGGGGTGCGCCTGATAAGAGGCGGGGCATAGCAGAAAGAGCGACTGCGTTGGTTGTCCCGCGGAGGTTCGCAACGATGAGAATCGACGTACACGCGCATTATTACCCGAACCGCTACCTCGACGCGCTTGCGCGATGCGAGTTTCCCGGCGTCGATGTTTTGCGTCGCCTCCAGGGCGGCGACGCTCAGCGCGACCTCGACGAGCGGCTGGGGATCATGGATACCGCCGGCGTCCGGATGCAGGTCTTGTCGGCCGGAGCGCACGGTCCGTATTTCGGAAAAATGGCGGACGCGGTCGACGCGGCAAAAATCGCCAATGACACCTACGCGGAGCTGGCTCGGCGTTTTCCGCAGCGGTTCGAGGTCTTTGCGGCGACGCCGCTGCCGCACGTCGACGCGGCGCTGCGCGAGATGGAGCGCGCGCTCGATCAATTAGGCTCGATCGGCGTGAACGTCGCGACCTCGGTCCAGGGCAAGCCGATCGTCGATCCCGCCTTCGAGCCGTTCTTCCACGAACTCGATCGGCGCAAGGCGGTTCTGTTCATCCATCCCGCGGGCGTCGGCGCCTGCTCGCCGCATATCCAGGACTATGGACTTACCTGGGCGATCGGCGCCCCCATCGAGGACACCGTCGTAGCGCTGCAACTCATCGTCAAAGAGGTTCCGCTGCGTTACCCGAATATCAAGATGATAATCGCGCATCTCGGCGGCGCGATGCCGATGCTGCTCGCGCGCCTTGACCATATCCAGCCGCTTTTCGGCTCCAAGCTGAGCGAAGCTGCAAGCGTCACGGCGCGCCGGTTCTGGTACGACACCGTGGGGCACAACTCGATCCCGGCGTTGCGATGCGCGTGTGAAACGCTGGGCGTCGACCGCCTGGTACTTGGCAGCGACTATCCCTACCAGCGCGGCGACCACTACAAAGAATGCGTGACCCACATAAAGGAGGCGGGGAGCTCCGCCGACGACGCAAATCGGATTCTGGAAGGGAACGCAACGGCGCTCCTCGGCCTCAGCCGCCTTTAGCGCGTGGGCGTCGGGAGGGCGGTTGCCTCAGTACACCGGCACGTCGGGTTCGAGGCCCATCAGGACGCGGCCATAATTGCGCATCGCCGCCTCGTGATTCAGCGCCACGTGCTGTCCCATCACGTGGACGTCACGCCAGAACCGTTGAAGCGGATTGTTGTCGAATATGGACCGTGCTCCAGCGATATCGACAAGGTTCCCGACGACCTCGCGTGCGCGCCGCGCGATATAGGCTCGCCACGCAAATAGCCTTGCCCGCTCCGCCCGATCTACGGTTCGCTGTTCGCGAGCGATGTCCATCAGCTCATCGGCGTAGCGATACAGCATCAGCTCGATCGCGTCGATCGTGGCCATCGACTCGGCCAGCACGCTTTGCGAGACCACCAATTCCGCTTGACGTTGCTGGAAAAGCGGCGCGCGCGCCCCCGCGGCTTTTCGAAAACGCTCCGCGACGCCTTGAGCGCCTCCCACGCTGGGCGGTACCAGCGCGATTCCCAAACCGGTCGTGATCGGAACACGGTAAATCGCGCCGGGGTTGTACGCCAGTCCGGGCGCCTCTCCGGTTTCCATCGCCTTGCCGAATCGAAACACCCTGTGGCGAGGGACGAATGCTTCTTGAGCCTCGATACTGGCGCTGGCCGAGCCGCGCAGGCCGACGGTGTACCAGTCGTCGACGACCTGGTAGTCGCGCTTCGGCAGGAAAAACATCAGATATTCTTTCGAGCCTCCCGGCTCCCAGGGCGCGAAGGCGCCGACCGAGCTCCACTCCGCCCAAGGCAGTCCGCTCAGGAAGCCCCATCGGCCGCTCAGCCGAAAGCCTCCGTCAACCGGTTCGGCGCGGCCCGTCGGGGCGAAAGAATCGACGAACACGCATTCCGGACTTTTGCCCCACAGCTCTTCCTGAAGCTCCGGCTCGACAAGAGCACCCCACCAATGGTGAATGCAGATGATGCCGTAAACCCACGATAGCGATACGTCGTAGCGCGCCAGCGTCTGGCTGATTCGGACGAACCCAGGAAAGCCGGATTCGTACCCGCCGAAACGCGCGGGCTGAAGCACCTTCAGGAGGCCAGACTCGATAAGCGCTCGCACGGCGGAGTCGTCGGCTTTGCGGCTCTGCTCTGCTTCGACGGCCGTGCGCTCGGCTTGCGAGCCAACGGTGTTTGCCAGTTCGAGCAGACGGCTCATCGGTGGATGATCATCGCGGGCCGCACGAGATTTGACCGATTCCACGTCACCCCCTCTCTTTGCCGTGCCCGTTCGGCGCGGCGCCTTTTCGATAGCCATGATCTTCCGGCGCGATCCTATCTCCGATTTAAAATCGCTCGCCGGTCAGCGCTGAGCTCCGATAGCGCATTCGCTGGCCATCTCACGCTTCACCGAAGACTTCTGAAAACAAGGAGCGCATCGCGTCCCATGACCGCTGATCGGCCGCCTTATGATAGCCAAAGCCCGGCATCGGAATCTGATCGGCGTCGCGATTGGTAAAGGCGTGCTTGGCGCCACCGTAGATGTTCACCTGCCAATCGACGCCCGCCTGCCGCATCTCCTGCTCAAAGGCGACGACCTGCGCATCCGGCACCAATGGATCCTCGGCGCCGGTGCATACAAGAATCTTTCCCTTGATGTTACGCGCATCGCCGGGGTTCCTGGTCTCCAGCAAGCCGTGGAAGCTGACCACGCCGCGCAGGGCCGCCCCGTCGCGCGCGAGTTCAAGGACGGTCAGTCCACCAAAGCAGTACCCGATGGCGCCGAGCTGCCCCGGATTCACATTCGACCGGGCGGCGAGCGCCTCGAGTCCGGCGCGCGCGCGACGGCGCAGACGGGCAGGATCGGTTCGCAGCGGCTCCATCGTCGCGAGAGCCTCCTTGGGCGAGCCTGCGACTTTGCCGCCGCCGTACATATCAATTGCCAGCGCTAAATATCCCAACTCGGCGAGCATCCGCGCGCGCAACTTAGGATGGTCGTCGAGTCCCGGTGCCTCGTGAACCACAATCACTCCGGGCCGCCGCGCTGTGCCGTCAGGACTCGCGAGATAGCCACGAAAGGAAGTATCGTCACCGCCGTATTCCAAGGTTTCAGTTTTCATGGGTCCTTCCATCCCCCGGGTCGTATGCGTTGCGTCCGGAAATCCCGGGTTCCCGGTCCCTTACAGGAAGCGGAAAAGCGGCCGATTGGCAAGAACCTGATATGCCCGAACTGGCAAGAATCATTTTGCAGCTTCCGAGAACGGAAAAACTACCTGTTGATTTGCAACGCCGGCTATACGTCCCGGTCTGCTGCACGCGACGCTGAGAGGTTCTGGCTGGGAGCGGGGACCGGGATGCCAACCGCAAAAGGCCGGGTCAGCATCAAGACCGTACCAAGAACAACCAGTGAGCTGAGGTAGGGAACGCCGTAGTATAACGGCGCTACAGATAATCGTGTGCTGAAATTTAAGATCAGGCACGCCACGAGTATCAATCGTGCCATCCCCACACGAGAGCGGTTTGTATTCTCAGTCGAAAAGGCAAAAAATGTCAGCGCCATGTATGGCACCACGAGCGCCACGTAATATTCCAGCCATGAAACTGGTTGAATCGCTGGAACGACACAGAACAATCCGGCGAGCGATAGGCGCGCCTGCTGCTCGGTGACGGTCGTCCATCTCCGCGAAACGCAGACGGCAACCAAGATCGCAAGGACAACCTGGAATCCAAAACCTGTCGCTGCTCTTATACTCTGATTCAGCCGGCCCGCGCTCTCCGTCCCCGTCCCGAGTAGACGGATAGCTACTGCTGCGGCAGACTGATCGTACTTGTTATGGAGGTCGTGCGATAAGTGGAGAATAGGAGTACGTGCCGACAGGCTTCTCACGTAATCCATCGTTTGGCCGAAGGCGGGGCGTGTGCCCAAATACAGAGATGGTAGCCACAGAAAAGCCGCAGCAAAGCACACTACGGAGATAACGCAGGCAATCCGCTTACGGCACAGAAGATACAGTATCACAGGAAGGCCGATCGGCTTTATCAAGAGAGACGCCGATAATAATGCACCGGCTCGAAGGGGCTTTGACTCCTCTGCAAAGCAGAGCCCCCAGATCAAGGCGGCAAGGAGAAGCAGATTGATTTGCCCGTGATCGAAATTGGGATGGATGAAACGTACGCAGAGTAGCACTGGAATTACGATCAGTTCAGCGCTTAATTTTATCTCCCGACCGAAAAGCAGGCGCCCCGCACCTAAGATCGTCGCGGGTAGAGCCATCGCCATGCTGATTAGAAACCATGAGAATCGTGCCCAGCGGGGGCGAATCAGACTAAGCGGTACAAAAGCTACGGCATAAATCGGGGCGTACTGAAACGGACTCGGATCTTGAAAGTCATAGATCGGCCTGCCTGCCGCCGCGCATGCACCAGCGTTCCTGTAAATGACAAAGTCGCTCTGGGTACGGAACGTCGCAGAGATCGCGAACCCCGCCAGATAGAGCGCGATGAACGTCCACGCGCCCATTCGGGAAGGCGTGCTCGCGAGTCGCATGAGCCGTCGCGCGAGTGGCGGCAGCGACCTTGTATGGTCGTCCTTTCGTTCCGACACGATACTCGCCGAAGGCGATTTGAGCTTGCGTT